>ENA-ORNZ01000160-ORNZ01000160.1-human-gut-metagenome-genome-assembly--contig:-NODE-160-length-100966-cov-3.962779_pt1 | contig 100966 bp, 82 predicted proteins | sample MGYA00242124_ERZ509040 | MGnify/ENA primary metagenome ERZ509040 (study PRJEB26280, sample SAMEA2338733) | human gut metagenome | biome: human gut; feature: human-associated habitat; material: faeces... | reverse complement strand
TGGCTGTACCAGATGCCGCTGAACAGAAAAAACAGCAGCACTGCCAGAAGCTTCAGGCGTTCTGTTCCGATTTTTTTAAAAAATGTATTCTCATGCAACTTTAATACAAACCTCTTTTTCTTTTTCGTTTCATGTGATAAAATAAGGTATTGCCGTTTCCTTCGGAAACGCAGATACTCATATGAAATAACTATATCACATATAAAATAAATTTTCAAATATATAGGAGATTCACATGAAAAAACGATTGACACGATTCCTGCCGTTCTTATTGGCATTTACGATAGCTCTCCCCTCTTATTCCGTCTTTGCAGAAGAAGAAAACCAAGCAAAAGAAACGCAAACAAATGAAACAAACGAAACGCAGGCAGATGAGACCACCGCGAACGATACGCTGAGCCTTGCCGCAGAAACCGCCGTTCTGATAGATGCGGCAAGCGGGGAAATTCTCTATGATAAGGATGCAGACAAAAAAATGTATCCTGCCAGCATCACAAAGCTGATGACAATTCTTCTGGCATTGGAAAACGGCAAGCTGACGGATGAAATCACATTTTCCCACGATGCCGTTTACAACATTGAGCCCGGCAGTGCGCATATTGCCATCCTCGAAGGCGAAACATTAACCTTGGAGCAGGTGCTGCGTGCAATTATTCTGCGTTCCGCAAACGAAGCCTCCAACGGCGTAGCGGAATATGTGGATGGCTCTGTGGAGGCATTTGCCAAGCACATGACGGAGCGGGCGAAGGAGCTCGGCTGTACAAATACAAATTTTGTCAACGCTAATGGACTGTTTGATGAAAACCATTACACCACCGCACATGACATGGCGCTGATTGCAAGGGAGCTGCTCAAGCACGAGGAATATCGTTCCATGATGAGCGAAACCGATTACGAAATTCCCCCGACCAATCTACAGACAGAAACCCGCTATCTGCATGGACAGCACCAGATGCTGAACCCCAATTCCATCTATTATTATAAGGATGCCATCGGCGGCAAAACAGGCTATACCGTTGAGGCAGGCAATACACTTGTGACATACGCCGAACGGGACGGGCTGACGCTGATTGCCGTTGTGATGAAGTGCAATGGTGCGGAGCATTATACCGATACCGCTGCTTTGTTCGATTACGGCTTTGCAAATTACGCATCCGTGAAGATTGCCGCGGTCAGCGACTATACCTCAACCGTACCTGTAACCGAAACCTATAACAAAAAAGCCGTTGCCTTAGGCAAGGTGACGATTGCACCAAGCGAGGATGTGTATTACACCCTGCCGAAGGGAACGGATGCCTCTGCCGTTACCGTAAAGACGGATATTCCCGAAGGTGTAGAGGGCGCAGTCAAAAAAGGGCAGACCCTCGGCACATTGCAGCTTTCCTATAATGGCAAAACGCAGACCGTTGATTTGATTGCACAGAATGCTGTAGACGCGCTGACAGATACACAGAAGGCAGAGCTGGATAAATCCTCTCTTTCCGGCATGGTGAAAAGGGTCGCCATCGGTGTGGGGATTGCGGTAATCGTTCTCCTTCTTATTTTCTGCATCACCCGATTCATCGGCTACAGAAGCTATCAGCGCAGAAAGCAGCTGCGCAGACAAAGACCCCGCAGAAGAAGAAATTACAGAAGATAAACAAAAAGCAGACATTCGTAGAAATAAATTCTATGGTGTCTGCTTTCTTTTGATGTTTTTTATAATCCCAAAGGCGCAAGGCTTCTTTCCAGAATCCCATGAATATAAGCGATACAGATGCCGTAATTCGTCATTTTCGCGCCCTGCTCCTTCGCTATGGAAAGTCGGTGCTGCATTTCCTTTTCATTCAGCATGCAGCCGCCGCAATGCACAATCAGCGCATAGGGAGATAAATCCGCAGGGAATGTGCCGCCGCTTGTAAATTGAAACTGCAATTCCTTCCCCGTATATTCCCGAATCCAACGGGGCAGCTTGACCGTTCCGATATCCTCACACTGACGGTGATGGGTACAGCCCTCGGAAATCAGTACCGTATCTCCATTCTTCAACTGCTCCAAGGCTCTCGCCCCTTTGACATTTTGCTCCAGATTGCCCTTATACCGCGCCATCAGAATCGAAAACGAGGTCAGAGGGATATCCTCCGGTACGATTTTAGAAACCTTCCCGAAAATCTGGCTGTCCGTGATGACCAGCTTCGGACGTTTTCCAAGGGCTGCCAGCGTTTCCGCAAGCTCAAAATCTCTTGCGACAATCGAAACCGCGCCCGCCTCCAGAATATCCCGAATCGTCTGCTGCTGCGGCAAAATCAGCCTGCCCTTCGGCGCAGCGGAATCAATCGGCACAACCAACATCACAAAATCATTTGGTTCCAATAAATCCCCGATAATTCTGCGTTCCTTCTCCCCCTTTGGTGCTAACGCCGCAATGCGTTCCTTCAAGACGGAAATATTTTCGCCCGTTTTTGCGCTGACGAAAATTTCATTTTCTCCATCCTGCTTCTGCGTCAAATCCGCTTTGTTTTTTACGATGATATACGGAATGCTTCTCTTTTGAATTTCTGCAAGAATTGCCGCATCCTCCGCCGTTTCCCCGACAGACGCATCTATCACGATAACGGCAATATCGGTTTTCTGCAAAACCTGATATGCCTTTTCTACGCGCATTTTTCCAAGTTCCCCCACATCATCCAGACCGGGGGTATCAATCATAACAACAGGCCCAAGTGGCAACAGCTCCATTGCCTTCTGTACAGGGTCTGTTGTTGTGCCTGCCACATCAGAAACAATTGCTAAATTCTGTCCTGTCATGGCATTGATAACGCTAGATTTTCCTGCATTTCTTCTGCCGAAAATCCCGATATGTATCCGTTCCGACAACGGTGTATTGTTCAGTCCCATTTTTTCCTCCTATTCTACCAGAGAATCTCCGCGGGCGCTGACCACCCGATAGCCAATGGATTCCGTCTCTGCCTTTAAAAGGGCAAGCCCCTCCGCCGCTTCATCCCCCATGGATCGTTTGTTATCATACAGACTGTAAAGCTTTCTGTTTTCCTGCGGGGAAAGGTTCGGCATGACAACATTTGCCCCTGCCAGAATCCCCATTTTCCGCCCATCCGGATGAATGGTGCTGAGTGCCGTTGTAGAGGGCAGAAGCACCTTTGGCAGCATCAGCCGCAGAAGTCCCAGAAGGAAAAGTGTCAGTTCCAATGTACCTGCCTTTTCCTCCCGAAAGGGCGTATCCTTCTGGGGAATGAAGGGTCCAATGCCAATCATGTGGGGATTCAGCTCCTTCAGAAACAGCAGATCCTCCGCCAGATGCTCTGCCGTCTGCCCAGGCGAGCCAACCATAATGCCGCTTCCTACCTGATAACCGATTTTCTTCAGGTTCCGGAGACAAGCCTTGCGGTGGTTTAAATCCAGCTCCGCGGGATGCAGCGTACGATAATGTGCTTCGTTTGCCGTTTCGTGCCGCAGCAAAAAGCGGTTCGCCCCTGCCGCAAAATACGCTTCATATTCTTCCCTTTCCCTCTCCCCGATGGAAAGCGTAATCGCACAATCGGGGTATTTCTCACGCATAGAACAGATAATATGCGTCATTTTTTCCTGCGTAAAATACAGATCCTCGCCGCCCTGCAAAACGAAGGTACGAAAGCCGAGGGCATACCCCTGTTCACAGCAGGAAAGGATTTCCTCCTCCGTCAGCCGATAGCGTTTCAGCCCCTCATTCCCTCTGCGGATACCGCAGTAATAGCAGTTATTTCTGCAATAATTCGTAAATTCAATCAGCCCTCGAATATAGATATCCCTGCCGTAATGCTGATGGCGAATGTCTCTCGCCTTTGCAAAAAGATATTCCGCTAAATCGGGCGTTCTGCCGTTCAGCAGGGTAATCCACTCCGTCTTGGTAAGGGCTTTTTCTCTCTCCAATTTGTCAATTAAATGCTTCATCTTAATTCCCATCAACCTTCTATCTTTTGCATTTTCTCTGAGTATACCATAAACGGATTTCTGTGAAAAGCACAGAAAAAATCCTCGGACGAAATTATCCGAGGATTGTATATGCAGCTCCCAATCAGTTTCCACATTCAATACTGATTTTCGTGAAGATATCCAGAATATCATCCACCTTTGTATTGACCTTTTCTTCTCCTGCCTTATCCAGCACGATATGACCCTTATCCATCATAATCAGACGACTGCCATATTCCACCGCATAGCGCAGGTTATGCGTTACCATCATTGCCGTCAGGTGCTTTTCCTGCACCACCTTATTCGTCAATTCCATGATGATATCCGCCGTTTTGGGGTCAAGTGCAGCGGTGTGTTCATCCAGAATCAGAAATTCAATCGGAGTCAGCGTTGCCATAATCAGCGTTGCCGCCTGTCTTTGTCCGCCGGAAAGCGCCCCCAGCTTGACATTCATTTTATTTTCCAGACCCAACCCCAGAATGGAAAGCTGTTCCTTATAGAAATTTTCTCTTGCCTTATTCACACCCCTGCCCAGACCGAAGGGCTTGCCCTTATTATCCGCCAGAGACATATTCTCAAGCATTGTCAGATTTGGACAGGTGCCTGCCGAAGGGTCCTGATAGACACGCCCAATGGTGCGATATCTCTGAAAATCCTTCATTTTTGCAATATCTTTGCCGCCAATCAGCACCTCTCCCTTCTGAATGGGGATGCTGCCGCAGATGATATTCAGCATGGAGGTTTTACCCGATCCATTACTGCCGACAATCGAAACAAATTCGCCGTCGGGCACAGTCAAATTAAAATCCTCAAACAGCAGTGTTTCGGAAATGGTGCCGGGATTATAGATTTTTTTGATATGCTTCAACTCAAGCATGCTCCGCACCACCCTTCTGTTTATTACCAAGAATCAAAATAATCAGGAACAGCACTGCCGTTGCCAGCTTCATCAGATTTGCGGGCAGACCAAAGCTGATTGCCACCTGAATACAAGCCTTATAGAACACACTGCCGACCAGAACCGCCGTAGTGCCCTTCGCAAAGCTAACCTTACGGAACAGGGTTGTGCCAATGATAACCGCCGCCAGACCAAAAACCATCTGCCCTGTCCCCATGGTACTGGAGAAGGCTCTCTGCTCCATGCAGACCAGCGCGCCGGAGAAGGCAACGAGTGCATTTGCAACCGTCAGCCCGATAATCTTTACAATGCCCTTATCCTTTGCAAGGGTGGTTACCAGTGTGCTGTTATCACCAACTGCACGCAGGAGCATGCCGCTTTTTGTCTTAAGATACCAATCCAGAATAAATTTGAAAATCACAGCTATCAGCAGGGATACTACAAATTTACGCATCATCAGGGTAGAATTGCCCATCACAGCCATAATCGGACCGGAGGTATAAATCGTGCCGATGGCACGTTCCACCGCCAGATTGGAGCCTGCAATCTGCAAATTGATGGAGAACAACGCCGTCATAGTGATGATACCTGCCAGAAGGTCTCTGACACCGAATTTCACATGAATGACACCTGTTACCAGTCCGGCTGCCGCGCCCACCAGAAGCGCCGCTATAAGCACCAGAAAGGGATTCATTCCCTTTACCAGAAGGACTGCCGTAATCGCCGCCCCGAGGGGAAAGCTGCCATCTACCGTCAAATCGGGAAAATCCAGTATTTTATATGTAATATAAATGCCGTAGGACAACAGGGCGTAAATAAAGCCCTGTGTCAGCGTGCTGATAATCAAATCAAACATAAAGGAACCTCTTTCTATGCGGACGCTTATTCCGCAGTTACATCAATCGCATTTTCCACATCTGCGCTCAGCTTCAGTGCAGCCATTGCATCGGGATTTACATAAATTTCAAATTCGGAAATGGTTTCGTAGGGCATATCGGATGCTTTTGCTTCGCCCTTGAGAATCTTTGCTGCCATCATGCCTGTCTGTCTGCCCAGTGCAACGTATTCAATCCCTGCGGAGGCTACGCAGCCCAGCTTTACCTGTTCGATTTCACTGCCGTAAACAGGGATGCCTGCTTCATTTGTTTTTTCCAGAATGGAAGGCAGAACGCCGACTACGTTATTGTCTGTCAGGTTTGTGAAGCAGTCCACACCCTTCGAAATCAGCGTATCTGTTGCCTGATTCACCTCTGCCTGTGTCATAACGCCCAGTGCTTCAATCTTGAAGCCGTATTCTCCTGCCTTTTCCTGATATTCCTTTACTGCGGAAACGGAATTGGGTTCGCTTGTTGTGTAAAGAATCCCGATTGTTTTTGCATCGGGCTGTACCTTACGAATCAGCTCAAGCTGTCCTTCGATGGGAAGCTTGTCGCTGGTGCCTGTGATGTTGCCACTGGTCAGCTTTGCTTCCTCAGGGTCGGTAATTGCTGTGAAGATAACGGGGATATCCTTATCCTCTGCCGCCGCATAGCAAGCAGTTGCGGAGGGTGTTGCAATCGCACACATCAGCGCAACATTCTTTGCAGAGAAGTTCTGTGCAATCTGTGTTGCGGCGTTGTCATCAAAGCCTGCATTCTGATATTCAATCTTGTAATCCACGCCTTCCTTCAAACCTGCTTCCTCCAGACCCTGCAAAAAGCCCTCTCGACAGTTATCCAAAGATGCGTGCTGTCCATACTGATTGATGCCGATAACGGGAATATCTCCACTTGCCTTATCATCTGCCGCATTGCTGCTGCCGCAGCCTGTCAGTGCCATTGCTGCCATCACCATTGCCATTGTCATTGCCATAAACTTTTTCATACCAATCGCTCCTTTTCTCATACTGTTTTTTGTTTCCTTCTGTCTCGTCTCATCTCGTCTTAGCTGTTTTCTCGAACGAGGTACTCGATTTTGCCGAATAAAAAAAGCCTTATCACATAGTAATCTACTATGGGACAAGACTTGTATATTCCTGCGGTACCACCCAAATTGATGAAAAAATCATCCGCTCTTTCCACTGTACAGCCATACAGTTACGCTCTGGTAACGGGTGCGTTTCCCGTCGGTTACTACTCGCTTTCGCTTTCGACCGCCCTCATAAGTCCATTCACCCATCCTCTCGCTGTTGCGATTCCACCATCCGCAACTCTCTGAAAGCTGATTTGAAAGGCTACTCCTCTTAATCATCGGTTTCTCTCTTTGGTTAGTTAGATTATAGCACCCCGATTTTATTTGTCAAGAGCTTTTTTTCAAAAAAATAAAAGCAGAAAAATAAGGACTCTCCCTGCCCTAAAAGCAGGAAAAGTCCCTGTTTTTTGATTTTATGCAATTTTCAGGCGTTCCACCAAGGTGCTGTTTTTCAAAACCTGACGGAACAGAACATAACCCAAAACGGAAACGGAAAGGAATTCCCCAAACGCAACCGTTGCCATGCTCAGCAGAAGCGGACTGCCGAACAGATACAGCTCAATGCCGATGAATGCATTGCAAAGCACAGGCCAAAGGCTTGCGCCGAACAGTGTTTTGCTGCATTTCGTAATCCCCACAAGAGAAGCCGCTGTGCAGGCTGTGCCGAATACAACGTCCATCATACCGAAGGGGCTGAAGCAGTTCGCGATGAAACAGCCAAGCACCAGACCGGGCGCATACTTTTTGTCGATAAATGCCATCAGCATCAGCACCTCGGAAATACGAATCTGAATCATTCCGAAGCTAAGTGGTGCAATCGCCAATGTCATCACAACATAAATTGCCGCAATGAGCGCTGTGGAAACCAGAAATTTTGTGTTTACAATGTTTTTGTTCATTAAAAAAAGACCTCCTGTTTTTTATTTACCGAGATGGTGGGATACCCATGGTCCTCTCGTGGTCCTTTTCGGTGGTATCCGTAGCAGGTACATCTCGTTTGTTCAGTTACTTTGACAGTATAACACAGGTGCAGAAAGAAATCAACCCTGCCGTTGATTCTCCGACAGGGTTTTTTGTATGTAATGATTGCTGCTCTGTATAAAAAAATTATGCCAATACTGCCGCCAGCTCTTCCACTGCCGCTGCTTCGTCCTTGCCGTCCGCAGTAATCAGGGCAGTCTGCCCTTCCTGCATATTCAGCGCGATAGTGCCCATAATGCTCTTTGCGTTAATTCTTTTTTCATCCACACTAACCTGAATTTCAGATTCAAATTTCCCGGCCGTCTGCACGAAATACGCAGCCTGTCTTGCATCCAAGGATGCCTTGATGGTAATTGATTTCTGTGTCATTCTATTCCACCCTTCCCTTCTCTTAATGCCTCAGCAATGCTGCTGATTTTACGCAGTCTATGGTTGACACCGGACTTTCCGACAGGTGTCATGAGGAAAGAACCCAGCTCTTTCAAGCTTCTGTCCGGATATTCCAATCGCACCCTCGCCACCTCTGCCAACTGCTCCGGCAGACGCGCAAGCCCGATGGTTTCCTCAATATAATTGATATCCTCTAATTGCTTTACAGCCGCTCCGACCACCTTATTCAGGTTCGCCGTTTCACAGTTGACTTTTCTGTTGATATCATTGCGCATTTCCTTGACGATGCGGACATTCTCCAAATCCATCAGCGCCAGTGGTGCCTCCATGATATTCAACAAATCGACAATCTGTTCACCTTCTTTCAGATAGACGATATAATGCTCTTTTCGCTCTACCACCTTGGCATCCAATCCGAAGGCATTGATTAACTCCCGCAGCTGCTCCGCCGCAGACAAATCCGCCAGAACGAATTCCAGATGGTAGTTCTTTTCCGGATCATTTACAGAGCCGACAGAAATGAATGCGCCGCGAATATATGCCCGCCGACAGCAGATGCTGCTGACCACAGGCGGATAAATCCGCTTTTTCAGTTTCTTCTGTTCTTTTTCTATTGTTAAAATACCGGTTGCCTGTAAGATGGCTGCTGCATCGCGTACAAGCAGGGTATACACCTTAGTCTGCCGCTTCTGCCCGCTGATTCTTACAGATACATCCGCTATCATATTAAAAGTATTTCTCAATAATGTAAAGCATTTTTTCACAGCGTAATCATTCTCTGTTTGGATTTTTAAACAAAAATTTCCGCCAAACACGGCTATCTGTCCATAGATATTAACATACGCTGCAATTTCCGCAATTTCACAATGTCTTCCATTTCCAAAATGAAGGGACAACTCACCCTTAACCTTAGACGAAAATGACAAATTTGCCCCTCCTTTCTGTTTTTTGCTTATTTCTTGTGTCTGCTGTCCTTTTCAATGTCATTATGCTTGAGAAGGAGGGTGTGTCCATCCTTTCCAAGGGCATTGTAAAGGGCATTCGTAAGGGTAACAGAGCGGTGCTTGCCGCCCGTGCAGCCGATGCTGATGACAAGACTATTCTTGCCCTCTTTAATATAGTGCGGAATCAGAAATTCCAGCATATCCACCAGCTTTTTCAGAAATGTTCGGCTTTCCTCAAAGCTCATCACATAGCTACTGACAGGTTCGTCGTTACCCGTCATTTCCTTCAACTCCTGAATATAAAAGGGATTTGGCAGAAAACGTACATCGAATACTAAATCACTGTCCGCAGGAATTCCGTATTTAAAGCCAAAGGATTGCACCGTAATCATCAGATTTTCGTAAGATTGATTTTCTACAAAAATACGGTTAATCTGCTCCTTGAGCTGTCGGGTCAAAATCTGGCTCGTGTCGATGATATAGGTTGCCTTACGCTTGACATCCTTCAGTATTTCGCGCTCCTTCTGAATTCCCTCCTGAATGGAGCCGTTTTTGGAAAGAGGATGACTTCTTCTGGTTTCCTTATAGCGTTTAATCAGCACATCATCCGAAGCATCTAAGAATAAAATCTCATATTCATATCCCTTATGCTGCAAATCAGACAGTACCTCAAACAGGTCATTAAACAGCTTCCCGCCACGAATATCAATCCCCATGGCAACGCGCTCGATTTCACCCTCCTGCTCATAGCAAAGCTCCGCAAACTTCGGCAGCAATGCAGGGGGAATATTATCTACACAGAAAAAATTGATGTCCTCCAGAAATTTCAGCACAGAGGTTTTCCCTGCGCCGGACATCCCCGTTACAATTACAAACCGCATACTCCTTCACCGACCTTTCCCATCTCTCCTTATTCTTCTCCGACGATTTTCACTTCCGTTTCCAGTGTCACACCGAATTTATCCTTGACTTCCTTCTGGCAGAACGCAATCAAATCCAGAATATCCTGTGCCGTTGCGCCGCCGATGTTAATCAGAAAGCCGGAGTGCTTTTCGGATACCTGTGCGCCACCGATGGTTTTGCCCTTTAGCCCTGCATCCTGCACCAGCTTCCCTGCAAAATACCCCTCAGGACGCTTGAAGGTGCTGCCTGCACTGGGGTACTGTAAGGGCTGCTTTGCCCTTCTCTGCTCTGCCAATTCTGCCATGCGTCCACGGATTTCTGCGATGTTGCCTTTTTTTAATTGCAGCGTTGCCCCCAGAACGATATAGCCCTTTTCAGGAATACTGCTGTAGCGGTAGCCTAAATTCAGCTCCGCCGCAGGAATGGTCTTGATTTCTAAATCCTGCGTCAGCACATCCACACTTGCTAGCACATCCTTCATTTCGCCGCCATACGCGCCTGCATTCATCACAACTGCGCCGCCGATGCTGCCGGGAATCCCGCTTGCAAATTCCAGACCGGTCAGACCCTTATCCGCAGCCCTTGCCGCAACAGCACTCAGCAGTGCGCCGCCCTTGGTATGAATTGTATTCCCTTCTATCGTAATCTCCGCCATGCGGTTATAAATCTGAATCACCGCGCCGCGGATGCCTTTATCCCTTACCAGAAGATTGCTGCCGTTGCCAATCACCAGAACGGGCATTTCATATCTATGCAAAATTTCAAAGGCAGCACGCAGCTCCTCTGCGCTTTTCGGCTGAATAAAATAATCCGCCGCGCCGCCCACACGAAATGTCGTATGCTCCTTCATCATTTCATGAAGCTTCAGCCCTTCCTCTCCCAGACAGGCAAGAAGCTCCTGTTTCAATCTTTCCATCGTTTCACCTTCTTATTTTCCGATTCGATTTGCAAAATCCTGTGCGGTATTTTTCCCCATCTTCTTCTGACGGTTTGTCATTGCCGCCGATTCGCAAATCATTGCCACGTTTCTGCCCGGGCGCACAGGAATCGTATTCAGCTGCACCTTATTTCCCAGAATATCCATATATTCCTCATTTAGTCCCAACCTGTCATAGGAATCCGCCTTCCCATCCCAGACCTCAAGCTTAATGACAAGGTCAACCGTTTTCTGATCCTTTACAGAGCCGACACCGAACAGCTCCTTTACATTCAGAATCCCGATGCCGCGCAGTTCAATCAGATAGCGGATAATCTCCGGACAGGAGCCAATCAGCCTTCTGTCGGCAATCCGTTTGATTTCCACTGCATCATCCGCAATCAGGCGGTGTCCTCTTTTAATCAGCTCCAGTGCCGTTTCGCTTTTCCCGATGCCGCTTGCACCTGTAATCAGCACGCCCTCGCCGTAAATATCCACAAGAACACCGTGCATCATCACACGGTCTGCCAGTTCCTCTCTCAGCCAGAAAATCAGCTCCGCCGTAAAGTCGGTTGTATTCTGCGCGGTGCGAAAAATAGGTATGCTGTATTCTCTGCCGTATTCCACCATTTCGGGGAAAATCTCAAGATTCTTGCAAACCACCAGACAGGGAATATGATACTGAAATAAATGGCGGATGGCATTTTTTCTGTCCTCATCGTTCAGACTCAGCAGATAGCTGTATTCCACACGCCCAATCACCTGCAAGCGGTCGCTGTCAAAGCGTTCATAAAAGCCTGCCAGCTGTAATGCAGGGCGGTTAATTTCCCTACGCAGAACAGAACGCCCCTCCAGACTCAATTCCGGCAAAACGCTTTCCAGTTCAAATACCTCTACGATTTTTTTTAACTCCGCAGAATACATTTGCGGCTCACCTCGTCTTTCGTTTTTCTATAAAATCAAATAATCTCCTAAATATATATCTTACCCGAAAATCATCCGTTTTGCAATTCCTCCCGATGGAAAAAAAGATAGACCTGCTCCGCCGCAGGAATCGTCATGCCATCCACCTCTAAAAGATCTGCCACCTCTGCTGCGGCAATCCTTTCGATTGAGCCGAAATGGCGCAGTAAAGCCTTGCGGCGTACCTCACCGATGCCCTTGATATCATCCAGAACGGAATGAAGATTTCTTTCGTCGCGCAGCTTTCTGTGGTAGGTAATGGCAAAGCGATGCACCTCATCCTGTATGCGCGTCACCAGCTTAAAGCCCTCCGAGGTCAGGGGAATTCTGATTTCCTGCTCATGAAACAGCAGTCCTCTGGTGCGGTGTCTGTCATCCTTTACCATACCACAGACAGGGATATCCATCCCAAAGGCAAGCAGAACCTCCTCTGCGGCGTGTACCTGCGTTTTGCCGCCATCCATCAGGATTAAATCGGGCAAACGGGTAAAGCTGGAGGTTTTGCCCTCTGTGTTTTCCTTGATGGCATGGCTCAGGCGGCGCGTGATGACCTCCTTCATAGAGGCATAATCATTTGCCCCGACAACGGTTTTAATCTTAAACTTACGGTAGTCGCTGTTTTTGGCGCGCCCATCCTCGAACACAACCATCGAGCCGACCGATTCAAAGCCCTGCGTATTGGAAATGTCATACGCCTCTACACGCTTCAGCTCGTCCGGCAGAGAAAGTGCCTGCCGCAGCTCTTCCATTGCGCCCTTCGTTCGCTGCTCCTCTCGTTTCAGCTTTTCGCCAAACTGCTCGAAAATGAGCATCGCGTTCTTATGCGCCAGCTCCGTCAGCTTATGCTTTTCTCCCTTGATGGGAACGGTTAAGGTCACACGACTGCCTCGTTTCTCGGAAAGGTATTCCGCAATCAGGTCGCTTTCCTCTGCCACAAGCCCTTCCTGCAAAATGATTTCCTTCGGGATATAGGCGGTACCGCTGTAAAACTGCTTAACAAATGCCGTCAGAATCTCCGCGCGGCTCTGCTCTGCAAAGGCGGTCAGGGTGAAATTCTCCCGTCCTGTCATTTTGCCGCCACGGATAAAGAACACCTGCACCAGACATTCCTCATACGCACGCACAAAGCCGATGACATCCGCATCCCCCAGACCGGTGTTGGAAATTTTCTGCTTTTCCGCAACGCTTTTAATCGCGGCAATTTTATCCCGCAGTGCCGCCGCCCTTTCAAATTCCATATTTTCCGATGCCATCAGCATTTCCTGCTCCATTTTCTTCATGATAGTATGGTGCTTTCCTTCCAGAAAATCCATAGCATCCTTGATATAGACCTGATATTCCTCAGGGGGAACCCTTCCGCTGCATGGCGCAATGCACTGCCCGATATGGTGATTCAGGCAAGGACGTTCCTTCCCGATATCCCTCGGAAATACCTTCTTGCATTTACGGATCGGGAACAGCTTATGCAGGGTTTCGACGGTTTCCTTCGCCGCCAGCACATCCGTAAACGGCCCATAATATTTCGCCTTGTCCTTCTCCATTCGGCGTGTGATGAAGATGCGCGGAAACATCTCCTGCACCGTCACCTTGATATAAGGATAGCTTTTGTCATCCTTCAGAAGAATATTATAATAGGGATGATGCTTTTTAATGAGGTTACATTCCAAGAGAAGCGCTTCCATTTCGGAATCCGTTACGATATATTCAAATTCGCGGATATTCGGCACCATGGAACGTGTTTTTGCCGTCTGATTGCGGCTGCTTTGAAAATACTGCCGCACGCGGTTTTTCAAATTCACTGCCTTCCCCACATAAATGATATGCCCGTTTTCATCCTTCATCAGATAAACTCCCGGCTTTTGGGGCAGCTTTTTCAATTCCTCCTGAATATCAAACATGACCTCACCTCTTTTCCGATTTTTTACTCTGCTCTCTATTATACAAAAGGGAGTATTTTTTTACCAGACTCTCCCCTGTCAATTTTTCTTGTAATTCTCTTTTTCATACAAAAAAGAAGTCCCTGTCTGGGACAAGGACTTCTCTGTCAGCTAAAATCGGAATTTTAACTGAAATTATTTCATTTCTGCAATAACTTCAACTTCGCACAGTACGTTCTTAGGCAGTGTTTTAACTGCTACGCAGGAACGTGCAGGCTTGCCTGTGAAGTATTTGCCGTAAACTTCGTTGAATGCTGCGAAGTCGCCCATATCAGCCAGGAAGCATGTTGTTTTTACAGCATCTGTGAATGTCAGACCGTTTGCTTCCAGAACTGCAGCCAGGTTTTTGCAAACCTGTTCAGCCTGTGCCTGAACATCGGAACCAACGATTTCACCTGTTGCGGGATCCAGTGCAATCTGACCGGATGTGAACAGCAGACCGTTTACGGATACTGCCTGAGAATAGGGACCCAGTGCTGCGGGTGCTTTATCTGTGCTTGTAAATTTCATTTTCATTACCTCCAAAATTTTTTATTTTTGTTACATTTCCTAACGTTCTTATTTTAGTCCAAAGACATTCTCGCGTCAATGTATTTTCCCGAAAAACATGAAATTTTTCTCTCTCCTGCACTTTTTTCCTATCTTTGTATTCCATTTTTGTGGAAATTCGGGTAAAATAGAAATAATGTGTATTCAAATATAACAAAAAATACCCTATTCCACGAAAGAAAGGAAAGAAATATATGAGTAATGCAGATGCAATTCAGAAGCGGCGTATTTTTGGGATTATTTCCCATCCCGATGCCGGTAAAACAACATTGACGGAAAAGCTGCTGCTGCACGGCGGTGCAATCCGCGAAGCAGGTACGGTAAAGGCAAGAGGGAAAAACAAATTTGCAAAATCCGACTGGATGGAAATTGAAAAACAGAGAGGGATTTCCGTTACCTCCTCCGTTATGCAGTTTGAATATGATGATAAGGTTGTTTCCATCATGGATACTCCGGGGCATAATGACTTTGGTGAGGACACCTATCGTATCCTGACCTCTGTAGACAGCGCAGTTATGGTTATCGATGCGGCAAAGGGTGTCGAAGCACAGACTGTAAAGCTGTTCAAGGTCTGTTCCATGCGTGAAATCCCTATTTTTACCTTTATTAACAAATTAGACCGTCAGTCCAAGGACCCACTGGACTGTATGGCGGACTTGGAGGATGCATTAGGTCTACCCTCCACCGCTGTCACATGGCCTATCGGCAACGGTCTGACCTTTGAAGGCATTTATGACAGACTGGAAAACAAGGTTTATCTTTATAAGCAAAAGGATGGCGTGATTGCGCTTGGTGCAAACGGTGTATTCGGTGATACGCTGGAGGGTATCATTTCTGATGCGAATCTGGATATCCTGCGTAGTGAGATGGAGCTTCTGGACGGTGCAGGCAATCCCTTTGATTTGCAGGCAATCAAGGACGGCAAGCTGTCTCCCGTATTCTTCGGCTCTGCACTGGCGGATTTTGGTGTAACGCCCTTCCTGCATCATTTCCTGGAATGGTCTCCCGCTCCCGGTACTAGAAAGACTACTACAGGCGAGGTCAACCCCAATGATGATTTCTTCAGCGGTTTCATTTTCAAAATTCAAGCGAACATGAACCCTGCGCACCGTGACAGATTGGCATTCTTCCGCATCTGCTCCGGTACGTTTACCAGAGGGATGAGCGTAACCCTTTCCCGTACAGGCAAGCAGATGAAGCTGAGCCAATCCACACATCTGATGGCGAATGACAGAGAAACCGTGGAAACTGCCATTGCAGGCGATATCATCGGTATTTACGACAGCGGCAACTTCCAGATTGGGGATACGCTGACAGACAGAAAGGAAAAGCTCTTTTTCGAGCCATTGCCGACCTTCCCGCCCGAGCTGTTCTGCCGTGTGCGCCCTGTGAACTCCCTGAAGGCGAAGCAGTTCCAGAAGGGTGTACAGCAGCTGGCACAGGAGGGTGCAATTCAGGTATATCATAACGAATTTAATGATGTCATTCTGGGTGCGGTTGGGCAGCTGCAGTTTGAGGTGTTCCAATACCGCTTATTGAATGAATATAATTCCGAAATCCGCATGGAACCCTTGGAATATCAGGTAGCGCGTTGGGTTGCGCCCGGTTCTCCCAAGGATGTCAAGGATTATGTGGTAGCAAGAAGCACTCTGGTTTATGACCATTTTGAGCGTCCGATTCTGCTGTTCGCGAACCAGTACACGCTAAACAATTTCATGCAGAAGAATCCTGAGGTAAAGCTGGTTGAGGCGTTAGATGTGGACGACACCGAGCATCTGGAAGGGTAAAGAAGACCTTTTTCTTCTCTGGGGACGCTGTCCCCAGACCCCTGCAAGGGCATCATGCCCTTGACCTGATACGGTAAAAGCATGCGCTTTTACCAAAAATCATTATAAAAATAAGAATCCCGATTGTATTTTTATCGTACAATCGGGATTTTTGTTTTTATATAAATATCCAAAAGGTATAGGTTTCCAAAGGGATTATCCCTTTGGTGGGAGTTTTAGGTACGCACCGCCGAACAGATGCGGCGGTTGCCCGAAGGGCAAGGGTGCAACCCTGCTTGAATGAAAGCCCTCATGAAAGCCCCTTGCAGGGGCTTGGGGATAGCGTCCCCAAAAAGAATCAAAGATTTTTAATATCTTCAAGCAGCTCAGCTACATTTTCCTCCTTCGTTGCCCAGCTGGTGCAGAAGCGCACAGCGGTATGGGCATCCCCCACTTTACACCAGAAGGAGAACGCATATTTCTCCGCCAGCTTTTCCATCATTTTGTTTGGCAGAATCGGGAACTGCTGATTTGTCTTGGAATCAAAGAGCATTTTTATGCCCTTTTCCTCAAACGCGTTCCGAATCTGCATCGCCATTTTGTCTGCGTGCTTTGCCACTTGGAAATATAAGCCATCCTCAAAGAGTGTTTCAAACTGAATCCCCAAAAGTCTGCCCTTTGCAAGCATTGCACCGCGGTTTTTAATGATATAACGGAAATCCTTTTTCAATGCAGGATTTACGATCACAACTGCTTCGCCCATCATTGCACCGACCTTTGTGCCGCCAATATAGAACACATCCGCAAGCCTTGCAATATCCTGCAAGGTATGGTCGCAATCCTCCGCTGCCAGCGCATAACCCAGTCTTGCCCCATCAATAAACAGCGGCAATTCACATTTGCGACAAATTGCACTGATTTCCTCCAGCTCTGCTTTGGTGTAGGCGGTGCCATCCTCTGTGGACTGAGAAATATACACCATGCCCGGCTGTACCATGTGCTCGTGGGTTGCATCATTCCAATGCGCCTCATACGCCTTTCGGATTTCCGCCGCAGTCAGTCTGCCGTCCGCCGTGGTGGGCAAAACAATAACCTTATGCCCTGTCGCTTCAATCGCACCTGTTTCATGCACATTCAGATGTCCCGTATCCGCGCAGAAAACACCCTGATAGGGGCGCAGAATACTCCCGATTACAGTCAGATTTGTCTGCGTGCCGCCAACCAGAAAATGCACATCAATATCCTCTCTGCCGCACGCCTGCTTAATCAGCGCCGCCGCACGTTCGCAGTGGGAATCCTCGCCATAGCCTGCCGTCTGTTCCATATTGGTCTCCACCAGACGTTCCAGAATACGAGGATGCATCCCCTCCGCATAATCACATTCAAAACGAATCATTTTTCTCCCTCTTTCTGACAAAAGTGCCGACAAAGTCGGCACTTTCATCTTTTCTTCTATTTTCAAAAGCGATTATTTGAAATATTCTACCATGGATTTAAACAGCTTCATATCGTAATTGCCTGCCACGTTCTGATACAGACCATCACCGATACGTTCTGCATGCCCCATCTTGCCCAGAACACGACCATCGGGAGAAATCAGACCCTCGATGGCATAGGTAGAGCCATTGGGGTTAAACTGGATATCGTTGGTAGGCAGACCGTTTTCGTCTACATACTGTGTCAAAATCTGACCCTTCGCCGCCAAATCCTGCACCAGCTGATCTGCAGCCAGAATACGCCCTTCGCCATGGGAGATAGGTACGCTGAAGATATCCCCAGCTTTTACATTTGTCAGCCAAGGAGATTTTTCTGTTGCAACTCTCACGCGTACAATCTTGGACTGGTGTCTGCTGATTGTGTTATAGGACAATGTCGGGCAGGTTTCATCTGTATCAATGATTTCGCCATAAGGTACCAGCCCCAGCTTAATCAATGCCTGGAAGCCGTTGCAGATACCAATCATCAAGCCATCCTTCTCCTTCAGGTGTGCTGTGACAGCCTCCTTGATTTCGGGGTTACGGAAGAATGCTGTGATGAACTTACCGGAGCCATCGGGTTCATCGCCGCCGGAGAAGCCACCGGGAATGAAGATGGTCTGTGCCTGCTTCACTTCCTTGGCAAAGCGGTCAATGGAATCTGCAATGCCTGCTGCGGAAAGGTTGTTGATGACAAAGATATTTGCCTCTGCACCTGCACGCTCCACTGCCTTTGCGGAATCAAATTCGCAGTTTGTGCCGGGGAATACGGGAATCAGTACACGAGGCTTTGCAACTGCTGTTTTTGCGTGATAGGAAATACCCTCTGCCTTTGTTGTGAATGTTGGAATCTCCTTCTTTTCCTCTGCCGCTGTGTGCATAGGATAGATTTCCTCCAGTTTATTTTCATAAGCTGCAAAGATTTCCTCCAGAGCAATGCTTTCGCCGCCGCAGACGATTGCCTTGCCGCCTGTTGTACCAAGCAGTGTGCCAACCTCTGCATCGCCTGTCAGCTCCAGAACAAATGCACCGTAGTGATAGCCGAAGATATCCTCCTTGCTTACATCGCCTGCATAGGTAAAGCCGATATCATTACCCATTGTCATTTTCAAAATTGCTTCCGCTACGCCGCCATAGGTCGGGGTATAAGCTGCGGCAACCTTGCCCTCTCTCATCAGACCTGTTACCACATCAAAGAGCTTTTTCAGGCTCTCTGTTGTAGGCAGACCCTCTTTATCATATTCGGGCTTCAGCAGAACAACCTGATGCCCTTCGCCCTTGAATTCGGGAGAAATGATATTCTTGATGCTGTCTGTTGTTACTGCGAAGGAAACCAATGTAGGAGGTACATCAATATGCTCAAAGGTACCGCTCATAGAGTCCTTGCCGCCGATTGCCGCAATTTCCAGACCCTTCTGTGCCATGAATGCGCCCAACAGCGCCGCCAGAGGCTTGCCCCAACGCTTGCCATCCTTCATGGGCTTTTCAAAATATTCCTGGAAGGAAAGATAAACATCCTCAAATTTTGCACCTGTTGCCACCAGCTTTGCAACAGATTCCACAACTGCCAGATATGCGCTGTGATAAGGGCTGTTTTCCGCAATGAAGGGGTTATAGCCCCATGCCATCAGAGAGCAGGTGGTGGTATCCTTCTTTTCAACGGATACCTTATTAACCATAGCCTGAATGGGTGTTTTCTGATTTTTGCCGCCGAAGGGCATCAGAACCGTACCTGCGCCGATGGTGGAGTCGAAGCGTTCGGAAAGCCCTCTCTTGGAGCATACGTTCAAATCCTGCGCCAATGCCAGATATCCCTTCTTGAAATCTGTGGGAATTTCCTTTGCAAAAGGCTTGGGTGCATCGGGTGTAATATCGATATGCTTTTCTGCGCCGTTGGAATCCAAGAATGCACGGGAGATATTTACAATCTCCTTGCCATTCCAGTGCATCACCAGATAAGGCTTTTCTGTTACCTTCGCAACAACGGTTGCTTCGAGGTTTTCTGCATAAGCCAGCTCTTTGAAACGCGCAACATCCTCTGCCGCAACAACAACAGCCATTCTTTCCTGAGATTCGGAAATTGCAAGCTCTGTACCATCCAAACCATCGTATTTCTTGGGAACTGCATTCAAATCAATTTCCAGACCATCCGCCAATTCGCCGATAGCAACGGAAACGCCACCAGCACCAAAGTCGTTACAACGCTTAATCAGCTTAGATGCTTCGGGGTTGCGGAACAGTCTCTGTAATTTTCTTTCTTCGGGGGCGTTGCCCTTCTGTACCTCTGCGCCACAGCTTTCCAGAGATTCCAGTGTATGGGATTTAGAGGAGCCGGTTGCGCCGCCGCAGCCGTCACGCCCTGTTCTGCCACCCAACAGAATAACGATATCGCTGTCAATCGGGCGTTCTCTGCGTACATTTTCCGCAGGTGCTGCCGCGATTACTGCGCCGATTTCCATTCTCTTTGCCACATAACCTTCGTGATAGAGTTCATCTACCTGTCCTGTTGCCAGACCAATCTGGTTGCCATAGGAGCTATAGCCTGCTGCCGCAGTTGTCACGATTTTTCTCTGGGGCAGCTTGCCGCGCAGTGTTTCGGAAACGGGTGTCAGGGGGTTGCCTGCACCTGTCACACGCATTGCGGCATATACATAGGAACGACCGCTCAGAGGGTCACGAATGGCACCGCCTACACAGGTAGCCGCGCCGCCAAAGGGTTCGATTTCTGTGGGATGGTTATGGGTTTCATTTTTAAACAGCAGCAGCCATTTTTCTGTTTTGCCTTCTACGTCTACATCAATTTTCACAGTGCAGGCATTGATTTCCTCGGATTCATCCAGCTTATCCAGCTTGCCTTCCTTTTTCAGGAATTTTGCTACAATCGTACCCATATCCATCAGATTGATGGGCTTTGTTCTGCCGATGGCTTCTCTGGTTGCCAGATATTCGTTATATGCCGCCTGCAGAGTCGCATCCTCAAATTTGATGCTGTCGATGGTTGTCTGGAAAGTAGTATGGCGGCAGTGGTCAGACCAATAGGTATCAATCATCTTGATTTCCGTAATGGTAGGGTCTCTCTGCTCGCTCAGGAAATACTTCTGGCAAACCTTGATATCATCCAAATCCATCGCCAGACCCATATCCTTGATATAAGCCGCTAATGCCGCTTCATCCATTTCACAGAAGCCCTCCACGGTAGCAACCTCTGTAGGGATTTCATATTTCACATCCAGTGTATCAAACGCGTCCAGAGATGCTTCTCTGGATTCTACGGGGTTGATGAGGTATTTCTTAATCTCCTCAACATCCTCCCTGCTCAGATTGCCATACAGTACATAAACCTTTGCGGTCTTAATCAAAGGTCTTTCCTGCTTGGAAATAATCTGAATACATTCCGCTGCGGAATTTGCTCTCTGGTCAAACTGACCCGGCAAATATTCTACCGCAAACACAGCCGCACCATCTGTAGGGATTTCTTCTCTCAAATCATCCAGCTGCGGTTCGGAGAATACCGTTTTTGTGCAGTAATCAAACAAATCCTTATCCAGCTGCTCTGCATCATAGCGGTTCAGCAGGCGCAGCCCTGTCAGCCCCTTGATGCCCAACAGATTGACAATATCATTTCTCAGGGCATCTGCTTCGGCAGTCAGACCCTGCTTTTTTTCAACATAGATTCTATAAACCATTTCATACCTCCGCCGCAAGGGCTTTTTTCCCAATATCGTTTCTATAGAAAGCGTTATCGAATTTCACTGTTTTTACAGCTTCATAGGATTTTGCGATTGCTTCAGGCAAGGTGTCCGCAATTTCCGTAACACCAAGCACACGACCGCCGTTTGTCAGCAGCTTGCCGCCCTCTTTCTTTGCGCCTGCAACAAAAATCAGCTGATCCTTTTCGGGCAATGTGATGGGGAAGCCTTTTTCATAGCTCTGGGGATAGCCTGCGGATGCCATGATGACACAACAAGCCGCCTTATCGCTGAATTTTACCTCAACATCAGCCAGCTTTTCAGCCGCTACCGCCTGCATAATGGTCAGCAAATCGCTTTCCAGCAGAGGCAGAACTACCTGTGTTTCGGGATCGCCGAAGCGGCAGTTATATTCAATTACCTTGGGGCCGGCAGGTGTAATCATCAGACCGAAGAACAGGCAGCCCTTAAAGGTGCGCCCTTCCTTGTTCATCGCTTCCATAGTCGGTACGAAAATCTTTTCCATACATTCCTTTGCTACAGCCTCAGTATAGAAGGGGTTGGGTGCAATCGTCCCCATGCCGCCGGTATTCAGACCCTTATCACCATCCAAGGCTCTCTTATGATCCATTGCGGAAACCATAGGAACCATGGTTTTCCCGTCTGTGAAGGCAAGAACGGAAACCTCGGGACCTGTCATAAATTCTTCGATTACGACATGGTCGCCGCTTGCGCCGAACACCTTATCCGCCATCATGGAGCGCACCGCATCCTGTGCCTGCTCCTTTGTTTCTGCAATGATAACGCCTTTACCCAGTGCCAGACCATCCGCCTTCACAACGGTCGGCAGAGGTGCGGTTTCGAGATAAGCCAACGCCTTTTCCATATCATCAAACACTTCATACGCCGCTGTGGGGATGCCGTATTTTTTCATCAGATTTTTGGAGAACACCTTGCTGCCCTCCAGAATTGCCGCCTTTTTATCAGGCCCGAAGCAAGGAATACCGATTGCGTTCAGCGCATCCACCATACCCAGAACCAAAGGATCATCCGGTGCAACAACAGCAAAATCAATGCCCTTTTCCTTTGCGAAGGCAACCACGCCTTCCACATCCTTCGCCGCAATATCTACGCAGGTCGCGTCCTTAGCAATGCCGCCGTTGCCGGGCAGTGCATACAGCTCCGTTACCTGTGGATTTTCTTTGATTTTCTTAATGATGGCATGCTCTCTGCCGCCACCGCCAACTACCATAATTTTCATTTTTCGCAAGCTCCTTTCCAATCTTTTCTTAATCAGTGATGGAACAATCTCATGCCTGTGAATGCCATTGCCATGCCGAATCTGTTGCAGGTTTCAATTACATTATCATCACGAATGGAGCCGCCGGGCTCTGCAATATAGCTAACGCCGCTCTTTGCCGCACGTTCAATATTGTCACCGAAGGGGAAGAATGCATCGGAGCCAAGTGCCACACCCTTGATTGTAGAAAGATATGCCTTCTTTTCTTCCTTTGTCAAAGGCTCGGGCTTTTCAGAGAACAATGTCTGCCATGTACCCTCAGCCAGAACATCCTCATAATCATCGGAGATATAAATATCGATGGTGTTATCTCTATCGGGGCGGCCTACGGTGGGCAGGAAAGGCAGATTGAGAACCTTTTCATGCTGTCTCAGATGCCAGATGTCAGCTTTATTGCCTGCCAGTCTGGTGCAGTGGATTCTGGACTGCTGCCCTGCACCAACGCCGATTGCCTGTCCGTCCTTTGCGAAGCAAACGGAGTTGGACTGTGTGTATTTCAGTGTAATCAATGCGATAATGAGGTCGCGCTTTGCTTCCTCAGGCAGGTTCTTGTTTTCTGTTACTACATTTTCCAGAAGAGCCTTATTGATGGCAAAGTTATTTCTGCCCTGCTCAAAGGTAATGCCAAAAACCTGTTTCTTTTCCTGCACCGCAGGCACATAGGCAGGGTCGATTTTTACGATATTATAGTTGCCCTTTTTCTTTGTTTTCAGAATTTCCAGTGCTTCCTCTGTATAGCCGGGCGCAATGATACCATCGGAAACCTCTCTTTTAATCAGCTTTGCGGTTGTTGCATCGCAGACATCGCTGAGCGCAATCCAGTCACCGAAGGAGGACATTCTGTCTGTCCCTCTTGCTCTTGCATAAGCCAATGCCAGAGGGGAATCATCCAGACCCTCGATATCATCCACGAAGCAGGCTTTTTTCAGCGCATCACTCATGGGTGTGCCGACTGCCGCAGAGGTAGGGCTTACATGCTTGAAGGAGGTTGCCGCAGGCATACCCAGTGCTTCCTTGATTTCCTTTACCAGCTGCCAGCTGTTGAATGCGTCCAGAAAGTTGATGTAGCCGGGTCTGCCGCAGAGGATTTCGATGGGCAGATCGCTGCCGTCCTCCATAAAGATTTTTGCAGGCTTCTGGTTTGGATTACAGCCATATTTCAATTCAAATTCTTTCATTTGCCAAAAACTCCTTTCTTCCCTGTTCTGCCAACAATGCTTACACATTTTTGTTAATCATTCTATTTTCAACCGCACCTGTTTTCAGGTCTGTGAAGCGTACATAGATGGAAATTTTGTTCTGCTCATTCAGATTTTCCCAGATTTCCTTTGTCCATGCATCAATATCGTTGGGGATGCTTGCACGTTCGGGCTCGCCTGTAAAGGTGGGCAGAGGGCTGCCGTCACCCATATAGGTATGCAGGAAATGCCCTACGCCGGCGATTGCCTTATAGGAATAGGTGAATCTGTTGCAGGCTGTCCCTGCTTCATCCGCACTCTTTAAAATGCTCATTTTATATGTAAAATCGTTTTCCGCAAAGGTCAGCATACCGCTGATTCTGGGTGTCCAGTTCGGTGCATCGGGTTCAAATTCTCTGGTTTCCAGTGCATCCTCAAAGGATTTGCCCGCAACAACAAAATCACGGATGGTATCTGTCTGGTCGCCGTTTGTCACAATCAGCTTGCCATCCAGCTTACGGATGGGTGCGTAGATAATCAGAGAAGGGTCTTCCACCTTGGATGCATCGAAGGGATAAATCATAACATCCTCGCCCTCCTCCTTGAAGATACGGTTGCGGCTGTTTTCGCTGCGCCCCATGATGAAATAAGCCACTGCCGCCTTTGTGCCCTCCTCTGTTTTGCCGATGACAATGCCGCGACCCACATAGCTGTTATCCTTTACCAAGTCCTTCATGGTATCCTTTTTATATACATTCATGCTTTTTACTGTCCTTTCTGCAGTCTTGCTGCCACCATTTCCACTGCCTTCGGCAGAAGAATCCATTCTGCCTGCTCCATGACTCTTCTTTGCAGTACCTCAGGGGTATCTCCTTCTTCGATTTCTACTGCCTTCTGCAAAATGATTTCGCCGCCATCGGGGATTTCATTTACATAATGCACCGTTGCCCCCGTCACCTTTACGCCGTACGCCAGTGCCGCCTCGTGCACATGCAGTCCATAGAAGCCCTTGCCGCAGAAGGAAGGAATCAGAGAGGGATGCACATTGACGATACGCTTGGGGTATGCAGCTGTGAAGTTTTCGCTGAGGATGGACATAAAGCCTGCCAGAACAATCATATCAATGCTGTTTTCCGCAAGAACCGCCTTCACGGCTTCCTCATACGCAAGCTGTGTTTCAAATTCCTTGCGCTTTACCACAACAGAAGGGATATTGTTTTCTGCCGCTCTTGTCAGTGCATAAGCCTTATCGTTGCTTGCCAGCACCAATGCGATTTCGCCGTTGGGGATTTCTCCTCTTTTTGCCGCATCAATCAATGCCTGTAAGTTTGTGCCGCCGCCGGAAACGAATACGGCAATCCTTGTCTTAGACAATGACAACACCTTCCTCGGAGGCGATGATTTCGCCCATAATATACGCATCCTCACCGTTTGCCTTCAGGATTTTCAGTGCCTTTTCCGCATCCTCCTTCGCAACAACCACACTCATGCCAACGCCCATGTTGAAGGTATTATACATATCTCTTTCGGGGATATTGCCTGTTTCCATAATCAAATCAAAGATGGGGGGTGTTTTCAGGCTTGCCTTATTGATTTTCGCACCAAAACCCTTGGGGATAGATCTGGGAATATTTTCATAGAAGCCGCCGCCTGTGATATGGGAAACCGCCTTTACCTTCACTTCTTCAAACAGCGCCAGCATAGGCTTTACATAAATCTTTGTGGGTGCAAGCAGTGCTTCGCCGATGGATTTGCCGCCCAGTCTTTCCAGAGGTGTTTTGATATCCGCATTTTCTACATCCAGCACACGACGCACCAGAGAGAAGCCATTGGAATGCACACCACTGGAGGGCAGAGCCAGAATGACATCGCCTTCCTGGATAGTCTTGTTGTTCAAAATTTTATCCTTATCGACAACGCCCACGGAGAAGCCTGCCAAATCGTATTCATCCTCAGGATAGAAGCCGGGCATTTCCGCTGTTTCGCCGCCAATCAGTGCTGCGCCGGACTGCACACAGCCTTCTGCCACACCGCTAACGATGGAGGCGATCTTTTCGGGGAAGTTCTTGCCGACTGCGATATAGTCTAAGAAGAACAGGGGCTTTGCGCCAACACAAATGATATCATTTACGCACATAGCCACGCAGTCAATCCCTACGGTATCATGCTTATCCATCAGGAATGCCAGCTTCAGCTTTGTACCAACGCCGTCTGTACCGCTGACCAGTACGGGTTTTGTGATACCTGTCATATCCAATTCAAACAGGCCGCCGAAGCCACCGATATCGCCCATAACCCCTGCGGACATGGTTTTTGCGATATGCTCCTTCATCAGCTCCACCGCTTTATACCCTGCTGTAATATCTACACCTGCTGCTTTATAGCTTTCACTATGGCTTTTCATTCTTTTTCTCCTCTCGCTTTGTCCTTATATTTTTTATAATTTTTTATATAAAATAACTTATTTTGCGTATTTTTCTTCCAATGCCTTATTCTTTGCCAGAACCTTTTCGGCTGCTTCCTTTCTTGCATTGTCCAGCTTTTCCGCCAGAGTCGCCTCCTCTACAGCCAAAATCTGGATTGCCAGAAGCGCTGCGTTTTCCGCACCGTCAATGGCTACGGTCGCAACAGGAAGTCCCCCCGGCATCTGTACGGTGGAAAGCAGGGCATCCAATCCATCCAATGTAGAGGATTTGATAGGAATACCGATTACAGGAAGGGTTGTATTTGCCGCCATGGCACCTGCCAGATGCGCCGCCTTTCCTGCTGCCGCAATGATGGCACCAAAGCCATTTGCCCTTGCGCCCTTTGCAAATTCGCTTGCCTCTACAGGCGTTCTGTGTGCAGAATAAACGTGCGCCTCAAAGGGAACACCGAATTTCTCCAGAGTTGCCATCGCTTTTTCCACTACAGGCAGATCGCTGTCACTGCCCATAACGATACCAATTTTCTTCATGGGTTACCTCCTCAAAAAATCTAAAACATCCTGTCTTTTTTCCCTACGGAACAAACAGAAAAAGGCAGTCCGATTCCGCATTACTTCCGTATTACAGAAACAGACTGCCCAGACGGTCGACAAAAAGCAGTTCTGCACTGCTTAATTTTCTTAAGTCCTTTGCTCCCCTGTGGTTGCCCACCTGTTCCGTCAGTTGCAAAAAACCGCATAAATTTACAAATTTAGTCTAACACAACGAAATTGCAGTGTCAACAAATTCCCAAAACACTTTCTCTTGTAACGGAAAATTCCGAAAAAACTATATCTTGACACTACTATTCCTTTATGATATAGTATTGAAGATTTAGATAAAAATAAGTTTGGAACCAAGTTAGCGACGAAAGGAGAGAAGACAGTGGACTATATTCTAGCGAATGCAACTGTATTTGTTCATGGCAAATTCATGAAATCCAACGTATTTATCGCCAACGGTATGATTCACGAAATTTCCAACCGCACACCTCAGGCAGATTGTTCCGTTTATGATTTAAACGGCTGCTTTGTTTTTCCCGGTTTTATTGATGTTCATGTGCATCTGAGAGAGCCGGGCTTTTTTTATAAGGAGACCATCAAAAGCGGCAGCCTTGCGGCGGCACATGGCGGCTATACGGCGGTCTGCGCCATGCCGAACCTGAACCCCGTCCCTGATTGTCGGGAAAATCTGGAGGTGCAGCTAAAGGCAATCCGCGAAACCGCCTGCATTCAGGTTGTCCCCTACGGCACGATTACGGTAGGTGAAAAGGGCGAGGAATTGGCGGCGTATGACGAAATCGTCAACGATGTCTGCGCCTTTTCTGATGACGGGCGTGGTGTGCAAAATGATGAAATCATGCGTGAAGCAATGAAAAAAATCAGCACTTACAACAAAATTGTTGCCGCGCACTGCGAGGATAATTCCCTGCTTGCGGGCGGCTATATTCATAAGGGCGAATATGCACAGGCACACGGGCATCGGGGTATCTGCTCCGAAAGCGAATGGAAGCAGATTGAGAGAGATTTGCAGCTGGTAAAGGAAACCGGCGTGAAATACCATGTCTGCCACATCTCCACGAAGGAAAGCGTGGCACTCATCCGCAAGGCAAGGGCAGAGGGGTTGGATGTGACCTGCGAAACCGCGCCGCATTATCTGACCATGAATGATTCCATGCTACAGGAGGACGGACGTTTTAAAATGAATCCCCCCATCCGCAGCGAGGAGGACAGAGAAGCACTGATTGCCGGTATTCTCGATGGCACGATTGGTATGATTGCGACAGACCACGCTCCCCACTCCGCAGAGGAAAAGAGCAGAGGTCTGGAAAAGAGCCTGATGGGTGTAGTCGGTCTGGAAACTGCCTTCCCCATTCTGTATACCAAGCTGGTGAAAACAGGCGTACTTTCTCTGGAAAAGCTCATCGAGCTGATGCACACCAATCCCAGAAACCGCTTCTGTGTCGGCACACCTCTGGAAGAAGGACAGCCTGCAAGCCTGACGGTTTACGATTTGGATAAGGAATACACCATCAACCCAGATGACTTCCTGAGCATGGGCAGAGCAACGCCCTTCGCAGGAGAAAAGGTTTTTGGTGCCTGCAGGCTGACAATGTATCACGGCAGCATTGCATGGAAGGATGAAACACTGTAAAATAGAAACAGATAGAAATAGCTATATAAATGAAATAGCTATATAATAGGTATAAATAGGTAAAAAGAACATGAGGAGGAACAAAACATTATGCCAAAGAGAACAGACTTAAAGAAAATTCTGATTATCGGCTCCGGTCCCATTGTCATCGGTCAGGCGGCAGAGTTTGACTATGCAGGCACACAGGCGTGTCTGGCTTTGAAGGAAGAGGGCTTTGAGGTTGTATTAGTCAATTCTAACCCTGCAACCATCATGACAGATACCACCATTGCGGATAAGGTTTATATGGAACCTCTGACTCTGGAATATGTTGCAAAAATCCTGCGTTACGAAAGACCTGATGCCATTGTTCCCGGTATCGGCGGACAGACAGGGCTGAATTTGGCAATGCAGCTTGAGAAAAAAGGCATTTTGAAGGAATGTCAGGTTGAGCTTCTGGGGACTCCTATCGATAGCATCGAACGTGCGGAGGACCGTGAGCTGTTTAAGGAAATGTGCCAATCCATCGGTGAGCCCGTTATCCCCTCTCAGATTACTTATTCCGTAGAAGAAGCCATCGCAGCGGCAAATGAAATCGGTTATCCCGTTGTGCTGCGTCCTGCCTTCACACTGGGCGGCACAGGCGGCGGCTTTGCCAATAACGAAGCTGAACTGGTGGAAATCATGAAGCATGCGCTGAAGCTTTCCCCTGTGCATCAGGTTCTGGTAGAAAAGAGCGTAAAGGGCTATAAGGAAATCGAATTCGAGGTTATGCGTGACGGTACCGACCATGCCATCACCATCTGCGGTATGGAAAACATCGACCCCGTTGGTGTGCATACAGGCGACTCCATCGTTGTAGCACCCATCCTCACACTGAATGACCATGATTTCACCATGCTGCGTGATTCTGCACTGAAAATCATCAAGGAATTGAAAATCGAAGGCGGCTGCAATGTGCAGTTCGCACTGAACCCCAATTCCTCCGAATATTACTTAATCGAGGTAAACCCCCGCGTTTCCCGTTCCTCTGCACTGGCATCCAAGGCAAGCGGCTACCCCATCGCAAGAGTTACCGCAAAAATTGCTGTCGGCATGACATTGGATGAAATCAAGCTGGGCGAAACAACCGCAAACTACGAGCCTGCACTGGATTATATCGTAGCAAAAATGCCCCGCTTCCCCTTCGATAAATTTGCAACTGCCGCAAATACGCTTTCCACACAGATGAAGGCAACCGGCGAGGTTATGGGTATCGGACGTACACTGGAGGAATGTCTGCTGAAATCCATTCGTTCCTTGGAAATCGGCGTTTGCCATCTGTATATGCCGAAATTCGATACCATGTCCAACGAGGATATGCTGAGCTATATTGCAACAAGCCCCGATGACCGCATTTATGCCATCGCACAGCTGATTCGCAATGGCGTTTCTCTGCATGAAATCTTCAAGGCAACCATGATTACGGAATATTTCCTGGAATCCTTCAAGAAGATTGTCGATTACGAAACCACTCTGGCAGAAAATGTCGGCAATAAGGAAATTCTGACAACGGCAAAGAAAATGGGCTTTTCCGACCAGTATATCGCAAAGCTGTGGAAGCAGGATGAGGTTGCAGTTTATAATCTGAGAAAGGAAATGAACCTGTTCCCCGTTTATAAAATGATTGAAACAAGCGGCTGCGGCGGCTACATCCCCTACTTCTACTCCACCTATGAGAAGGAAAACGATTCTCGTATCAGTGATAAGAAGAAGATTATCGTGCTTGGCTCCGGCCCCATCCGTATCGGGCAGGGTGTCGAATTCGACTACTCCACTGTACACGCGGTAACCACCATCAAGAAGTTCGGCTATGAATCCATCATCATCAACAACAACCCCGAAACCGTTTCCACAGACTACACCACAAGTGATAAGCTGTACTTTGAACCTCTGACGGTTGAGGATGTTATGAACGTGGTAGAGCTGGAGCAGCCTCTGGGTGTAATTGCATCTCTCGGCGGGCAGACTGCCATCAACCTTGCAGAGCCTCTGATGAAACGCGGCGTAACCATCATCGGTACAGACGTTGCGGCAATCGAAAAGGCAGAAAACAGAGATTCCTTTGAGCATATCATGACTCAGCTTGGCATCCCTCAGCCCAAGGGACAGGCTGTTACCAATATCGAGGCAGGCGTAAAGGCTGCGGCAGAAATCGGCTATCCCGTTCTGGTTCGCCCCTCCTATGTTCTGGGCGGACGTGCCATGCAGATTGTTGCGGATGAAAATCAGCTGAGAACCTATCTGAAAACAGCTGTAGCGATTAACGAGGATCAGCCTGTTCTGGTTGATAAATATATTCAGGGTAAGGAATTGGAAGTAGACGCTGTTTGCGACGGCTATGATGTATTTGTACCCGGCATTATGGAGCATGTAGAACGTACAGGGGTTCACTCCGGCGACTCTATCTCCGTATACCCCACCTTCTCCGTATCCAACAAGGCTAAGGGCAAAATTCTGGAATATACAAAGAAGCTTGGTCTGGGTATCGGCATCATCGGTCTGTTCAATATCCAGTTCATCGTAGATAAAGAGGATAACGTATATGTTATCGAGGTAAACCCTCGTTCCTCCAGAACGGTTCCCTTCCTTTCCAAAGCAACAGGCTATTCTCTGGCGGATATCGCAACACTGGTTATCCTTGGCAAAACACTGAAGGAACAGGGTATCTTCGGTCTGTATCCCGATGAAAAGCAGAGATGGTATGTAAAGGTTCCCGCCTTCTCCTTCTCCAAGCTGCACGGCATGGATACCTACCTCTCCCCCGAAATGAAATCCACAGGGGAGGCCATCGGCTATGATAATAAGCTGAACAGAGCGCTGTATAAGGCTTTGCAGGCATCCGGCATGAATATCCAGAACTATGGTACGGTTCTGGCTACCATTGCGGATAAGGATAAGGAAGAAGCACTGCCCCTCATTCGCCGTTTCTACGAGTTGGGCTTCAATATCGAAGCTACAAAGGGTACTGCCGATTTCCTGAAGGAACACGGCATTCGCACCAGAACAAGAAAGAAACTGTCCGATGGCAGTGAGGAAATCTTTGATTCCATCCGTCAGGGCTATGTAAGCTATGTTATTAACACAAGAGATATTCATTCTGCGGCAAGCAACAGCGATGGTCAGGAAATCCGCCAGTGTGCCGTTGAAAATAATGTAACTGTTTTCACAGCACTGGATACTGTTCGTGTGCTTTTGGATGTTCTGGAAGAAACCACTCTGGGTATTTCCACGATTGATGCGTAAGGAGGTTCTCTCTTGAAACAATCTGTTTTTACAATACAAAGCAATGAAAGGCTGACCGAAAGCGTCTGTAAAATGGTTCTGGCAGGGGATACCTCTGCCATTACCGCCGCAGGTCAGTTTGTAAATATTCAATTAAAAGGCTTTTTTCTGCGCCGCCCCATTTCCGTCTGTGATTATGACGAAAATACACTGACGATTCTTTATAAAATCGTCGGCAAAGGCACAGAGGCCATGAGCAAAATGAAAGCCCCCCATAAGCTGGACATTCTGACAGGCTTAGGCAATGGCTACGATACCTCCAAGAGCGGAGACAAGCCCCTGCTGATTGGCGGTGGCGTAGGCGTTCCCCCGATGTATCGTCTGGCAAAAAATCTGCTTGCGGAGGGGAAAAAGCCCATCGTCATTCTCGGCTTTAATACAAAGGATGAAATCTTCTATGCAGAAGAATTTAAAGCACTGGGCGCAGAGGTGCATATCGCAACGGCAGACGGCTCTGTCGGCACAAAGGGCTTCGTTACGGATGTGGTGAAAACCATTCCCGATTACACCTATTTCTATACCTGCGGTCCCGAACCCATGCTGAAAGCCCTTTCCGCTGCCACCAAAACAAGCGGTCAGCTCAGCTTTGAGGAACGCATGGGCTGCGGCTTTGGTGCCTGCATGGGCTGCTCCTGCAAGACAAAATACGGCAATAAGCGCATCTGCAAGGATGGCCCCGTTCTGGTAAAGGAGGAAATTATATGGTAAACACAAAGGTGACACTCAGCGGCATCACGCTGGATAACCCCGTCATTCCTGCCAGCGGTACCTTCGGCTACGGCTATGAATTTGCAGAGCTTTACGATATCAATATTCTCGGCACCTTCTCTTTTAAGGGAACAACAAGGGAGCCGCGCTTTGGCAACCCCACCCCCCGTATCGCAGAATGTACCGCAGGAATGATTAACTCTGTCGGTCTGCAGAACCCCGGCGTAGAGAAGGTCATTTCCGAAGAGCTGCCTAAGCTAAAAAAATGCTTTCATAAGCCTGTCATTGCCAATGTCAGCGGCTTTTCCATCGAGGAATACGCAGAAACCTGTGCTTTATTAGATAAGGAACCGCAGGTCGGGATTCTGGAGGTCAATGTATCCTGCCCGAATGTACATCATGGCGGCATGAGCTTTGGCACAGACCCTGCGGCGGCGGCAGCTGTTACTAAGGCAGTCAAGGCAGTTACCGCAAAGCCTGTCTATATCAAGCTGACCCCTAACGTAACTGATATTGTTTCCATTGCAAAGGCGTGCGAGGAAGCCGGTGCGGATGGCATCGCCCTCATCAATACCATGATGGGCATGCGGATTGATTTAAAAACGAAAAAGCCTGTCATTGCCAATAAAATGGGCGGCTTTTCCGGCAGTGCTATCTTCCCCGTTGCTGTTCGCATGGTCTATCAGGTGGCTGAGGCAGTTAACATTCCTGTGATTGGCATGGGCGGCGTTTCCTCTGCGGAGGATGTCATTGAAATGATGCTTGCCGGTGCAACTGCCGTAGAAATCGGTGCGGCAAATCTGGTTGACCCCTTCATCTGCAAAAAAATTATCGAGGATTTGCCTCGTGTTATGGAAAAATACAATATCAAGGATTTAAACGACATCATTGGAGGTGCCCATAAATGAGTAAGGATGTAATCATTGCCTGCGATTTTAACAGCAAGGCAGATTTGATGACATTTTTAGATAAATTTGAAAACGAAGACAGAAAGCCTTTCTTAAAGGTCGGCATGGAGCTGTTCTATGCGGAAGGCCCTGCCATCGTAAAGGAAATCAAGGCAAGAGGACATAAGATTTTCTTGGATCTCAAGCTGCATGATATCCCCAATACCGTAAAAAAAGCCATGGCGGTTCTCTCTGCTCTGGATGTAGATATCTGCAACCTGCATGCGGCAGGCACAGCGGCTATGATGGAGGCAGCTCTGGAAGGCTTGACAAGAGCGGACGGCACACGTCCCCTGCTCATTGCCGTAACACAGCTGACCTCCACCAGCGAGGAACGGATGCAGAAGGATCTTCTGATTGACCGCCCTCTGGATGAGGTTGTTATGCACTATGCAAAAAATGCGAAGGATGCCGGTCTGGACGGCGTTGTTTGCTCCCCTTTGGAGGCAGGCAAGGTAAAAGCAGTCTGCGGCGATGCCTTCCTTACCGTAACCCCCGGCGTACGCTTTGCCGATGGCGAGATTGGCGATCAGGTGCGTGTGACGACACCTGCAAAGGCAAGAGAGCTTGGCTCTGATTACATCGTGGTCGGCAGACCTATCACACAGGCGGCTGACCCCGTTCAGGCATATCACAGATGTATTCGCGAATTTTTAGGAGGAGAAGTAGAATGAATATCAAAGAACAGATTGCAAAAGACCTGCTGTCCATCGGTGCAGTTTTCCTGCGCCCCGAAGACCCCTTCACATGGGCAAGCGGCATCAAAAGCCCCATTTACTGCGATAACAGACTGACGCTGACCTCTGTAGAGGTAAGAAATCATGTAGAAAATGCTCTGGCAGAAACCATCAAAAGAGAATACCCCGATGCCGAGGTACTGATGGGTACCTCCACCGCAGGCATTGCCCATGCTGCCATCACAGCACATCTGCTTGACCTGCCCATGGGATATGTTCGCTCCGGCGCAAAGGATCATGGCAGACATAACCAGATTGAAGGCAGACTGGAAAAGGGACAGAAGGTTGTTGTTGTAGAAGACCTGATTTCTACCGCAGGCAGCTGTATCGAGGTTGTAAACGTGCTGCGTGAAGCAGGCGCAGAGGTTCTGGGTGTTGTCAGCATCTTCACCTATGGCCTGCAGAAGGGTCTGGACAGACTGGCAGAAGCAAATGTAAAAAATGTAAGCCTTTCCAATTTTGATGCTGTGGCAGAGGTTGCCGCAAAGGAAGGCTATATCAAGGAATCCGACATCGCACGTCTGCTGAAATTCCGCAGTAACCCGAGCGATGAAAGCTGGAGGGAGATGTAAGCATGAGAAGCCTCATTGATATTATAGACCTAACGGTAGAAGAAATCGATGATTTGATTGCCACCGCCAATGATATCATTGCAAGTCCCGATAAATATGCAGAAAAGTGCCACCGCAAAAAACTGGCGACGCTCTTTTTTGAGCCTTCCACCCGTACACGTTTGAGCTTTGAAGCGGCTATGCTGGAGCTTGGCGGCAGTGTGATTGGCTTCTCCGGTGCAAGCAACAGCTCCGCTTCCAAGGGCGAAAGCGTTTCCGATACGGTGCGTGTGGTTGGCTGCTATGCCGATATCATCGCCATGCGCCACCCCAAAGAGGGCGCACCTATGATTGCATCCATGCGCTCTCCGGTGCCTATCATCAATGCCGGGGACGGCGGACATAATCACCCTACCCAGACCTTGGCTGACCTCTTGACGATTCAGCGGGAAAAGGGCTCCTTTGAAAACCTGACCATCGGGATGTGCGGTGACCTGAAATTCGGCAGAACCGTACATTCTCTGATTCATGCCATGCGCCGTTATAAAGGTGTGAAATTCATCCTGATTTCCCCTGAGGAGCTGAAGGTTCCGGAATACATCATTCAGGAATTAGACCATGAGGGCATCCCCTATGAGGAAACCACAAGCCTTGAGGATGCAATGCCCTCTCTGGATATTCTCTATATGACAAGGGTACAGCAGGAACGCTTCTTCAACGAAGCGGACTATGTCCGTCTGAAGGATAGCTATATCCTAAATCCGGATAAGCTGGAAACCGCAAAAAAGGATCTCTGCATCATGCACCCCCTGCCCCGTGTCAATGAAATCTCCGTTGCAGTGGATGATGACCCCAGAGCCTGCTATTTCAAGCAGGTGCTGAACGGCAAATATATTCGCATGGCTTTGATTCTGAAATTACTGGAGGTGGCGTAACATGATGAAGGTAACCGCAGTGAATAACGGTGTGGTCATTGACCATATCACCGCAGGCAAATGTATGAAGCTGTATCAGTTTCTGGATTTAGACCACGTTGATGCAACCATTGCGCTGATTAAAAATGCGCCCAGCCAGAAAATGGGCAAAAAGGATATCATTAAAATTGATACCGAGCTGGAACTGGATTTGGATGCGCTGGGCTATATTGACCCCAACGTAACCATCAATATCGTAAAGGACGGCGTTTGCGTGAAAAAGGTACATCCGCAGCTGCCCGAACGGCTGACGAATATCATCCAGTGCAAAAACCCTCGCTGCATCACCTCTGTGGAGCAGGAGATTCCCCATATCTTCAAGCTGACAGACAGGGAAAAGGGCGAATATCGCTGCATTTACTGCGAATCCAAGGCAAAAAATTAACCTAAGTCGAAATCAGGATTTCGACTTGTTTAAAAAAGGGTATCGACACAGTCGATACCCTTTTTCTCATTCTTCTATTTTATCTTCTATTTTATTCTGTTCCTTTTGCAGCTTATTCCGCTGAAGCCCATAAATCACCAATAAAATAATCCCTAGAAATCGACCGCCTCTGCCAAGCAGCAGAAAAACGATCGGCAGAATCATTCCCTTCCACCATTCCTCTTTTTGGGCAAGCCGCCATTCCAGATAGCAGATTGCAGCATAAATCAGAAGCATCACCAGAATGATTGCACATACATAAAGTGTACCGGACATCCGAAATGTATCTAACATGCTCATAAAAATCCCCCTTTCTGCCTTTCCTATCTCAAACATACCATAGTTTCCACAAAAAAGCAATTCTTTCCCCGTTTTCTTTATGATACATTTCCCTTTCCCTGCATAAACTGTTATGAAAAACCTATAGGGAGCGTTTCCATGCAGAATCCGTATGTAAAATATCTGAAAACGAAGAATGGCTATTTCTATCTTTTTTATTATGAACACGGCAATATTTTCTGTCGCAGCTTTTCCCATGACGGCTGGACAGTGCCGCAGAAAATCGCGGAGAAAGCCTCTCCTGTTTTTTCCGTCTGCCAATATGAAGCTATCACCTATCTGCTCTATTCCGGCGGCGAAGGGCAGCTTTATCTGGCATCCTCTGCCGATTTTGCCAACTGGGAGCATCGCCCCCTGCGAAACGGCACCTCCCCCACCGACCGCACAAGGTTTTTCCTTCTGCCAAGCAAGGAGGCCTTCCATATTATTTACCACCTGCCAACAGAAGCAACCGGCGTGGATTCCCTTGTTTACAGCGTCTTTCGCAATGGGCAATGGGAAAAGCCCTATCAGATTGACCGCTTCCTGCCGTTGAAGCAAACACCCTTCCTCGCCAGACGGCTGAGTGATGCGCATATCATCTTGTATTACCGCACCGGCAGAAACGTCCTCAGCGCAAGAGAAATGCTCTTGACCCCCTATACCATCGGCAGTGTCACGCCGCTGATTCAGACCCCCACCCCTTGCACCGACCTCTCCATCATCAACGATACCGAAAGAATCCATATTCTCTATATTGTTCGCAATATGTTCCGCACGCAGGTGGTCTATCAATATAAGCATACCGTCGCCATCAGTACGCCGCGCATCCTCTGGGAGGATACGAACTGCGAAAACTGCCTTGCCTATCAGGAAAACGGCAGACTGATTCTCATGTGGACGGCAAACGGACAGCCATTTCGCTGTATCTCCGAAAACGGCGGTGCCTCCTTCGGCGCGGTGGAGCGCTATATGGAAAAATTCCCTGCCTACTGCATAAAAGGCGAGCTGCTCGGCGCAAATGATGCAGCACTGAACGCGGCGGAGTGCTATGGCAACGGACAGCATGGCTTTCTGCCTGCGGTGTTTGCCCCCTCTCCCCTGCCCGAAGCACCAAAGGCGGCAAAGCAGGCGGAGGAAGATGACTATTCCAAGGCATACACCGCGTTACAGGCATCCCATAAAAAGCAGATAGAGGAATTTTCCGTTCTTCTGGAGCAAAGAAGTGATGAAATTGCCGCTGTCAATGCCCGTTGGAAGACACAGCTTGAAAAAATGGAGCAGGAGCTTTCTGCTCTCCGCATGGAAAATGCGCAGCTGCGGCAATCCTCCCTTCCGGAACAAGCCGAGAAGGAATCCTGATTTTTTGCATACAAAAAGCCCTCCCTACGTTTTTTCGTAGTCGAAGGCTTTTTTGTCTTTCTTATTCGGGTGCCGTTTCGTCCTGCTGTACCCTTCTCTGAATTTCTCCTGCAAAATCCGCTACTGCAAAGACATCTGTGCAGAAGGTATCGGAATCCGTAATCACTGCGCCGACCCTTGCCATATCCTCTATATTCACACGCTGAATCTCCGCCGTATTGGAGGAACAGCAATCCTCAATGATGAGAATATTATAATCCAGAGAAAGCCCGTCATAGCAGGAGGTACGGATGCAGTTCGGGGTGGTTGTTCCTGTCAGAATCACGGTTTTCACGCCCAGACGGCGCAGAATCAAATCCAGCTCTGTCTGGAAAAAAGCGGAAAAACGAGGCTTTATAATTGTATAATCCCCCTTCTGCGGTGTAAATTCCGCAGGCACCTCGATAGATAACGCACCCGTGCTGTTGGGTGCAAGGTAACGATTGCCGCCAAGCCAGCTGTCATAGCGTGTAAATTCCACATCACTGCCGTTTCTGCGATAAATGCGGTTCACAAAGAATACCGGAATCCCTCTTTCTCTCGCCTTGCGAATCACCCTGCCGCAGGCAGGCACGCTTTTTGCCGCCTCCTGAATACACAGAGGAGATTCCTTGCTGATAAATGCATTCTCCATATCAATCACAACCAGAGCTGTTGTTTTCCAATTCATATTTATTTCTCCTTTCACATTGTCCTTTCGGAAATACTACCATATTTTCCTCTCTGCGGCTACCCCTTCTTTTTTCTGAGAAATGCACCATTTGTCCCCTTTGCAATATATTGAAAGTATCAAACTCTGCAAAGGAGGTCCTTTCCATGAACCCCATTGTTTCTCTGGAGGATGTCAGCCTCCGCTACCACAGCATCGGCGGAGAAACCTCTGCTGTGTCTCATCTGAGCCTTTCCGTCCAAGCGGGCGAATTTATATCCATTGTCGGACCTTCGGGCTGCGGCAAATCCACAATTCTTTCCATGCTGGCAGGGCAGCTTGCCCCTTCCGAAGGGAGCATTTACATCGGCGGCACGATTGGCTACATGCTCCAGAAGGATTATCTCCTGCAATGGCGGAGCATCCGTTCCAATGCCCTGCTCGGCTTGGAAATCCAGAAAAAGCTGACCCCCGAAAACATCGCCTATGTTGATACCCTGCTTACGCAATATGGTCTCGGCGATTTCAAAAACAGCCTGCCCAACCAGCTTTCAGGCGGTATGCGCCAACGCGCGGCACTCATCCGCACACTTGCTGTTCGTCCCGATATTCTCCTTCTGGATGAGCCGTTTTCCGCACTGGATTATCAGACAAGGCTTTCCGTTTCGGACGAAATCGGTACGATTATCCGCGAGGAAGGAAAAACCGCCATCCTCGTCACGCATGATATTTCCGAAGCCATCAGTCTTTCCGACCGCGTGGTGGTGCTCTCCAAGCGTCCTGCAAGCCTGAAAAAAATCTTCCCCATTCAGTTCTCCACCAAAAACCATACCCCCATGCAGGCGAGAGAAGCCCCTGAATTCAAGGATTATTTCAATGCCATCTGGAAGGAGTTGGATGTTCATGTTTCATGAAAAAGAACACATTTCCAAGGAGCAGACGGCGTATCTGCGCCGCACACAAAAAAGAAAAGCCGCTGTCTGGCTTTTGCAGGTGCTTTTGCTTATTCTGTTTTTCCTTCTTTGGGAAATTGCCGCAGACTGCGGTTGGATTGACCCCTTCCTTTTCAGCCAGCCGACGGAATTATTCGCAACAGCCGTTAAAATGATTCGGGACGGTTCTCTTTTCCTGCATATCGGCACAACGCTCCGAGAAACGGTAATCGGCTTTCTTCTGGGGACAATTCTCGGCACGCTGACGGCGGTGCTGCTCTGGTGGAATCGCTTCATTTCCGATGTAGCAGAGCCATATCTCGTGGTTCTCAATTCTCTGCCGAAAACAGCACTTGCTCCCATCATCATCGTCTGGTTCGGGAATAATCAATCCTCTATCATCATCGTTGCCCTGCTCACCTCGATTGTAGTGACGATTCTTTCCGTACTGAATGGCTTCTTGCAGGTGGATGAAGACCAGATTAAGCTGATTCGCATTTTCGGCGGCACAAAACGGCAGGTACTCACAAAGGTCGTTTTCCCTGCGAATATTCCCTGCATCCTCAATGCGCTAAAAATCAATGTCGGGCTTTCCTTTGTCGGGGTCATCGTCGGGGAATTTCTTGTCGCACAGGATGGTCTGGGCTTTTTGATTGTCTATTCCTCGCAGACCTTCGCCATGCGCGTAGTGCTACTTTCGGTTGTCATTCTGGCAATCCTCTCCGCCCTAATGTATCGCGCCATTTCCCTTCTGGAAAAACAGTTTCATAAATGGCAGGGATAAAAAATGGTGTGTCCCGATAAGAAACCTTGTATTCTGAAATGCTGAAAGCTACGGCTACTGCATCAGCTTCCCCTGACAGCCTAAGCTAAAGGATGCCTGTGGGAAACCTCACTGTATCCGCAGTGCTTTCGCTATTTCATTTTCCTCCTGTTTTCTAGTCGGGACACACCCAAACATACTTCTTATTTTTTTATTTTATACGCACTGCAAGGGGCAATCTGCCTTTTCGCAATAGCGTTCCAAAACAGCAATCAATTCTTCCCACACTAGCGGCTTCGGCAAATATGCCGTCATGCCTGCCGCCTTGATTTTTTCGATATCGCCCGGAAAAATACCTGCTGTTACCGCAAAAATCGGAATTCGTTCGGCATCCGACCGATTCAGACTGCGGATGCGTCTGGTCGCAGTCAGCCCATCCATCTCCGGCATCATTACATCCATCAGAATGATATCAAAGCTGTTTTCGGGCGCATTTTTGAAAAGCTCCAATGCGGCTTTTCCGTTTTCTGCCTTGGTGACAACTGCACCTGCCTCCGTCAGTATATATTCCGCAATTTCAAGATTCAGCGTATTATCATCTGCCAAAAGGATATTCACACCGGAAAGACTTGCTAATTTCTTCTGCTGCGCTGCCACCTTCGGCTTTTCAAACGGCAGCTCCAGCGTAAAAGTGGAACCCTTATGCAGTTGGCTTTCCGCCGTGATGGTTCCGCCCATGCGGTCAACCAAGCCCTTTACGATTGCCATGCCCAAGCCGCTGCCCTGATATTTTGTGCGCGCACTTTCCTTTTCCTGCGTAAAAGGCTCAAATAGCTGCGTATCAATGAATTCCTGCGACATTCCCTCGCCGGTATCACTGATTTTGATTTGAAAAACCACCTGCGTCTCTGTTTCGCGCAGAAGCGTAATTTGGGTCGCAACCAAGCCGCCTGCCTGCGTATAGCGAATGGCATTGGTGTAAAGATTGAAAAGGATTTTCTTGATATGATAGGGGCTGCCAATCAGCTCCTGCTCACATGCCGCCTGCACCTGAAAGGAGAACTTCAGACCGTTGTCCGGAAAAAGATTTCTGCTGTTTTCCATCGTTTCTCTGCAAAGTGCCACAAGCCGAAACGGAATCTTCTCCATCTGTATATTACCGGATTGCATCTCATTCATATCCAGCACATTATTCGCAAGGGAAAGCAGTGCCGATGCAGATTTCTCTATCTTTTCTACATTTTCCAGTACCTTTGCAGTATCCGCAGGATTGCTTTCGATGATGTGTGCCATTCCCAGAATCCCATTGATGGGCGTGCGAATATCATGCGACATATTGTGCAGAATCTGCGCGCGTGCTGCCGCAATCTTCCCTTCTGCCTCCAGCTTGGAAATCTCCTGTATCGCATTTTTATTTCTCTGCTGTAAATGTCCGATGACACAGATATTGGCAATCAAGCCTAACAGAACAACGATTAGCTTATCTCTGTTGATTGGTTCAAAATAAATCCAACTATGGTCTATGGAAAAAAAGAACATAGAATAAAGCAAGGTCAGAATGCCGCACAGCGTCCCCACAAGATAGCCACACTGCACCAGAACCGCCGATAAAAACACAAATAATATAATATTGGGATTGGGAATGTTGAATCTATACACAGCTACACACAGCAAAAGCTGTATTGCGCACAATAATGCACATTCCCTCCCCCTGCTTAAGCTCTTTTTCATCTTTATTACCCCTTTTTAAAATGTAAAAAGCTGTTCGCACAGGATTTTATTTTAATCTCTGTTACTCACAATTTGCACCATAATACAGTACAATTATACTGGTTTTTTGCACATTTTTCCAGTATAAATTGTTCTTTTTTTAAAACATTATCGTTATTTGGCTGATTATTAAAGAATTTTAATCATTAGACTGCAAAGAAAGCTCCCCCTCCTGCCAAACGCCGTAAACCTCCTCCAGAAGCGTAAACGGCTGTGCGCCGCGGAAGATTTCCGTCATTTTCTTTTCAAAGCTATCTGCCGCATCTGTTTCCACCAGAACGATAAATTCCACCTGCTCCGTATAAATCGTATCAAACAGCTCATGCCCATCCTGCAGAATTTCATACTGCACCTTTCCCGAATCGGAATATGCTGCCAGAACGGAATATTTCCGATACAAAACCAGCTCCGCAATCCCTGCCGCAAGCAGTCCCTCCTTCGCAGAATGACCATACGCACGCACCAGACCGCCTGTTCCCAGAAGTGTGCCGCCAAAATAACGCGTCACCACAATCGCCGTATCTTTGATATCCTCCCCCTTCAGCACGCTTAATACAGGCATCCCCGCTGTCCCCTGCGGTTCGCCGTCGTCGCTGAAACGCTGTAATTCGTTTCTCTCCCCAATCTGATATGCAAACACATTATGCGTCGCATTCCAGTATTTCTTTTTCATTTCCTCAATGAACGCCTTCGCTTCCTCCTCGGTTTTCACAGGGCGCACCGTTGCGATAAAGCGTGATTTCTTCTCCACAATCTCCGCCTCCGCCTGCGTCAGTATGGTTTTATATTTTTTCAGCATAAAGTCACCTTTTTTTCTGTTAATTTTTTCTTTTATTTTAACATATTTCCCTGTCCGCACTCAAGTCCGCTTTTGTATGGAATTTTGTTTTTCTGTCCATCCTAAGTCTATCGAAAGGAGAGGATATCATGTTCGGACGAGAATACAGAGATCTGGCAGATTTGCTGTTAAACAACGAGCGTGCAAAGCATTTTTACAAAAGCCTGCCGCAGGATACACAGCAGATACTCACCGAAAACGGCAGTGAAATCCGCACCATGACTGCCCTGCGGCATTTCGCCAAAACTGCACCGAAAACAGACGATTAACGAAAAAAGCGGCTGACCGAGGAGACCTCGGCTTGCCGCCTTTTTCTTGGTTCTTGGAAAATTATTTTTTATCAAAGCCCATCAGCTTTGCGCAGTTATTATAGAAAACATCCTTTATCTGTTCCTCTGTCAATCCGCTTGTCATAACCTTCATGGCTTCGACTGCCGCAGGATGATAGGGTGCATCCGTGCCGAACATAATGCGGTCAGCACCAACCTCCTCATACGCCTCTCTGATTTTGGAGGGCATCGGCATGCCGCTCATTTCAAGATACAAATTAGGATAACGCTTTGCCATTTTCAGGGTAGCATCAATATATACCCCATGTCCATGCCCCATGTGAATCATGACAAGCTTCACATTGGGATGACGTTCTGCCAGAAGCGCAATGCTCCAGGGCAAAGAATAAGGAGGGTGTCCGCAGTGCATGAAAACGGGAATATTCAAATCCTTTGCCGCCTCCATGATGGGGTCCATCAGCTCTGCATCTGCAACATAGGCATGCTTCAGAGGATTCGCCTTAATGCCCTTGAAGCCCTTATTCTGCACATAATCATAAATCATATCTACCGCCTTCTGCCCGTCATAGGGGTTAGGATATACCATCCCCACAAAACGGTCGGGGTATTTCTCTACTGCATCCAGACAGATTTCATTCGGTTCAGAGCAAAGCAGTGTTTTTTCGATATTGAATTCATCCATCTGCGCAATCAGCTGCTCCGCGTTAATGGAAAGCTTTGCCCAGCCGCCGAATTCACCAATATGTGCATGTGCGTCTATTTTTTTAAATTCCTTTACATCCATTTTTTACATCTCCCTTAATTTCTGTATAATGCCTGCTTTATTGAACAATACCACCAGAACTGTCGCCAGAACAACGCCTGTAATTGTCTGCGAAGTCAGCCCCGGTACACCGCCGATGGCATACGCCCAATCGAACAGGAAAACCTTAAACACGGTATACAGGATAATCTGTACGATACCGCCCACGATGGAGCCGATCAGCCAGTTTCCTTTTCTGTTTGGCATGATTTTATCAATAAACAACCCCATGACCGTTGCCATGATGTACTTAATGATAAATGTCGGGATAACCCAGTGCATGTAGCCGCCCAGAAGGTCGGACAGCGCTGCGCCGATGCCCCCTGCCAACGCGCCCTTTCTGGTACCCAGAATCAGAACGCTCAGGAAAATCATACAGTCCCCCATGTGGGAATAGCCATGCAAAGAAGGAATCTTTACGGTATAAATCCCGATGAAGGTAATCGCTGCCATCATTGCTGTTTTTGTAATGTCTTTGACTGAATAGGTACTGCTGTTCATTTTACTTCCTCTCTTTCTTAACCCTTTCACCTTTTCTTTTGTGAAATCTCTCTGAATTGCTTACAATTCTATCATGGAAAGATACGGTATCCAATCCCTCAGGCATAACATTCCAGAATTGTATGGGTATAATTATACAGAATGTATCGGTGCAATTTTGGATTCGCTATACAATCGTCTATCTTTTTTCTGTTCGTTATGTTATACGATCTGTAAAATAATTGCTTATACTTAGAACCGAAAAATGCCCCCCGCATCACTCTATTGTGACACGGAGGGCACCCTCTTCACGAAACAATCATGGTTTCTATTCTTATTTTCTTTTACAGAACAACGTAGTTCCCATTTTCATCCACATCCACGGTCAGCGTTGTGCCGGGCTCTACCTCATCAGCAATAATCTTTCTTGCCAGCAGGGTTTCCACATGACGCTGTACCAGACGCTTCAGCGGTCTTGCACCAAAGGCAGGGTCATAGCCCGTTTCAATGATGTAGTTCTTTGCACGCTCTGTCAGCTCGCATTTCAGCTGCTTATCTGCCAGTCTGCCATTCAGATCCTTCATAATCAGATCAATGATATGGGTGATGTTATCCTTTGTCAGCGGTTTATAGAATACAATTTCATCCAGACGGTTCAAAAATTCGGGACGGAAGGACTGCTTCAGCAATGCTTCTACTGCCGCTCTTGCGTCCGCTGTAATCTCGCCGTTGGCATCAATGCCATCCAACAGATAAGAGGACCCAAGGTTGGAGGTCAGGATGATAACGGTATTCTTGAAGTCCACCGTTCTGCCCTGCGAATCTGTGATTCTGCCGTCATCCAATACCTGCAGCAGGATATTGAATACATCGGGATGGGCTTTTTCCACCTCATCGAACAGGATAACGGAATAAGGTTTCCGACGAACAGCCTCGGTCAGCTGACCACCTTCCTCATAGCCGACATACCCGGGAGGCGCACCAATCAGACGAGACACGCTGAATTTTTCCATGTATTCGGTCATATCGATACGAACCATGTTCTTTTCATCGTCAAACAGGCATTCTGCCAGTGTTTTTGCCAGCTCTGTCTTACCAACACCGGTAGGACCGAGGAACAGGAACGAACCGATGGGTCTGTTTGCACTCTGGATGCCGGCACGGCTTCTGAGAATTGCTTCGGAAACCTTTGTAACGGCTTCCTCCTGCCCGACAACTCTTTCGTGCAGAATATCCTCCAGATGCAACAGCTTATCTCTTTCGCCCTCCATCAGCTTTGCAACAGGAATCCCCGTCCAACGCTCAATGATACGGGCGATTTCTTCTTCTGTTACTTTGTCACGCAGCAGGGTATTTCTGCCACTGTTTTCCTCTGCAAGGTGTTCCTTCTCCTGCAATTCCTTCTGGAGCTGAGGCAGCTTGCCGTATTTCAGCTCTGCCGCCTTATTCAGGTCATATTTTCTTTCTGCCGCTTCGATTTCGGCATTGACATCTTCAATTTCCTCTCTCAGCTTCTGCACAACGCCGATGGCATCCTTTTCATTCTGCCATTTTGCCTGCAAAGCAGAGAAGTTTTCACGCATTTCAGCCAGTTCCTTCTGGATTTCCTGCAAATGCTCCTTAGACAGCTTATCGTCCTCTTTTTTCAGTGCCGCTTCTTCGATTTCATGCTGGATAATCTTTCTCTGGATGATATCCAGCTCAGTAGGCATGGAGTCCATTTCGGTACGAATCATCGCGCACGCTTCATCCACCAAGTCAATGGCTTTATCGGGCAGGAATCTATCCGAAATGTATCTGTTGGACAGGGTTGCCGCCGCAATGATTGCCTGATCCTGAATTTTTACGCCATGATAAACCTCATATCTTTCCTTCAGACCACGCAGAATAGCGATGGTATCCTCAACCGTAGGCTCATTGACCATAACCGGCTGGAACCGACGTTCCAGAGCAGGGTCTTTTTCCACATACTGTCTGTATTCATTCAGTGTAGTTGCACCGATACAATGCAACTCACCTCTTGCCAGCATAGGCTTCAACAGGTTGCCTGCATCCATTGCGCCGTCCGTTTTGCCTGCACCGACAATCGTATGCAGCTCATCAATAAAGAGGATAATCTTACCTTCGCTCTTTCTAACCTCATTCAGAACGGCTTTCAGTCTCTCCTCAAATTCACCACGGAATTTTGCGCCTGCAATCAGAGAACCCATATCCAGAGAGAAGATGGTTTTATCCTTCAGGCTGTTGGGTACATCCTCTTTCACGATACGCTGTGCCAAACCTTCTGCAATGGCGGTTTTGCCGACACCGGGTTCACCAATCAGAACAGGGTTGTTTTTCGTCTTTCTGGACAGAATACGGATGACGTTTCTGATTTCATCGTCACGCCCAATCACAGGATCAAGCTTTTTGCTTCTTGCCTTTTCCACCAGGTCTGTGCCGTATTTCTTCAAAGCATCATAGGTTGCTTCGGGAGAATCGCTCGTCACTCTGGTGTTGCCACGGACGGTTGCCAGAATTTTCATAAATCCGTCTCTGTCCACGTTGTACTGACGGAACAGCTCCTTCAAAGCGGCATTGGGTGCATTGACCATTGCCATAAAGATATGCTCTACGGAAACATATTCGTCCGTCATATTTTCTGCCAGCTTTTCTGCCGCGGTCAGTGCTTTTTCCAGATCAACCGCAACTCTTGTTTCGCCGCCGCTGACACGAGGCAGCCGTTTTACCTCATTCTCCACTGCCTGCGTCAAGCCGTTGACATTGATATTCATCTTCTGCAGCAGTCCCGGAATCAAGCCATCCTCCTGCTGGAGCAAAGCCAACAGCAAATGCTGCTGATCCAACTGCGGATTCCCATATTCAACTGCATTCGACTGGGCGTTTTGAATGGCCTCCAAAGATTTTTGTGTAAATTTCTGTAAGTTCATAACCATTCCACCTTTCAAATGTTTTTTACAAATTCAGGTGATGGGGGATAGCTCCATTCGGGTATCTCCTTATCACAAGACCTATTATATACTGTTAGCACTCGCTTGTAAAGAGTGCTAACAAAAGTTTTTTGTAAATTTTTTGTAACGAAAGAATGAATAAATTATACATATTTTTTCCATTCAACACTTATGCAGCTGTAAAATAGAGGAATTTTTTTTCATTTTTCCGCATCTGAACAGGTGGAAACAAGCCATCTATCACAATTATCCTTTTCCCTTAATATCTTAAATTGATATTGGAAAGGGATACCTGCGCATCATAGCCTTTTTCTGCTATCATATATTCCATACCCTTTTTTGCCAAATCAATATGGTTTTTCGGCGCTACTACAATTTCTTTAATCGGAAGCAATTTATCCGTCAGTTGAATTTGCACATAGGGAATAAGAAAGCCGTCCTTCTCTCTATAAAGACCCGTCCCCTTCTTTTTGAAGATAAACCGATATTCCTGCTCCTCCCGAAAGGCACTGTTTTTGAAAAACATGGCATAAATCGCTGTGATTTTCTGGAATTTTCTGCATGCCTTTTTATATTCCTCACAATCTCTGTTTTTTGCACCTGCCTCGATAATCTCTGAAAAGGAAAGCTGCATTTCATTCGGAATCCCTTCGTTTAAAATTCTGCGAACAATCTTTTTCTGTTCTTCCATTTCATACAGCACCAAGCCATGATACTCAATGGTATTGTTTTCTTCAATGCGTGCAATCAGCCGCTTGCTGTCAAAGCCGATGTTATAGCCGGTTTCATTCCCAAATTCAGACCACATGGTAATGCTGTCTCTGCAATTAGAAAAGGACAGCACGAAATATTCCTTGCTCCTGCCGCCGCCGCAGAGAATATTTTCCTCCAAAACATCCTCTAAAAACATATCGCACAGGGATTTTTCCTCGATTAACTCACAGCAGACCTCACGAATAATCGTTTCAATATAAGAAAACTCCTTGGGGTCATTCAAAAAATCGCTTTTGGTTGCCCAAAAACAATTTGAATGTAAAATCCCGTTGACTCCCTTGCTTTTTGTGTAATGATAAAGAACTGACGCATCAGCGACGTGCTGCAGCTTCACCTGTTTATTTGACATATTCTTTCCCTCTTTCTTCTCCTTACACCCTTGCAAGCAATCTTTCCAGTCTCCACAGGAAACCGTTTTTCTGTATCTCAGATTTTGCAAACTGGATGGGATGGTCAATATAATACTGCTGCACACCAATCTTATCTCTCCCGTTTTTCCCCTTCTTCACATAAGTACCCAAGGAGGTCAATTCTCTTGCCTTCACATTATCCATCAAAATCAAATCCAGATAGAAGGAAAACCAATCCTTGTGCTCCTTGGAAAGAATCGGGGCAGCAATTTCCACCCTGCGCTGCTGGTTTCTTGTCATGATATCTGCCGAGGAAATATAAATCTGCCGTGCCTCTCCCTTGCCAAAGCAATAAATACGGGAATGCTCCAAAAAGCGCCCGACAATGCTCGTCACGCGAATATTCTCGGTTTTTTCGGGAATCCCTGGTAAAATACAGCAAATCCCACGCACGATTAAATCAATCTGCACGCCTGCACAGGAGGCCTCGGATAGCTTATCAATCAAATCCCGCTCTGTGATGGAATTTGTTTTAATGATGATTCTGCCATTCTTCCCCTTTGCAATCTCATTGTCAATCAAGCGAAGCAGTCCCTTTTTCATATCATAGGGCGCAATCAGCAGGCGGGAATAGCTTTCCTCCAAATTCCCAATCAACATATTGGAAAAAAATGCAGCCGCATTTTGTCCTAGCTCCTCATTCGCACTCATCAAGCAAAAATCCGTATAAAGTCCTGCTGTTTTTTCATTGTAATTCCCTGTGCCGATTTGCGTGATGTAGGAAATCGTGTTCCGCTCCTGATATGTAATCAAGCATATCTTGGAATGACATTTAAAGCCCTCCTGCCCATAAACGATGCGGCAGCCTGCCTCCTCCAGCACCTTTGCCCACTCGATATTATTCTTTTCATCGAATCTGGCTCTCAGCTCTACCAAAACCGTAACATTCTTCCCATTCTCCGCAGCCTCAACCAGATACTTTACAACCTGAGAATTTCGTGCCAATCTGTATAATGTAATATTGATGGAAACAACCGATTTATCCCAGGCCGCCTCCTTCAGCAAATTCAAAAACGGCTGCATGGAATGATAGGGATAGAACAGCAAAATATCTCTTTGGCGAATCTGCTGCTTCATCGGCATATCCTCCGTTAAATAGGTAGGCTTTTGCGAATGGAAGGCAGGATAAAGCAAATCCTTTCTATCCTCCGCAAGCTGATATGCCCAAGAAAGCACTGCGGGGCATTTTGCATAATACACCTGATATTTTTTCAAGCCCAATTTTTCAGCCAGCAGCTTCCCTAATTTATGGGTATTCCCTTCCACCTCAAGCCAAACGGGTGCCAAGCGGTCTCTTGCACGTAGCAGCTTAGACATTTGCTCTCTGTAGTCGGGTGCCTCCTCTCCCATTTCGTCATGCTCCAGACTGATATCCGCATTTCTGGTTACGCAAATAATCGCCTGCTCCTCTGCGGTATAAATTTTAAAAATTCGATTTAAATTTTCCAGCACAATCCTTTCTGTTCTTAAAAAGCGAACCCCCTTTTCTGTCGGCAAATAGACCAGAGCAGGCAGTGCATCCGGTACACCTACGATTCCCAAAATCTTCTTTTCTCCCGCGCGCAGCAGTGCCGCCGCATATAATGCCTTATTTTTCAAATGAGGAAACGGATGGGAGCGGTCGATAATTTGCGGACACAGCAAGGGACGAATATTTTTATCAAAATACTCCTGCACAAAGGCTTCTTCCTTTCCCTTTAATTCAGAAATATCCACCTCTGTTATCCCCTGTTTATTCAGCTGCTTCATAATATGCGCATAAGCCTTTTCTCTGCGGCGCAGCATCGGCGGAACCGCCTCATAAATCCTTGCAAGCTGCTCGGCAGGTGTTAAGCCGCTTTTGTTATCCCGCTCATCCGGCTCCACAATGGAAAGGTCAATCAGGGTGCCGACACGAACCATTAAAAATTCATCCAGATTTGTTGTAAAAATCGAGGCAAACCGCAGTCTTTCCAGTAAAGGAACCTCCTCGTTCTCCGCCTCCTCCAGCACTCGCAAATCAAATTGCAGCCAGCTTAATTCTCTGTTTTGCGTATAACTCAAATCGTTGTTTTGATAAACTCTTTCCATAAATAACCCTCTCTTACACCATATTCACTAATGTATAACCGTTCTGCCTTCATTTTTTTCGCCAAGGCCTGCATCAGCAACGCCCCCGGTATAATCGTATGAATCCGATCCGGACATTTCTTCAGCACCGCATCCTTGGCATTGGTATCCCTTTTCAGCAGAAAGGAAACGCATGTATGCAATTCCTCCATTGTAATTTCCCTATGGGAAGCATCCCGCTTTTCCCGCAGATTGATAAGCTCCAGCAGGCTCCTTGCCGTACCGCCGACACCAATCAGCAACGGCTGTGGATGCTCCGGCAATGCCGCCTCCGCAAGATTTCTTTCGATAAACAGCTTCATCTCCTCAATTTCAAGCTTCTTTGGCCAAATTTTTTTGACATATCGTTTATAAAGGTTTAAACACCCAATATTCATGCTCTTGGCATAATAGGGCTTCCTTTCCCGAAAGGCGACAACTTCCGTACTGCCGCCGCCCAAGTCGAAAAGACAGCCATCCGCAAACGGAGAAGCATGAACCGCTCCCGAAAAGCTCAAAATCGCCTCCTCCTCCCCCGAAAGCAATTCTACCTTCAGCCCAACCGCATGAAAAACGCGCGCAAGCACCTGTTCGGAATTGGCAACATTTCGCAGGGATGCCGTTGCAAAGGCATTGATGCTATTAACGGAAATCTCCTCTAGGGAACTGCAAAATTGTTGAAGCACATCAATAAGAACACCAATGCCCTCCTCGGACATTTCCCCCTCTGTGATATAATTGACCAAGCCTGCCGTTTCCTTTTTTGAAAGCAGAACCGTAAATTTCTGTCCTTCGATTTTATATACAGACATCCGCATTGTATTTGAACCGATGTCAATCACTGCAGCAATCATTCTTTCCCTCCTTAATATATATAAAAGATCGCACCCTTCTGCTTCATGGCAAAAGGATACAGTCTTATGATAAGATTTTTTTGTAAAATAAAAGCCCTTCTTTCCGTTAAATGTTTGTAAAGCCAACGCAAAAGCACCCTGCAAAAGGGATGGATACAGCTATATCAAAAAAGCAGAAGGCCTTTTCCAAAAGCGAAAAAGACCTCCTGCTTTTATTTTTCTTTCTTTTGCGTTTGCGGCTTCATGCCCCAAAATACAACATTCATCAGAATAACAATCCCGATTACCACAGCCATGGATACCCAAAAGCCGATATTCAAGCCAAGCCATTCACAGCCTCTGAAAAGCGATACCCAGATTTCTTTCCAATTCATCATTTCCTACACCTCCTATAAAAGCTCGCCATAATGACGAACATAGGCTTTTTTCAAGCTGGTTGCCAATATCATATACAGCAGAATACAGGGAATCAAATATGCAAAATATGCAGCAGGCAAAGCCACAAACCCAAGCACCCTTCCGAATGCCGTGAAGGGAATCACTGTCAAAACGGCAATGCCTGTCATAGTCAGAAGTGTCACAGAGGCAGAGGCACGGCTTTGCAAAAACGGCAGCTTGGGGGTACGAATCATGTGAATAACCAGTGTTTGGCTCCACATGGATTCCACAAACCACCCTGCCTGGAACAGCCCGATATACCGCGCCTGCATTGCCGCAAGCTCTGCGCCGCTATAGTGCGCCGCCAAGTCATTGAACAAAATCCCCTTCGAGATAAACAGCGGGCAGAACACAAAATACATAAAAATGTAGGTTGTAAAATCAAAGATGGAGCTGGTAGGCCCAATCCAAATCATAAAGCTACCCACACTGGAGGCATCCCATTTTCTCGGCTTTGCGATAAATTCCTCATCCACATTATCCCAAGGGATTGCTGTGCAGGATAAATCATAAATCAAATTCAGGAAAATCAAATGCACGCTCATCATCGGCAGGAAGGGCAGCAGTGCAGATGCCGCCAATACCGAAAACATATTGCCGAAATTGGAAGATGCTGTCATTTTGATATACTTCATCATATTCGCATAGGTTTTGCGCCCCTCGATGATTCCCTGCTCCAAAACCATCAAATCCTTTTCCAAAAGAATGATATCTGCCGATTCCTTTGCCACATCAACCGCAGTATCTACAGAAATGCCGATATCCGCAGACTTCATGGCGGCAGCATCATTGATGCCATCCCCCATAAAGCCAACCGTATGCCCGTTTCCCCGCAGAACCGAAACCACACGGGATTTCTGGTCGGGTGTCAGCTTTGCAAAAACATCCGTTGTCTCTGCCGCTCTTGCAAGGGCTTCATCCGTCATGCCGTCCAAATCAGAGCCAAGGAGCATATTGCGTACCTCAAGCCCCACCTGCTTACAAATGGTGCGTGTTACCTTATCATTATCGCCCGTCAAAATTTTTGTTGTCACGCCATGCGCCTGCAATGCGCGAATGGCATCTGCCGTGGATTCCTTCGGGGGATCTAAGAAGGCAAGATATCCAATCAGCACCATATCACACTCATCCTTCACACCAAAAGACTCTACAGGAGAAGGGTTACTTTTCTGTGCTATCGCAAGCACACGGAAGCCTTTTTCATTCAGCTCATCCACTGTTTTCAAAATCCGCCGGCGAACCTCCTTCGTAAGAGGATGCACACTGCCGTCGCACTCTGCATAGGCACAAATGGAGAGCATTTCCTCCACAGCCCCCTTGGTTACCATCTGCGTCTTTCCGTTTTTATCCTGCACCACAGTTGTCAAACGGCGGCGTGTGAAATCAAAGGGAATTTCATCCACCTTCACGTAGTTTTCGGACAAATCCAGTAATCTGGAATCGGTCTCCTCTGCCTCCTCCGTTTTATGAATAATCGCCACATCCATCAGGTTTTTATAGCCTGTCTGGAAATAGCTGTTTAAGTAGGCATGGCGCAGTACTCTTGTATCATCCTCGCCGTTTACATTCCAATGATATTCCAAAACAACTCTATCCTGCGTGAGTGTCCCTGTTTTGTCGGTGCAAAGAATATCCATCGCACCAAAATTCTGAATCGAATTGAGATTCTTCACAATAGTCTGCTTTTTGCTCATCGAAACCGCACCTTTGGCAAGGCAGGTTGTCACAATCATGGGCAGCATTTCCGGTGTTAAGCCGACAGCAATCGAGATGCCAAACAAAAAGGCATTCAGCCAGTCCCCCTTCGTAATCCCGTTGATAAAGAAAACAAGAGGCACCATGACAAGCATAAACCGAATCAACACCCACGAAACCGCATTGACCCCCTTGGTAAAGCTCGTCTCCACAGCCTCCCCTGCAATCGCAGATGCCATAGAGCCAAACAGCGTAGCGTCTCCGGTGCTGACAACAACCGCAGCTGCACTGCCCGAAATCACGTTGCTTCCCATGAATGCAATATTGGTATAATCGGTTATACTCTCCTTCTGCACACTTCTGCTCGGTGTTTTTTCGATAGGCTCACTTTCGCCCGTCAAGCTGGATTGGCTGATGAATAAGTCCTTCGCCTCTAAAATGCGGACATCCGCAGGAATCATATCCCCTGCCGCCAAATGCACAATGTCGCCCACAACCAAATCATCCATCGGAATTTCTATCTTTTCCTGCTCTCTGCGAGTAACGGTGCAGGTCGTTGTTATCATTGCCAGCAGCTTTTCCGCTGCATTGCCGCTTCTGGATTCCTGCACAAAGCGCAGTGTGCCGGAAATAATAACCATTGTCAAAATGATGACTACGGTTAAGGGATCAAAGTCCTCCGGCGCGCTCCCCAAAAGTGCAAAATAAGGGAACACCATATCCGTTATGGTGGATACCACAGCCAGACAGAACAAAATCGCCGTAAATGGATTGATAAAAGCACCTGCCAGACATTTCGCCAGAGATTGCTTTTTCTCATGTGTCACTTTATTTGAGCCGTACTTGGTGCGGCTGACCGCCACTGCCTCTGCATCCAGTCCCCGCAGGGTGGTATGCAGGCTTTTCAAAACCTCCTGCACAGGATTGGCAGCCGCAAATTGAATACGCTGGTTCTGCTCATCCCGCAGCACTGCCTTTTCCACCGTCTGCCGCACAGCCATGCGGTTTTCTTTCTTGTTCATTTCTCATACCTCCTTTTTCTGCGATTATTTTCTGTAATACCGATTGCTTTTTTCGATATACCAAACATCAAAGCCTGCCACAATGAACCATGCAATCATGGCAATCGCAAACCAATGGCTTGTAGGTACCATTTCTCTCGGTGCCTTTCACAGAATACAAAAATCGCAAGGAAAATCACATGATTAAAACCTTGCGATTTCCTTGCGATTTAGCAAGAATTTTGGCGGACAAAAATATGCCCGCCAAATTTGTTACACCCGATCATTAAATTTATAGCCAATGCCCCAAATCGTCAGAATATATTTCGGCTCATCCGGATTGGGTTCGATTTTCTTTCGCAGCTTTCGGATGAACGCCATGATATTGCTGTCATCCAAAAGATAATTTTCAGACCAAACCGCTTTATAGATTTGCTCCTTTGTAAAAACCTCTCCTCTGTTTTGTGCAAGAAAATAGAGGATTTCAAACTCCTTCGGCGTAAGAGAAACCTCCGCTCCCTGCATCCTCACTCTCCTGCTCTTCGGATAAATTTCCAGCGCACCGATTCGTATTTCATCGGAGGGCGGGAGAGAGGACTCCGCCTCCTTCGAGGTACTCAAAAGCAGTGACGTTGCCTCTCCGCTGAGCATATCATGTATGCCCGAAAGCAAATCCTCCGCACATTCACTTTCCGGCGGCTCCTGTATCAGCTTCTCCAGCAGCCATTGTGCAAGGACAGAATCCATTGAAACAAAACCAATCTTCTTTTTCACGACGGATTCCTCCTTTCAAATCAGCTCATGATATTTCTTCTGATAAAAGGCCTTAACCACCGTTGTCAGAAGCATATACAGCAATGCCACAATCAACAAAAATATGAAATACCAAAATGGCAAATGCGTCAGGCCGAAAAATGCCGCCCCCTTGGTAAAGGTAATTGCGGTAAAAGCAATGATACCCGCAAGGGTAATGCAAATCACCGGTGCAGATGGTCTGCTTTGCACAAAGGGAATCTTTCGTGTACGCAGGAAATGCAAAATCAACACCTGTGTCCACATGGACTCCAAAAACCACCCCGTCTGAAACAGAGCTATATATTGCATCTGCATTGCAGAATCGGTAAGGCTTTGATACGTCACTCCGCCGCACAGCATCGGGCAGAGAATATAATACAAAAACAAAAACGTCACGATATCAAACAAAGAGCTGATTGGCCCAAAGGAAAGCATAAACCGCCCCAATGTCCTCCCGGACCAATCCCTTGGAGAAAGAGTTTCCTCCTCATCCACATTATCCCAGGGCAGAATGATACACAGCACATCATACAGCAGATTCAACAGCAAAATCTGCAAGGAGGTCATTGGCAAAAACGGCAAAAACGCACTGGCACACACAATGGAAAAAATGTTGCCGAAGTTCGAACTTGCTGTAATTTTAATATATTTGAGCATATTGGTAAAAGTTTTTCGCCCCTCCAAAATGCCCTGCTCCAGCACACCCAAATCCTTTTGCAACAGCACCACATCCGCCGCATCCTTCGCCGCATCCACGGCAGTATCCACCGAAATGCCTACATTTGCCTCACAAAGTGCAGGAATATCGTTAATGCCATCCCCCAAAAATCCGACAGTATGCCCATTTTGGCTCAAGGCGGAAACCAGACGCACCTTTTGCCCCGGTGTCAGCTCCGCAAAAACATGGATTTTTTCAACGGCTGCGCCAAGTACTGCATCCGTCATCTCATCCATCTGCGCACCTGTCAGCACCGTTTCGGAGGGAATCCCTACCCTGCGGCAGACGGAAACTGCCACATCTGCTTGGTCTCCCGTCAGAATCTTCGGGGTAACCTTCAGCCTTTTGAGCGCCTCCACAGAGGTTTTTGCGGTTTTCTTCGGTGCATCAAAAAAGGCAAGATAGCCCATCAAAATCATGCTTTGTTCATCCTCCGGCAAAATCCGATTTTGCTTTTCTATCCTCTTTCGTGCAACAGCAATCACCTTCATCCCATCCTGCAGCATTTCATCCACCACAGAGGCCACGCTTCGCATCTTATCCTCATCCATCGGCAAAATGGCATCCCGATATTCCACAAAGCCGCAGCGCGCCACAACATGCGCAATATCCCCCTTGATAATGAGCTGCCCTGCTCCGTCTGCCTCCGTCACAAGCGTGCTGACAAATTTACGGGCATAATCAAATGGAATCTCGTCCGTTTTTTGATACTGCGCAAGCAATCTTGTATAATACGCACTGCGCCCCGGCATTGTCTGGCACGCAAGAATTGCATTATCAATGGGATTGCAGACACCCGAATGATATATGCTGTTCAAAAAGGCAAAATCCAGCACCCTTGTGCTTTCGTTCCCTAGCACATCCATGTAGTATTCCAGCAAAATGCTCTCATTCGTCAGCGTTCCCGTTTTATCCATACAAAGCACATCCATACTGCCAAAACCCTGCATGGCGTTGATATCCTTGATGATGGTCTGCTTACGGCTCATGCTCAGGCTGCCCCTCGCAAGGCAGGCGGTAATTACCATCGGCAGCATTTCCGGCATCAGCCCTACCGCAACGGAAAGCGCAAACGCAAAGGATTCCAACCATTTTCCGCCCGTCAGCCTTAACAGCACAAACACAATGGGAATCAGCACCACAATAAAGCGAAGCATTACCCATGCAATCGAATTGGCACCCTTTTGGAATGACTGCTTCTCCTCTGCATCCGATTTTTCAAAGCTGCCGTATAACGTATCCTTCCCAACCGCAAGCACAATTCCCTCGCCCTTGCCGCCGATAACCGTTGTTGCCATAAAAGCAAGGTTTTCAAGCTGTGTCAGCGTTTCCGTACTGCCATAGCTGAGGGTATTGCAATTTTTTTCCAGAATCGCACTTTCGCCCGTGATGGCAGCCTGCGAAATAAATAAATCACTGACCTTCGTTAAACGGATATCCGCAGGCACGCGGTCTCCCGCCGAAAGCAGAACAATATCCCCAACCACCAATTCTTCCGCTGCGATTTCCTGCATCTCTCCCGCTCGCCGAACCGTAATGCTTTCGTGAATCAGCCGTTCCAGCTGCTGCGCCGCATTCTTCGCCCGCAGCTCCTGAATCAGACGGATTACACCGCTCGTCAAAATCATGGAGAAAATGATGATAGCAGTGGTGGCGTTTCTGGCAAAATTAGAGGCAAGCACAACATCGGTTGCCAAGGAAATCATCCCAAGCACAAAAAGAATAATATGAAACGGGTTGATAAAGGCACGACGCAAGCAGCGCAGCATGGTATCCTTCTTCCTTTTTGCAAAGCTGTTTTCGCCGTATCTCCGGCGCATGCCATCCACCTGTTCGGGAAACAGTCCCTGCGGGGAAGCCCCAATCTCTTTATAGATTTCCGATATTTCACGATAAGCGTATTTTTTGATACAACAATCAATCAAGGTTGTTTTTGACACGAAATAGCTCCTCCTTTGCGATACATATATTGCTATTTTAACATCATTCGCAAAAAACGCCACGCTTATATTCTTGCTTTTTTCTTGCATTTACACAAAACAGCCCTTTGCCCTCCTGTATACGCAATTTTTCAAACAACAAAGACAGCTGTAATTTTTTCGTCAGCTGCCTTTGTTTCGTTCAGATATTTAATTATAAGCCCTTCTCTGATAGCAAATTATAATGCAGCATACAGAGCATTTTCTTGTCACCACTTTTTGAATCATCCTTCGGAAAGCAGAGCACACCATCAGCCTTAGCTCTCAATCGCAGCATTCGCAAGCCTACAATACTTTATTCCGTTTTTCTCATAAATCTCGAAGGCTCCTGTGACGGTTATCTCTGCGTTTAGCTCCGGATAATCGTCCGGATAGGTGTACTCGTCGGTCGGAATAAAATCCAATCCCTGTGAACAGCAAGCCATCGCATCGGCAATGATACAGACAAAATATTGCTCCTTTGTTTCGGGGTCCTCGTAATATGCAAAAGCACCCTTCATTTTAACCGTTTTCCCAATGTAGTCATCAGGGGTGTATAGCATATTGTAAACCTCAGAATAGACCATCGTACTGCTGAGCTTTGTCAGATCAACATCAATGCCGTCTGTGCTTTGCACAGACTCAGAGGCAGCAGGCGCAGACACCGATTCCTTTTCCATCGGTTGATTTTGTGAAGCAGAGGCATTCGGTGTCTGATTATCGGCTGTCTCTTTATTTTCCTCACCTCCGCAGGCGACAAGAGAGCAAAGCATCAGGATAATCAATACTACGCAAAACAGTTTTTTCATTTTCTCACACCTCCGATAGCCGTACCTGCCAGCCACGATAGACCAAAAGCGACAATCTGAACAGCAACGATTGTCGAGCCTACCGGTGTTCCGGCGAGGATAGATGCCAGAATACCAATCAGCGAACACAACACCGACAAAACTACGGCGCAGATCGTCACGCTGCGGAAGCTCTTGAACATCCGCATAGCGGACAATGCCGGGAAAATTACCAGTGCGGAGATGAGCAGAGAGCCGACAAGGTTCATTGCCAGCACGATGATGATGGCAACAACGATTGCAATCAGCAGATTGTAAAGCCCTGCCTTTGTGCCGGTTGCCCTTGCAAAGTCCTCATCAAAGGTCACAGCGAAGATTTTATTGTAAAACAGGATAAACACCACCACAACCAGCACCGACATTCCAACGCAAAGCCACACTTCTACAGGAGACAGTGTCAGGATGGAGGTGGAGCCAAACAGTGTACTGCACACATCGCCCGAAAGGTTGGATGAGGTGGAGAAAATATTCATCACCAGATAGCCGATGGCAAGCGCTCCCACCGAAATCATGGCAATCGCCGCATCGCCCTTGATTTTCGCGTTCTGCCCTGTACGCAAAAGCAGCACGGCGCTGCTGATCGTAATGACCATTACCAGCGGCATTTCATTTGTGATTTGCAGCACGGCGGCAATCGCCATTGCACCAAACGCCACATGGGAAAGCCCGTCGCCGATAAAGGAAAACCGTTTCAGCACCAGCGTCACGCCCAGCAAGGACGAGCATAGCGCAATCAGCACACCGACTACCAGCGCATAGCGGACAAAGGGATATGTCCAATAGAGGGTCAGCTTTTCCAAAATAGCGGTCATTGTTCATCGCCCCCCTTCTCTGCGGCAAACAGCCGCCCCTGCGGGCTTCTGAGATATTCCGCTTTTGTTCCGAAAAAAACGGTGTCTCCAATATGCAGAAGATGGCTGGCATATTGAACTGCGGCAGTAATATCGTGCGAAATCATAATTACCGTAATGCCATCGTTTCGGTTAAGCTCTTCGATAAGCGCATACATTTCCGCTGTCGCCTTGGGATCAAGTCCGGAAACAGGCTCGTCGAGAAGCAACATTTTTCGGGTGGCACACAGCGCACGGGCAAGCAGAACCCTCTGTTGCTGTCCGCCGGACAGCTCCCGATAGCAGCGTTTTGCAAGCTGTGCAAGCTGCATCCTGTCCATAGCCGCCGCCGCAAGCTGCTTTTCTTCTTTGCTATAAAAAGGACGGCTGCCACAGCGTCCCTGACACCCGGAGAGAACGATTTCTCTCACAGCTGCCGGGAAGTCCTTCTGGACAACGGTCTGCTGCGGCAGATAGCCGATTTCATTTTTCCTCAGCCCATCGCCTGTCAAAATTCTGCCGCTGATAGGTGGCTGCAAGCCGAGAATCGTTTTCATAAGTGTACTCTTGCCGGAACCATTTTCTCCTACGATGCAGAGATAGTCGCCTGCAAAAACCTCAAAATTGAGTTCCTGCAGAACGGACTTTCCCTCATAGCCGACGCAGAGCCTTTGGCAAGTGAGCTGAGCCATGAACCTGCCTCCTTATCTCAATGCTTCCTTCAGCACGGAAAGGTTTTTCTCCATAACGGAGAGGTAAGTCGTGCCGTTTTTCACATCTTTAGAAGTGGTGGATTGCATGGAATCCATCGTCAGCACCCTTTGATTTTTCGCTGTCGTGTTCCGGACAATGGTTTCGGCAATCTTGTGCCGTGCGCCCTCAATGGTCAACACGCAGGGCAGCTTCCATTCGTCCACCCTCTTGGCAAGAAACGAAATGGTCTCAAAGCCGGCTTCGGTTTCAGCGGAGCAGCCAACAAAAGCGGCATAGTAGCGCAGACCATAATCATCCACCAGATAGCGAAACGGAAAACGATCGCCAAACAGGATGGTTTTATTGCTTGCTGCGTCCACGGCTGCCTGATACTCTGCGTCAAGAGCAGACAGCTTCTTTACATAAGCATCGGCATTGGCGGCATAGATATCCTTGTTATCGGGGTCAAGCTCCTGCAAGGCCTTGGAAATCACCCTGACCAGCATTTTGGCATTTTTCAGGGACAGCCAAACATGCTCGTCAGCTTCCTCCTCGTGCTCGTGTTCCTCTGCATCCTCGTGCTCGTGCTCCTCCTCCTGCATCCCCTCAACGATTTCTTCTGTTTTTACGGAATCACCCAGTACCTCCAGCAAATTGATAACCTTCATATTCCTGTTGGCGGCATTTCTCAGAGCATCCTCCACCCATTCGTCGGACTCGCCGCCTACATAGATAAACAGGTCGCAATCTGAGATTTTAACAATATCATCAGCGGTAGGCTGATAGCTGTGCAGGTCAACGCCGTTATCCAGCAGCATTGTAATTTCTGCGTTATCAGCCTTTTCACCAAGGATTTCCCTAACCCAGTCATATTCAGGAAAAATGGTGGTGACAATGCTCAGTTTGTCAGTCTGATTGGTATCATTCTGCTTTCCGCAGCCGGCAAGAGCGCCGACAAGCATAAAAAGCGCAAGCAGCAGCGCAGTTATCTTTTTCATGATTATATTTACCTCCGAATTATAATAAGAACTTAAAAATAGGCACAAAAATACAAGGGTAATGGCAACGCCGCAAAAGCCTATCCGAAAACAGATAGACTTCACCCTTGTAAAAGGTTCTTATTTAATTCGAAAGCTTCACCTTGAGAGATACCAAGGTATCTCTTTGTGCATAGTCCATGCAGAGAGAAATACACCTGCACAAAGTATATGTAAACGCAACAGCAACAGCTGTGACGCATACAGCAAGTGAAAGGCTTTTCAGTGTGTTTTGGCAAGCATCAACCTGATAGCAAATCGGGCAGCCTTCGCCCACGCAATCGTGGTCGGCTTCTGCCGCAACAAAAAAAGCAGAGTAAAGCATGATGACCAGAATGGTCACGGCAAGAAGCAATGCTGCAATTCTATTTCTCTTTTTTCTTTCCATTCTGCTCACCACCCTTCTATTTTCTGCTCTTTTATTTTCTGCAATCGGCGCAAACGCCATACAGAATCGTTTCCGTTTTGTCGATTTGAAAGCCTGTGCTTTCCAGCGTGCTATGCAGAAGCTGTTCCGTTTCCTTTTCTCCAAGATGAATGCTTTTCCCGCATACCCGACAGGATAGATGCAGACTGTCCTTACATTCCTCTGCGGCAATATATTGATAATACACCTCTCTGGTGTTCTCTCGGATACTGCGCTTCAGAATTCCCTCCTCCTCCAAGGCGGATAAATTACGATAAACGGCGCTGATGCTGATGCTCTCTGCCGTCAGTGCATCGGCTATCTGCCGTGCGGTCATCTGTTCGTCTGTATGCTCTGAAAGATATTTGAGAAGCTGCTTGCGCTGCCGCGTCAGATACCTTACCATCAGTCACCCCTCCAATTTGCAACTTATTTGCAAATTAGTATACCGTACTGTTTTGCATTTGTCAATATGCGAATTGATTGCAAATAGAAGGTGTTCTGCAAGGTCAGGCACAGCGCAGAGAGCGCCATCGAACGACAATCTGTTTCCAAGAGCCACATTGTTAAAAAAATTGAAAAAATTTAAAAAAATTTGCATTTTAGGTGAGAGTTTTTCCGATTTTATGTACCTATATAAGTGAAAGGACTTTTCAGCCACAGCTTCACACAAACGGAGAAAGGAGGTTCGAACGATATGTACGATACCGCAATACGAGTCGCACTCGTCAAGCAAAGAGTGCGCGAAAACACCCGTTGGATGCAGCTTCGGCACGATACTGCTGTGGGAGAACACGAGCGACCATGTGCCGGTGAACGTCGTTTCCTTTGCAGCGGCGGCAGCGATTATCGCGCTGTGCATTCGGCTCAGAAACAGAGAAAATCAGAAAAAAGGTGGGACGAGCAAGTCCAACCGAAACGAACAGGAGGAGAAAGCCTATGAAGAAACGAATACTCAGCATTCTGCTCACCTTGTGTATGGTGCTATGCCTTGTGCCGACGGCAGCCTTTGCGGAAGCCGACAGCGATACGATGCCAAAGACACTAAGCGGGGCAATCCGCCCTGCTGCCACCCAATACACCTATACGCTGCATTACGATGCCAACGGCGGCAGCGGCGCGCCGCCAAGTCAGAGCGTAAAAAGTACGGAATTTTATGTATGGGTTCCCATATCAGAAAAAATTCCAACCCGTGACGGATATACCTTCATGGGTTGGGCGAATACTCGGACTGGTAAGCCGATATATGGCGGAAACGGCGGTTATACCGAGTGCCTGGTAGTACATGGGAGTGATATGAGCACAACCATCTATGCCATATGGGAAGTGCACAATCATAGCTGGGGCGAATGGATCTCCAACGGCAACGGAACCCATAAGCGCACCTGCAACACGGACAGCAGCCATACCGAAACAGGCAGCTGCTCCGGCGGCAAGGCCACCGGCACGGAGAAGGCCATTTGCGAAACCTGTCATACGGCCTACGGAGAGCTTTTGCAGCTCACCAAAACGGTCATCACCACCCCGCCCACGCTGCCTGCGGAGGGGTATGTCGGCAATGAGTACATAGACGAGGCCCTCCAAGGCGGCGAAGCGAAGGCCGAGGGAACAGGCGACGTCGTTCCCGGCTCATTCCGCTTTAAGCACAATGGAGGCGGCAGAGTCGTACGCCCGGGCGAAAACCGCATGGAAGTCCTCTTTACCCCCAACGATACGGAGGCATACACCACGGCGGAATGCATCGTCACCGTGACAGGAATAAAGCGCACGATCACAAGAGTCCCAGAAGACGTGGTCATCACTGACAAGCCCCTTGGCACGCCGTTTGCGGATCTGGGGCTTCCCCTTTCCCCTTACGGCGTCATGGTTGAGACCAACACCGGCGCGAGCTTCAGCCCCATCCCCGTGACATGGGACGGCTCCACCTATAACCCGAACATTTATGGCGAGCAAATTATTACCGGCGAGCTGCATGTTGAACAGAGTCGCTACACGGATAAACTGGAGCCGACAAGCACGGTCAAGGCAACCGCCAGAATAACGCTCATTGACGACCGTGTCTTTACGCCCACGCTGGAGCAGCCCACCTACTCCAAGCAGCTCTACGGCGGAGATCTGTGCTTCCTTGTATTTTCCGACAAGCATCTCTCCGGCGGAACGGCCACGGCGAACGGCAAAACGGTTTCCGGCAAGTTCACGCTGGACAAGGATCAGAAAATATACGGACATTCATTGACGGCGAGCACGCTTTTGCAAGCAGGGCAGCTGCGGCTCAAGGTCATCTTCACGCCCGACAACCCGAAGCGGTACACCAAGGCGGAATGCACCGTTGATGTGAACGTCATTCCCCGCAAATATATGCATTCCAGCGCCAGCTACATTACCAACAAAAAATTCGGAACGTCCTTTGAAAACTTGGACCTCTCGGATTCGTTCAGCTTCTACGCTGTCGGCGATGAAAATGACCCCAACGGAACCGGGTCGAACTACGATATGCCTGTCGTCACCTCGTGGGACGCTTCGACCTATGACCCCAATTCGTTTGAGGAGCAGACCATCTACGGCGAAGTCAACCGCGCCGAATTGGAGAAGTATTTCACCATACCCGATAGCGCCGACCTCCGAGCCGTGAGAAAGGTTCGGCTTGAGCCTGACCCGGTTGAGACGGAGATCACGCAGTTGCCCGTATTCCAATGGAAAAACGGTGATTTTACGCTGCCCGACAACACCATATTCACCTGCCGAAAGCTCCAGGTGGGGACCTATAACGCGGAAGTCGGCACTCTTGTCGGCGGCGTGGTAAAGGTCAAGGGTACGGATACCGTCGCCCCCGGCACGTTCTCCTTCAAGAAAGCCCCGCCGTTCTACCTCCAGACTCCGGGTGAACACGATGTGACGGTGGTATTCACGCCGGACGACCTGCGCCTCCACAAGCCGACGGAAACCACCATCAAAATAAACGCCATCAAAAACACCATCAAGGACATCGACGAACCGGATCCCATTACCGATAAGTCGATCGGCACCCCCTTTGCAGAGCTTGGCTTGCCGGAAAATGTGTGCATCAACGGCGTTGACGGCGCTTGGCGCTGGATCGAGGCGGCATGGAATGAATCGTCCTATAACGCGCAGTCTCCGGACTGGCAGACCATCACCGGCACACTGGTGCTTGACGAAGATGCCAATAGCATCTTTCAGCAGCCGGAGCCTGCGGTAACGGCCTCAATCCAGGTAAAGCTCACCGTTCCCGACAGTCCGCCGACCGTCACCACCGAGACCCTGCCCGGCGGCACGATCGATACGCCGTACAGCCAGCGACTTTTTGCAAACGGTACAGAGCCCATCGCATGGGAAGTTTCAGACGGCAAGCTGCCCGAAGGCCTGAATCTGAACGAAACCACCGGTGTGATCAGCGGCACGCCCACGGCAGCAGGCACCGCTACCTTCATCGTCAAGGCCAAAAACCACAATGGCTTAGATACGAAGACACTGTCTATTACAATAGCCGAAGCCGCCGAGTTCATCGTCACCTTTGACGAAAACGGCGGTACGCCCTCTGTCGGCAGCATGACCACCACCAATCAGAAGCTAAGCTCTCTGCCCAGCGTCTCCCGAAGCAACTACAGCTTCGACGGCTGGTTTACCGATAAGGACGGCGGCGAAAAGGTCACGGAGGCTACCGAATTCTCTAAAAATACCATCGTCTACGCCCACTGGACGTATATCGGCGGCAGTGGCGGCGGTGGCGGCAGCCGCAAACCGTCCGTCACCTATTACACGCTGCAATTTGAAACCAATGGCGGCAGTGCTATAACCGACATGCGGGAAGCAAACAACACCCACATCAGCCTGACAAAATACGTTCCGACTCGGCATGGGCATACCTTTATCGGCTGGTACAGCGACCACAGCCTGACAAATCAGGTTTCCGAGGTTTCTCTAACGAAGAATATGACCGTATACGCAGGCTGGCGCGCAAATGAAAATCCGGACATAGTCGTAAACCCCTTTACTGATGTTTTTGAAAAGGACTGGTTCTACGATGATGCAATGTTCGTCTACAAAAATGGTCTGATGCTCGGCACGAGCAAGACCTTGTTCGGTCCGCATGGGACAGTGACACGCGGCATGATGGCAACCATTCTCTGGCGCATGGAGGGCAGTCTCGCGCCGAAGGGCGAAAACAGCTTTACCGATGTGGAAGCCGGAAGGTGGTACGCCGACGCAATCACATGGACGACAGAGAATGGCATCTTTGCAGGCTACAGCAAGGACAAATTCGGCCCGGACGATCCCATCACCCGCGAACAGCTTACCGCCATCTTCTACCGCTACGCGGACTACAAGGGCTACAAGCTGACCGTCACGGAAAATCTTGACAAGTTCGAGGACGCGGACAAGATCACGGATTACGCAAAAATGGTAATGCAATGGGCGGTCGGCAACGGATTGATAAAGGGAAAATCCGAAAATCTGCTTGATCCACAGGGTACGGCGACCCGCGCGGAGATTGCCGCCATGCTCCATCGCTTCGTTGAGAAGGCTAAGCCGACACAGGCGGACTGATAAGTCGGAGCAATCCGAAACGACTGCAAATCATCGAAAAGGAAACAGACTCACCTTTAAGGGTGTGGGCTATTTGCCCGCACCCCTTTTCGGTTATGTAATAACCAAATAAAAACGACCAACTTTTTACGGTTGCTCGCCTTTAGATTGCATTATTCACTTATTGCTGATATTCCGATTGGTTTGATTATTTAATTCGTCTTGCTGCCACAAGAAATCGTCCGTTATCAGTATGATAACTACATGTTGAAAGGATTAAGATCTGTTCCCCATAAACAGGATGAATTTCTGTATCATAAATAGAGTTAGCAATCAGCCAATCTTCAAATTTCTTATAATCAGCTTCCGAAAGTTCCCCGGCATAATTATAATCGCGTAAACCTTCTTCATCGGTATGCAGAATACTTGTCTTTACCGCTGCAAATACTTCATATTCCCGATATTCGTATAGTGTGTTAAAAGAGAATGTTCTGTTCGCTTTCCAAAAATCTATATCTGCATAATGGTCAAGCGTACCGAGCATAGTATCATTCTTCATATTGTGTCCATAGATAATGAAGCAATCGCTGTCTATATTACCATTTTCCCCAATAAAAGGGGTTCCGCAATGAGAGTCGGTATTATCAAATGCACGGTGAAGATAATATTCCGGGTCATTCGGTGTGAACATAACAGGATAATCTATATTTGTATTTGGGATTCTTAACCAACCCACAAAGTCTCGGTTCATTTCATAAATATCTTCGTATTGTTGCAATGGCTGTTCTCGATCTTCTGCAGCTGCTTGTTTGTACATATTGTCGTTAGTTTTATTTAGCAAAAAGTCTTGCTCTGTTTCTGATACGAGGGTAGCTAAACTTAAAAAAGCATTCTGTTCATGCCTTACCTTTAAAATCTGAGTTGCAAGCATAACAAATGAAAAGATGAATAATAGGAACAATACGATTTTCGTAATAGATAAAATATGATTCCGATGCTTTATTTTATGAACATTATATCGCATACTTTTTTCTCCCTTAACAGTAAAAGGGGATGAAGTTGCTCCGCAACTCCACCCCCCTGACTTTAACAAGAATATATATTGGCAGTGTTTGTCTTTACAGGTTTCATCGAATTACTTATGTTAAATCATTAAACAGAGCATCTGTATTTTTGTTACTTTGAGTTTATGCAATCGTCCTTCTTTTTTCGGTTTACCATTTGATTCTATCTTATTCATGCTTTTGTTTCCGCGTAGGATTACCTGTATAGCAGTGTTTTTTTCCACAAATACAAACACCCATAAATGCTATAAACGAGAGAATCATAAGACCAAACCATAAGCCGACAGTGCTTTCGTCACCGGTTTGAGGTACTGCATCTACCGGTTTTGTCGTAGGCTGCTTATTCGGCGTTGTCGAAGTGGTAGGATTATCCGGTGTATTAGGTGTATTAGGAGTATCAGATGTTGTTGGAGTGTTCGGTTTATCCGGTGTGTTCGGTTTATCCGGTGTGTTTGGTTTATCCGGTGTCTTCGGGTTATCCGGTGTCACCGGTGTGACATCTTTGTTATTGGTAAAGGCTGCCACAGCCGTTTTCCCACTACGGATGCTCCCATTGTCTCCAACTGCACTCACTGTATATCCTTCATTATCACTTTCTGTTACCGAATAGCGAATCCCCTCAGGCAATCTCTTTGCTGTGCTGCTTTCGCCATGCTTCAGCTTAATGACAGCAACGCCTTTATCAAAGCACATATCTCCGTATTGACCACTCACAGCGCGATCTAATTTAACAGTAAATGTAAATTCATGGTTCACATCTCCTGCATCACCAGTCACTGTTTTTGAAACAGTCAGGTTTCCGTAATTGTCATGATGTGAGCCGCCTCCGCCATTACTACTTTCATAAGTATTGGTGAACGCCACCGAGGCAGCGGCAGGCTGCTGTGCATCTGCTTTAAAAATCAGCTTAAAGCCAAAGTCATAAGCTCGGAATTGATTCCAGGCATTCGGAACCTCGATATAGCCTTTGACGTTATCCAGCGTAATGCTGCTGCCGTTTGCAATTTCTGCTCCGTTATTCATTGCTTTCAACACATTGGCGGTCGCCGCATCGGTGCGATCCATATAATCTTTGATGCCGCCAACTCCGTCATTGGATGTGGCGCTGTTATCAATAGCCGTGGACACCGTGCGGTCATTGCTATCCAGAGAGAATCGGATGCAGCGACTGTACAGGTAGTCATACGCCATTTTCAGAACTTCGGGGTCATTCTCCATGAGGAAGAAATCCGGCTTATAATCATAGCCATCCTCATCGGATACCTTTCCGAAGCCCCATGCCTTGAAATAATTCAAGGTATCATTGCCCAAATCACTGGAGGGGATATACCGATTCGTCATAGGCGCAACGATGGAATAATAGGTCGTGATTGCGCTTTGTCCCTTATACTTGCTTTCCTGCAAGGAGGGAGAGCCCTTGCCGCCTGTACCCAGCACATTATATTTCTGTGCTATCGTCAGATCATTCAACGAGTTCACGCCGTAGAATGCGCAAATGAAGTCAGCATAGGTGCGGTTAGCGTCAGCCTCCAAGTTAATCTCGTTGCCCTCCCAGTTCTTGAAGGTAAACGCCTTTTTGATAAGTTCCGGGAGCGCATTCATCTGCTTGAGCGTGATGTAGCCGGCGGTACTCACCGAAGTCTTGTCTGTCAGATTTTCAGTTTTGCCGGGATTGCTGTCAAAGTAGGAAACGACAGCTGGGTTAATGCAGCGGAGGGGCGATATGGCAAGACGGATATTGTTTCCGTCGAAGCCCTTTACATCCAGCGAACCGGCGGTCTCTGTCTGTCCAGCCACGAAGGGATATACCTGCTGCCATACATCGCCCCAGCCGAATCCGAGCTGATTCTCCATGGAAGGTGTATCCGACGGAGTATAGGTCTGTCCCACCGGAATCCAGTTGACCGTATCAAACTTATAATCCTGATAACGAATCGCCGTTCCTGTCTCATTGACAAACTTCACTTTGAAATTGCAGGGCGACCAGTTCAAGTACTTCTGCATCTGTGCTTCCATGTACTCAGCCAGCAGATCACAGTCGACAGTGATCTTGCCATCTGCGTCGATCTGATCGGATGTGATCGTATAGGTAAAAAAACCATCCGCATCCTGAACCGGCATGCCGTCTTTTTTGCTCCATCCTCCCGCAGCGGCGGCAGCACCCGTTACAGTCACCGTTGCAGAGAGGCCATTCTGCACTTCACCGTTATTTACAGAGAAAGAGGTAGACTTATAGTTTGCCTGTGTCGGGGAGGTTTCCGTTACGGTATACTCGCCCGGCTCTAAACCGGTGAGCACGGCACTCTGTCCGGCCTTGATGCTGATTTTACCGTCTGCCGAAATCGTCTGCACTGTGCCGCCATCCACGCTGTACTGGCCGACAGCAGCAGTCTTGTCCTTGGTGACGGTGAACTCAAACAGGGTATCCGCATCGGGCGTTCCTGTGCCGGCAACCTCTTTGCTGATGGTCAGGGAACCGGTGCTGCCCGCAGGATCACCCGCGAACACATTTTGATACAGCAGCTTATCGCCACCGTATACATCTTCAATCCTTTTACCATCTACTTTTGTTTCGATGCCATTATGCGTATGAGTAATTGTAGTAGTGCAATCCGGGCTTTCCACTTCATTTACAATATATCTGCTTTCCATAGAGATATCCTTGGAAAACGCATCATAAATATCTTTAATATGAAATCCACCGCCTGTATAATCGTCAAAATCCTTGGGCAGTCCCCATGTTTTGAAAACAGCATACTGATCTGCTCTCATGGAAAAACAGCCTTCCGCATCTGTTTTCAGCGTGCCGTCATCCATTCTGTCGCCTGTTTTGGCATCGTACAGTTCATAAGGGTAATTGCTTAACTTCTGATATAAATCATCTGTTTTTTTGTAGCCATCAAATCTACCTTCATCATTGTGTTTTTCGACAAATGACGGAACAAGTTCTGTGACCTGAAATTCATATTCCGCATTTTGGGGTTCATTGCCTTCAACTGCTTTTTCAATGCGGATTTCTTTATTCATGGGCATAAACGTGAATTCCAAGAATGCTCCCCACTCGCCCTGTCCCGTAAGAGACTTGTCTGTAACGCAAAAGTCATCTGTATCCAGTGTATGATTTTCATTATAATAGTACGCATAACCGCCGAGCGTGTCTACGCTATAGGACAGAAGCGTGATGCGGTAATCATAGCCAAACGGAATGTAAATATCGAATTCTCCATACGGAGAGCCATCCTCCGCATCCTCATCATAAATGCTCAGCGGAATGGAAACCACACCATCCTCATGCATGACATTATAGAGACTATAGGGATCATTGCTACCATAATTATTAAAATAAGTCGTGGGCAGGCGTGAAATATTCCCGTCTGCATCTCTTAGCTCAATTAAAAAATTAACATATCCTTTCGCATTATCAGGAAATCCCTCGCCGGGATTCGCCATCTGCTTGCGGATGGTATCTGCCATCCAGATCTCAATATCAAGATAGTTGCTTAAATCCCATTCAAAGGAGAACGATGCAATCGCAGGGTCATCTTCCGCTGTTCCATTGTATTCTGTAATGGTTTTACCACTCATTGGGCGACAGGTAAACTGATCTCCATTGTACTTATTCCCGTTTTCATCATTCCACACTTCTTGTGTATAGTAACAATCCGAGATATCATAAGAAACGGAATAGGTTTTTTCCTTATCTAAAATGAATACAGCAACTTTACCGCTGTTTGCAGCCATTTTGAAAGTATCAGATACAGTAGCCCTTTCAATCGTATTATCTTCTTGAGAAATCAGATAGTAAGTTTGGTCCCTGCCAACAGGAGTATCATCGATGGATACATCAAATGTAAGTTCATGCTCTTTGATGTGCTCCTCCGCCTGATAGATATTCAGCGATGCCAAGTGCTCACTCTGCACCGCATCCACATCTATCATAAGAAAAGTCTGCGTATCGGGATCAAAGGAAATACTATCGTCCTGGGTTAGAATTGCTTTAATATCGGCATAATCTTGATCGGAAGAAAATGTCGTAGCATCTTCCTCTCCGCAGATAAGCTCTCCGCCCTGGGCGTAGCAGTCCTCACTGTGGGTATGGCCTTCATTTTCTTTCAACCCACAGATATACTCACCACCTGGACAGACGCAGTCTGCCGTATGGGCATGACCTTCCTGTTCATTCAGAGAACATACCAGTTTTCTTTTTTGAGCATTTGAAGGTGTTGCCACTTCTTCATCTTCAGAATCTTCATCCTCAATGTAGTCATAGCAACTTTCATCATGTGTATGCCATTCTGTTTCTTCTAAACCGCAAATATACTCACCGCCTGGACAGACACAATCTTCTGTATGGGTATGTCCTTCTGACTCCGGAATCGTACAAAGCAAATCCCCTGCTTTCACATAGCAATCCGCTGCATGTACATGGTCTTCGGCGGATGCTGTTATCGGCAATGTACCGATAAGCATAGCGAATACTATAAATAGCGCAAGCCATCGATGCCTGCATTTCGTTTTCATAATTCTCCCCCTTTTGTTATTCGAATTGAAAAGCATGTATCTTGCTGTATGTTGTTTACGCCATATTATCATCTCCCATTCCGATACTGCATATAACGCTTTATAAGTTGCCAAAATGTGTAACTTTTTTGTAATAAGGTTTTTTCCTTTTAAAACACAGCGTTGCTTATTGAAGAAGGCTGACTTATATGATAAAATTTAATGGGATTTCGTAAGCAGAGCATTTACAAAAAAGTACACTTTCTTGCAAAAATCCTCTTTCACAAAAAATTAGTTTTTTCGTAAATATCTGCTTTATATCGAAATGTTGTAATAGGCATATTGCATTCTTCTGCCGCTCTTGTACCTGTAATTTTCCCATTTTTCCATCTTTGATAGACTGCATGAAAATTTTCCGGTAACGGTTTAGGAGGTCGTCCGAATTTTACGCCTCTGGCTTTTGCTGCTGCTATTCCTTCTGCCTGCCTCTGGCGAATATTTGACCTTTCATTTTCCGCTACAAAGGAAAGCACCTGCAATACAATATCACTTAGAAATGTTCCCATTAAGTCCTTTCCTCTCCGTGTATCCAACAACGGCATATCTAAAACAATAATATCTATCCTTTTTTCCTTTGTAAGATATCTCCATTGCTTTATAATCTCCTCATAATTTCTCCCAAGGCGGTCTATGCTTTTTATGTATAATAAATCATCCTTTTTCATTCTTCTTACCAACCTTTTATACTGCTTTCGTTTAAAATCCTTTCCTGATTGCTTATCCATATAAATTTTTTTTCAGAAACTCCAACCTCTCGCATAGCAATTATTTGCCTGTCCTCATTTTGATCTTTAGCACTTACACGCACATATCCATATACCATTTCTGTTAATCTCCTGCTTCTTCATGAAATTCGAGAACAAAAAAACGCTGTCTTAAATCCAGCGTATCATAAAAACCAATGTCCATATTTTTTATCATATAATAATCACTCACTTTTTGACAAACGATTTCTTTCCTCCTTTCATTCTATAACCTTTTTATCAAAAAAGCGATACTCAGACCATTCTAAGTACCACTTCATATTATCAAAACTATATCATTCCATTTCACACTGATAATGGGTATAAGGACACCCAATATGCTTCAAATCCTTCTGGATCATTTCCGCAATATGATGAAACATATCCTTGGTTGCTGCAATCGCCGCAGGCTCCAGTTTATACACGACACTGTCATATACAAAATCAATATAGGCATACCCAATATTAGCCTTACTCTGGAACTCATTTCTGATTTTATTGATTTCATCGCTCCATTTTCTCAGAAGCTCACGAACCGCATGCGGCATTTCACTGCCTTCGGAAATAATATTGTTCGGTCTGATTCATTCATCCCATTTCACCCAAATTTCCTGATTCCTGCCATCATTGCTTTTCAGCATATATAACTTGCAATCGTTTTCTTTTCCAAAATGTGTATCCATAGCACCCTCACCGATTCTATATTCTTTCATATATTATATTCCTTAAAAAACAATCTGAAATTTTTATTCGGATATATAATAATTATATAAAATTATCCTTTATAAGACTATATCCCTTACTAGCTATTACAGTTTCTATGCATTTTTTCACCCTTATAAAGACATTCTCGTCTAAGCATTTAATTGTCATATTAGCCCGAAGCATATCAATCATAAAATAGATATCATAATTGAACTTACCCTGCATGACCCTATTCTCATTCAATAAACAAAGCAGCTCTGTTTCATCCCATCCTCCGTAAGTATTTATTTGCTGTTGAAGCATTTCTTTTATATCTGTTAAGGATATCTGTAGAGTATATCCATCAACTATATGCAGCACACGTTTTCCTTTTGTTAGAATGTCCATAATTTCAACAAATACATTCATTACATTAATATCAAAACTCGATTCTTCCATTTCAAAAACTGATAGTGTATAGGGATAATTCTTTATTTCTTCCTCAAAACTATAATTAAAAAAGTCCCCATCTATCCAAATAAAACCAATTTCTTTTTTGCATTTATGATTCTTTTTTTTTAAAGCCATATCTATTGCCTCTCTCTGAACCTTTATTCTAATTCTGATATATCTATAACATATTCTGCTAAATCACCACTATAGCTACCGATTATTCCTAAAACCGTAGCTCCTATTAATCCTCCTGCAATCCCACCTGCAGCTGTACCTAAGCCTGGTAAGGCAGCTGTACCAACAGAAGCCCCTAACATAGCTCCATATTTTGCTCCTATTGCTGAACCCGTCCAACTTCCTATGATTCTGATAATTTCTATACTCGTAGTTTTGCCTAATTTACGATCAGCATCCTTTAAATCTGATTCTATCGCTTTCCCTAAAGAGATTGTATCAGCTATAATGCCCGTTATCAACAAAGTTTTACCAGAAACTTTAATAACTTTTGCTGTTTGATCAAAGGACTTTAACGCATCATATGCTTTATTTGAAATACCAAAATGATCCCATTTGCCTGCATTTATAATTTGCCTTTTAGTAAAGCTATCCAGTGTACCAACATTAAGATGCGGAAAATCTCTATTTTTTCCATAAGGATGTCTATCTAACCTCAAAACAGGTTTACTTTCCTCTCTAAAAAGAAGTTGTAAATACTTTTCTCCATTTTTTGTAATCTTATAATCTTGTCTAATACCCGTTAAATCTGTTTGGAGAGGATCAATCCATATTGTTGACCATGTTAATGATTTAAAAGATGCTCTCGTAAAATATTCAATAAATTGCTCCAAAGCTGAGCATGTACGTCTTCCAAAAACACCATCTTCCTTCAATAAACTTCCACTTCCTCGAAAACCAAGTTTATTTAAATTTCTTTGTAATTGTAAAACATCTCTCTGATTTCCTCCTACAAACCACATTAAAACGTCAACTTTTCCTCTTAATCCATAGCATGACATACCAACCTTTTCAATCTGGGCAATTGCCGTTTTCATGCGTTCACCATTTGAGTCTAATATATAATCTCTATTTCTAATCCCTTTATCAATATCATCTTCCATTTCTTTACATACTCGTTCAAATCTCTTGCCAAGAATCTCTGAAAATTTCTTTGAATATCCATACGAATTAGAGCTTATAGTAGAATTGCCAAATGCTTCACTTAAAATATTGCTGTTGTAACTCCTACTACATATTTCTTTTCCATTCCGCCCAGTATATCTTCTGGGATTAGCATCATATTCACATTTAAATAAAACATCAAACAAAAAATTATCACCTTTTCCTTGTTCAATATCTAACAAATATGCAAGCTTTTCAGCGTTTCCATTTGCCGCTCTAATTACACTGCTTGAAATAGCTTTTTCCAATAGCCTAATCTTCTCAGAACTCGATACACCAGAATAACTGCCTCTTATTACCTTTCTCGCAGTCTTCTCGATCTCATTCTTTTTATATCCTGATTTAAGCCTTGTTTCTGATGCGGATAAACTTAAAATAGATTTTGCTCTATCTGCATCAGAGCAAGATCGTGCCCACATTTTGCAAACTTCATTTAATCCTTCTACGATATTGATTGTCTCCTCTCGATCTCGCTCATCAAGAAAACTCATAATCTTTGCATTATTTCTAACATCACTATATACTTCGGAAATTATCGAAGAAAGTTTATCACAAAAATTTTTAATGCCATTATAATAATCATAGCCCACAGAAAAATTAATAACCTCTGATAAGCCAAAAGCTTTATTTATTCTCTCGAAGTAACCTCTTTCTCCAACCGTATAACCACAATTACCAATTAATTCTGTACTCATTTTAACTCCTTTCTATAATATGACTTTATTTTATATTTAAAAAATACATTTTTCTTAGTCTCACAAACTCTCAAAAAAATATCAATATTAAATAAAAAAGAGGCACTCAGAATCCACTTCCAAGTGCCTCATCATTTATCCTACAGCTGATATATTCTCATGCAGTCGGTATTCTATCAATATCCTGTTTTCGGCAGTTTCCCTCTGCTTACCACAGGTGCGTAAATCTTCGTTGTAAAGGAATCTTCTGCCTTTACTTTCTGCATTTCATACATACCGCCTACCTCTACTCTATTCGTAAACTGATAGCCGTTCGGCAGATTCTGATATGTTTTACAATAGATAAAAGGACGTTCTACCTCGCAGAAGCCAACATCCACCGTACCAAATTCGTATTTAATATCAGTGATATATTCCCCTGCCATCAGTCCCTTTGTGCAATCGATTTCATAGACCTTATTGGTAAACAGATTATCCCGCAATACCTTAAAGCTGCCTGTTTTATTCGTCTTATAATAGATGGTATAGTTCAGGTTCTGATTGAATGTACCGGTAAACAGCCTTGTAATATATGCCGCATCCGCAGGCAGGCTCTCGTGCAGATAGAAGTTCTCCAAAGGCACCAGAGATTTATTCTGGATATGATAGAGATCATATCTGATTACACTTCCGCCCATTGTCTCCTGATAACCGCTTTTTTCCACATGCGTCTGCAAGGTCGTGCTTTTATTTTCCCTTTCAATCTCTACGATTTCTCCATCCTTCTTGATTTCAAAAGAAATCGTTTCATCACTCAAAAGGAAATACAGCGGACTGGTTGTTTCCTTCATGGTATACTTGCCATATCTCAGCCAATCAGATTCCGCAAAGCCTTTGCTGTCTGTTCTCAGAACAGTAACCTTTTCCCCGTCAGAATCATAAACCGTAAATCTTGCATCCTTTAAGCCATCCCCTTTTAAATGACCAGTGATAGCATTATTATCCGCAGCAGTTTTATGAATCTGTACTTTTCCTTGAATCGGCTTATTTTCCAGCTCTACATAGGTTATCTTTCCCCATTTTGTTTTTACTGTCTGTAGGCCTTTTGTCACGATATAACCTTCATTTTCCGTTTCTTCGATATAGTAGGTAGCATCACCAAGGAACATCTTATCCAGATGAATTTCCCCATTACTGTCGGTGATATATGTGCCGATGGATTCCTTATTCTTATCGAAGAGCTCAAACTTCACGCCGGAAATGGGTTTTCCCGTTTCCGCATCCGTTTTTTCAATCCGGATCGATGCCAGAGGATAGTTCTCCCATTCAATGAGTTGGTCATCGCCCCAATCCAACGCAACTTTTCTTACATTGGTATCCAGTGCATAGCCTTTCAATGTATTGGTTTCTCTAATAAGATAGGTGCCTGCGGGGAACTTATATTCCAGATTGATTTCGCCCTGTCTATTGGTGTAATGCTTCCCATAGGTCTTGCCGTCCTCACGTACAATCGTGAACTCTACATTTTCCATTGGCTCACCGGTTACGCTGTCTGTTTTTGCAATATGCAGTGTTGCATTCTTATCATTCTCAAACTTAACCATCGTAGGTATGCTGCTCTTTACCTGCACATTTTTACTCATTGCGGTATCAATGCAATAGCCTTCGGGTGCCGCAATTTCCTTTACCACATACCAATCCGGTTTCAGATCCGGAATTGTGATTCTACCGTCTGCGGCGGTAATATAATTACCAATATATGCACCGTCAATCTTTCTTACCTCAAACTTTGCACCCTCCAGCGGCTTCTGCGTTTTTCTGTCTACCTTCTCAATGATAAGGCTATTATACGGCTGATTAAAAAACTCCAGAGAATAAACTCTGCCTTTTTCGATATAAATCGTTTTTGCAGTATTGTCAAGAAGATATCCGTCCTTTGCCTTTACCTCCTGCACGATATATCCACCAATCAGCTGCGGAATATAAATACTGCCTGTTTCATCCGTACAGTATTCCCCATTGGACTCACCGACAACTGCCCCTTTCATATCTGTTACCTTAAAAATCACATCACTCAATGGTTCTTTTGTAACAGCGTCCATTTTTTTAATCAGCAGACCACCCAATGGTGCATTGGTAAACTCCACCGTTACTACAGAATTATCATCCTTTAGGGTTACTGTTTTCAGCGTATCATCTAAAATATGGTCGCTATCGGAAGATACCTCCGCCACGGAATACACACCTGGCTTTAGTCCCGCTACGGTAATTGTGCCGTTTTTCGACGTTGTATAAGTCCCGATTACAGTACCTTCTGTTCCTGTAGCACCGCTTAAATATCTGATCTCAAACCGAATGCCTGTCAGGGCAGCTCCCGTTTCTCGATCCACCTTTTTAATGATAATCGCAGATTGCGGACTATTCTCAAAGGTAATCTCCTTATCCTCCCCGGCCTTTAAGAATACCTCCAGTGCTTCTGCCTTCCGCTCATAGCCTGCTGGTGCTTGCTTTTCAAGGATACGATACCAGCCTGTATCCGTGTGTGATACCTGAAACTGTCCATTGGCATCAGATGTATATTCCCCAACCTTGACGGTTTCTCCGCCGGAAGATCCATTTACCGCACGATAAACCTCAAATCTTGCATTTTTCAGCGGTTCTTTTGTGATAGAGTCAATTTTGTTAACTGTCAAAGTTGCTTTTTCCGTATTTTCGAAGACCGCTTTAAAATCCTCATCCACAACAAGATTTACAAGACGTGCCTCCTGCCCGCTTTCATAGCTATTCGGTGCTTTCACTTCGCATACCTTATATGCCCCAGGCTTTAAATCCTTTAATAAAATCTCGCCCTTATCATCTGTTGTAAAAGGACTGCCTGTCACAAAGCCCTTGTCCGGATTTTCTAATTTTTCAACCGTAAACATTGCTCCTGCCAAGGCTTTTCCGGTCCGGCTATCTCGTTTTACAATTGTCAGGTCAGGTGCTCTATGATTTACAACCTGTACCTTCGTCAGCTTCTGTGCCCCCTCCTCTACGGTAACATCATAGACTCTGTCATTCGGCAAATACCCATTCGCAGGCCGAAGCTCCTGAATCTGATAGTGTCCGGGGGTAATTCTTCGGATTGTGACCGTACCGTCGGCTCCTGTTGTTACGGGCGTATTCGGCAATGGTGTATCCTCTCCAAAACGGAAGATATTGAAGGAAGCCCCTGCAATCCCCTTCCCATCAACATCCACTTTTTCAATCATAATACCGGATTTCCGTGCGTTTTTAATCGTTACAGTGCCGGGCTTTCCGCTTTTTGCATATACCTCATACACCTTATCAGAAGAAATATATCCATCTGCCGGGGTAACCTCTGTAACTTCATACCAGCCTTCTTCTACATCAATCAGCTCAATCATACCCTCTGCATTTGTTACACCCATATAGGTCTGGCGGGTATTTTTATGCTTGATTTCAAAATGCACCCCTTCAATAGCCTCAGAGGTTTCAGCGTCTATCTTTTTAATCGTAATAGACGGCTTTTTCTCATTTTTCATAACAACTACTGTTTCACTACCCCAGTCAACTTCTCCAATCTGCGGTGTGGCATCCAGGATATAGTCAAATCTGGCTGCAATTTCTGTTACCTCATAGCTGCCTTCGGGTAGGTCTTCAATGGTTACTTCGCCATTCTTACCTGTTTCTACTGTCTGTTCAAAGCCTGTGGTATGGTTAACCACTTTAAAGTAAAAGCCCGCCAACGTCTCCTGTGTCTGTGCATCGACCTTTCGGATTGTCAAAGAGCCAAAGGGCTTATTCTCAAAGGTTACTTTCGGATGCAGCTCCGCATCATTCTCCACTCTGACGCTCTGGGAATTTTGTCCTACTGCAACAGAGTAATGCGGGGGTGCAGATACTTCAGTCACTTCATAAACACCTGCAGGAATTCCTGTCAGCTTAATCACGCCGTCAGAAAGCCAGATATTTGCGCCTCTGCCAATAACCGGAACAGTTGCACCGTTAGAGGCCTTTACCGAGATATTGATGTGATGATTGCTCTCAGATACACCATGGATATGGAATACTGCATCTGACACCTTTTTCTTGGTCTGATAATCCAGCTTTTCAACGACTAAGCTGCCCTTATTAGAGGATACAGGGCTATCGGGATCAGGTGTATCAGGGATTTCCGCAGAACTGTTATAGGTCATTGCTGCGGAATCTGTTCCTTGCGGACGGAAGTTATAGAGATACCCCTGCCAGTTGCCAGATAATCCTATTGGATTGCCCAAATAGGTCGCTGCTGTTTTTAAATCACCGCCAACGGTTGTACCGTATAATGTATAATTGATGCCTGTAGCTTCTGCAAGGGCTTTCGGCACCTTTACCGTTACATCCTGTCCCATATCCACACGAAACGCCTTTGCCGTATCCCATGCACCGCTCACATTCGTTTGGGGCGTTAGTTTTTTACTGCCTGCATATACCTCAATGGTGCCATTTTCCACCATAGACATAATATCATCGCCTAAGATACGGAATTTCCATGTATCTCTATCAATGCTGGCATCAAAGTGATAGGTATTTGTAACCCACTCCCCTTCCACAGAGGCTTCCTCAGAACCACTGACAGGAGACAGCTTGACTGTTACCTCCGGCGGTGTATACGGATTGGAAATACCTTCGGTATAAATCTTTTTAAGTGCGTTTAAAACTCTGGTATTTCTTGCGGTATCCCCGCTTTGAATCGACCATTTATCTAAGGAACCGCCAACTATCGCTGTATGAATCGCTCCATGGGTAGCATAGTATGCCTCATCTACATTATTACAGCCCAATTGTGACGGTGTTTTATACGGATAGCCCGCTCTTGCCACGCCTAAAATCTTCTTCTCCTTTGCACCGATAGAGGCTAAGGGCGCAATCTTATATTCCCCTGCGGCGTGCTGTGCCGTACCCTTCCAGCCGGGATTCTTGCAATAGGCAGGATACTCCAACTCGGAGGGATTATCCGAAATCCATTTCGCAATATGAATGTTATCCACGATTTTCCCGTCATAGTGCAGGATATTCCTCAGCGGTCTATCCGCTGTAATGGTTACATAACCGCCATTTGCCTGCAAATAATCATACGGTCCTGAGCCTGTCGCAGAACGAGCTTTTGGCATAGAATCCGTACCATAAATTTCTGTATAGTTATCTACCAGCAAAGGGACAGCAGAATATCCGGATTCTACTGAAAACGTCTTTGTATCCGGTAGCACTGCATCTGCTGTTTTCTCATCGGATTTTTTACTGCCGGTATCCTCTTTTTCTGTTGTATCCTCCTTCTTTTTATCCTCTGTTGTACTGCTGCTGATGGTTGTGCTATCGCTCTTGTTCGTGGTATCCCAAAACATGTCATCATAGCTGTTACTGCCACTGTTCTGCCCGGGAATAACAAATCCATCTTCCCATGCCGCAAAAGCGGATAACGGTGCAGCGACAGTCATCATAACCGCTAAAAGCAGGGATACCCACCTTTTTGTGTGTTTCATAAAACCACTCCTTTGATTGAATTGTATATATAAAAAAGAGCCCTGATTAAATCAGAGCTCCTTTGCGTTTATAGTATTTATTTTTTCGCTGATTGGATAAAACTTACTGTTTTATTCTATTTCAGATTTTTCTTTGGCGCGCGTTGTTTTGTTTTCAGTCCCAAGTCCTGAAGCTTTCTTCCCAACGCATCATCCTTTGCTACTAACAGTAAATCTTCATCCATATTATTTAGCGCATGTAGGACTGCAGCGTACATGCCGATAGATACAGACGGATTTCCTCTCTCGACTGCCCATAATGTAGCGCGGCTTATCCCAGCTCTTTCCGCAACTAATTCCATCGATAGCTTACGTCTTAATCTGGCATACTTGATCTGTTCTCCCATTTGTTCTAATATTTTCTGCGTTTTCGGTAAAAGAACCGCACTTTTTTTTGCCATAAAAACCACCTCTTAATGTTTAATATTATAAACAATAATGGTGTCATTGTCTATTTTATCAAATATTATTATTAAGTTGTGGGTCCTTATTTTACATACGCAAACATCTGATAGGTTGCTTTTTCCCCTACTGCGAAGCCTGCAACCTCATACATCGGATTCAGATAATTCTTTCGATGTGCCTCGGAATCTGTCAGACGGTTATGTGCCTTTGCCGCATAAGGTGCATGCAGAACTGCATTTTCTCCCACATAATAATCCGTCAGACCAAAGGATCTTGCCATTGCGGTGCATCTGCCGTAAAACCTTGAAACATGCCCATCCGCTATGGTTTTACCGTCATACTGTATCTGCTTGGTAAAGGTATCCAATCCATAGATGGATTTTTCAAGCATTTTCACCTCACACAGAGCATTTAAATCGGCATCATATTTCAGCTCGCTTATACCGGCTTTCCGTCGTGCATCATTCACCAAATCCAAAAGCTTTTCTTCCTCATCCCAATAATAGGAGTGATACTTGCCATACAGGTTATCACTGATAAGGTTTCGGTCAAACTGTGATTTTTCCATGACCCTGTACAGCATTGCCGCAAGCTCTGCTTTTGTCACAGTACCCTCAGGACGAATCGTACCATCCGCATAACAGGAGATGATATTCTCATCCGCCAGCCGCTTCATTGCCTCCTTACACAAAGCAGATTGAAAGTACGTTTCATCCGCAAATTTCTGTTCTGATACTTTTTCTTTCTCCTGCATTGGCAGCATAGAAACCAGAAAAGATGCGATATATTGTCGTTGCACCTGATCCTGCAAACAAAAGCCCGGATACCCAAGCATGGTATGATTCACTTCTGATGGATTTCCCCATACACCGACTTCGCCACAAATAAGCGCCGCCTGCGCATCAGGATACGCCGTATTCCAAAGAGCAACGTCACGGAAAACCTTATGCGAAACAGTACCGCCGTTAAACTCTACAGGCTTTAAGCCTAATCTTGCAACTACCGCAGCAAAGTCAGCATAGGTAATCGGTTCATTCGGATGAAATGCCACTGCACTCCCATCCATACAGCCTGCCTGCAAAAAATAGGTCAAATATTTTTCCGCCCAATGCCCTTTTACATCCGCAGGAATCCCGATATACGCATATTTTTGCAATGCAGCGTACTTTGATGCAGACGGTCTTGGTACAATGATGTCACTTTTGGCATAGGGTGCTGCGATGTGGTTCCCTGCTGACACATCTCCAAATGCGGCAGCAGGTGCCGCAAATGCAGAAATATGTATGCTGAAAATCATTGCCGCCAAAGTGCCTAAAAATACTTTCTTTTTCATGTATACTCCCCCTTTTCAAAAATGAATGATACTTTAATAAACGATTCTCATTCCGGAAAAGCAACAAAATTTCAGAATTTTTTCAAAAAAGACTGAAAAAAATAAATTTACTGCTGCTGCACCGCCTGCACCAACAGTCGTTTGGTCGGCTCATTTTCGATACAGGTTACCATTGTCAGCTTATTTCTTTCATCACTCGTTGTAATATCCGTCCAATCTGTTTCATTGATTGCCTTTATGACAGAAACTGTATAGGTTCTGGTGCCAAAGCGTGTTTCATAAATGACCTTATCCCCTTTTTTGATATTTTTCAGGTTTCTGAAATCATATTTATAATCCCTGTTATGGGCGCAGAAAGCAACATTTCCATCCCATAAGGCGGATTCTGCAAAATGTCCGATTGCTGTTTTGATTGTCGCCAGATCTGCTCCGTCCTTTACCGGGTATTTTTTTATCCCGATTCGCTCAATCGTCAGATACCCCAGAATATCATGTGGCAACTGAACCGCAGTTGCTCCTGTTGTTCCTGTGCTTTTCACTGCCTGTGATAAGTCTGTCAGCTGAAACTGATAGCTTTCCAGTACCTTATACAGCATTTTAACCATTTCACTTCTGGTTACCGGGGTATTCCCTGCAATCCGGTTTCCACTATAGGTATCAATCACACCTGCTGCATATAGATTTCTGACTGCACTGTTCACCCAGGAAGGGATGTTATCCCTATCCCCATAAGGCAGCTGTACTGTGTTCTGTTTTTCACTTTTCACCAATTTAGATACCATAAAAATAGCCTCAAAGCGTGTGATTGTTTTCTGCGGTTGAAAGGTATGATCCTCATAACCACTGACCAATCCGCTTTTGACCGCAGCATCCACCGAATTATAAAACCAATCAGTCTTTGCTATATCCCGAAAGTCCGTCTGCTTTCCATTAATGGCAGGCAGATTAAGCTTTCCGAATAATACAGTTGCCTCCGCTCTGGTAAGTGTCACATCCGGTCGAAAGGTGCCATCGGGATAGCCGTTGACCAATCCAAGGTCACTATAGCCAACTACATATTTTTCATCCAAATGCCCTGCAATATCCGAATAAGCCGCAGCTGATGCAATATTAGGCAGTAATACGGCACACAGAATCAAGCCAATAGAAATTTTCTTATACATCCGCATCCTTCGTTTCCTCCTGTTCTGATTCTTCTGTTTCTTCCTCCAAACTGTTTCGTTTATCGCGAAGGAACAGATAGATACCCGTTCCAATCGCCGCCAATGCAAGTCCAATACCGCCAATGATGAAGCCTAACGGCAGTTTCTCCTCCTGCTGTGGCATCGACTCTTCTCCGAGGTAGGTAATGGTATATGCTGTCTGCTCGGAAATTTCCTTCTTTGCAGTACCCTTATAAAGTACAGATGCGCGATAACCGGATGGGATTTTCACAGAATAGGTGCCGGTATAATAGCCTACTGCGGCATAGGTATTCCCTACCGCAGTATCGCCACTGGCAAGGTTATTATCTCCAATCCATTTCACATCCATCAGAGTCAGATATACACCGCCCTCCCAGATGCTTTTGGGAATCTGGCTGAAATCCATGGAAGACAGATTATAATATGTTCTGCTGCCATGCTTCGTCTGGTTCTTTGTGGTGTAGCCGGAAACCGTATAGTTGATACTTCCCTTCTCCGCCTTCAACGTAGCCTGATAGCCTTCCTCATCGGTGTATTGCTTGGTTGCACCCAGCTTTTTCAATACAGCCGCATCATTCCGGGATGCTACTGTTGTTTCCTCTGTCTGCTTCACATCTTTCGTCAATACCTCTACCACCGGCTTACTGGAAATATCAATCTGATGATACACCAGTCCATTCAGTTCAAAGGTTGTATCCATGGTATCAAAAATTTCTTCCGTATTATTGATGACATACGTTTTCTTAATATAGGAATTTCCGTTTTTTTCATAGGCTTCCTCTAATGGCTTTGGTGCGGCAAATGCCATTGTGTTACAGCATAATACGCCTATCACAGCCATTGCTGCTATTCGATAACCTTTCACATCCTCAATCCTCCTTTTCAAATATCCGATACAGATAAAAAACAAGCCACTCGCAGAACAGAAAGAATAATATGCTGCTGATGCCACAGGCCATTACTACGGAACCGGTAAACCAGAGTACATCAAAATATTGTCCGCAGATATAAAAAAGCAGCAGCAAACCGATGAAAATAAAAAAATCAGCAAAAAGCATGACAGCTGCCTGCTGCAGCTTTGGTGCATACCGTCTTTTCTGCTGATCGGATTGATACTGCTCTGTTATGATTTCTTTTGTGATATCATATTCCGGTCTGATAGCCATTGCCTTTTTCAGCTTATCACACATCCCGGGGAATAAAACGTTCGCCTCCTGATCCATCAGTATCTCCTCTGCTGCTATTGCTGCTCCCCAAGCCTTCCATTTTTTCTGTTTCCTGCGAAATCTCTTTTTTGCCGTCATTTTTCCATTCTCCCTTCCAGTAAATCATCCAAGGTATGCTCCACTGTTTCACAGTATCGTGCATGGCAGCATGTAAGGATGGAGAATAAATTCCCTTCCATAACATAACGCTCAATCTCTCTGCCAAAGGGCAGGATTCCATCAAAGCCGCCAATGGTTACATCCATTTCCTCATGCAGGGAATATGGTTTACTAAGTCCTTCCAACAGCAGACAATGCGTTAGCCGTCGGATTTTGTCCTGATACTGTTTGAAATAAAGCAGTCCCTTTACATCCGCAGTTAACAAACACGCCGTAACCTCCGCTTTTGCTGTCATTACAATCTGAAAAGCATCCGTCCAGTCAGAGGTTCCATCCCAGATTACCACCTCAGCCATACCATCCACAACGGTATATAGCTGCTGTATCTGTGCTGTGGTTCCTTCCTGTCTTTCCCGTTCATGCAGTTGAAAGCCCATTGCACCGATATTCGGAAATTCACGCAGAATTTTGATTGCATCCGCGGTACGCTGCGATGTAATCTCTCCTGCATAAAGCGTTCCCAGTCCGTCTGCATCCGTATTTCCGCAAAAAAATGACAGCATCGAAATTCTGCTGTCTCCGCTAATCAGTAATGTCTGTTTTTTTCGTTTGCTCGCTGCACTTGCCAGTGCTGCGCTGAATACACTTTTCCCACTGCCCGGACTGCCAATAATCAGGATATGCTTTGCCATAGATTCGCCCCCTACTCAAAAAATGATTCCTGCTCCGCCAATAGCTTTTCTGCCAGTTCTTCATTGCTCCGCACAATAACCGATGCATAGAATACTGTTTTCTTCTGCCGTTTTACATACTGCTGCTGTTTTTCGTTCAATGCTACTGTTACTGCTACGGTATCTTCCGCTTTTTTCGGCGGCACAACAGACAAGATTCTGACAAATTGTAGCTCGGGGATGTCCTTCCATTTCTTATCAAACAGATTTATCTTTATCACATCGCCTGTTTCGGGGACTGGGTATTCACTGCCTTCAATCATCCTTAGTGTCATCAGCTGTGCGGTATTTTCCTCCGGCAGAATATCCTTCGGCAGATCACCTTCTAACGGAAGCTGCGACAGCTTGGATAAAAAGAGAATGTCCTCCGCAACCAGATCCACCGCCGCATATCTGCCAATCACATCCTCTTCTGTCAGTGCAATCCCTTCCGATAGATGCAATGCGCCGACCGTAATCGGTTCTATGTCCTTATCTGTCAGCTGTTCGCCCTTTTCCATGGTATGCAGCACACGGATTGCCTGCTGTTTCGGATAAAGCCGATGGGTAAATAACGGGACTGCAAGAAAAAGCAAAATGACTGCAAGGAGAAAGCAGCTTATGGCATAGTATAGTCTGCTTTTCATACGGTACACCTCAGATATTCTGACGGATAATTCTTGTAATAATCCCTACCGCAACGCCGTTTTCCTGATCCAGACGATTCACAACAAAGCTGATGTCATCATTCTTACCGGGCAATCTGTAATCGTTGCAGCTATGCGCAATGGCATTCACCCCGTTAGACAGCCTTACAAAAATCACGCCCTTATGAATATCCGTAATCCTGCCGGAATACCGTCCCTGTACCTTACATTCCTTCAGTTTTTCCAGTACTTCATTCTTCATAAGACGTTTCATATCGGCAGTGATCTTTACATTCATTGTTTCTGCATCCGATTCTACGGATGTAACTACCGCCATCACTCTGTCACCTACATGATATTTCTCCCTTGCATCACCGACCCATTCCCATGCAATATCTCTGGCAGGAACTGCGCACTCTGCGCCAAATACCTCAAGACGCACCACCTTTTCCGCTACTGCGATAACACGCGCCTGCACAACTCTGCCTTCGGTAATCTGGGCGTTGCCGTTTTCATTCGGGAAATAGAACTTCCTGCGTTTTGCAAGCATTGCCAGTCTGCGGCTTGCCACAACACTGCGTGCAGTATCATCCAGTGCTATCAGGATAAAATCAATCTCGCAGCCAACCATGTTATTTAAAATACGAACCTGACGGCCCTTCATTTCTCCATAGCCGTTCTGTTCGGAAAGATTCAGCTCCATCTCACTGACAGGGATAATCATACGCTGTCCTTTATAATAAACCACAGCAATACTACCACTGCTCGTCTCCTCTACACCGCTTAATACACCGGACAGTATCCGTTTACTGCGGTATGCGTTCTGCAGCTCATGCCAGAGGAGCTCCGCTTTATCCTCCTCTGTTTCGTATGCTCCGTTTGCATCGATTGTAAGTACCTGTTGCATTTCATGTAATGTTTTTTCTGCTTCATTTGCCATACTTATTTTCCTCCTTTATTTACTCATCAGTTCTTTCTTGGAAATCTGTACTGTTCTGATCTTTGGTTTTTCCTCTTTTTTTGCCTGTATTATATCTTCCACAGACTGCACAATAGAATCGTCTTCTTTTTCCTTTCTCCAGTCCGGGATATAGGCAGCCGCCTTACACTTTTTCAGCTTTCGGCTTTCCGGATGCCTGGTATAATCGAATTTTTTCACTTTAAATACATTCTGTCCGCGTAGTATAATCAATGCCTCATCCAGCGGCATCCGCAGCACCTCATCCGCTGTCATCAGTTTTCTGCGGCCAACAGAGTTGGTCTCTCTGTATTCCGGTGTGTAATCCGTCATCCGCATGGCATGCAGCTGCTTTGATTGGCTATTTACATCAATCGTTACCTCGCCGGTACGATTGGAGATAAAACGTGCAGTTACTTCATCCGTACAGCCCAGCGCTATCTGCGTGTCACAATTCCCCAGAATCTCCAGGTATTCATCATTGGGATAACGGTTCTTCAGCTGTGCTATATTCTGGAAAATAACAGAAATCCCGATATTTCTGCTGCGCACCGTTGAAATTTTCTTTTTAAAGTCATTGATAACGCCAAGGTTCGGGAATTCATCCAAAACGAAATTCACACCAATCGGCAGCTTTCCGTCTACCCCTTCTGCATCGGCATAACGCACCAGCTTAATAAACAGGAACGAAAAAAACAGCGAAGAAAGGAAGTCAAAGGTACTATCCTGATCGCTGCTGATACAGAAGAACGCGCATTTTTCCCGTCCCGGTCTGCTGAGGTCAAATTCATCCTGCGCCGTAATATCGCAGATAGACGCATTCTGGAACACCTGTAGCCTTGCACCCAGACCGATAATTACACCACCTCTCACCTTATCTCCTGCCTGCTGAAAAATATGGTAGGGTGCTTTTGCCGGATGTCCGCTTGGCAGTATCTCAAAACGCTGATTTAATTCATTCTCTGTCAAATCGGATAGCATCCGATATACTGCGCCCATGTTCCGCTCAGCAGGTGTCTTTTCATAGTCAACATATAAAATCAGTGCCTTTAGCAGATTCAGCTCCGAGGAATCCCAGAAATGATCCGTTTTTCCACCGCCTGTATTTTTGATAATCACATCCGCACAGATCTGTGCCATCATCTGATCGTGTGAAACCTCATTGATGCAGTTCCAACGGTCGCTATGCTCCGGCTGTACCAGATTAAAAACCCGAACGATATAGCCCTGCTCCTTCAGATACACCGACATATCCTCATACAGCTCAGATTTCGGATCGGTCAGAATCAGACTTTCCCCTCTTTTTACACTTTGGAAAATCATATTTCTGACAAAAGCTCTGGATTTCATACTGCCCGATGCACCAAAAACAGCGATATTACGATTCATCCTACTTGCGACAGGGATACTGACAACCGCACCGTCTACGGTTCCCAATATCGTTCCCTCTGTTTTCTGGATACCGGTAACATCCAACAGTTCCTTCATCCTTCGTTTATCCATAAATCGTGCTGTACCATAGCTGCCTTTTTCGGAGTAATGGAATTTCCGCTCCGTATCATAATCACCTTTTTCGCCCTTTCCGATAAACACTGCAAAAAGAACGATAACAGAAATCGCTAATCCAAGGAAAAACAGCACCTTTAACCCCATCAAGGAAAATGCTGCGCTGAGACATACAGATACTCCCTTTTGGGGCAAGGACGGTGCAGTTCCGTCTCCTAGGGTATGCCCTGCCTTCTGCCAGATGCTATAATTCTCTATCAACTGTGTCAGATAGCCCCCTGCATAAAGAACAGGAAATATCGCCATACAGACGTATCCGAACATCTTCATACTGCGCTTATTTATCTGCGAGGAAGTTTTTTCTGACGGTTTCCAGATTAACCGTCGAAATCTTTGTTTGTTCTCCACAATACTTCTCTATCGCCTCCTTCTGAAAATCAAAACAGATTGCCTCTCCCTGCACACCGAGATATGAAAGCTGTGTCTGAAACTGTATCAATCGTTTCAAATCACAATCAACACAAATCAAGGCTGGCTGTCCATTCTGGTTATAGCCATCTTGTATGATAAACGGCTGCTCCTCCTTCTGCTGTAAGTCCTCCGCCAAAACAGCTAACAGGCTTTGATAGGCTTCTGCATCATACATGAGCTTCAACAGAAGAATCCCATTCTCATCCAATGGTATAAAACAGAATCGTTGAAATGGTGCATTTAAGATAGTTACCCGCATTTTTGCATCCTCTAAGCATTGTACTGCCTGCTGCATTCCTCTGCCAAATAACAGTGCATTTGTACCGTTAAAGCAAAGCTGCTTTGAGCGCAGTATCGACTGTATCAGAATATCGGCTCTGTTTTCCACCGTTTCAAACCACTTGGGTACTGCCGCCTGCATGTTATAGCAAAGCCATACTTCTGCCTGCGAAAGCAAAACACCTGTCATTTTGGAGCTGATGATTTTCCTTGTGAAATCTGCCTGCGCCTTTACCTCCTTTGGATGAAAAAAAGCATCCTGCGAAAGTTCTCCTGACTGCTTCGGGATATTTTCAAAGATTGGTTGTTTTTTACTGCGATCCATCAGAATCTCTGCCCGTTCCATAATCGCCAGTGTTTCCGAAATACAGTGCTGCCGTTGTCTTTGTGTTAAGCCCGCCCTGCGCATGGAAAAATCTGCACCGTCTGCCAGATAAAAAGAAAACCGTTCCCACTCTAACTGTAGTAGGGTTTCTTTCCCCTTTCGCATCAGACGATAACCCTTTACGCCATCCTTCTGATACTTGGATAGCAGTCTTTCCTCCAACAACCGCCGCAGCACCTTTTGCCGATAGCTTTCCTGCGGTAGCAAAAGCGTCAATGACTCCTCTGCACATTCACCGGATAATGCGACCAATGCCAATACCCGATAAGCCTGCGAATCCTTTGTAAGAATTGTCCTCACCTCCTTTCCGATACCATTCTCAACATAAGCTCCTAAACTATGCCAAAAACCTACCTACTCCTTTCTTTGAAAATATGGAACTTCATGAGAAAATCTCTATTTTTCGACATATCCGAAAAACCTATGTCAATTACCGTTTATTTTCTGACACGAAACCAGACCTATATCCGAGCTTATTATTACTCTGGTGCCGTTTCTGTTTCCACGCCTTGTGCTGTAGTGCAGTTCACAAAATGCGCCGCCATCGTCCAGAAGAAAAAAGCTGTTAATAATATCCAATACTTCCTTCGTCTCGATATTATCGTAATCTCTGATGCAATGGATGGGCGTATCTTCTGTATACTCATAAATAAACCAGATCAGAGCATACTCCAAACGGCAGATTGGATGCACCGCAGTAAATTCCTTTAAGGCGTAGGTTAGCGGCTCCAGGAGAAATACGGTATGATTCCGATGATTTCGTTTTGGCATCAAATGCGGCAGAATCACTTCGTATCCATAGGGCTGTTCTTTCACTGTAATCCCCTGTGCCTCTGCGGCACAGCTTTGTACCTGTTCCCTGCCGTTCATCTGAAAAACGCTTACGATATTTCTTGTGCTGCACGCAATACTTTCCGCCTGCCTAGCCATATCCAGACCAAGCTTTTCAAAAATTCCCGGGTATCTGACTGCATCTGTTGTTTCATAGGCACAAAGCGTATCCTGAAACCGCAGCGCATCCTCACGCAGGTGATTCAGTCTCTGTCGAAACAGCAGACGATTCATAATACTTCACCTCTCCCTCTCTGCTTACAGTACAGAAAATGCAATTTATCCCTTGCAGCTTGCCAATCTGCTCCGTATCCTCCAGCACAATCAGCACCTTTCCCTGTACCTTCTCCTGCAAGCGTTCTATCACATGGCACAGAAACATTTCATCGCCCTTTTTACAGGAATAGATTTCATACGCCTCACCATTTGCATATACTGCAATCAATAACGGATACCTCCCGACGGCGTGAAATTCAATAGCCTCCTTTAAATCAAGTACAACCCAGAAGCACTGTGCCAGCCCTTCGTCATACGTTTTCTGCTCAGATGCTTTTATGTAACCGTTCTCTTTGTCAGATACAAGCCTGCCCTTTTTCACCAGTTTCCGTATTATTTTTTCCATCTGTGTATCTTCTATGGAAAAATATCTTTGCAGCTGCTCCATCTGCAATACGCCATATTCACCAATCAGCTCCACGATTTTTCCTTCAATCGCTCCACCGCTCTGTAAGCAAATCATGAAATGTCTCCTTTCTACTCCTGTTTTCTTCGTATCATCTCGCGCAGCTGCTCGCGGTCTGTTGTAATCATCTCCGTTTCCAATCCGGATGCTTTAAATTCTACCGTCACTGTATTGTTATTGGTCAGAATCAGACCGTTCCCGCGTGCAAAATGCGTGATATTCATAATCTCTGTATCACTCAGATTCAAAATATGCTGTACCCTTTGCGCCTCCTCATCCTCTAAATTCAGTACAATCTTTGTCTTACTGTTATTGATAATACCTTTTCCGTACTTCCCATCATCCAAAGAAAGGAAGTCATTGATGTCCTGTGTAGCACAGATTGCAGCACCGCCATAGCCTCGGATAATTTTGAAAATCTCCAGAACAAACTCCGCAGCCAAGCGGTTGCTGGATGCTCCAATCAACTGCCAGACCTCATCAATAAAAATTGCTTTCTCCTGTGTTCTGTCCTCCTTTGCTTTATCCCAGACATAATCCAGTGCAAGAAACATCCCAACCGTCAATAAATCCCCTGTTAGCTCTGAAATATCGAGAACGATATATTTATTATCTAACCGTACATTGGTCTGCTGATTAAATGTACTTGCAGAACCATGCACCAGTCGATTCAGGATATTCGCCATGCGTCTGGTCTCTGTGCTTTTCTTCAGAACATCATATAAATCGCCTAAAACGGGCATTGTTTTATAACTTCCCATTTCGTCATACAGCGATTCATTCTGATGGGTAATGCCTTTCCCTGCATAGGTCTGGATCAACGCTTCATCCAACAGCTGCCGTTCCTCATGCGTCATATCCGGAATCAGCAGGGAAAAGAAAATATGCAGCCGCTGGATTTTTGCCGATAGCTCGGAACGCTCCGCTCTTTCGCCGTCTATCACATCCTCCACAGTTTTATCATTCTTTCGGATTTCCATGATATTGATGCAGTTTTTCGATGCCGGAGAAATCTGTATAAACTCTCCGCCGATGTTATGGCAGGCTCTGCGAAATTCATGCCCCTTCAATGGTGCCAGAATAAAGGTCTGAATATTCTTCTCTCGTAGTCTCAGTGCCATCAACTGCATGGTGAAGGTTTTGCCTGCACCAGATGTGCCAAGCAGAACCATGTTCGCGTTCTTATATATTCTGGAATTAAAAATATCCACAATAATCAAGGAGTTATTGTACTTATTTACCCCCAGCAAAATGCCGTTATCGTCACTCATTTCAAAACTGACATACGGATAACAGCTTGCTGCCCCTGTTGTTAAGGCATTGCGTTTTGATAGTTCGTACAGACTCTTATGCAGCTGATTCAATGGCAGTACGGACTGAAATGCCAAATCCTGTCTGAAATAGCATGGTTTCAGAATAAGATCCTGCGACAGCATCAGCTTTTTCATCTCATTGGTACGCCATTCCAGTTCCTCCCGGCTATCTGCGGTAATCGTAATCAGCGTATTGATATAGTAGAAATCCTGATTATTTGCCAGACCGTCCTTCAGATAATAGCCTGCCCGTACTGCACTGTCGATGTCATCAAAATCCGTATTGGTATCTGATGTTTCCTTCATTTTTGAACGATTGATGCGGATTTGTCTGCCTAATTGAAACTGTATCTTTTCCTTCGGCTCCTTGCTGAGGAAAAGATCTACATCAATCCCCTCCCCTGCATTCACCAACAGCGACAGCCAGCCTGCGGTCACCTGTGTTTTATAGCCTGTAGACGGAATCATAAAATAGGAGCAGTACAACCCGTCAATCCTGCAATATGCCGCTTTACTGAAATCCATCTGCTCCGGCAAAAGAAAAGCAGAAATTGGAATGGCATTGGCATCCCCTTCTGCGATATACTTTTCGACCTCCACCGCAACACGCGCAGAGAATGGGGTTTCTGTACTTGTTTTGCGGTTTAGCAGCATATACAAAACCTCTGCCATAAAGCTGTCCGGGTTTTCATGCTCCACTACGTTATTGCCACACTGCATAAGATAGGTTCTTGCAGTGCGCTCTGCAATCTCCAGCTGATTCACAGCATCCTTTTTCTCATTCTTCTTACTGCTGCCTGGAATCGGTTCATGCGCAAAGACAATAAAAAAACGCCGTGTCACGGCTTCTTTCAGCCCGATTCGACGAATCAGGTTATAATAATCCATCAATAACACCTTACACCGCTCATCCTGTTCCCGCCGGATTGCCTCCTGTATCTTATCCAGATGATTTGATATATCAGCCTTCTTGGAAACAACCTTAATCTGCATCCGTACCGGGCTGATTTTTAAATAGGACATGTAAGAATAGATGATATTACGCTGTTCTCTCGCAGAACGTAGCAGGAAGTTGATGGGTTCTACCTCTATAATTTTGATATAACGCTTATCTCTGAGATAGCAGATACCGTTTTCTATCTTTTCTACAGGAAACGGCTCATTCGCTTTTCCTTTTGCTGTTTTTCTGCTTTTCTTCAGCTTTTCCTCCTCTCCGTATTCCTCCGGCCATTCTCCCTCGGATTGCCAGAGAGACCTCCTACTTTTCTCCTGCTCCGGCATGGCATCCGAACGATACTGCATTTTCCTGTTCCGCAGGAAACGGAAGAAGTTCATAAGAAAGGCTGTCAGGCTTTCGCCACCAATCCCAATCAATGCAAAAATGCAAATCGGTAGCGCTGTCAGACACAGAAGGATTATTTTTGCGGTAAAACAAAAGACTGTTATTTTCAGTATCGGAATTGTAACCCCGACCACCAAAACAACAGCCTCTAATGTATTTCTTAGCTTCAACATCCCACCAAACAGCGATCCTTCATTGAGGAAGTTCGGCGGAATGAGAAAGATGTCCCGTTCCTCTTTATTTTTGGCTATGATTCTCACGCTCCTTATCAAAAATATTTCTTCATCTGCAACAGCACAACATCTACAATCCTATCTTTCAAGAATGGTCTGAACATTGGCTGATACCAGTCCAGATATTTCTCTGCTATCTTCGAAACTTCTGCTGCACTGCACACAATTTTAAGCTGTGCGCCATATAAATCTCTTGCTGTGGAAAGTACTGTGCCAAATCTGCACTGAAACGGTTTCGCCCGTAAATGCTTCATCAATCCCCTTGTTTCTACGTCAAATGGATATTTTACATTGTCCAGCATCAGACCTTCCCCGTTATCAAATAACGGACAATAGTGATATTTACCGTTTTCCTCAAGAATTGCAATATTGTTTAAGTGTCTGTCCTCATTTGCAATCAGCGCATCTACCTCAAACAGCAAGGTCAGGTATGCTCCAAAATGCTCCAAACCACTGATGTCCTCTATTGTATCCACGATTTTTTTCAATCTGCCCGGAATCGTTTTTTCTGCCGCGAGGATTTTCTGATAGTCAGAGCCAAGGGCACGTTTTAAAATATGATACGCTGTCTGGATGCTCTGTCCTTCCCTCAAAAAGTTAAAGCTGACGCTTGCCCTTCTGGTATTTCTGTGAACCTCTACAGAGTCAATGTGATACGCTACGATTTTATAGCCAAGCTCTGTTTCGATATTGCTGTATTTTTGCAAAAGCTCGCTTGTGACTGCCTCTGCCAATGCTTCAAAGCCGGTGCGATCCAGCTTATACCAGCAGTCTGTCGCCGCATCATACCATTTTTCCTGATTACCCTTCGAGGAGGTGGCAGCAACAACATCTCCTGTATAAAGTTTTATAGCCTTGTTATTTTCAGCCATTGTGCATCCTCCGCCATTCTTCCCTGTGTTTTCTCTACAATCTGGATCGGATCATATTCCGTCAAGCCCATTTCTTTCAGAAGAATATTGATATTTTCCCTGCTTTTCGGAACGCATCTTTCCTCCAGAAATTCAATGAAATCATCCCATGTTGGTCTTTCCTGTCGCCCGAAAGCAGTTTTTAAAATCCGATCCGTATGATTTATTACCCGCAGTATTTTCTCCGTAAAATCACAGAGAATGGTACTGCAAAGGGTTTCTTTATCAAAATATTCATAGCGCACAACCTGATGTCCTGCTTTGAGTGCCTGCGATTGAAATAAAAGAATATCCTCTGCCGCCTTTGGACGAATGATAATGCTTGTACCGTCGAACACAACCTCTGCCTTTGCATCCGCATGATCCAAATCCATTTTTTTCACCCAACTGGACGGTAATGTTATTCGGTAGGTTTTTGCTCCTGCCGCCGCAGTACCACCGGATGCATTCGCACTGATTTTTAGCTCTCTTATTTCCATAAGAATCACCTCATATAAATTATAGCATATTCGTGACGAATAATCCATTATTTATTCTATCTTAGCACGCATTGACCTTATTTATCAAATGAAAACAATAGCTATAAAAATCCTTTTCCACAAAATAGCACCGACTTTTTCTTTGATTTTCACATTTTCTTAGCGAGTTTATTTGATGTTTGCACAAAATAGGATATTTTTCCTGATACTCCTATATGATTTCCTCTGTTATCCTCCGATATACTCCCTCGGGTTCACCTCTTTTCCATTTACCAGCACCCCCAGATGAAGGTGTGCTCCTGTCACACGCCCCGTTGCACCGACCTCAGCAATAGCCTGTCCTGTTGAAATGCTTTGCCCTTTTGTTACAAGGATTTTGCTGCAATGCGCATACAGCACCGTAACACCGTTCCCGCAGTCCACTCTCACATGATGACCATAGCCCGTTTTAGAATAGACTACCGAAGTAACCACCCCACCGGATACCGCATGGATTTTGGTTCCCGAGGGATATGCAATATCCAGTCCTTCATGGAAGGCTTTCTTTCCGTTCAATGGATCTGTTCTCCAGCCAAATTCGGAAGAAACCACACTGTTCCAATTTCTCCCCACAAACGGAGAACCCCATTTGCCGTTACTCGAAAAGACAAGATATCTATATACCGCACTGACATATTTCGGATTGCCATATCTACTCCAGCCCAGCTTCTTTTGCATGATTTTGGAGAACTCCTGTGCATTGGCTTCTGTATATCCGCCATATTTCTGTATTGCCCATGAAATATAGCCGTTGCCATAATTATATCCCTGTAGGGCCAGACTCAGTTTCTCCGTCTGATTGGGTGCAGTACAGCCTGCCCCCTTCAGGCAGTCCGCCAGATAATGCACCCCCACCTCTATGGAATATTCTGCATTTGTAATGCCATTCGGTTTCTTCGAATATTTCGTGTTATAGGGACATTCGCTTGCCTGCATTACATCAGTGCCGCGTCCGCCGCTTTCTGCCATCATTACCGCATTGATTACATCAGTAAAATTCGAGATTCCGTATTTTTCCGCATACTTCTCCACTAAGCCTCTATACCGCAGAACCTCTCCACTGACCTGTGCCGATACACCGCCACATTGACTGCCGTATAAAAACATCTCTAAATTAGCGGCATATAGCTCCGCTAATTTTTTCTGTTGCTCTGTCAGTTTAAAAACGTGGTCTGCGAAATAAGCATCCCCGATATAATAAATATGATATGTATGACCGGAGGTTTTTTGATAAGAAAACAGAGCATCCCTATGAGCTTTAATCAATCCTCTGATTTCCTTTGTATTGATTTCATCTGTCCCTTTTGCCGCAGAATACTGGCATAAAATCAAGGTTGCATTGACAGAACTGTAATGAAATTCATCAATAATTGTGATTTCCTCATCATCTTCTGCCATGTTTTCTATTTCCCGCAGCAAAGCATCGTGAGCTTCATCTATCGCAGACCACACAGCTGTCTGATATCGCTGTATATTCTGTAAGAGAACAGCGTTATCGTTCCATACATCTGTCATCTGAAAACCGCCGAATACAAAAGACGGCAGCATACATAAAAACAGCACCGGAAGTAAAAACAAAAAGCCGAGACTTAGACCGATTTTCGCAATGCTATGCCTTTGCTGCCATGCCATATCCATAGCAGCAATCGGGCCTGACATACCATAGCGCAGCGTTGCCGCTGTTTTTATCGCCCTTTGCATATCATTGTTCATTTTAGATTCTATCCTTTCTCTTCGGCGCATCCGGAAGCTTATTTTCTATATGCTCTTTATACTGAATTTCGCCGTTTTCTTTCATAAACGGCTCCTTTACGACTGTCGGCTGTGCATACTGATGATACCATTTGGAACCATCTACTGCTGTGACCGTTTTATAATCCCCTTGTGCCGGCGGCATATATTTATCTGTGGAATACATAGCAAATTTGAGACTACCTCCCAAGTCTTTCGATGTTTCCATCCCCATAATGCGTCCACCGCCAATCTCTATCTGAGAATACTGCACCGCAGCGTCAGCAGATGGATGAAACAACTTTCCTTTTTCCCATCCATTGCTTTCAGAAGGAGATGCCTGATGATCCACAAAAGAAGGAGACAAAGAACCATCGGGCAGTTCTGTTCCTACAGAAAGGGGCTCCATGCCGATATTCTGCTGATATTCAGCCAATACCTGTTCCATGGATGTCTGCATCTCCGCATAGGAACTATCGGAATATGTACTCTGGTTGCCAATCGTGGTATTCTCGGCAGACGCAGAATTTCGTTCCGCGCCCACTTTTTCTTTTGTATGATTCGCTCTGTCAATGCCCATATAGGATTGAAACGCCTGCAGAGCATCCTCGCCTTTGATAGAGCCTGTACGTGCAATATCTCCTTTTGCCACCTGACCGATAATATTGGCAGAAAAACCGCCGCCATTTCGGACAGAGGAGTTATATACCGAACGGGCAATATTTGAGGCTATACTGTCACTTTTGCCTGTAATATTCCGGATAGCATTTTGATGAAACTGCCTGCCGACTGCACCTGCCAGACCACCTTGCAAAATAGTTTCACTGCCGGAAGCCATATAACTCCCACTATCTGCTGCTCCGCTGCCACCGCCGCTGATTGTTTTCCCGGCTGCACTGATACCCTTCATAGCAATCGCAGCCTCACCCAGCATCGCACTGCCTGTTCTGCCGACATTGATGCCCAGCATCTGCATGAAGTTATCAATCTTCTGCGAGATTTTCAAGAAACCGACGGCGCATAAAAACCAAATCAAAAAATTCCCATTCTCCAACTGCAACGGATTAGCGATGAAATTCGCAAACATTGAGGTAAAAATTCGCAGACACCAAACATTCATCAATATCATAAAAATCTGCCCGCCTAACATTCTGCACCAGCTGCGGAAAATATTGATGGTGTTCATAGAGCCGCCCATGGAAAACGCCATCGGTGCTGTATAAACCAGAACACCCAACAGTACATATCGTTCCGCCGCCTCAAACAATAGCTTTAAATAGTTCCACGCCAAAATAATAAGCAGAATCAAAGCGATTAAAGCAATGGAGCCGTTTAAGGATACCCCCAGAATTGTCAACAGAACAGAATTAAAATCCGCAAAATTGATAGGCGGAAGCTCCTCTGTCATCATCCAGCCAAAAGGAGTTCCGCCTATTTGTAGTACAATATTTAAAATCTCATCCGAAAACAATGCCAAAAACAGAAACAGCATTGTTCTTGCTGTTAGCCGAACAGGGCTTTCTGCCTCTCCGCTTTGCATGATACCAAAGTTACGGAATAACTGAAAAATCAGGTTCAACAGCAAAAGGCCTACTGCCAGTGCTACGATAATACCGTAAAAGGTCTCTGCCGCCGGAAAGTATCTGAGGAAGGTTTCCATGTCACAGCCCAATGCTCCCAGAACAGAGGTGTTGATCATATCCAGAATATTCATGACTTGCTCTGCAATCCATTCCACAACGCCGTCAAGTATGCCCAAGTTATCCCTCCTTTTTTGCAAAGAAAAATCTCCCTCCGTATTTTTTACGAAAGGAGATTGCTCATTTCCATTTTTTCTTTTATTTCTGCCAGCTCATCGTATATGCTACTTCCGCTGTGTTTTCATCAATGGCCTCATCCGTTATCGAAAAGCCTTCTCTATGGTAGAATTGAACCGCTCGCATATTTTTCTGATATACCTCCAAGGTCAGCTTTTCCTTCTGACTCTTTGCATACGCAATCAACTGGCTTCCGATTCCATTTGCCTGCATCGGCTCTTTAACAAATAGCCCTGCGATATAATTCTCCATTAAGCCAATGAATCCATATATCTCTTTCGTAGCATCATCCTCGTAGACAAATACCTCTGCTTTCGGTAAACCGGATTTTACCATTTCATAATTGCTTAGCCAGTACTCCTCCGGGATAAAAGAATGTGCTTTTGTATTTGTTTCAAGCCATATCTGCATAATGGCCGTTAAATCTGTTTCTGTTTGTTTTCTTATCATTGCATTACCTCTATAAACTGGAAGTTGTTTATTAAACCTTTTTAACCTTAACCAACAACATCATAGGTCTACGCATTTCATTACACATTTAGATTAACGATTTCTTTTTCCTGTATTCTCTGTCCCTCGGATTTCCTCATGATAGAAATAATCTACGATCACCGGATGTCCCTGCGGGACTCTGCCATAAGGCATTTCATTATCCACAAATGGGCAATCATACTTCTTAGCCATTTCCTCAGCTTTTGCTTCAAGTGCTTCAAAGTAGCTGCGGTTATGCTTGTTATAGATCTCATCGTAAAGCGGTACAAGATCAGGATATTTTCCGGCGATATAATCCATGATCGTCTTTTTGAAGCCGCCCCGAAGATTGAGGTTTTCGAGCCAGAACAGGTCACACTGATCCTTTACCCGCTCAAAGATGGCTTCAAAATCCGTGATGCCGGGGAATACCGGAGATACGAAACAGACTGTACGGATTCCTGCGTCATATACCTGCTTCATAGCAGCGATACGCCGTTCAATGCTCGAAGCAGAGTCCATATCGTTCTTGAAATTTTCATCCAGTGTGTTGATCGACCATGAAACGGTCACCCGTCCAAGCTTCTTCAGCAGATCAATATCTCGTACCACAAGATCCGACTTTGTGCAGATCAGAATATCTGCGTCACTGCCGATCA
>ENA-ORNZ01000147-ORNZ01000147.1-human-gut-metagenome-genome-assembly--contig:-NODE-147-length-105909-cov-5.374535_pt1 | contig 105909 bp, 101 predicted proteins | sample MGYA00242124_ERZ509040 | MGnify/ENA primary metagenome ERZ509040 (study PRJEB26280, sample SAMEA2338733) | human gut metagenome | biome: human gut; feature: human-associated habitat; material... | reverse complement strand
GGTAAGGAAAATCGGCTCTGCGGTCTTTCTGCACATATCGGCAATCTCGTTGTAACTCTGGCGGATTACTGCGGATGGACGGATATTCATAACAAAACCGTCTCGTATAATTCCTCTTTCTTGATCATATTGATCACAGACTTATAATTTGCTTTTGTATTATAGAGAACACCTGTCTTCGTTGTATGTCTCATCATTCATATCGCGTTTCCTTTTCATGCAATATTTTAATAATTAGAAATTTGCATAGCAACTCCGTCTTTCATTACCTGAAATCCAAAGCGTTCATAGAAAGTAACATTCTTACTTTCTTCCGGCATAACTTCAAGATATAGATAATCTTTATATTTCTCTTTAATCTGTTTTATCATTGTACCTGCAATTCCGTTTTTGTGATAGTCCGGATGAACAAGAACGTAGTGTATATACGCTACCATTTCACCATCATCCAAAACTCTGACAAGACCTACTAAGCGTTTGTTATCCCATGCTGTAATTACAGTAGAGGAATTGAGCAATGCTCGATATAATCTATCCGGGTATTTTCCGGAAATCCACTTTACAGATAAAAACAGTTCTTCTACCTGTTCTGCGGTAAATATTTTTTCTTCAGTATATTGAATGTTCATAATTAAACTCCTTATTTGTCAAACTTTTACAATCCCCCATGCACAATACAACAAGAAAAGTGCAAGGGCAATGTTAATAAGACGAAAATATTTCTCATAACTGGATTGCAGTTTGATACCTAACAACGCCCATGTAACAGAAGCCGTACTTCCTATAGCAGTCACTCCCACTCCGGCTAAAACAAGTAACGGCAAACTTTTGATATATGGAATAAGATAAGCTGTCAGCAGTGTACTAATGTATAAATAAATTTTTATGTTCACCAGTTGCAGCAAAAAACCTGTAGAGAAACTTGGAGCTTTATTGGAATCAGATGTTTCCGGGCAGCTGACTGCAATATGAATTGCCAGCCAAATCATATATACTACACCAATATATTTCAAAAATGATAGTACAGGAGAAAGTACCATATTTAAACTATATAACGCTAATGTGCAAATCATCTGAACCAGAAAATATCCACAGCAAATTCCTAAAATCAATCGTTTCCCTTTTTCCCAACCGAAACGTGTAGTTGTATTCATAGCCAATATATTACCCGGTCCGGGTGTAAAGGAACTAATAACCATATAACAGGAAAGTGTTCCCAACATAGAAATAGTCATCTTCATAGCCCCCTATCCTTTTCAGTCGTATAATTTATGTTATCGGTAGTCACATTTCTGACATTGAGCCATTGTATGTTCATTATCTTCTTTGTAAAAAATTCCAGACCATTTGCAAATACTCTGAAGAATTGGAACAACAGATTTTCCCTTTATCGTTAAAGAATATTCAACTCTTGGAGGGATTTCATCATAAGATTTCCGGTGGACAATCTCATCAGCAATCAGTTCTTTCAAGGTTGCCGATAAAACTGCGTCTGTTATGTTGCACATCTGTTTTCTAATTTCACTGTAACGTAATGTTTGCATTTCCGCAAGGACACAAATAATTCTGGATTTCCATTTTCCTCCAAATACTTCCAAACCGTACTCCAACGGACATCGAATATCTTCTTGCAATTTTTTTTGATACATAATACACTTCTCCTTTCGCTTCCCATTGTATCATACGAACTTATCAAGCAAAAGTAACTATGAAATTTATTAGTGAGGCTCTAATTGTGGAGTCTGCTTATGTCACAAGAATACACACTTTTCGCAGCAATAATCAACGCGCCCTTTGCTGTAGCTGCTCCGTCGAACATTTTTTCTACCATAGCTTTAAAGGTATCAACAACGGCACCTTCGGTTACATATTCGGCAGTTCCTTTAATCTGATATCCCTCCGAATTTGATTTCCTACTCTTTTATTTGAGCTATGCTCATTATAAGAACATAACTTGTACCAAACAAGATATTAGCAAATTTATAAGTCAATCATAAATTTCATAGTACTTTTCTGCACAAAACACAAAATAGTCACGAGTCGTCCAAAAATTTCTTGCTTTCTTTTCGCTGCTGTTCAAGGTCATAAAGGATAACTGCGGAAAAGTTATTGTTATATCATCATTCAGAACGTATTTTTTCAATAACTGTACATTTATAAAAATAGAAATAATCAAAATAACCGGCAAGTTTAGTATGAATTGTAAGAAGATTGTAAGAACTGCTTGCTATACTGAGCTTACTGAATAAAAATACAAATTAGGAGGTTTTTAATATGGCAATACTTGAAACAAAAAATTTGCGAAAGATATACGGAAACGGAGAAAACAAAGTCCATGCTTTAGACGGCGTATCCATTTCTGTAGAAGAAGGAGAATTTGTAGCTGTTATCGGCACATCAGGCAGCGGTAAATCCACACTTCTCAACATGATCGGAGGATTGGATCGCCCTACTTCGGGAATCGCTCAAATGGCTGACCGCATTATCCGAATTGAGGATGGGAAGGTTATTTCAGGAGGTGTGGAATATGCACGCTAACCGAAACAAAAAAGCAATTAAACGGGTAGAAAAAGATGATGAGAGCAAATCGTATTCGTAATCTGTTTGCGGTATTTGCAATCATTCTCACCACTTTTATGATTACTACCGTGTTCAGCTTAGGCATTAACTATATCGAAAATATGAAGTTAATGCAGGTGCGTACTGCAGAAACAACTGCCAATGTAACCCTCGCGGCGCCGACAGAGGAACAGGAACAACAGATTAAAAATTTAAAATATGTCAAAACTGTCGGTACGCAGTATATGGTCGGCTCGGTTACCGAAGAGAACGATGAAGGACGTAAGCTTTCTATTACGCTTCAATACTACGATACCGCCGAATGGGAAAAACATTATCTGGAAACGATTAAAGATATAAAAGGAAAATATCCAAAAGACAAAAACGGAATCATAGGAAGTGTCAAAGGGGAAAACTTTATAAAAGAATATTGTGATTATAACTTTGAATACAATGATAAGAGACGCTGAAAGGATATGCAAATGCCGGTGAGTATGGATGTTATGTCACAACACTTAATGGCGAAAAAGTACTAAAAAAATACAATGCCGATCATCCTGATGCGCCGATTGATATTGAAGCATTTAAGCATGGAGAGACAGCAATTTCAGGAATGGATACGGAATATAATGCTCCAAATACCGCTTTGGTCGGGAAAAAACTAACACTGACCGCCGACAGTACTGACGGTAAAGCAACTGATTTCATAATCGGCGGAGCTTTCTGTTATGACGATTATTCAACTGAAACCTGAACAAAGCAGTTTGAATGATATTGTTATGCAGGCAGTAAAAACAGTTTATACAAAAGCAAGAGAGAAAAATATCACGATTACTTTTAATTGCCAACAGACTTTTGAAGCCCTGCTTGATTTTAACTGGACTACAGAAGCTGTCGGCAATGTACTTGATAACGCTGTGAAATACACTCCAAACGGCGGTATCGTGAACTTGAATATCACAGAATATCCCTCTTATTTGCGATTAGATATATCTGATACCGGAATTGGTATTTCCGGAGAAGAACAGGCAATACTTTTTCCCTGTTCCTGAAAAAAAAACTAAAAATAATTTTGGGGAATCACGGATTAATAAAATGCGTATGTACTCTTTTTTCTTTTTCCGGAAGACCGAATGCTTCTTTCCCGAGAGCGATACTTTTCATCAGAAAAACCATATTTCTTGCAACACCGCGCATTGTCTGCTTTCCTTCTTCGTCAAGCGCAGCCTCTCCTACCTTTCTTCCATGGATACAGTTCCAGTATTGTCCTGACGCAATCGGCATATCCGAAATCGTAAAATATTTATTTAATTCGTCAAAAGTTGCAGAACATCCACCTCTTCTTGCACATACGACACTTGCTCCGACTTTCATCGTCTTATCGAATTTGGTACTGTAAAATAATCGGTCGAGACAGGCGATCAACGTTGCATTTGCGGACGCATAAAAAACAGGACTCGCGATGACCATACCGTCTGCCTCTTCAAATTTCGGAGCAAGTTCATTTACGATATCGTCAAACATACACTTTCCGTTTTTATAACACGTTCCACACGCCACACATCCTCTGATATCCATTTTTCCGACTTGGATTGTCTCATATTCCACGTCATTTTCTTCAAAAATATGCTCCATCTCATGAATCGCGATCGTTGTATTTCCCTCTGCTCTCGGACTTCCGTTTAAAATCAATACTTTCAATTTTTCTGCCATTTTTCATTCTCCTCTTTGTTTAATCTTTATTTTTTCTTATCAATGGTTGATATATTTCTATTCCGTTTTAATCTGCATCATTCACTTTAAAATTGCTTTTCCCGTGATGCTTCTTCTTTTCCGATGTCTTTCATTGCTCTGAAAATATTACTTTTTATTAAAAGACAAATTTTTATCCTGAATCTTTAAATAATAAAATTTTACTTTTTCCACAAATGTTGTCAAATATCGAAGTACCGGTTCTGTAGCAATCGCAAATACTACAAAAAGCATAATACATTCTTTTGTCATACTTGTAATGGCAAACAAATCTTTCAAGAAAATGCTGCAGAATAATAGTCCGGCAATGCATGCGCTCACAATGCCAAAGCGTATTTTATTCATAGGGGCGCTGATCTTGTATAAGATCATAAATCCTACGATTGCCAAAAGCATCGTTGCCGCTGTTGATATGTCAGTCGAACTGACATCGAATGTTCTTCCGAATATGACAAGAGCCGCAACCGCAAGAGCATCTGTCAACGCAGCAGGAAGCGCTTTTAACAGCACATTTGTAAGGAAATGTCCTTTGATCATATTTTTATTTGGTTCCAGAGCAAGGAAGAATGCAGGAACACCGATTGTAAACATACTGATCAATGATACTTGCGACGGCTCCAACGGATAAGTAAACATAAACACGACAGACGCAACGCTTAGCAAAAATGAGAAAATATTTTTCACAAGAAATAAACTTGCCGATCTCTGAATATTGTTTACAACCCGCCTTCCTTCCAACACAACTTCCGGCATACATGAAAAATCTGACTCCAGCAAAACAAGCTGAGATGCCTGTGCCGCAGCGTCGCTTCCCGATGCCATGGCAATACTGCAGTCGGCATCTTTCAGGGCAAGCACATCATTAACCCCGTCTCCCGTCATTGCTACCGTATGTCCTGCCTCTTTTAAAATACGGACAAACTTCCGTTTCTGACTCGGCGTAACCCGACCGAAAACCGTATTATTCAGAAGCGCTTTCCTCATGGACTGTTCATCTTCAAACTCTGACGCATCTACATATCTGTCTGCATTTTTAATTCCGGCCTGCTTTGCAACATTGGAAACGGTAACCGGATTATCCCCTGAGATAACCTTTACTTCTACGCCTTGTTCTGCGAAATACTCAAACGTCTCTTTTGCAGCTTCTCGTATAGGATTGGCCAGTAAAACAAAGCCAAACGGAAGAATGCCATGTGTCAGAGGTTTTCCGTCAACCTCTCCGTCATAAATTCCAAAGGCAAGAACTCTGGCTCCTGTAGATGCATATTCTGTAATCTCTTCCGCATAATCATCATACTTTTCTTTTAAAACAAATTCCGGCGCTCCGAGCACATAAGCTCCGTCTTCAAATGTAACGCTGCTGTATTTTGTTGCGGAAGAAAATCCTGTTTTTGACAAAACCTTCTTTCCTGATGCTTTTGTAAAATATTCTTTTAGGGCAGCCATCGTAATATTATCATTTGTCATAGCTGCCGCAAAATCTCCGACAAGCAAAGATAACCCGCCCTTTTCTTTTTCATCGTACTCGTCCGTCTTGATCAGCTTTTGGACTTTCATTGTATTTTCCGTAATCGTTCCTGTCTTATCCACACAAAGCACGTCTACGCGGGCAAGCGTTTCAATACATTTCATATCATGCAAAAGCACTTTTTTCTGTGCAAGACGAATTGAACTCACCGCAAGCGCCACACTTGCAAGAAGATACAATCCTTCCGGAATCATTCCGATCACCGCCGCGATCATAGATGTCACGCTTTCTCTAAATCCGTCATGTTGAATGAAAAATGCCTGTGAAAAAAGAACGATTCCGATCGGGATAATAGCTACTCCTACACATTTAACAAGCTTATCAAGCGAACGAATCATTTCCGACTGTTCTTTTGACTGCATCGCTTTTGCCTGCAATGTCAATTTCGAGATATATGAATCCTCTCCTACTTTATCAAGCCGCGCGTGACATTGTCCGGAAACAATAAAGCTGCCTGACATCAGTTTATCGCCTTTACGTTTTGTAATCTCATCGGCTTCACCTGTCAAAAGCGATTCATTCACCTGAACTTCTCCGGCAGATACTTCCGCATCGGCACACACCTGATCGCCGGCTTTAAAAATTACGATATCATCTACGACAAGGTCTTCGGCATTGATCACCGTTCTTTTTCCGTCTCGGACAACAGAGGCGCGGGGCGCATTCAACATAGTCAGTTTATCCAGTACTTGCTTTGCTCTAATCTCCTGAATAATTCCAATCAATGTATTTGCAATAATGACCGGGAGAAATGTCAAATCTCTGAAAGATCCCACAAGACAGAGCAATACTGCAAGCACGACAAAGATTAAGTTGAAATAAGTAAATACATTTTCATGAACAATCTCTTTCGTCGTCTTTGACGGAGGTTCAACCGCCTTGTTCGTCCAACCGTGCAGCCGGTGTTCCTGAACTTGCTGACTTGTCAGTCCCTTTTTATATTCGGGATTATATCTTGTTGTCGGGAGCCGTCGTTCCTTTTTTTCTTCTACCTGCGCCTTTTTTCTTCTTGCCATACAGCTTTTCACCTCTGTCTCTTCTTTTGTGTCTGACTTCTTATTGCTGTTCTTTTTTATTTTCTATTCATACCGCTGTACAAGGGTAGCGTCGATGTACAGACCGTAAACGGTTCTTTCTGTACAGCGACGCTATCGCCTGCATTTTTTTAATTTTAACAGATAATCTTTATTTCTCAGAAATATGCACTTCTTTGTCTGATGCTTTTTCTTCCTCTAAAATCTGTCTGCCCTCTGCCGCAAACTCTGCGCCTGATGCAGTCTCTCCATCTGAAGAAAGTTCTTTCTGTGACAAGATCCGCATAAATTCGTCCCCGGTGATTGTTTCTTTCTCATACAAGTATTTGGCAAGTTCATGCAATTTCCCCTGATTATCTTTCAACAGCTTTCGCGCCTTCTCATAAGACTGTTTTACCATATCTACAACCATATCGTCAATAGTTGCCGCTGTCTCAGGAGAACAACTTAAACTGCTGTCGCCTCCGAGGTACGGATTTGACTGCGTCTCAAGAGCAACCATGCCAAATCGGCTGCTCATACCATATCTGGTGATCATTGCCCTGGAAAGCTTCGTCGCCTGTTCAATATCATTTGACGCTCCTGTTGTCACCGAGCCGAATACAAGCTCCTCCGCGCATCTTCCTCCTGTCAATGTCGCAATTTTATTTTTAAGTTCTTCTTCAGTCATCAGATTGCGTTCCTCTTCTTCTACCTGCATCGTATATCCGAGCGCACCCGAAGTTCTGGGAATGATCGTAATTTTTGTCACCGGAGCCGAATGTGTCTGTAATGCCGCCACCAAAGCATGACCGATCTCATGATATGCGACGATCAGTTTCTCTTTCGTCGAAAGAACACGGTTTTTCTTTTGGTATCCTGCGATCACAACTTCAATACTTTCCTCTAGATCCGACTGCACAACAAATTTTCTGTTTTCACGGACAGCCCGAAGAGCCGCCTCATTCACCATATTTGCAAGTTCCGCTCCTGATGCTCCTGATGCCGCTCTTGCAATCGCATTAAAATCCACATTATCCCCGAGTTTTATTTTTCGCGCATGCACTTTCAGTATTTCTTCACGCCCTTTAAGATCGGGAAGTTCTACAGGAATTCTCCGGTCAAAACGTCCCGGGCGCAAAAGCGCCGGATCCAATGTGTCCGGTCGGTTTGTTGCCGCAAGTATTACAACGCCTTTCGACGCATCGAAACCGTCCATTTCTGTAAGGAGCTGATTCAATGTTTGCTCCCGTTCATCATTTCCTGCCATTCCGTGGCTGTCACGTTTCTTGCCGATCGTATCGATCTCATCGATAAATACAATACAAGGGGCTTTCTCATTTGCCTGTTTAAACAGATCACGTACTTTTGAAGCTCCCATGCCGACAAACATTTCTACAAATTCCGAACCCGAAATAGAGAAAAACGGAACTCCCGCTTCCCCTGCAACAGCTTTTGCAAGAAGCGTCTTTCCTGTTCCCGGAGGGCCCACAAGGAGGGCGCCTTTCGGACATACGGCGCCGATTTCCTGATATTTCTGAGGATTATGAAGGAAATCAACAATCTCTGTCAAAAGTTCTTTTGCTTCATCTTCACCTGCCACATCGTTAAATGTAATACCCGTCGTAGACTGCACGTATACTTTTGCATTGCTCTTTCCAAATTGCATAAACTGGTTTCCGCCTGCCGCTCCGCCCATCTTTTTCATGAGTTGACGTGACAAAAACTGTCCGAGGAGAATGAAAATGATCATCGGAATCACGATTGACAAGAGCATACTTAAAAACGGACTCATCTGTCGATCCGCAACTCTTCCGAACTTACATCCTGCTTTTTCCAAACGGTTTACAAGATCCGGGTCATCAAACCTCGTAGTTTCATACTGTCTGGAATCTTCACTTTTATCTGTAAAATAAATGCTTTCGCCTTCGAGCTGTACTTTCGATACTTCTTTGTTTTCTACCATCGTAAGGAATGTGCCGTAATCAACTTCCTCAACATTTCCCCCTACAATGGCAGGGAATACAAAGGAGTTAAAAAGGATCAGCACCGCAATCGCGATCAGATAATATACGATCAATGGCTTTCTTGGTTTTTGTACTTGTTTCATAAAAGTCCTCCTTTCTGTATCCCTCTGCTTCTCTTTTGTTAAACTAATCTTTTAAAGAGAGCTTTATTTTTCTTTTTTCTTCAGCGCCAGACGGATTGCTTTCAAAATCTGGATGATCGGAATATTCACTGCCGCAAGGCCGTATACGATCAAAAGCTGCGTCAAATTCAACGTCTGTACTTTAAAAATACTGTGAAGTCCCGGAATCATAACAACCATTGTCACTAATGCCAGACCTACAACAAATGCACCTATCAAATAAATATTATTTAAAAGTTTGCTTGTAAATACAACAGGTCTGTCTGATTTACAGTTAAATCCATGGAACAATCTTGCAGAGCACAGTGTCGCAAATGCCATTGTACTTCCAAGCAATGCATTACCGCCTTTATATCCGATCAAAAATGCGATCATTGTTGTGATTCCGATTGACAGTCCTTCTGTTCCGATTTTCAGCATAAAATCTTTTGTAAGGATCGACTCGTTCATCGGTCTTGGTTTTTCTTCCATCACTTCTTTAGAGTGAGGTTCAAGTCCGAGTGCGATTGCCGGAAGGCTGTCTGTCAACAAGTTAATAAACAACAAATGCACAGGTGCGAACGGAACCGGAAGACCTGCGATGGAAGCATAGAGCACAGCGAGAATCGCGCCAAAGTTTCCCGAAAGCAAAAACTGGATGGAGTTTTTAATGTTCCGGTAAATATTTCTTCCGTTTTCTACCGCTTTTACGATCGTTGCAAAGTTATCGTCTGTCAATACCATCGCCGCTGCATCTTTCGATACTTCACTTCCGGTGATTCCCATTGCAACACCGATATCCGCCTGTTTCAGCGCCGGCGCATCGTTTACTCCGTCACCTGTCATAGATACAATATTTCCCTTTTCCTGCCATGCACGTACAATACGGATTTTATGTTCCGGAGAAACACGGGCATATACGGAAATTCCCTCTACAAAATCTTTCAATTCTTCATCGGAAAGTTTATCAATCTCCGCACCTTCACATGCTTCGGACTCATCTTCCAAAATACCGATTCTTTTCGCAATCGCCGCAGCCGTCACTTTATGATCTCCCGTGATCATGATCGGACGAATACCCGCCTTCTTACATTCCGCTACAGCAGCTTTGGATTCTTCACGCGGAGGATCCATCATTGCGATCAAGCCGATAAACGTAAGATTATATTCGTCTTCCAAAGTCAATTCCAACTCGTCTGACACTGTTTTATATGCAAAAGCAAGAACACGGAGTCCCTGTCTTGAAAATGCCTGATTTTGTTCTTCGATATTTTTTCTGTCCTGCTCCGTCATCGGACGCACTTCAGAGCCGATCTGTATCTGATCCATACGGGTCAGCAACACATCGACCGCACCTTTTACGATCATCGTAGGTACATTTTCAATCGTATGCTTTGTTGACATTAACTTACGGTCGCTGTCAAAAGGATTTTCACTCTCACGAGGATATTTCGTTCTTATTTCTTCCGGATCAAGTCCAAGCTTACTTCCAAGATTGATCAAAGCTGTTTCTGTCGGATCTCCGATTTCTACGCCGTCTGTATTTTTAGAATCGTTGCATAACATACTTCCGATCAACAGCCTGCTCTGGGAAGGGTCATTCAAATCTATATCTTCTTCCTTAATGCAAAGCTCATCAACATAATAATCTTCTACTGTCATTTTGTTCTGTGTCAGCGTTCCTGTTTTATCAGAACAAATGATCGATACGCTTCCGAGTCCTTCCACTGCCTGAAGTTTACGCATGATCGCATGTTCTTTCGCCATCTTCTGCGTACCAAAAGAAAGTACGATTGTAACAATAGAACTAAGCGCTTCCGGAATTGCCGCCACTGCAAGGGCTACTGCAAAAAGAAAGGCATCACCGATCTTATCGCCTCGCAAAATATTGATTCCGAATAAAATACCACAGAATACAAGAATCAAGATCGACAGCTTTTGACCAAACTGATCCAGATTGATCTGAAGCGGCGTCTTTTTCTCGGAAGTTGTCTTTAACAGACTTGCGATTTTTCCGACTTCTGTCTCCATCCCGATTCCGGTTACAACAAAAGATCCCCTTCCGTATGTGACAAAACTTCCTGAATAAACCATATTCAATCTATCGCCAAGCGGAACCTCTTCTTCATTTATAATATCTACAGACTTTTCTACTCCAAGACTTTCTCCTGTCAAAGCGCTCTCATCAACTTTCAGGCTGGCGCTTTCCAAAAGACGTCCGTCGGCAGGAATGTAATCTCCTGCATCCAACATCACAATATCACCGACTGTTACTTCCGAAGACGGAATCGGGATAACTGTTCCGTTTCTCAACACTTTTGCTTCCGGACCGGAAAGTTTTTTCAGGCTGGCAAGAGATTGTTCTGCTTTCACAGTCTGAACTGTTCCCAGTATTGCATTCATTGTGATTACGATTAGAATAACCGCCGTACTTTCCACATCTCCCATAAATCCCGATGCAATAGCCGCAATGATCAGGATGATAACAAGAAAGTCCTTGTACTGTTCAAGAAAGATCTGAAGCACCGTCTTTTTCTTGCCCTCCACAAGCTCATTCCGACCGTATTTTTCCTGATGCTCTTTCACCTGCGATTCAGTAAGCGGTTCGGCAGATCCGTTTAACTGCTTCATCGTATCCTCGCCGGACATTTGATAAAATGTTTTCATCTGTTTTCCTCCTTAAGATTATATGAGTGTGCATTATGCACGGAGCTTTTTCATCCTATAAGAACTAATATTTCTCATACAATAAAAAAGAGACTCCTATTGCACACTAATTATGTAATGCAATAAAAGTCTCACTGTTTAATCACGATACGGATGCATATGCATCGTACTGACGACATCGCAAACGCTTTTAACAAGCGCCAGTTACTCCCTTTTACTAAACAGTAATATATCTGAAATAAAAGTATGTGTCAACGCCTTTTCTTAAATTAACAGTTTTTTCACAAACTATCGATCAAAGCTTTTACTTTCCTGGCAGCATGTTCTAAACGAATAAAAAATGAAAATATCTTATTTCCTATATTAACATATTCCCTGCGCTGTCATTGCGTCTGCAACTTTCTCAAATCCGGCAATATTTGCACCTACTACATAGTTGCCTTTAAATCCGTATTTTTCAGCCGCATCTGCCATGTTATGACAGATATTTACCATGATTGACTGAAGTTTTGCATCTACTTCTTCAAATGTCCAGCTCAAGCGCTCGCTGTTCTGGGACATTTCCAGAGCAGATGTTGCGACACCGCCTGCATTTGCTGCTTTTCCCGGTGCGAAGAGGACTCCGTTCTCCTGAAGGTATTCTGTCGCTTCCATTGTAGTCGGCATGTTTGCGCCTTCTGCAACTGCCATACATCCGTTTGCAACAAGCATTTTTGCATCTTCAAGGTGAAGCTCATTCTGTGTTGCGCACGGAAGAGCGATATCTACTTTCACAGACCATACGCCTTTTCCTTCATGATATTCGGAATTCGGACGATATTTCTTGTATTCTGTCAGTCTTGCACGATTTACTTCTTTAATTTCTTTCAATGCTGCAAGATCGATTCCTTCCGGATCATATACCCATCCTGTAGAATCACTTACTGTCACTACTTTTGCTCCAAGTTCCTGTGCTTTTTCCGCCGCATAAATTGCAACGTTACCTGATCCTGAAACTGCAACTGTCTTTCCTGCCAGTTCTTTTCCGTTGATCTTAAGCATCTCCTGTGTCAGGTATAACAGACCATATCCTGTCGCTTCTTTTCTTGCAAGAGAACCGCCGTAACTTAAGCCTTTTCCTGTAAGAACGCCTTCATAAACGCCGCGGATTCTCTTATATTGACCGAACATATATCCGATCTCTCTTGCGCCTGTTCCGATATCTCCTGCCGGAACGTCTGTATCTGCGCCGATATATTTACAGAGTTCTGTCATAAAACTCTGACAAAATGCCATAACTTCTCTGTCAGATTTGCCCTTTGGATCAAAATCACATCCGCCTTTACCGCCTCCGATCGGAAGTCCTGTAAGGGAATTTTTAAATATCTGTTCAAATCCGAGGAACTTAATGATACCAAGATTTACTGAAGGATGAAGGCGAAGTCCGCCTTTATACGGTCCTATTGCACTGTTGAACTGTACGCGGTATCCTGTATTAACCTGAACCTGTCCGTTGTCATCTACCCACGGAACACGGAACTTAATTTGTCTTTCAGGCTCGACGAGTCTTTCAAGAAGAGCTTCTTTACGGAACTTTTCCTCATTTGCTTCAATTACAACACGAAGAGATTCAAGAACCTCTTTTACTGCCTGATGGAATTCCGGTTCTGCCGGGTTTTTCTTCACAACTAAATCAATTACCTCATCAACGTATGACATCTCAAATTACCTCCTGAATGAATTTACGGATCATATCCGACATAGAATTTTTTCTACTCGTACATTTTAAAAGGAAAATGAAAGATTGTCAACGTAAAATTTCAATTTTTTGCCTTTATTACATATAATATATCCTATTTTGAAAGAAAAACATCTTGTTTTATTCATTTTTGGCGCTATATAATTTAATCAGATTCTTTTTTCCATAACGAAAAACAGGATGCCGTCGGCATCCTGTTTAAGTGCACTTATTAATTATATTTACGTTTTCTAGCAGCTTCAGATTTTTTCTTACGTCTTACGCTTGGTTTTTCATAGTGCTCCCTTTTGCGGATCTCCTGCTGAATACCAGCTTTAGCACAGTTTCTTTTGAATCTGCGTAAAGCGCTATCTAACGTCTCGTTTTCTTTAACGATTACATTTGACATAGTCTCACACCTAACCTCCCCTCCAGCCTTGTATTGTGCATAATACGACTGTTCGGGTATTTTTATTGCACTAACAAAGATTATAACATATTTTTTTCTCCCGTCAACTATTTCCGAGCAAAAACTTCATAAAAGCTTATAAAAAATGCATTTTTCTATATTTTTACAAAATAAAACTATTCTTTGATCTGTTCTGCAAGAACTTCTTCCGCTTTTTTCAATGCATCCTGGATTCCTGACGGATTCTTTCCTCCCGCCTGCGCCATATTCGGACGACCACCGCCGCCGCCGCCGACACATCCTGCGATCGCTTTCACAAGATTTCCGGCGTGAGCGCCTTTTTTCATCGCTCCGTCTGTCGCAGTAGCCATCAGACTGACTTTGCCGTCGCTTCCTGATGCAAGGACGACAACTCCGTCTCCTAATTTTTCTTTCAACTGATCGCCAAGTTCTCTAAGTCCGTTCATGTCAACGCCCTCGATCTGCGCTGCCAGAAGTTTTATTCCTTTTACTTCTTTCACCTGATCCAGTACGTCTCCTGCCGCACTTTGAGCGATCTTACTTTTCAGACTTTCCACTTCGCTGTGCAATGTTTTGTTTTCCGCAATCATATGATGAATCTTATCTGATAAATTGTCAGGCGTTGCTTTTAAAAGCGCTGCCGCATTTTTCAATTTTTCTTCTGTCTGCGCATAATATTTCATCAGCCCTTCTGAAGTCAAAGCCTCAATTCTGCGAACTCCTGCCGCCACACCTGTCTCTGAAACAATTTTCAGAGCCATAATCTCCGATGTGTTATTCACATGAGTTCCACCGCAAAATTCAATAGAATAATCTCCCATATTCACGACACGGACGATATCACCGTATTTTTCTCCGAACAGAGCCTGCGCTCCTGTCTTTTTCGCCTCTTCGATCGGCATATTTTTAATATCTACGTCGTATGCTTTTGCAATACTTTCATTGACAAGTTTCTCAACCTGCGCGATCTCATCTTCTGTCATCGCCGAAAAATGTGTGAAATCGAAACGAAGTCTGTCTTCATTTACACTTGATCCTGCCTGTTCTACATGACTTCCCAACACTGTACGAAGTGCTTTTTGAAGAAGATGAGTTGCGCTGTGATTCCTTGCTGAAAGAGCACGCTTTTTCGCATCCACTTCCAGCACTACTTTATCTCCGGATCTGATCATTCCCTTTGTCATAACTCCGACATGACCGATCTTTCCGCCGAGCAGTTTCACTGTATCTTCTACCTTAAATTCACCTTCTGCAGTGCGGATATATCCTGTATCCGCCTCCTGACCTCCGCTTGTCGCATAAAACGGGGTCTCCTGAACAAAGACCGTACCGTGCTCTCCTTCAGATAATGCGTCCGCAATCTCCGTTTCCGTTGTAAGAACAGTCACGTCTGATTCCCATGTAAGATGTTCGTATCCGACAAATTCACTTGTCACATTCGGATCGATAGACTCATATACTGTTACATCAGTTCCCATATAATTCGTCACTTCACGGGCGTCACGGGCTTTTTTTCTCTGAACTTCCATGGAAGCTTTAAATCCATCTTCATCCACACAAAGTCCTTTTTCTTCCAAAATTTCTTTTGTCAGATCGAGAGGGAATCCATATGTGTCATACAGGCGGAAAGCATCTTCGCCGTTTAATATCTTTTCTTCTTTTTTCTCCATATCAGAAATCATCTCTGCCAAAATTCCAAGTCCCTGATCTATTGTTTTATTGAACTGCTCTTCTTCTTTAGAGATCACGTTCAAAATGAATTCTTTCTTTTCCTCCAACTCCGGATAACCGTCTTTTGATCCCGCAATAACAGTTTCTGCAAGCTCCGGCAGGAATCCTTTGTGAATGCCGAGAAGTCTTCCATGACGGCAGGCTCTTCTAAGCAGACGGCGAAGAACATAACCGCGGCCTTCATTAGACGGCATAATTCCATCTGAGATCATAAAAGTCACAGAACGGACATGATCTGTAATGACGCGGATCGAGACATCATTGTTGTACTCTTCCCCGTATTCTTTTTCCGCAAGGCGGCATACGTGATCGCGAAGCGCTTTGATCGTATCAACATCAAAAATAGAATCTACATCCTGCACAACAGACGCCAGACGTTCCAATCCCATTCCCGTATCAATATTCTTCTGCTCCAACTCACTGTAATTGCCGTTTCCGTCATTGTCAAACTGTGTAAATACATTATTCCAAATTTCCATGTAACGGTCGCACTCGCAGCCTACTGTACAATCAGGACTTCCACAGCCGTATTTTTCTCCCCTGTCATAATACACTTCTGAACAGGGTCCGCACGGACCGGAACCATGCTCCCAGAAATTATCTTCTTTTCCGAATTTAAAGATACGTTCTGCCGGAATCCCCATCTTCTTATTCCATATTTCAAATGCTTCCGCATCGTCCTCATATACAGACGGGTACAGTCTATTCGGATCAAGGCCGACTACTTCTGTCAGAAATTCCCATGTCCACTGAATCGCTTCTTCTTTAAAGTAATCTCCAAATGAAAAATTTCCGAGCATTTCAAAAAATGTACCGTGACGCGCTGTCTTTCCGACATTTTCAATATCTCCCGTACGGATACATTTCTGGCAGGTAGTCACTCGCTTTCTAGGCGGAATCTCCTGTCCTGTAAAATATGGTTTTAACGGCGCCATACCCGAATTGATAAGCAGAAGGCTCTTATCATTGTGCGGCACCAATGAAAAACTCTTCATCGCAAGATGTCCTTTACTCTCAAAGAACTCTAAAAACATTTTTCTAAGTTCATTTACTCCATATGCCTTCATTGCATTTTCCTCCTCTTTCGCTCCAAAAGCCTGTTTTATAATATATCATAGAGGGTTATATTTGTAAAGCGGACGCCAAAAAAAGGCGCCCGCTTACTCATCTTATCCCATATTTTATCTGCAATTTTCCGTTTGCGGCATTTCCGCTTTCTTTTCTTGCAGTCCGGCTGTCAAATTTGTATTTATTTTAATCAAGTTCGATCTCTTCTAATTCTTTCGGCGGAATTGACTTACTTGAGTTTTTCACGAAAGCCGCAAGATCTTTCTTTGCCTTTGGAAGAGGAATATTCGTTCCCGCTCCGGCAATACATCCTCCCGGACATCCCATTCCTTCGATCAGACAACCGTTCATCTTGCCTGCCTTTGCCAGAGTTAATATCTTTTTACATTCCTTCAATCCTTCTGCGTGCTCAATATTCACCTGTACATCAGGATAATATTCGTTAATACATTTTTCTATTGCCTCGGCAACTCCGCCTGCACATCCGTATCCCCTGCCGGCTCCGGTTGCATCATGGAAGGAAGACTCTGCTTCATACTCTGTCAGATCGATCTCTTTTGCATCAAACATTGCCTGCAATTCCTCAAAAGTAACAACAAAATCAACGTCACTTCGCACGCTTCTTCTTGACGCTTCCAGTTTCTTCGCGGCACATGGTCCGATAAAGACTACTTTTGCTTCAGGGTGTTTCTGCTTAATTGTCCTTGCCGTCGCCACCATAGGTGTAAGTTCCTGGGAGATCTGGTCGATCAGATCCGGGAAAAATTTTTTTGCCATGACAGCCCATGAAGGACAACAGGATGTCAAAAGAAACGGCAGTTCACCCGTCACAACCTTATCCACATAATGATGTGCCTCTGCAATCGCGCCGATGTCTGCTCCAAGCGCAACTTCATACACTTCCGAAAATCCGAGTTCTCGAAGAGCGGCTTTAATATTTCTCGGTGTAATATTATCACCGAACTGTCCTACAAATGCCGGAGCGATCTCCGCAATTACATTTTCACCTTCTGATAACGCCCGTGCAAGCTGGAATATCTGAGACTTATCCGAAATCGCACCAAACGGACAACTTACCATACACATACCGCATGAAACACATTTTTCATTATCAATATATGCTCTTCCCATTTTGTCGGATTTAATCGCATTCACACCGCAGGCTTTCTGACATGGACGCTCTTTTTTCGCGATCGCATCGTACGGACAGACTGATTTGCATTTTCCGCATTTGATACATTTCTCCTGGTCGATATAAGAACGTCCGTTTACCATCGAAATAGCGCCTTTGGGACAGACTTCCTGACACGGATGCGCAAGACAGCCTTTACATATGTTACTTACCTCATATTTATTTTCTTCACAGCTTTCACATGCCGACGGAATAACCTGCATCAACGGCGGCTCGTAATATTTTTCGGAAATATTACTTGCCTCCACGCCGGCAGTCAAATGAACCGGCTTGTTTTCCGGACGCAAAGAAAGTCCCATCGCCAGGCGAAGGCGTTCTCTTACGATTGCCCGCGCACGATAAACACTCTCCCGATATTTCTCCGCATCTTCATTTACGATCGCATACGGAATGGCTTCCATATCCGCAAGAAGCGTATCCGCATCCGCCTTAAATCCAAGCTGCGCCACTTCCTTAAACACTCTTCTCCGGATTGCCCGTACCGGAGTATGTAATCCTCTCATCATCTGCACTTACCTCCTGATATACTAAATTGAAACGACGAGCACATCTGTTCCTATTTCTTTAAATATATCTGTTTACAAAATCATTGTCAACAACCGAATATTCTTTCTCTGACAAGTATTTATTCTTTTTTATCGGCACTTTTTTGCAGAGCATCTTTAAAAATCTTTTCGGCGTAATGTACGGACTGCATCGCATCTTTCCCATAAAAATCCGCGCCGATCATATCTGCATACTCTTGGTTGAGCACAGCTCCTCCGACCATCACTTTACAGTCCGGTTTCTTTTCCCGAAGCATCTTTATCGTCTCTTCCATACTGACTACCGTTGTTGTCATAAGAGCGCTTAATCCGACAAGCGGAACTTGCTTTTCACATGCCGTTTCTACAATTTTTTCAGGCGATACGTCTTTTCCAAGATCGATCACATCAAAACTGTAATTTTCTAAAAGCACTTTCACGATATTTTTTCCGATATCATGAATATCTCCTTTCACGGTCGCCAAAATGACTCGTCCCTTTTTTTCTCTGATCTCACCGCTTTTTTCCATCTTTTCCTTCAGAACAGAAAATGCGGATTTTGCAGCTTCCGCACTCATCAGAAGCTGAGGCAGAAAAACAGTTCCTTTTTCAAAGCCGTCGCCGACATGATTTAATGCAGGAATCAATTCTTCGTTGATAATATCGAGCGGAGCTTCTGTCGCAATCATATCTGTTGTAATTTTCCCCGCGTCATCCCGCAGCCCTTTTTCGATTGCCTCTTGAAGCGTCATTTTTGAGCTGCTTTTTCTGCTTCTGTCACTTTCCCCCTTTAATTTCGTTTCGGAAAGTTCAGATGTTTTCATTATATTTGTGCTCACTACCGAATTGGCATATTTTTGAATATATTGTTCACAATTATTATCCAGATTCATAAGAGCATGGTATGCATACCACGATTTCATCATGTCTTCCGATGATGGATTTATAATTCCGGCACTCAGACCGTTTAACATTGCCATTGTATAAAAGGCTGCGTTTACGATCGGGCGGCATGGAAGTCCAAAGGATATATTAGAAACTCCGAGAACTGTATTGACTCCGATCTCATCTCGAAGTCTGCGAAGCGTCTCCAATGTCACTTTTGCTCCTTCCGGCTCAGAACTGATCGTCATTGCGAGTGCGTCGATTACGATATCTTTCTTTTTAATCCCGAATTTTTCAGCTGTTTTTATGATTTTTTCCGCAATCCTCACACGGCCGTCCGCATCCGCCGGAATTCCGTCTTCATCCAAAGTCAGACCGATAACAACTCCGCCATATTTTTTTACAAGAGGAAACACTTTTTCCATTGACTCTTTCTTTCCGCTTACGGAATTAACCATTGCCTTTCCGTTGTAAATACGAAGCGCTTTTTCCATCGCTTTTTCATCAACCGTATCTATCTGCAGCGGAATATTAACGACGCTTTGCAGTTCCTGAATTACCTCTTCCATAAGCGCCGGCTCGTCAATATCCGGCAGTCCGACATTCACATCAAGAATGTGAGCTCCCTGATCCTGCTGTGTAATCCCTTCTCTTAAAATATAGTCAAGATCGTGTTCTTTCAGCGCTTGTTTAAACCGTTTTTTACCGGTCGGATTTATCCGCTCTCCGATAATTTTTGAACCTTCACCCAAAATAACGCTTTGCCCGTAAGAGGAAACAACCGTAAACTCTTTTTCTGTCACCGGAACAAGTTCTGCGTTTTCACATCTTTTACGCATGGCACGGATATGTTCCGGCGTCGTTCCACAGCAGCCTCCGATCACACATGCCCCCATCCGGACAATTTGCTCCATATATGCCGCAAATTCATCTTCTGTCACATCATAATATGTTTTCCCGTCTCTCTGTTTCGGAAGTCCTGCATTTGGCTTTACAATAATCGGAACAGACGAATATTTGATCAGTTCTTCCAACACCGGAAGCATCTCTTTGGGTCCCATTGCGCAGTTGATCCCGAGAGCATCGACGCCTAAACCTTCTAAAAGCGCAACAACAGATGAAACATCCGCTCCTGTCAAAAGTTTTTTCCTCTCATCAAATATTACGGTAGCAAATACCGGAAGAGACGTGTTTTCTTTCGCCGCCAAAACAGCTGCTTTTAATTCGTATGTATCGCTCATTGTCTCTATATGGATTAAATCTGCTCCCGCCTGCTCTCCTAAGATCACCACTTCTTTAAAGGCTTCATATGCCGTCTCAAAGTCCAGATCTCCCATAGGTTTCAGCAATTTCCCCGTAGGTCCGACATCAAGAGCCGTATAGATTTTACGCTCGTCTCCTGTTTGTAAGAGCGCCTCCCGCTCTGCTTTTTTCACATGGCTGACCGCCGCCTTTATAATCTCTTCTAAAGAGCAGGAATCATCATGAAACTTCAGCGCATTTGCACCAAATGTATTCGTCAAAATGATATCGCTTCCGGCTTCTATATATTGCCTGTGTATCTTGTATATTTCTTCCGAATGTGTCAGATTCCACGTCTCCGGTAATTCTCCCGGCGCGAGCCCTTTTTCCTGAAGCAGAGTTCCCATTCCCCCATCAAAAAAGAGGAGGTCTTTTCCAAGTCGTTGTCTGATCATCTCTTTCTCCTTTTTTTCGTCGTTTTCCTTCTCTACATATTTGTCTCATACATCTAACTGTCAGCGTCTGTAAATACACTCTTTCTTATCGCAGACTTCGCAGCCTGCAATCGGGCATCTCTCTTTTATTCGACTTGCCCCGATCACTGCGGTAACAGATTTCGTCGGTGTCATCATAAAACTTTCCGTCATCGTAAGTCCGATTGCCTTTGCACAATCCAGCATCTGCATAAATGATTTCTGAAAACCGATATCAAAATCGCCGTATCCCGGACTGAACCTCGGGCGCAGATAAAGACCTTCCTTTTCAACTTCCTCGCCGATTTCAAGTTGTTTCTCATCACAAAATTCTTCCAGCATTGCCGCTGCACATGCCTGAAGCACAACAGCGTTTGCCATATCTGTCAGAGACGTTCTTGCTATCAGACGATCCACTCCTGTCCCTAATGTCGCACCGAACAAAACAGCCTTTTCACAATGATTTAAGTTTCTTGCAAGGCTTTTGCTGCTAATCTGTAATGTTCCGATCGCAACTTTTTCTTCATCTATCCGATTCATTTCAAAAATACGAAACACCGAGCGAAGCGCCGATACTTTTTCCAGCTCCAAAAAACCTTTTTCAACAAGACGGCTTGTTGCCTCATCTACCGGATTTTTCCCATACCCCAAATAGCGGACAGCTTCCTGAAAACGTTTTTCCATTCTATCACCTACGCCTTTATAATCTCCGACAAATTGTTCATAATCGCAGCTGCAACATGCGGTTTATTCATTGTATAAATATGAATATTGTTCACACCGTTAGAAAGAAGATCAATGATCTGATCGGTCGCATATGCGATTCCCGCCTGTTCCATCGCTGCCGCCGAGCTGCCAAACCGGTCAAGGAGAGCTAAAAATCTTCTCGGAAACACTGTCCCTGACAATTCCTGACTTCTTTTCATCTGTTTCTCACTCGTCATCGGCATAATTCCCGGAAGTACCGGAACATTGATCCCTGCTTCCCTGATCCTGTATAAAAAATTATAATGGATATCGTTATCAAAAAACATCTGTGTCGTAAGAAAATCAACGCCGCTATCTACTTTTTGTTTTAAATACCTGATATCTTCTGCCTTATGTTCGTTTTCTACATGACCTTCCGGATAACATGCTGCTCCGATACAAAAATCGCCATGCTTACGAATCTCCTCTATCAACTCATATGCATATCTAAAACGATTTCCGTTCGGGAACGACATCCCTTCCGGGATATCTCCCCGAAGCGCAAGAATGTTTTCAATCCCGTTTTCTTTCAGATTTTCAATCACATCTCTTACTTCCTCTATCGTTGAAGAAGCACATGTCAAGTGTGCAAGACTAACCACTCCGAGATCATCCTTTATATGAGATGCGATCTTTGCCGTATTCTTACTCGTACCGCCGCCCGCACCATATGTCACGCTGATAAACGCCGGATTTAACTTCGCCATAGCATCAGTTGCCGCGATCACTTTTTCAAATCCCGCATCGGTCTTCGGCGGAAACACCTCAAATGAAATATGTATTTTGTCTTCTTTTAATCTGTCTATAATTTTCATCTTTACTCTCCTGACTGTTTTTCTCTGTCGTACGGCTAAGTATTAGAAATCCATTTCCTTCGACATTTTTTAGGTAAAATTATCCTCTAAAACGCTTTTTCTGTCAAGTATTGTTTCTTCAAACGACCGAAAATACCAAAAGCACATTTTGGATTTGCAAACGAGTGTCAAGAACTTAGATAAATTTAACCCCCTGTTCGGCGCTGCTGCAAAAAAACACAAGACGAAACGAATGTCCGTCTTGTGTTTTTATATGTACCTCTTAATATGTCTTATTCCCCGATCAAGCTCTTGTATAATTCCTGATATTGTCCGGCAGAATTCTTCCATGAAAAATCTTTGCTCATCGCACGTTCTACGATCTTATTCCAGTCACGTTTTCTGTCATAATAAATTCTTTCCGCATAACGAACTGTATTAAGCATCTCATGCGCATTATAATTAGTAAAGCTAAATCCTGTTCCCGTCTTTTCAAATTCATTATACGCTTCAACCGTATCTCTAAGTCCGCCTGTCTCACGCACAATCGGAATCGTTCCATAACGCAGGCTCATCAGCTGACTTAATCCGCACGGTTCAAACAGTGATGGCATAAGAAATGCATCGCAGGAAGCATAAATCTTATGTGAAAGTTCATCCGAATAAAAGATGTTTGCGGATACTTTTCCGGAGTACTTCCATGCAAAATGACGGAACATATTCTCATATTTCACATCACCTGTTCCAAGCACAACGATCTGAACCGCATCCTGACAAAGTTCATCCATAACGTAATCGACAAGATCAAATCCTTTTTGATCTGTAAGCCGTGAGATCATTCCGATCATCATCGTTTTTGTATCTTTCTCTAAACCGAGTTCTTCCTGCAGCGCTTTCTTATTAAGAACTTTATTCTTCCTGAAATCTTCAACCGAAAAGGTTTTTGCAATTCTAGGATCTGAAGCCGGATCCCAGTCTGTATAATCCAAGCCGTTGACAATACCGCAAAGATCATTTGCCCTTGCCGACATTAATCCGTCAAGACCTTCACCGTAAAACGGTGTTTTGATCTCTTCTGCATAACTGTTACTTACCGTTGTCACTTTATCGGCATATACGATACCGCCTTTAAGCAAGTTTGCATCTTTATATGCCTCCATCTTATCCGGAACGAAATAGTATTCCGGAAGTCCGGTAATTCCGCGAACAGATTTCGTATCCCATACCCCCTGGAATTTCAGATTGTGAATTGTCATCACAGTTTTAATTCCGCGATAGTATTCTCCCAGATATCTGAAATTATCAAGATAAACCGGTATCAGTCCCGTCTGCCAGTCATGACAATGAATCAGTTCCGGACGAAATCCGATCACCGGAAGTATGCTCAGCACTGCTTTTGAAAAGAAGGCAAACTTTTCTATATTCCACTTCGGATCTCCATCATACGGAGCAAATCCACTGAAATAATATTCATTATCGATAAAATAGAAAATAATACCGTTCAATTCAATCTTCAGTACTCCGACATACCTGTCCTGACCTGCAATGTCCATATAAAAATGGGCAACATACTCTAACTTCTCTTTCCACTCCTGTTTCATGCACATGTAATTCGGAATAACAACACGAACATCATATTTTTCTTTGTCGAAATCTTTCGGAAGCGAACCGACAACATCTGCCAGACCTCCGGTTTTGATAAACGGTACACACTCCGATGCAGCAAACAAAATATTTTTCATATCCTGATCCTCCCATTCTTCACATAAATTCCCGGAAAGAATTCTGTTAATTGTTATTATACCCTATTCTCTGCGCAATGAAAAGGACTTTCCTAGTTTTTATGCCTGTATTCAAGCTGAATTGTATCGGCAATCAGCGCAATAAACTCTGAATTGGTCGGTTTCCCCTTTCCTGTACTCACAGTATATCCAAAAAGCTCATCAAGCGTATCCAATTTTCCGCGACTCCATGCCACCTCGATCGCATGTCGAATTGCCCGTTCGACGCGGCTTGACGTTGTCCGGTATTTTTTTGCAACTGTAGGATACAATATTTTTGTAATTGCATTCAGCACATCCATGTCGTTTACTGCCATCATGATCGCATCCCTCAGATAATGATATCCTTTGATATGTGCCGGTATTCCAATCTCATGAAGCATATTTGTCACTCTGCTTTCCAGACTTTCCTGCCTCAATGAAACTCCTTGCGTACTCTCTTCGCTTTTCTTTTCAAAAACCGCAGGCTTCTTTTCGGATCGATTTGATTCGATCCAACAAAATCGTATGATTAAACGGTTTCATAATATAGTAATTCGCACCTTTATTAAAGGCATCTTCTGTAATTTTTTCCTGTCCGACAGCAGTAAGCACTATAAAATACGGTCTTTTGTCGACAAACTCTTGCTTGTTTACATGCTCCATTACTGTCAATCCATCCATTTTCGGCATGATCAGATCAAGCAGGACAACATCCGGCTGTCTGTCCTTTATGATCTGACACATTTCCTCTCCGTTTTTCGCTTTTCCGACGAGATCCAGTTCCTTGTCCGTTCGTATGATGTCGTCAAGCATATCTAGAATTCTCTGGTTGTCGTCAGCGATCGCCACACTCAAATGCTCCATTCTCGTCTCTCCTTTAGTTTGAGACCTTCCCTTTAAAACGCCACTCGCTTATTATATCTGTGTAAATTTGCATAATCAAGCGAATCTTGTAGTAATAATTCGACATTTATCCACACATTTCTGACGAATTTACCTGTTTTAACATATTTTCTATAAATATTCCGTAGCCTTTTGTCGAGTCTTGTACGAAAACGTGGGTTACCGCACCAATCAATTTTCCATTCTGTATGATAGGACTTCCGCTCATTCCCTGAATAATCCCCCCTGTTTTTTCAAGAAGTTCTTCATCTGTCACCTTGATCACAAGTCCTTTATTGATCTCCTGAGACATCATGTCGACTTGAGTTACTTCAATATCAAATTCTCTAACTTCATTATCTACAAAACATCGGATTGTAGCAGGTCCTGTTATAATTTCTTCTTTTTTTGCAGTCCTGATTGCCGTCTGTTCTGTGAAAAGTTCATCAATTTTGTCGATTTTCCCGTAAATCCCAGCCTCTGTATTTTTATCGATCGTACCGAGAACATTGTATTGATTATAAATGATCATCCCTTCCATACTTCCCGGCGATCCGCTTTGCCCCTTTGTAATATCTCGAATGCTTGTGCGATATACATTTCCCCTTGCGATCGACATAAGAACACTTGTATCCACATCATGAATCCCATGACCGAGCGCGCCAAACCGACTTTGATCAGTTAAAAAAGTAACTGTCCCCAGTCCTTGTACATTATCCCGAACCCATATGCCAAGCCGATATTCTCCTGCTTCATATTCAACCGGCTTTATTTTCAAATCTATCGTCTCCCCATTTCGTCTGACCGTCAACACCACGGATGTTCCGTTTAGATTTCCGACGGCATCCAAAAGCTCTTTTTTCCCCGTAATCTTACAATGATCTACTGCCATAATATAATCGCCTGTTTTAACAATTCCTTTTGCAGGCTCATGCTCCTTTCCATCCGCTCCGGCAATCTGCTCTGTATTAAGAACCATCACTCCGTCCGTTTCCATATAAATACCAATCGGCATTCCTCCGACAAGTACCGTATCATTATTCATCGCTTCTATTCCCGCATCTGTCGAAACCGGTTTCTTTCCACGAATCATTTGATACTGCAAAATACCCATAGCCGCAAAGAAGAAGGAGAGGAATAGACAGAATACAGCGGTCACATACTTTTGTTTTTTCAACATATCCACACCCTTTCTCTGATATCTCGATAATTTTTTATCCGCATCCGCTCCTTCTTTCCTATATAATCACCGGAAGTGCCAAAAGGCACATTCCGGGATTGTAAGCAGTCGCCAAGGTCTCGGGCAAGCCCGGACTTTGGCTCGTTGCCTATACAAAAAGAAACGGATACTTCTCTGTATCCGTTTCTAGTATATGTGGTTTCTTCTTTTTCCACACTAGTATTATATTTCACTCTTTGCCATTTCTTTCATTTCACGGGCACTTTCCATAATACTGGATGTAATCTTATCTCCACCCAGAATACGCGCCAGTTCTTTTACCGAATCATCTTCGTTCAATAGACGAATCCTTGTTTTTACGCTTTCGTTTTCCGCAGATTTTTCAATCAGAAAATGACTGTCTGCCACTGCTGCTATCTGTGAAAGATGAGTAATGCAAATCACCTGCCTGCTTTTCCCTATCAGCTTTAGTTTTTCTCCGACTTTTGCTGCCGTAACTCCCGATATTCCGGCATCAATCTCGTCAAAAATCAAAGTCGGCGTATCTTCCGCATCTGCCAGAACCGTTTTTATCGCAAGCATAATACGAGAAAGTTCTCCGCCTGATGCAATATTCTCAAGCGGCTTTACAGGCTCTCCGGGATTAAGCGCAAGATAAAATTCCGCTTCGTCTTTTCCGTTTGCGCTAAACTGTCCTGCATCTTTTAAATGTATCTCAAACCTTGTATCAAGAAAATTTAATTCCTTCAGATGAATACAGATTTCGTCAGCAAAAACTGTTTTATATCGATTTCTTACATCATGAAGTTTTTTCGTTACACGTTCTACTTTTTTTAACGCTTTTTCTTTCTCTTCTTCAATTTGTTTTATATATGCATCATAATCATTAAGCTGTTCTATTCTATGACGTTTTGATTCGCAATATGCAAGGACATCGCTTACAGAACTTCCATATTTTGCTTTTAAATGATTGATCAGATTCAGCCGTTCCTCTGTCTCTTTGAACTCTTCTTCCGAAAATTCAAATTTTGAGGCATATTCGGACAGTTCTCTGTTAAAATCATTCAGAAGGCTGTCCACATCCATAAGCAGACCGCACAGACGATCTCCCTCTTCATCAAATTCCGCCGCCTCCCGAAACGCACGTATCGCCCGAGTAAGACAATCACCTGCATTTGCCGAACTGTCCTCGCATGTATAGCGATAAGTCTGCGCAACTGCATCCGTGATTTTTCTGCTCTCCGTCATCCTTCGGTATGTTTCCTCTAATTCTTCATCCTCATTTTCCCGAAGAGCAGCCTCTTCGATCTCATGCACTTCAAATTCATAAAGCGAAAGTTCTCTTCGTCTTTCTTCATCATTTAAGGAAGTTTCTTCCGCCTTTTTACAGATCGTCCGATATTCTTTATAGCATTTTGACATTTCTGATTTGATCGGAGCAATCTCTTTTCTACCAAAAAGATCCAGAAGCGCCAAATGATTCTTCCTTTGAAGTAAGGTTTTATTATCATGCTGACCATGAATGTCAATCAAAAGCTCTGCCGCTTCTTTCAACTTTCCTGTATTCACTGTTTCTCCGTTAATGCGGCTTATGCTTCTGCTTCCTGTAAACTTTCTTGTTAAAGTAACCATACCGTCATCCGGAATAATATCCATCTCTTCCAGTTTTTGTCTGATCTGTCCGTCGTCAACCGAAAAAGTCAGCTCTACCAGACCATTTTCCGCCCCGTTTCTCAAAAGATCAGAACTATACTTTCCTCCAAGAGCCAGTCCGACAGAGCCGAGCAAGATAGACTTTCCCGCCCCGGTTTCTCCTGTCAATATATTCAATCCTTGTCCGAAATCTACTTCTGTCTCATCGATCAAAGCAATATTTTTTACATGTAGATTTTGTAGCATACCATTCACCTATACTTCTCTTGAAACGATCTTTCTTATCTTATCCATTACGGCCGCTGTATCTTCTACAGTTCTGATTGCACACATGATCGTATCGTCTCCTGCAATACAGCCTACGACCTCATGCCATTTCATTGCGTCTACAGCGGCAGCCACAGCCATTGCCATACCGGAAACAGTCTTGATCACCAGAATATTCTGCGCCATATCCATCGCCACATACCCATCTTTTAAAACACGTATATATTTTTCACTCATTCCGGGTTCTTCGATCCTGTGAAGAATATATTTCTGATGTCCGCTTCCTGTAGATACTTTCGACAACTTCAGATCACGTATATCTCTCGACACAGTAGCCTGCGTCACTTTAAATCCCGCATTATTCAGATATTCTGCCAGTTCTTCCTGTGTTTCAATATCATACTGACTGATAAGTTCAATAATTTTTGCATGACGGCTGACTTTCATATGTTCAATTTCCTTTCATTTTTTTACGCATTGTTTTCATAAAGCTTTCTTTGCTTAATTTGATCAGTTTTGCCGTCTGAGACGACCGCTTAATACAAACTCTTTCTCCCGTGACAAGAGTTGTCTGTTCTGCACCGTCAAAACAAAGAGAAACCTGTTCCTGCCTTCCATAACGGCCTTCGCACACTTCCACTTCGATCAGATCATCGGCTGACAAAACAACACTGCTAGTATTAAGCGCATGCGAACAGATCGGGGTGATCACGATCATCTGTGCTGTCGGTTCAACGATCGGGCCTCCTGCCGACAGATTATAACCTGTACTTCCGGTTGGGGTCGATATGATTACTCCATCTGCATGATAAGTATTCAGAAGCGCCCCGTTGACATAAATATGAAAACTTACGATACGGACTTTTCCTTCTCTTGCAATGACAATATCGTTCATCGCCATATCTTTCCGAGAATTACGAAAGCTTCCTTCCAGCATCATCCGCTCTTCAATAACCGGAGTCTCTGAAAACAAATGATCCAATGCACTTTCAAAATCTTCCAGATCCACATCTGTAAGATATCCGAGCGTTCCAAGATTGATCCCAAGCAGCGGAAGGCTTCGCTCTCCAAGATCTCTGACCGCACGGATTAAAGTTCCGTCACCACCTAGTACCAATCCGCATTCTGCTTCCTTAGGAACAGTTCCCGGAATAATATGGCCCTCACTGTCTTTTTCCGACAAAAAACATTTTTTACCGGAAGATTGAATATATTGTTCAATCTGACTCGTGATCGCATAATCTTTATCTTTTAATTTATTTGTAATAATATAAAAGCAATCCATTTTAGTCCTCTTGTTTTTACAAAATACTGCATCGCATACATTACTTAAGCGTGCTGCTTTGCCAGCGTCTCAAATGCTCTGTCTGAAACAGTAACAGGATCAAGTCCGCCGAGATTTTCGCCGGCCTCATTTTCACTCTTTTTCAAATGAATCAGATACTCTATATTTCCTTCCGGTCCTTTGATCGGAGAAAAATCAAGGGCACACAGATCGAAACCGATCGACATAGCATAATCCATAATTTTCTGAATCACTTCCCGGTGTGTGCTCTTTTCTCTTACGACACCTTTTTTCCCTACTTTTTCCCGTCCCGCCTCAAACTGCGGTTTGATAAGAGCTACGATCTCACCGTCTTTTGCCAAATAATTACGAATCGGCTCCAATACTTTCGTAAGCGAAATAAATGAGACATCAATAGAAGAAAAATCAATTTCTTCTCCCAGATCTTCAGGTGTCACATATCGAATATTCGTCTTTTCCATGCAGATAACTCTCGGGTCGTTTCTCAGTTTCCAATCAAGCTGTCCTCGTCCCACATCGATCGCAAACACCTTTTTTGCACCGTTTTGAAGCATGCAATCTGTAAAACCGCCCGTTGAAGAACCGACGTCCGTACAGACTTTATCTTTTACGCTGACATCAAAATTTGCGATCGCTTTTTCTAATTTCAAGCCGCCTCTGCTTACATACGGAAGTGTATGCCCCCGAACTTCGATACTGACTTCTTCCGGGAACGCGCTTCCCGCTTTATCTTCTCTTTGTCCCTCCACAAAAACATTTCCGGACATAATGATCGCTTTTGCCTTTTCCCTTGACTCCGCCAGATTTCTTTTTACAAGTAATACATCCAAGCGTTCTTTCATATTTTTTTCCTTTCAGTTACACATATTCATCAATTATCTGCTTTACGATCGTATCTTTATCAAGACCTACTTCCCTGCGGAGCAGATCTACATTTCCATGTTCTACATAGTCATCGGCTATCCCGAAATTTTTCACGCGTACATTAATACCTGCTCCTGAAATATAATCAAGAACCTGTTCCCCGAATCCGCCTGTCAGCATGTTTTCTTCAATCGTTACATACAGATCGTGATTTTTCGCTAATCTTTCCAGCAATTCTGTATCAAGAGGTTTTACGAACCTTGCATTTACAAGAGAACAGCAATATCCTTTTTCTTTCAGGCCTTTTCTCACCTGATCTGCAAGTTCTGCCATATGACCTACAAATATGATCACAATCTTTTCTTCTTCATACAGCAGTTCACTTTTCCCGTAACAGATCGGACTGCGGAATTGTTTCATTCCTTCATATGCCCCGCCTCTTGGATACCGCACTGCGATCGGATATGGAAAATCTGCCGCAAACCGTATCATATCTGCCATTTCCCATCTGTTTTTCGGAGAAATGATCGTCATATTCGGAATCATTGATAAAAATGACAAATCAAACACCCCCTGATGTGTTTCACCGTCACTTCCGACAAGACCCGCCCTGTCTACCGCGATCACAACCGGAAGATTTTGCAGACAGACATCATGAAGCGTCTGGTCATACGCTCTTTGCAAAAACGAAGAATATACTGCAAATATCGGTTTCATTCCCCCCGCCGCAAGACCTGCCGCAAATGTCATCGCATGTTCTTCCGCGATCCCCACATCAAAAAAACGATTTGGGAAATGCTTTGCAAACGGAGTAAGACCTGTTCCGTCCGCCATCGCAGCCGTAATCGCAACGATACGCTCGTCTTTTTTTGCAATATCAAGCAGCACTTTAGAAAATACTTCCGTATAAGTATCCGCCCCTTTTGATTCTTTCGCATCTCCGGTCTCAAGATGGAACGGACCTGTCCCATGAAATTTTGCCGGATTTTCCTCTGCCGGAAGATACCCTTTTCCTTTTTTCGTAAGTACATGTACTAAAACGGCATGATCCACCCTTTTTGCCTCATTGAACACACGCACCATCTCTTTAACATCATGTCCGTCCACAGGTCCTAAATATGTAATATCCATATCTTCAAAAAACATTCCCGGAACAAATAACTGTTTAATCCCACTTTTTGTCTTTTTCAGCCTGCTGACGATCCGATCGCCTGTCCCCGGTATTTTTTTTAAAGTATCTTCAACACCCTTTTTCAGATCAGTATATGCCTGTGCTGTCCGCAGGCATCCCAAATATTTCGATACTCCGCCGACATTTTCAGAAATTGACATATTATTATCATTCAGCACGATAATAAAATTACTTTTCAAACGGGAAGCATTATTCAATGCCTCAAATGCCATTCCCCCGGTCATTGCTCCGTCTCCGATCACTGAAACGACATTGTATTTTTCCCCTTTCAGTTCTCTTGCCGCAACATACCCCAGACCTGCCGAAATAGATGTAGAACTATGCCCTGTATCAAAAGCATCACATTCACTTTCTTTTCGTTTCGGAAATCCACTCATGCCGCCATATTTACGCAGATCGTCAAAACCATCTTTTCTTCCTGTAAGAAGTTTATGCGTATAAGATTGATGACCTACATCCCAGATCAATTTATCCTGCGGAAAATCCAGTGTAAGATGAAGCGCCATCGTCAATTCTACAACACCCAGATTTGAGGCCAGATGTCCTCCTGTACAACTGATCTTATCAAGAAGAAATCCCCGGATCTCTTCTGCAAGTTCTTTTAGCTGTGTATGATCAAGTTTTTTTATATCGTTCTCTTTCTGGATCATTTCAATTATCATGATTGATCCTCCTAGTTCTATTTTTCTCTGTATACAAGTCTTCGGAGCAGTTCCTCCATAAATCCGCACTCTTTTCCGATAGAACGAAGTTCTTCTACCGCCTCTTCTGTCAGACGAGCAGCCTCTTCTTTTGCCTTTTCAAGCCCCTTCCAAGTAACGTAAGTCGTTTTTTCGTTTTTTTCATCGCTGTGCACCGGCTTTCCGAGTATTTCTGTCGTACTCGTCACATCAAGAATATCGTCTTGTATTTGGAATGCCAGTCCTATTTTCCCGGCGATTTCTTCCATTTTTCCGATTTCCTCTTCTTTTGCCCCTGCAAGAACAGCTCCGATCATTACAGACGCCTCAATAAGCGCTCCTGTTTTCAATCTATAAATAAACGCAAGAAGTTCTCCTGATATTTCGCATCCTGCAGATTTTACATCAACAACCTGACCTCCGATCATTCCGTAAATTCCGGCTTTGCCTGCAAGAATTTTCAGAGCTCTTCCGATTAGAATGCTGTTTTGAGGATCTGTTTCAAAAGCGCTGCATGCAGTCTCAAATGCGTAATTCAAAAGTGCGTCCCCTGTCAAAATTCCCATATCTTCTCCGTATACGACATGAGTCGTCTTCCGTCCTCTTCGATAATCATCATTATCCATGGCCGGAAGGTCATCATGAACAAGAGAATATGTATGGATCATCTCGATAGCGGCCATAAACGGCTCGATGACCCCGCCTTTTCCGCCAAACAAGTCAAACGTCTCTTTCATGAGCATCGGACGAAGGCGTTTTCCGCCTGCCATCAGACTATATTCCATCGCTTCTTCTATGATCTGCTGATGTCCTGTCTGATTCGGCAGGTATTTTCGTAAAATCTCTTCTATTTTTTCTGTTCGTTTTCTACAGTCTTCTTTAAAATTCATCTGTTTCTCCATTTTCATCAAGAACGAGAACCTTTTTTTCTACCTCGTCTATGGATAAGTTACATTTTTTAAGAAGTTCCATTCCTTTATTATATAGATCAAATGTTTGTTCTAACGTGATTTCTTCATTTTCCATCTTTCCGATCAGTTCTTCCAAATCTTTGAACATCTCCTCAAGATTTTCTTTCTTTTTCTCTGACACTTTAACCTCCGCCGATCCGTTTTTATCCGTGAATCATTGTTTCCGTATTATGAACCTCCGCTTCGATCTTTCCGTCGCTTACAAAGATTTCCAATTTTTCTCCCCATTTCACCTGAGCTGTCGATCGTATATTTTTTCCTTCTTCGGATCTTATATACGAGTATCCGCTGCTCAGTTTTAAAAGAGGAGACACTCTTTTCATTCGTTCGGCATTCAAGGCCAGACGATGTTTTTCCTGCGTCAGTCTTCGTTCCATAAGATCGCGAATCCTGTTTTCCATCTCTGCCGTAAATTGCCTGTGCTCATATAATTTGTGCCGTGGATGAAGCAGTTTCAGCCTCATTGAGAAACGCTCCGCTTTCGTCCTGAAAAAACCGATCTGTGACAAGGCAGCCCGAACAATTCTGTCTTCATACGCAGACATCGTTTTTTTACATTCGCGGATCTCGTACACTGCCAATTCGGCTGCTGCTGAGGGAGTCGGAGCTCGTAAATCCGCAACAAAATCTGCGATCGTAACATCTGTTTCATGACCTACCGCAGATATGACCGGAACGGAACATTCAAAAATTGCACGTGCAACCTCTTCTTCGTTAAACGCCCACAACTCCTCAATACTTCCGCCGCCCCTGCCAACGATCATAACATCCACACCTTGTTGTTCTAGCATCCGTATTCCTCTTATAATGCTCTTCACCGCTCCTTCACCCTGAACAAGAGCCGGATAAAGAATGAGCTGAACATATGGATTTCTACGTTTTGCAACATTGATTATATCTCTTACCGCCGCTCCGTTTTGCGCCGTCACAATCCCAACTGTTTTTACATAGGCAGGAATTCGCTGCTTATATTCGTCTGAAAACATCCCCATTTCACAAAGTTCCCGCTTAAGCGCCTCGAACTTTTCATAGAGTTCTCCTGCTCCGTCCAGCTTGATTTCTCTTGCATAAAGCTGATATTTGCCATCTCTTTCATATACGCTTACTGAACCGAATGCGATGACCCGCTGGCCGTTTTTCAATGTAAAAGAAAGCCCCGCCCTTGAGCCCGCAAACATAACACAGGCAATCGTGCCGGACTCATCTTTCAAAGAAAAATAAATATGTCCTGATGGGTGATATTTACAGTTGGAAATTTCTCCCTTTACATAGATACGGTTCAGCATGAAATCCTGTGTAAACATATTCTTTATATAAGAATTAACCTGCTTCACTGTATAAATGCCGCTCATTTTATAACTCCTGTTTTGCAAATTTAGCAAGCACACCATTTACAAACGACGAGCTATTATCTCCTCCGAAACGTTTCGCAAGCTCAACAGCCTCGTTGATCGCAACTTTTGCCGGAACGTCCTCATCCCATTTTATCTCGTAAAGCGCCAGCCGTAAAATTGACAGATCGACTTTGTTCATTCTTGTCGTTTTCCAGCCTGTCGCGTTCTCATTTAAAAGTCCGTCGATTTCTTCTATGTGTGATAAAATCGCTTCATATTTATTTTGTATATACTGTTTGTCTTTTTCTTTTGCATCTTCAAGCGTCTCAAAATAGTAGTTCAAATTCTCCGGCATATCAACAGAATCATTAAACTCGATCTGAAAAAGCATTTTAAATATATGTTCCCGAAGTTCCGTTCTTACCATAGTAATTCCTCTCTATTGTCATAATCATCTTCTGTCGGCGCACACGGCCTTTTGCCATCTTCCTGTCCTGCTCGTAGCCGCTTGTATCTTATTGCCGCAATATTGAAAAAGGATGTCTTGCGACATCCCTTAGTATCAATGTCAGGGGCGGATCGCCTTGTCACATATTGCAATACGAAAGCAGATCAGTTCTGTTTCTCCATCTCTACTCCGGCAACCTTAATATTGACATCCGCAACCTCAAGCCCCGTCATATTCTCAACCGCATTTTTCACCTTTTCCTGAACTTTTTTCGTAACTTCCATAATACTGTAATCATATTTCAGGTTTAATGCCAGAGATACTGTAACGACACCCTCTAATACATCTACCTTTACGCCTTTTGACAGGTTCTTGATTCCAAGCTTTCCAATCACTTCATTCGTAATATTTCCGGCCATGGAAGCAACGCCATCCACTTCCGTAGCAGCCAGAGCCGCGATGATCGCTACAACTTCATCCGCGATCTTCACTTCGCCGAGACTCGCATCATTTTGTATTGTATAAGCATTTCTTTCGTCCTTAGCCATATTCAAAACCTCCCGTTTTGTATCATCTCTTTTCTTATTATAACAAATCTCCATCCGTTTGCAAAGAAAAAGTTCACCGCCAAGAGAACTCTGTATTTGAATCCGATTTTTAAGATCTTCCAAACTCCGAAAGAACAAGTCCGTCATTTCTTTCCAACGTCATTCTAATGCTCCACTCATGGATGAACAAAAGCAACGGCCGGTCTTTCAAATCTTTTATTTTCTTCATATCCGACGTTCCGCTTATACGGTCAAGATCCGTATCCGCACTCTCGATCCATCGGATATATTCGTACGGAAGGTTTTCGAGAAGGATCTCTACATTATATTCATTTTTCAAACGGTATTTCAATACATCAAACTGCAAAACGCCGACAACGCCGACAATGATTTCTTCCATTCCCGTGTTATATTCCTGAAAGATCTGAATTGCTCCTTCCTGGGCAATTTGATTGATTCCTTTTACAAACTGCTTTCTTTTCATCGTGTCAACCTGACGCACTCTTGCAAAATGCTCAGGCGCAAATGTCGGAATTCCTTCATAAGCAAATTTTTCTTTTGACGTTGTCAGTGTATCGCCTATCGAAAAAATTCCCGGATCAAATACACCGATAATATCTCCCCCGTATGCTTTGTCTATAATTTTCCTTTCACTGGCAATCATTTGCTGCGGCTGGGAAAGCCTTACGTCTTTTTTCCCCTGAACATGATATACGTTCATCCCGGCATCAAACTCACCCGAACAAATACGCATAAACGCAATTCTGTCCCTATGAGCTTTATTCATATTTGCCTGAATTTTAAAAACAAAGGCCGAAAATTCTTTTTCTTTCATCGGATCGATCGCACCATGATCTGACATCCTCGGCAAAGGGGACGTCGTCATGGAAAGAAAATGTCTTAAAAACGTTTCCACTCCGAAGTTAGTAAGTGCAGAACCGAAGAACACCGGAGAGAGCTCGCCTTTATCGACAAGCTCTCTGTCAAATTCTGCCGAAGCGCCGTCCAAAAGTTCGATTTCTTCCATCAGAGTTGTCTTTGCTTCATCTCCGATCAGCCAGTCAATCTCCGGATTGTTCATAGCTACAACTTTCACTTCACCTGTCGCTGTTCCTTTCCTCGTATCCGAGAAAAGTTCTACTTCCTTTTTCTGTCTGTCATACACGCCTTTAAATGCTTTTCCCGAGCCGATCGGCCAGTTTACCGGACAAGTCGGAATGCCGAGCTCCTTTTCGATATCATCCAAAAGATCGAACGTATCTTTTGCGTCACGATCCATCTTATTGATAAAGGTAAAAATCGGAATATGACGCATCGCACATACTTTAAACAGTTTTCGTGTCTGAGCCTCCACACCCTTCGACGCATCAATCACCATAACCGCCGAATCTGCCGCCATCAGTGTTCTGTAAGTATCTTCCGAGAAATCCTGATGCCCCGGCGTATCAAGGATATTAATGCAGTATCCATCGTAATTAAACTGCAATACAGAAGAAGTAACCGAAATACCTCTTTCTTTTTCTATTTCCATCCAGTCTGAAACTGCATGTTTGGATGTCGCTTTTCCCTTGACAGAACCCGCCTGATTGATCACCCCTCCATATAATAGAAATTTTTCCGTCAGCGTTGTCTTTCCCGCATCGGGATGAGAAATGATGGCAAATGTTCTTCTCTTTTTTATTTCATTCGTTATCTCTGACATATGTTTCTTTTCTCCTAATGCTTATAAAATGCATCTGTTCGTTCTTTTATTTTTCCCGGAACATCTTCCGGACATACCAATTTAGTTTATCATATCTCAAAAGATACTTCAACCACGGGATTCAGGCAAACATTCAGATACAATCGAATTTTTCATTTGTCACATACAGCCGGATACTTTTTATTCACGAATCGGAGTGATCACAATATTTTCCGGTGCAATTTTTGTCTTTCTTGTCACAATATCCTCGATTTGAGCTCGATTCGCATCTGTAAGTTCTTCTGCTTTTACTACGATATCCGCAGAGTCTGCGTCAATACTTACAACCGCTTCCGAAAATCCTTTTGAAGCCATCATTGTCTCCACTGCCGCTTCCTGCTCTGCGATCTGAGTCATCTGTACAAGCTGTGATACCGCTTCTTGTTTTTCCGACTCACTTAAATTTGTATTATCTATAATTCCCTGAAGCGTCTCTTTATTCTGAGCCCTTACCTGCTCCCGTGTTACCTTCGCCTGTGCAACTGTCGTTTCTGCACTTCCATTCGTCAGTACAGCTTCCCCCGGTGTTCCCTCTACATCGGAATCATTACTTGCAATCTCGTCTCCTACCGTCTCTATGTCCTCTTCCGAAATATCGAGCAGCTCCTGATTTGCAAGATCTGCATTTGCTTCCTCAGCTCCCCCGTCTTTTTCATGAAACATTTTTCCGGAATAATTCAAATATCCCGCCACTGCGATCATCACCGCCAACGCAGCGATGATAATCTGATTTTTCTTAAATACTCGTTTCACTTCACAAGCCTCCTTTTTATGTATCATCCCCGTTTCATTATTTTTATCTTATGCGCTTCCACACCAAATAATGCCTGTACCGCTTCTGTAAGATTACGGGCAACAACTGCATCACCTCCTCCGTCCGCAATCACAATCACCCCTTCAACTTCCGGCGTCAGTTCTTTGCTTACATAAGGAACAGATGCTCCGTCTGCCGTCTGCTCATATACGCTGATTTTCTCCGACGTACTTTCCGAATCTTTCCGAACATTGCCGTCGGATGTCTCTTCTTGGATCTGCGTACTTCCCGAATGATCTTTTTCAATCAATTTCTGTCCGTTTGATTTAAGCGTCACCATCACGGTTACTTTTCCTGCTCCTTTCACCTGCGACAGCACGGAAGATGTTTTTTCTTCTATGTACGTCTCATATTCTCCCGTTTGTAAATTTTCATTTTCTTTTCTTTTATTTTCATCTAATCCGCCTTTTTCCGAAGTCGGGGCAGAGGAACCGGTCGGAAGAACAATAACAAACAGCAGCGCGCCAAGCAAAAACATAATGAGAAACATGTTTTTCTTCGGAAACTTTTCCCCGTTTTTTAATGCCTTAATATACTCTTTTGCCTTTTTCAAATCCATCTTTTATCGACTCCTTTCCGGCATCTGTATCCGCTTCTTTTGTTCCTGTATGTTCTTCCTCTTTATTTTCTTCTATATAATTTTTCAGCATTTCCTCATAAGAGTTTCCTGCCTCTTCCAGTTCTTTTCTTTCTTTTTCATATACCTGATTACTGTAGATTGTTCCGAATGTTTCTTTCATGCCAAACACACTTAAGACCGGCATAAAAATAAGAACGATCAATACAAGACCGGAGAAAAAACGAATATATCTTTCATAATCTTTTCCCGGTACTGCATGAAGCATCGCCGTCACTACAACAAGATATACTGCTATATTTTGAATCCATTTATATACTTCTTCAAGCATTTTTGCCTCCCTTTAACGAAACAAAGCATACACATATATATTTTCAGTCCTGCACTTTTTGTTCTTTATATAGTTATCATTTTTCATATTTCATGTAGTTACTCCGGCCACAACCGCTATTGTAAGCAAAAATAAAAATCCTACTGTAAAAATAACGGAAACTATCATTTCATACCCCTCGCTCACTCCGCGGATACAAGCGGTAATTCTTTTGTCTGAAACCGGCTGTACCGCTGCCGCCGCCATTTTATACAAAAGCGCAGACAACAACATTTGCAGAATCGGAACCGCACATATTAAAACCGCTATAAAAGCTCCTGCCATTCCGATTCCGTTTTTAATCAAAACAATCGTTCCCATTGTCACTTCCGCCATTCCTCCCATCACATTTCCTATCCACGGAAGTGCCTCTGCCGTCCTTGTAAGCGCACTTCTTTTTACCGTATCTATCGCAGGTGCCAACAGCCCTTGCACAACATTCACCCCGACAATACATGCAACGATCGTACGAAGCGTCCATGTCACCGCTTTTTTCAACAGATCGGCAAATTCAGAAAAGAGATCCTCTTCCGTTAAGTTTCCAAGCATCTGCACCATAATATAAACATTTATGACCGGGAAGAGAAACCTTACGATCACAAGCTCTGAAATATAAATCAGAAAAAGAATCAAATTATAAAAAAAGATTGAAGTCGCGCTTCCCGACGAAAACGCCACCGCAAGAAAATATCCGGGACAAAGAACTCTCATAAACGTCGTAAGAGACTCCAATTTTTCACTGATTCCATAAACCGCCGTCCGAAAAGACATCAAACAAAGCGTGATCAAAAGCATATATACAACGTAAAAACTCATTCCCGAAATCTGTCTGCTTTGAAAAGCTCCCGCAAAATTGCTGAATACAGCCGCCATAACGGCAATCAATATAATAGAAACGAGAGTTTTTTTGCTGTACAAAAACTCATAGGCTATCTCGTCTCTTATGTATCCCGTAAGCAATTCTAACATTTCCCCCGGCTCTCCTGACAGAAAAGAAGATACAACTTCTTCAAAGGAAATTTTCTCTTTTGGAAACAATTCCGATAGACTTTTTTCAATTTCTTTAAAATCAAACTCTTCTTCCAATATTTTTGTTTCCGCTGTTTCTATGCTTTTTTTATCCGATTGAAAATTATCCATTTCATCTGCCCGGACGATCCTTGTCCCAAACCCAAATACGAGAAGCGTTAAAAATAATGTAAAAAGAAATCTCCCTTTTCTTCCTTTCATGACAGAAACTCCCTGACTGTTTCAAGCAAAGCCGTCAAAACCGGCATCCCAAGCGCCAATATCGTCAGCTTTGCGAACGTTTCTATCTGTCCCGCAATCGTTTGATATCCTGCATCTTTGCAAATTCCGGAAGCAAATTCCGCAATATAAGTAATGCCGACCATCTTAAGAATTACGGAAAAATAGCTTGTTTCAAGATGAGCGTATGCTATGAGTTCTTTTACAGTACGAACGAAAATACCAAGCCTGTCTGAGATGAGCACAAATAGAACAATGCTTACCGCTACGCTTACATAAATCCCGTATTCTGCCTTACTTCCTTTTAACTGGATCGCCAACATTGCACCGATCACTCCGATCATTCCGGCCTGTATCATGCTCATCTGCTCTCACCTCTTCCTCTTCTATTTTCATTTTCTTTTCTCATTTCCCGCACTTTCGTTTACTATAATGAGAATAATTGTCTGACAGTACGAAAAAGATCATAAATGTAAGGAAGCACCCATGACAACACTAAAATAAGTCCGGCCAGACTTGCAAGAAATGCCTGTTCTTCTCTGCCGCTGTGTTTTAATACCTGACTTAAAATAGAAACAAGTATTCCTACTGCCGCAATTTTAAAAATAAGACTGATATCCATATTTCCTCCTGCTGTTATCCGGTCAAATCAACAGCACTATAAAAAATAAACCCGCCATAACTCCGAGACACCTGCCGACTTTTACCTTCGATGCCAGTTCCGCTCTAAGTTTCTCGATCTCCAGATCCATTTTATTCAAATACATTTCCATTGCACGATCTGATATATCTTTTTCAAAACTTCCGAGAAATGTTCCGGGTTCTTTTATAAGTATCTTATGCTCCTGTTTTAATCCCGGTATTTCCAAATACTTGTCCGTACATCTGTTCCATACCCTCGCAAACCCTGATAAGTCTCGACACTCCATTTCTTCCGCCGTTTTTTTCAGCCACCTTCGGTACGGTTCTTTCACACGGGCAGAGACGCCGAAAAAAATTTCAGGAAGAGGTGCGCAAGTATATTCTATCTCCCCCCTGATCAGTCCAAATACATATCGCAGATAAACCATGTTCCGTAAATATCTTTTCAATTCATTTCCATACACAACACCGGCTCCTGCAGTTGCAGATAATATAAGAATCCCTCCGATCACTTTCTGCACAAAACACTCCCCCGCTCATCATAAATCTCTTTTACTTTCCCCGGACGTCCGTCATTTCCAAGCACAATATACCGTTCAAACATTTTTCTGCGTATCATTTCCCCCAGAACCGGCTTTCTCGCCGCCTCCTCCATATCCATGCCATGTACACTGGCTATCAGTTTGCAGCCACACTGCATCGCATATTCAATAGCATGGATATCTTCTGCCGTACCGATTTCATCCACTGCCACGACCTGAGGAGACATCGAACGAATCAGCATGATCATTCCTTCTGCTTTCGGACAGCAGTCCAGAACGTCCGTGCGCATCCCGAGATTGTTTTGCACAATCCCCATATAGCATCCTCCGATTTCCGAACGTTCGTCTACTACACCGACCGAACAGCCTTTTACATATTGATTTCCATCTGATATCTGACGAATCAAATCTCTGAGAAGTGTTGTTTTTCCACAACGCGGAGGTGAAATGATCAATGTATGGCATACTTTTTTATTTTTCGTAATATATGGAATCAATTCATCGGCACAACCTATCACTTCGTGAGCGATCCTGATATTAAGCGATGATATGTACTGAATATTTTTTACTTTCCCACGATCGACGATCACTTTTCCTGCAACTCCCACCCTATGTCCTCCTTCCAATGTCAGAAACCCCTGCCTTAACTCGTTTTCATATGCATATAAAGAGTATCTGCTCATATATTCTATCGTCTCTTTTATTTCTTCCTTTGTAACAATATGTGCTCTTTCTTTTAACGGAAGTATCTGTTCTTCACCATCGATCATGACAGTAAGCGGCTGTCCGATCCTCATTCTTATTTCCTGAAGCGCTCCGCCTTCACGCAAAATATTTTCAATGATCATACGCACCGATCTGGCTAAAACTCCTGTCACATGTGATATTTTCTTCCCTGTTTTTTCCATCTTGTCCACCTCTTTACACAATATATGTCCATCTCCCGAAAATATGAATCAAAAAAGTTTTTAAAATAACAAAAAGGCAACTATCCGATGTTTCTTACGAATAGTCACCTTTGTTCTTACGTCTTTTTTATTTTCCTACAATTTTTCCTATATAATAAAAGCCTTTGCATTCATCAAGACTCACATCCGCAAACGTACCGATCATAGATTCATCTCCGGGGAAATGTACAAGCAGATTATTGCTCAGACGACCTGTCATCAACCTCTCGTCATGCTCATTGCAAGACTCTACAAGTACTCTTTGAACTGTTCCTTCATGCCTTGCGCACATTTTTGACGAAATCGTCTGCACTTCTTCAAGAAGACGTCCGAACCGGTCTTTTACAACATCATCCGATATCTGATCTTCCATAACAGCCGCAGGCGTTCCTGTACGCTTAGAATAGATAAATGTGAACGCACTATCATATTGAACTTTACGCACCACATCCAGCGTTTCCAGAAAATCTTCTTCCGTCTCTCCGGGAAAACCTACAATAATATCCGTTGTCAGTGAAATATCCGGTATTGCCTTTCTAAGCTTTTCCACAAGTTTAAGATAATGTTCTTTTGTATAACGTCTGTTCATTTTTTCTAATATGCGCGTGCTTCCCGACTGCACAGGAAGATGTAAATGACGACAGATTTTTTTTGACTGTGCCATCACTTCGATCAATTCATCCGAAAGATCCTTTGGATGGGATGTCATAAAACGGATTCGTTCAATTTTATCAATCTTCTCGATTTCTCGAAGAAGCTGTGCAAACGTCATCGGATGCTCCAGTGTTTTCCCATAGGAATTGACATTTTGTCCAAGCAGCATTACTTCTACGACACCGTCCTCTGCCAGACGCTCGATTTCCCTTATGATTGCCTTCGGATCTCTGCTTCTTTCACGACCTCTTACATAAGGAACGATACAATAACTGCAGAAATTATTACATCCGAACATAATATTAACTCCTGACTTGAACGGATACTTCCTTTCACTCGGCAGATCTTCTACTATCTTGTCGGTATCTTTCCATATATCGATCACCATTTTTCCTGAATTCATCCGTGAGACGATCAGCTCAGCGAATTTATATATATTATGCGTTCCGAAAATAATATCTACAAACCGATAACTTTTTTTCAGTTTTTCCACAACCTCCGGTTCCTGCATCATACATCCGCACAGAGCGATCATCATATGAGGATTCGCTTTTTTTATCCTGCCTAACTGTCCTAAACGACCGTACACACGTTGATTTGCATTTTCCCGAACAGTACACGTATTATAAATAACAAAATCTGCTTTTTCCTCATCCGGTTCTTCTACATATCCGATCTGTTCCAAAATACCAACCAGCTTTTCCGAATCTCTCGCATTCATCTGACAACCGAATGTTGTAACGCAAAATGTAAATTCTCTTTTTTCCTCTTCCTTAAGCTTTGTTAATTTTTCTTTCGCTTTCTCTATAAAATAATATTGTCTTTCCGGCTCTGTTACCGGAATATTTCTCTCTGCATCTGCTGTTATAAATGTTTTATTTTCCATAACTTCCTCTTATTCCACTCACACAAACTGATTACTGCCTGCATCATATGTATAATCGAGCATCTCTAATTTATCGATCAATTCTTGTTTATCAACCTGCATATCTTCACACAACACATCCAGCGTCGAATAATAATCTCTTAATTTTGTATTTACAACACTTAAGAGCATCACCGGATCTCTTGGCAAGCCTGCCGACATGTGATCATCTCCTTTTCCGTAATAATATAATCTACAGGTACGTCATGCACTTCCGGGACAATCTGTTCCACACATTGAAAATCAAATGCCACTCCGACTTTTATGCAATCCGCCTGCTTCAAATATGAGTCATAATATCCTCCGCCATAGCCGATTCGGTTTCCCGCTCTGTCAAACACAACTCCGGGCACGATCACAAGCAGCTTGCTTCCACACTTTGGAATTTCCCGACACCATGATCCCGGTTCCGGTATCCCATGAAATCCCGCTTTTAAATCTGCCATACTGTGAATCAGGGCAAACTTCATTTTTTGCTTTCCGGTCACTTTCGGAACCGCAGCACATTTTCCTCTTCTAAGCGATTCTTCTATAATTTCTTCCGTAGGGACTTCACTTCCGAAAGACGCATAGCAGCATACTGTGCCGGCGTCTTCATACACCTTGGAAGAAAAAAGGCGCGCCGCGATGACGCGCCCCGCCTCTGCTCTTTCTTTTTCAGACATTGCGGCACGAAGCGCCGTCATCATTTTTCTAATGTCCCTTTTTGTTTCCATATTTTTCTCCGAGATTGATCACACTTCCGTCCTTTTCTTCAATGTCGATATTATTGAGCTGACTTCTTAAATTTCTCTTCACCGAGTCCATATATTCTGTCCTTAAAATCTTCTGTTCTTTTTTCTCTGCTTCAGTCAGGCCTTCCGCTTTCGATTTTCTGTATAATTCATTGATCCTTGCTATCTTCTGTTGATCCATTATAATCCCTTTCACTTTTTATCTTCTATCCATAATAACTTCTTATTTTACAGGTCTGTATTATACACTATTTCTTTGATTACGTCCATCGCCATTTTGCGGCTTTTATCATTCCGGCCTTTTCCGTTTTGCTTTTCAACTCGAATAATTTTCTAAAAAAGCATATAATTCTTCTGCAGTTGCAATTTGCTTTCCCTTCGCAATTTCCCAGCGCACTTCTTCCGGAAGATCCGACAGAGGTATTTCGGTAAATTCATAAATCGTTTTTTTATCTTCAAGATAAACGACGACAAATCCGTGAAGTTCCTTAAGATAAAACCCCTTTTTTGCTCCGCCTTTTACCGCCTCTCCTTCGGCCGCAATACTTTCCGTTTTTCCGATGCCGTCTGACTTTTGTACATCTTCATTTCTTTCACTTACCTTTTCCATATACTTGTCCATCGTATAATCATATGTCATCTTATATGCAAGCGTTATAAACAAGAAAAATGCCGCGCCCGCACACAAAAAGCCGATTCTGTATTTTGAGTTCATATAATCTACCCCTTTTCTATACAGTATCAGCTTTTTTCTTTTATTTATTCACTTATTTTTTTATTCTTCGCTTGGAGGCATCAATTTCAGCGCCTGACATCCTCTCAATATCCGTGTTCCCATCGGAAGCGCCTGAATATCTTTCTCCGAAAGAGCTCCTAATTTTAAAATAAGGACTCCATAAACAATAACTGCCACAATAATTGCCAAAACAGTCGGGATAATTCTTCCTCCGATCAGATGGTGAAGTCCGAAATGAACAGCATACGTTACAACACCCATAATCGCCGAAGCGATCAACGGCTTTACAAATGTTCTTCGTATATTGATTCTGAATCCGCATACCTGACGTATTTTTCTTTGATTTAAAACACACATAATAACAGCAAATACAATGTTGCTTCCTACGAGCGCATATACATTCAATTTAAACACTGTGAGCATTAAAACAAGCGCTCCCAGATGAACGACCAATGCCGCTGCCGCGTTTTTTGCCGGAGAAGATAAATAATTCAATCCTTGCAAAACTGCATTTGTAATTGTAGACCATCCGTACAAAATAATAACTACGGAACCTAACATTAAAAGCTGCGCCGGCACTTTTCCCGCATCATTATATAGAAGCACCATAAGCGGAGACGCCAGTACAAGAAATCCAACACAGCTTGGAAGCGTTATGATCGTTGTTAAGCGAAGCGTCTGATCTATCTGATAATGTGTCTTTTTCCTGTTTCTTGCCATCACAACCGTTGTAAGTGCAGGAACGATCGATGTGCTAAGGGCATAAGGTATTGACATCGGCACGTTAATAAGCGGATCATATTTTCCGGTATAAATTCCCTGAAGAGCCATATACTCACTTTCTGTAAAACCTTGCGCATCCATAATATGATTAAAAACGGTAAGATCCAATATCTGGTTGATGTTGTAAATCGCCGTACTGAAAATAACGGGAATTGCCGTCATAACGAGAATCTTCAAAATATGAGAATAACTTTCCTTTCCTTTTGTATGATCCCTTTGAATCTGACGGCGTATTCCGCCTTTAAATATCCAAAGAACAAACAACAAGAACAAAAGTCCCGCCGCGGCTCCGATTACTGTTCCAAGCGTACCTCCCGCCGCTCCATAAGCAGGACCTAACAGCTCTTCTCCCGCCTTCTCTCCCGCACGACTTCCCATTCCGAAAAGGACGCTTGCTCCGACAATACTGACAACTGCATTGATGATCTGTTCGATAATCTGCGATACCGCTGTCGGAACCATCGTTCCCAGTCCCTGAAAATATCCTCTTAAAACAGCCATAACAGCAACGATCAAAAGCCCCGGCGACAGCACTTTAAGCGCGTAAACACTGAAAGGCGCTTTCATCATATGTTCCGAAATCGCCCCTGCTCCGAGAAAGATCGCAAGAGATATAATAATTCCTACCGAAACAGCAAATATAAGGGAACATAAAAATACGCGGAACGCATTGCGCCTCTGTCCGACAGCCATCCTTACCGACACAAGTTTTGATACTGCTGTCGGAAGACTTAATGAAGAAAGCATCAATGCAATCGCATATACTTGATAAGCATATCCGTAAAAACCGTTTCCCTCATCCCCTAGTATGTTTGTCAGCGGGATACGGTACACAACTCCGATAATCTTCGTGATCACAACCGCCACAGCCAGGATCGACCCTTGAGCGATGTAATCTTCTCCCCTTGTTTTTTTTCTTCGATTTGCCTGTGTATCCCCCATAGTTGTTCTCCTTTTATCCAATGATCCCAAACCTGAAAACATTTATCTTGTAATGTTCACAAGTTCCATAATCTTTTTTTGATGCATCTCCATTTCTTTTCTTTCCACTTCTTCCATATGATCGTAACCAAATAAATGAAGCATGCTGTGTGCAATTAGAAATGCATATTCCCGAAGCAGCGAATGTCCGTATTCTTCTGCCTGTTCAAACACCTTATCTACAGAGATCACAATATCCCCAAGCATCAGTTCTCCTGTATCGGGATGAAACAGTCCGGCATCTTCATCTAAATGCGAAAAATCTCCCGGTGTCTCATAATCTGCCATCGGAAATGACAAAACATCCGTTGCCCGGTCAATCTGCCGCTGCATCCGGTTTATTTCTTTAATCTCTTCATCCGTTGTAAGAAGAAGACTGACCTCTGTTTCATAAGGACATTTCACATAATCAAGCGAAGTTTCGATTACAAGCTCCGCAATTTTTCTTGCATCAAACGGCAGTTTTCTGTCTGTCTCTATTTCCATAAATAAACTCACGATTTTTTCCTCCTGCCGTTTTTCCCTTTCGGATTATTCTTTTTCTCATACTCTTCGTACGCACGGACAATCTTCTGCACAAGCGGATGGCGAACAACATCTTTACTTGTCAAACTGCAAATACTTACACCTTCCAAATCTTTTACAACCTTTACCGCTACATCCAAACCTGAAACCGTTCCTGCCGGAAGATCTTTCTGCGTAGAATCTCCCGTAATGACAACTTTTGATCCGAATCCGATTCTTGTCAAAAACATCTTCATCTGAGCCGGTGTCGTATTCTGAGCCTCGTCAAGAATAATAAATGCATTATCTAACGTTCTGCCTCGCATATATGCCAGAGGCGCAACTTCAATCAGACCTTTTTCTGAATTTTTCAAAAAACTTTCCGCTCCCATGATCTGATAAAGAGCATCATATAACGGACGCAAGTACGGATCGATCTTACTTTGAAGATCTCCCGGAAGAAATCCCAGTTTTTCTCCTGCCTCGATTGCCGGTCTTGTCAATATGATCCTGTTTACCTCATTGCGTTTAAATGCTGTAATCGCCATTGCCATTGCCAAATATGTTTTTCCTGTTCCTGCCGGACCAAGTCCGAATGTGATCATTCCTTCCCTTATAGAATCTACATATTTTTTCTGTCCGAGGGTTTTAGGCTTGATCGGTTTTCCCTGCAGAGTATGACAGATCAGATCCCGGTCAATTTCCACTATTCCCTCCTCTTGATCTTCAAAAACAAGTGAAATCGCATAATCCACATTCTGTTCCGTAATAGTATTTCCACGCCGTGATAATTCCAAAAGCTGAGTGAGAACACGATGCGTTTTTTCCGCAGCCGTATTTTCTCCTACAATCTTCATACTTCCGTCTCTTGCAATCAATGTGACATGAAATGTTCTCTCTAGTTTCTTTGCATAAGCATCAAACTGCCCAAACACGTTTGCCTCGTGCTCTGCAGGTATATCAATCATCAGTTCCGACAGACTCATCTGTTTCTTTCCTTTCGATCGTTATTATTTCTGTATCTGCCTCTTGTGTAATCCTCTCATTCAAAAAAAGAGTACCCATTGCTTTTGCAGATTTTTCATACAGATGTATTTTAACACTATTTTCTCTTATTTGAATACCTTTTTTCTGTAAATCTTTACAAAATCGCTCAAAATCTTTACTGAGAACCGCCCTCATCTCTTCCTTTGTATATATCTTTTCACGCAAGTGATAAGAACGGACGGTTTCCATCCCATATGAAAAAGGAAGATAAAAATTTTTTCCTGCTTTTACTCCGTATTCTTTTGATATAAATTCACAGCGGTCCGGTTTCATTTTTACACTTCCAAAGGAAACCCGGGTATCTTTAACTTTCACATAAAAACGATGTTTTTCTTTTTTATCATATACTTTTTCCTCATATGAAGCCGATAATTCATCTTCGTACTCCATCTGTGTATCCGCAAAAATGTCTGCATCGGCATGACAGTATTTATAGCCGGTCACTTCCTTACTGTCGTTTACGATTTCCACTCGTCCGCTGACAAGAATATCTCCTTTTTTTACTGTATCACCGACATGAACTTGAGGCGTTCCTGTTCTTGTCACAATTTTTGTAATCACCCCATCTGAAGACGCGACAAGATCTACAGCGTTCTCATCTTTCTTTTTCTCTTCCTTCTCGAAAGAATCTTCATTTTCTTTAATTTGAATTTTTAGTCTGCTTCCGTCCAGTGATGCGGATACCCATACAACGTCATCATATTGCGTCCTGATCTCTTTTACGATTTTTCGGCAGTCTGCCTCTTTTTTTAGCATCCCCGCAAACACACCTTTCTCTCTTAAAAAAGACGACAATGCTTCATCCGTTCGCGTCTCATTCCCCGTAAAATGAATATCCCATATAAACATTGAATAAATCTGCAGTAAAAAAATACAGATAATAAAACCGGCAAAAAATAACTTTCGCTTCCGATTATTATAAAGAGAAAACGGAAATCCATATTTCTCTTTCACCCTTACTTTTGTATGCGTCTTTTTCGCAAAAGGTCTGATCCTTTTAAAATCTCGTACACTCATACAAAGTTCATAGCAGTGATCTTCATAGGCCAATCCCCAGATTAAAATATGGTGATAGGAACACAGATTCAAAAAACGCTCAGGAGAATATCCCTGAATCTGTATTTTTACATATCCTCTCAGATATCGCATTCCGTTTTCAATCATCGGAGATTCCTCCCCTCCTGAAATTCGATCAAATTGATCGAACCGGTAATCTTCATTTCGTCATTCGTATAAAACTCTATTTCCAAACAACTTCCTTTTAACTGTATCTGTCCGTGTTTTGTTCTTATACGTACGAGAGTGTCTGTATACTCCGTGATCCCGCTGTAATTTTCAATACACACTTCCGACATTCCCAGAACTGTAACAACCGAAGCTCCCATAATAACATCTTTCGGCATACTTGCAGCCGATGCCAATTTCTTTTTAATCTGTTCTTTTTCCATATAAAAAATGCCACACATACGCCTTTTATAACAAGTATATGTGCGGCACTTTCTGTCCTATTCTTCTTTATTTCCGTTGATCGGCAATCAATAATCGAGACATGCTCTCTCTGTCACAAACGGCCTTACATATGTATCGGCAACAGCTACATGAGCAGGGTGTTTTGCGTAAACAGAAATATCTTCTTCCTTCTCAAAAGTACTGACTAAAGCCATATCATGGGTACTCGATCCGAACGGACAAGCAACAAATTCAAGAGTCAAAAGTCCGGGGATTTTTCCTACAAGAGCTGTAAGATTTTCTTTCATAGCTTTTTTTAATTCTTCTTTTTTATTTTCTTCTATTTCCGGTTTGAATTTCCACATAACAATATGATGTACCATTTTTCTACCTCTTTCTTAATATTTTCCTGCTTTTTATGTATCTTGTATTTTTTTGTTCTCCATTGTTTGCAGCGCTTTCTTGAATCGTACTGTAAACAAGATCGCCGTAAACGTCACAGCCAGCAGATCTGCCGCCGGTTCTGCAAGGTAAACAGCCATCGTTTTATTTGACGAAAACAGAAGCGGCATTATATAAATCAGTGGAAGGAGCAGAATAAACTTACGCATCACGGCAACCACAATAGACTCTACAGCTCTTCCGAGTGCATTAAACGTCATCTGACACGCCATCTGAATTCCGAAAATCAGCATAACCGCCATATAAATACGAAGCGCCGGACGGGTAAATACGATCAAATCGGCTTCTGTCGTAAACATTCCTGCAAACACATCCGGGAAAAGCATAACCGCTCCCCATAAAATTGTCGAATAACAAAGACTTACTTTTAACAAGAGCTTAAACGCACTTTTTACACGCCCTGCATTCCCCGCTCCGTAATTATAACTGATGATCGGCTGCGCACCCTGTCCGAGGCCTTGAAGGGGAAGCAGTGCAAACTGCATAACACTTGTCAAAATCGCCATTGCGCTTACTGCCATATCTCCTCCGTAACTTTGTAAGGAAGCGTTAAAGCAAACAGAAATCACGCTTTCGCTCGCCTGCATAACGAACGTCGCCGCTCCCAATGCCAGACACGGAAAAATAATTTTCGGGCGAAGGAACAGATTTTCTTTTCGGATCTTCAGCATCGTTTTCCTTCCCATTAGGAAAGAGATTACCCAAATACAGGACAATGCCTGCGATATAATCGTGGCAAGAGCCGCTCCTTTGACACCCATTCCGAATCCAAATATAAAGATCGGATCAAGTATGATATTGGAAATCGCACCGATCAATACAGACAACATTCCCGTCTTTGCGAATCCCTGCGCTGTAATAAACGCATTCATGCCAAGTGTAAGTTCTACAAAAATCGTACCGACTGCATAAATGTTCATATAGCTGACTGCATACTCGATTGATTTTCTGCTCGCGCCAAACAGCATAAGCAGATCTCTGCTCCATATAAGCAGCACTGCTGTCAGGATTGCAGATATTATTATCTGCATTGCAAAACAGTTTCCCAATATCTTTTCGGCTGTTTCATTGTCTTTCTTTCCCATATAAATCGACACCCGCGGAGACCCGCCATAGCCGACGAGGGCCGCAAACGCCGAAACAAGCATGATCAAAGGCATACATACTCCGACTCCCGCGAGAGCGGAAACTCCGACATTTGGGATATGTCCGATATAAATCCTGTCAACAAGATTATACAGCATATTGATCATTTGCGCCGCAACTGTCGGAAGCGCCAGTTTTAAAAGCAGTTTTCCGATCGGTTCTTTTCCTAAAAACGCTTTATCCTGTTCCATTTTTTAGCTCCTGTCTTTTCCGTTATTTGTTTTTAACCATAAATAACATTATAATTCTTAAAATTTAAGTGTCAAGCTAAAAAATATCATATACACATCTACACATCGTTTCCATATGAAAACAATTACAAAAATTTAATCCCCGCTCCGTCTTTGATATGCTCCCCCTCCTCGATAAACAGTTTTATTATTTTAACTGTCTACCTAGAAGGGGACATATCACTTTCAACGAAACGGGGATTTTTTCTGCCTCTTATGTTTCACTTATGAAATCTGATTCACGATATCTTTTATAACGAATCAATTTTACCACACACATATCTTAAGATTTTCCGCAGATCTTTTATATCTACCTTATCGTCTTTTTCCACATCAGCCGCAAGCTCCTGCGTCTCGTTCAATTCTATCTTCTGACATATGCTGCGCAATACTACACGAACATCTCCGATCGCGACATTTCCATCCAAGTCCACATCACCTTTTTTGTAGTCGGAAGTATCTGCCACAAAAGTGCATCCGTTTTTCTTCGCAAACTCTTCTGCGTATGTACCTCTGTTTCCGTAAACCGTAACCTGCTTCAAATTCACTCCGTTAAACGCATCCGCCTCAATAGATTCAAGACTGTCCGGAAGATATAATTCTTTAATGCCTGTACAATAGTTGAATACATATGGCATAACCGTCGTAATACCTTCCTCCAGTTCTATCTTCGTAATATTTGATCTTGAATTAAATGTTGTATTATCAAGCACAACCGTTCCCGGTACTTTCACTTCTGTTTTTGCTTCCGGAATTGTCAAAAGCAATGTTTTCTCTTTGTTATATATACAGCCGTCATAAGAAGAATACTTACTGTTTCCCTCTTCCACATGAATATCTTTCAGCTTCTCGCATACAAAAGTCTCTTTCTCATCATACTTTTCTGTCTCTTTCGGAAGTGTAAAACTCGCATCTGTCCTTGCAGCAGGATAACATAAGATCTCTTTTAAATCTTTTGTAAAAAGCACCCCATCCACGGAAGCATAAGCTGTATTTTCTTCTGCCACACGAATCTCCTGTAAAGAAACCGCATTAGATACGAGCTGTGTATCGATATGAGTAACTCTTTTTGAAATATCTAATGTTTTCAGCGTACTGTTAAAAATGTCGGATGACACAGATACAATATCCAAATCATTAAATTTTTCCGGTATCTTCACCTCTGTTATTCCGTCTTTTACTCCCACTACAGCAATACCGTTTGAAAACCCGATCTGCGTATTATTTGCTCCGTCCAAATGAACCTGCACAAGATCCTGCGTTTTATGAGAACCCGAAAAATCTTTTACATCCGGAGCAAAATAATAGTTAGGATTGGAAACTCCCCATGTAGTATCAGAATAAAACCATTTTCCATCCGCATATACGAGATTCCATGCATGACCTTGTCCGCCTGCCCAGCCGATAACATAAATTGCCGGAATACCTGCCGCATTAAGCATCGCTTTATACAGATTTGAATAACCTCCGCACACAGCTACTTTCTTCGTAAACACATCATACGGAGCAAGTCCGATATCTGTATCATTTGATCCTGCATACCGTACGTTTTTTGTAATCCAATCATAAATAAGTCTTGCTTTTTTATAATCTTCCGTCTCTCCTTTTACGATCTGATTGTCAACAAACGTTTTGATCTCCTGCGCCTGTGCATCGTTCATCGAAGCCAGAGACTGATCCCATGTTTTAAAATCATCCTTATTACAATACTTAAGCAGATCCAACGCAGCCTGATCATACTCTAAGTTTTCCTGATTTTTCTGCTCTGCCTTTAAATCATAAACTACGGGACTGTCCTCAACTGCATATACCGGCGCTGATGTAACCGCTACCGAAACTACCGCCGTAAATGCCAAAACACCTGCTTTTATCCGTCTTGCTTTTTTCATATTCTTTTTCCTCTTCTGCACATATCATTACATTGCAACATTCTTTTACAACATATCATATTTTTTTGTGCATTTCAACATTTTTATGCTCTTTTCTTTCTGTATTTTAGGCTGTTTTTGCACCCGATCTTCTGGCATTCCTTTCTTCATCCGGCAATATATCCGATCCCTCATCTCTCTTTACAGATATTATTCAGCAATGTTTTTATATCTTTGAGCTGTTCACCGGAATACAGTTTTCCGTCAATATACATATTAGGCGACGTCCTGCACTGTTTCAGGCAATTTCGTGTCCGCAATTCAAATCGTCCATCAGATGAAATCCCGTCTTTTTTGATTCCCAACTCTCGTCTGAGATTTTGAAGGATCGTCATTCCATCTTTCTTTCCGCACCTCTCGCCTGTGCATGCAATAATTTCATGAGCCTGCTTTGCCTCTTTTATACTCGGATACATTTTGATTAAACAATTTAAAAATTTATCCGTAATTTCTGTCGTCTCTATAACCCGCACCTTCAATTCCGGCGTAATGCACCCCTCTGCTTCCTGAAGCTCACGCAGCAATGCAATAACCATCTCCTGACTGCTCTTATCCCGTTGTTTCCCATAGTAGGCAAAAATTTCTTCTATTTGTTCCGACATTTTCTTCCTCACCTTTCTTTAAAATTTTATCCTCTCATACATCATCTGTTTTCTCATTATTCATTTTTCTTGAATATCCCGCCACAATAAGCACGCAGTGCGATTTTTTGAATAACGCGAACCGAACTGCTGCAAGGCTTCCATAACAATCGGATATTTTTTATTGACAAAGTATGTGTCCGCTAGTATAATGCCTCGTTGATTATCAGAAATTCAATCGAGGTGAATAACAGCATGACATTTTATCAAGAACTTCAGCTTAATCAGGCGGGATCAAAATCCCTTATTAAAAATTGTAAAACGCCAAAAGAAAAACTACATCATCTTTTTATTTATATCTTTAAAGTTTTTATAAATGTAGCATTCTGTGTTGCGTTTGTTACTGCATACAGTATGATTTTCGGAAATGATAACAGTATCGTAGGCGTTGTAATCCTTCTCTGTATTCTTGTATTCCGAAATGTCGATTTGGGCATCCATGCTCCTCAAAGCCTTTTGTCACTTTCCGCTATTTTCCTTATTCTTACATTCGGACCGAAAGCGGCTAATCTGCTGGGAGCATTCGGAGGACTTCTTATAAACTTTGTATGCATATGGATTCTTATGGTACTGGGATGCCACAACGTAATTTATTACAATCATTCAACCCTTGTGCTCGGATATCTTCTTCTCTTTGGATATGATGCATCCGGAAGCGCCTATACAATGCGCCTTTTTGCCATGTTATTCGGATTTATACTGACAGGAGTCGTTTTCTGGCGCAATCATAGAAAGAAAACATATAAACGCGGACTGCGTGATCTTTTTAACGAATTTAATCTTCATTCTTCCAGAAGCCGTTGGCAGCTTTTAATGGCTTCTGCCGTTTCAAGCGTAATTTTTATCGCCTCGATCTTAAATCTTCCAAGAGCGATGTGGGCAGGAATCGCCGCAATGTCCGTCCTGCTTCCGTTCCAAACAGATATTAAGAAACGTGTATGCGGGCGTATTCCCGGGAATCTGCTCGGAGGACTGATCTTTTTCCTTATTTTCCCTCATCTTCCTGCCAGGCTTTACAGTGTAGTCGGTATCGTCGGAGGCATCGGAGTCGGATTTTCCGCAAGCTATGGATGGCAGGCTGTATTTAATTCTTTGGGAGCAATGATGATTGCCGTCAGTGTCATCGGTTTTCCGCAAGCCGTATTTTTCAGAATCGCCCAAAACATTTTCGGGTCTTTGTACGCTCTTTGTTTTGAAAAAATATTTCACACTGTAACGGAACGAAAACTTGAATCAAAAATATAATTTTCCATTTGTTATTTATGGTACGGCTCTGCGTTTATGATCCGATAACTTCTATATATCTGTTCCAGCAAAATCACTCTCATCAACTGATGTGGGAAGGTCATCTTGGAAAAACTAAGAGCATAATCAGATCTTGCAAGCACCGTTTTTCCAAGACCGATCGAACCGCCGATTATAAATGCAATACTGCTTTTCCCTTGTATCCCGAGTTTTTCAATCTTTGCAGAAAGTTCTTCCGATGAAAGCATTGCTCCTCCGATTTCTAGAGTGATCACATACATATCATCTTTTATAACTTTTAAAATACGTTCTCCCTCTTTTGTTCGTATCGCTTCTTCTACTGTTTCGCTCGCCTGATCCGGCGTTTTCTCATCCGCAACTTCTACAATAGTCAATTTGCAATATTTACTCAGTCTTTTTGAATATTCCGCGATCGCATCTTTTAAATATTTTTCTTTTATCTTTCCTACAGTGATCAATGTAATCTTCATCTTTTTTGTTTATTCCCCATAAATCAATGTAACCTTCGTTTTTTCTTCTTATTCTTCGTACACATACAATTCGTGAAGAGCCCGTGTCGCACTGATATACAATGCCTGTTTTTCAAACGGATTTTCTTTTTTGCTTTTTACGACAAAAACTTGATCAAATTCAAGTCCTTTCGCCAGATAATATGTTGTCACAGTCAAACCTTTATGAAATACCGACGTATCCCTGTCTACATAAAAAGCAGATATTCCGCGATTTTCCAAAAGTCTGTAAATATCTGATGCTTCTTCTTCAGTCATGGCTATGACAGCAGCCGTCTCATATACTTCTTCATTCACGGCATCATCTGCATGATCAGTTTTTTCTTCTTTTTCAAGCTTTAAATTTGCTCTGACAGCCTCAAACATTTCCTCGTCACTTTTGAATTTTCTTTCTGCCACATCTTTCCCATGTCTGTCCAAAAATTCAATATCTTTCACATTCGCGATCTTACCGGCATAATCTGCGATTTCTCTCGTATTGCGATAACTCTTATTCAGAATAACGGTTCTTATATTTTTCCCGAATACTTTAGGAAGGAATTTTAAAACATCCTGTTGTTCTTTTCCCAAAGTCTGGGCACGATCTCCGAGTATTGTCATTTTACAGTCAAACAGTTCCTTCAAGATAAGATACTGCAAATAAGAGTAGTCCTGCATCTCATCAATTACAAGATGCTTAATATTTTTATGCTCATTCTTTCCTGTCAGTCTGTATTTTACATACAGCATCGGAAATACATCTTCATATTGGATTTTTCTTCGTTCATAAGGCAGTTCTGCCATTTGTTCCTGTCCGCATACCGCAAGCAGTTTATTGTAAATAGCATAAATATCTTTCGTTACATACATTTTGTCAAACTTTCTCTGAAGAAATTCTCTGTCTTCCTCTTCAATATTTCTGCCTTTTAACGTCTCATAAGAATCAATAAAATATTCCATAACCGCATCCATTCTTTTCAGAAGCGGTGTCTGATAAAACTTATCATAAAACAAATGAATGATTTCTTCTTCCGAAAAACGCATCCCCCTGAACTCCACCTCTCGAAATTCCATCAGCTCATCTTCAAGTACCGCAAAAAAACCTTCTGCCTCGCCTACAAATCCCGCCGACTGTTTCCACTCAAAACGTTCCTGCGCTCTTCGATCATCAAACTTCATCATACGTTCTAACTGATCATATCTATCCTCACAATCTGCCGCCGTGTCCTGAAGTTCTTTATAAGCAAAGAGATCAAAACTCATTTCTTTTATATTTTCCTCGCCAAGTTCCGGAAGAATATGAGAAATATAATCTGCAAACACACTGTTTGGTGAAAGAATCAATATATTCGATGATTTTAAATTTTTCCTGTCGTGATAAAGCAAGTAAGCGATCCGGTGAAGGGCGATCGAAGTCTTTCCGCTTCCCGCCGCGCCTTGTATGACAAGAATTTTATCCTTTGTATTTCGGATGATTGCATTTTGTTCTTTCTGAATCGTTCGAACAATATTTTTCAGTTTGACATCTCCGTTGTTTCCAAGCTCATGCTTTAAGATCTCATCGTCAATCTTAACATCGCTTTCAAACCCATATATCATCTTGCCGCCGCGTATTTTATACTGCCATTTTGAAACAACCTCTCCTTTGATCACTCCTGATGGCGCTTCGTAAAATGCCTCACCTTTATCAAAGTCATAAAACAGGCTGCTCACAGGAGCTCTCCAGTCATAAATAAGAGGCGTCATTCCCGCACGCTCTCCGAAATTTCCGATACCGATATAAAACGGTTCTTCCTCTTCTTCTGCTTCAAACAGGAAATCTACCCTTCCGAAAAACGGAGAATCAATCATTTTTTCAAGTCTTTTCATCAACTTTGACTTATCTCTGTTTGCATTTACCTGCTGTAAGAGCGCCTGCTGATTGTCGTAGTCCTCATATCCGTACTGATCCATTTCCGTATAATTTTCCCAGTAATATTCATGCATATTTTCAATTTCTTTTAATCCCTGATCAAGATCTTTTTGAATTTCTGCCAACCGGTCGTTTAGCTTTCTATTCACATCTTCCAGAAAAAGTTTTCCCTCAAACTGCCTGTTATCTGCTTCCATCTGATTCTCCAGTCTGTCTTTTCTTTGATTTTATTTTCAGCGTTTCAAACAAGTCAGTTGTTCTTTTTCTTCCTTACTGACTCTGTAAGATTCTCTGATTTTTTGTATTGCTTTATTATGTGTAAAATCATCCAACGTATCCTTCTCAAGAAAAGTCCTTGTCTTTTCCGGAAATTTTACGTAACATACCGAAAGCGCCCATGCATTTCCCATTTTCACATAATACCCGTCATGATCTATCTTTCCGCAAATAGTGAGTATTTCATCAATATGTTCCTTATCCAGAAAATGAGACATAAGTGAAACAATCATAAAACGAAGTTCAAACTCGTTCTTACTTTCTGCATATTTTTTCACATAGTCAAACCAAAAATCTGATTCTTTCTGCATAAATTTATAACTTGTCACACAGCTGTCGCACACTGCCCAGTTATTGATTTTAGGAACAAACTCATCCAAACGCCTTTCCACTTCACTTCTATCCGCTTTTATATAAGCGATAACAAGACCCCATACCATAAACTCTTCGTGATATGAATCCTCTCCAAGCATTGTCCCTGCCTCATTCAAATATTCGCTGTAATTGCTTTTTGCAGCTTCCTTTGCAATTTTTCTTAAAGCCGGAAGGCGCACTCCTATGATATGTTTTACTCCGGGAAGGAGTTTCTCGTTAAATTGTTTATAATTTTCTTCTGCAAGATCTTCTAATTGTTCCCTTATCTTCCAGATTTTTTTCTCTTCTGCGATCATGTGATTCTCCAAAATGCCGACTAAATACAAAGTCTTTTTTGCTTACTTTTCCATTCATTTAAAAAGTATTAAGAAAGCTCCCTCTCCAAACCCGGAAAGAGAGCCCCTTTTTATTTCTTTTTATTATTTTTACTTTTCTTTATTTTTCAAATACTCGTCAATTCCTTTTGCTCCGGCCTTTCCTGCTCCCATTGCAAGTATAACCGTAGCGGCACCTGTAACAGCATCGCCGCCTGCAAACACACCTTCTTTTGATGTCTGTCCGTTTTCCTCATCGGCAACGATACACTTTCTGCGGTTTACATCCAAACCTTTTGTCGTAGATGAAATTAACGGATTCGGTGAAGTTCCTAAAGACATGATTACAGTATCGACTTCAATATCGTACTCTGAGCCTTCAATCTCTACAGGTCTTCTTCTTCCGGAAGCGTCCGGTTCTCCAAGTTCCATCTTTACAACTGTCATACTTGTAATATTTCCGTTATCATCTACATTAATCTTTTTCGGATTCGTCAGAAGATCAAAAATTACGCCTTCTTCCTTTGCATGGTGAACTTCCTCAACTCTCGCCGGAAGTTCCGCTTCGCTTCTTCTGTACACAATATGTACTTCTGCGCCAAGACGAAGTGCTGTTCTTGCAGCATCCATCGCTACATTTCCTCCGCCTACTACAGCAACTTTCTTACCGGCAGCAATAGGTGTATCGTAAGAATCATCAAATGCTTTCATCAGATTACTTCTCGTAAGGTATTCATTTGCAGAGAATACTTCGTTTGCATTCTCACCCGGAATTCCCATAAACATCGGAAGTCCTGCTCCGGACCCAATAAAGACCGCTTCAAATCCTTCCTCTTCCATAAGCTGATCGATCGTTGTGGATTTTCCGATCACAACATTTGTCTCAAATTTTACGCCGAGTTCTTTTACTTTCTCTATCTCTTTCGCAACAATCTTCTGTTTTGGCAGACGGAACTCCGGAATACCGTATACAAGCACTCCGCCGAGTTCATGAAGCGCCTCAAATACAGTCACATCATATCCAAGCTTTGCAAGATCTCCCGCACATGTAAGACCCGACGGTCCGGAGCCGATTACAGCAACTTTGTGTCCGTTCTTCTCTTCTGCACCGACAGGTTTAATATCATGATCCAACGCATAATCCGCAACAAATCTTTCAAGTTTTCCGATTGAAACCGGCTCACCTTTAATTCCGCGGATACACTTTCCTTCACACTGCGATTCCTGTGGGCATACTCGTCCGCAAATTGCCGGAAGCGCACTTGATTTTCCGATCACTTTATATGCTTCTTCGATGTTTCCTTCTTTCACTTCCTGAATAAATGCAGGAATATCAATAGAAACCGGACAGCCCTGAATACATTTTGCATTCTTACAATTCAAACATCTGGAAGCTTCTTCCATCGCCTCTTCCATATTATAACCAAGACAAACTTCTTCAAAATTTGTTGCTCGTACTTTTGCATCCTGTTCTCTGACAGGAACTTTTTTCAATACATCTGCCATTACTCGTCACCTCCGCAATGTCCGCATCCTCCATGATGGGTATCACCTTCCTGAAGCTTCAGTAAGGCGCGCCCTTCTGCAGTTTTATACATCTGGCTTCTCTTCATCGCCTGATCAAAATCTACAAGATGTCCGTCAAACTCCGGTCCGTCTACACATGCAAATTTGATTTCATCTCCAACCTGAAGACGGCATGCTCCGCACATTCCCGTTCCGTCTACCATGATCGGATTCATGCTGACGATTGTAGGAAGTTCAAGTTTTTTCGTCAAAATACAGACAAATTTCATCATGATCATCGGTCCGATGGCAACACAGACATCATACTTTTTGCCTTCATTTACAAGTTTTTCGATCATTGTCGTAACCATTCCGGCATGTCCGTACGTACCGTCGTCCGTACACGGGTAGTAATTTCCCGCAACTGCTTTCATCTCATCTTCCAGAATCAACATATCTTTTGTCTTAGCACCGACAATCACATCAGCTTCTATACCATGCTCTTTGAGCCATTTCACCTGCGGATACACCGGAGCCGCTCCGACACCGCCTGCTACAAACAGCATTTTTTTATTTTTTAAAGTTTCGAGATCTTCATGAACAAACTCAGAAGCGCACCCAAGCGGTCCTGTAAAATCACGGAAATAATCTCCCTCTTTCAAAGTTCCCATCTTTGTCGTAGAAGCGCCCACTTCCTGAACGACGATCGTGATAGTCCCCGCTTCTCTGTCGTAGTCACAGATAGTCAGAGGAATACGCTCGCCTTTCTCATCCATCTTTACAATCACAAACTGACCCGGCTCACAATGACTCGCAACACGCGGCGCGTGCACATCCATCAAAAAGATCTTGTCTGCCAGTTTTTCTGCTTTCATTATCTTATACATGGTCTTCCTCCTTGAAAATTTCACTCTTAACTATAATACGCCAAAATCCACTCTATGGCAAGTTCAAATCTCCGTAAGTGCCAAAAGACTCCATTACAAAAAGCCGCTGTCAAGATACTTCTATCAAGACAGCGACTTTACAGTTCACACCTGCCAACCGTTTTTGTGTAAAATCACTATTTAAAAGGTTGATATCACTTTATTGTTTATCAATTACCGGTGTATTTTTGTGTTAAATTTTAGAAGTCAACTTCTGTTCCGTAATATGTACATGTGAACAGTTTCTCCATAGCTGCCGGATCGATCGCTCTCGGGTTAGATCCTGTACATGCATCTCCTACCGCAAGCTCGGAAATCTTAGCAATCTTCTCTTTGAATTCTTCTTCATTGATACCGAAATCTTTCAATGTTTTCGGTATGTTCAGTTTTGCGTTGAATTCATCGATTTTAGCTACAAGGCTGTTAATAAGAGCCTTTTCGGAATTTCCTTCCAGTCCCATTCTACGCGCGATCTCTGCATAACGTTTTGCCGCTACAGAATCTTTTGCATTGTACTGGATAACATACGGAAGATAAATCGCATTTGCACATCCATGCGGAATATGACCTGTGGAGAAAGCTGCGCCTGTCTTATGTGCCATAGAATGTACGATTCCAAGAAGTGCGTTTGAAAATGCCATTCCTGCCAGACACTGTGCATAATGCATCTGTTCTCTTGCATCCATATTGCAGTTATATGATGCCGGAAGATAATCCAATACCATCTCGATCGCCTGCAGCGCCAATGGATCTGTAAACGGTCCGTTTAATGTGGAAACATATGCTTCAATCGCATGTGTCAGCGCATCCATACCTGTATATGCAACCTGTTTTACCGGAAGACCTGCGACAAGATCCGGATCAACAATCGCAACATCCGGAGTGATATTAAAGTCAGCCAACGGATATTTTACGCCTGTCTGATAGTTTGTAATGACAGAAAACGCCGTAACTTCAGTCGCTGTTCCCGATGTAGACGGAATTGCACAGAATTTTGCTTTCTGTCTCAGCTCCGGAAAGTTAAACGGTGTACATAATTCTTCAAATGTTGTATCCGGGTACTCATAAAATGCCCACATTGCTTTTGCCGCATCGATCGGTGAGCCTCCGCCCATAGATACAATCCAGTCCGGCTCAAATGCTCTCATGGCTTCTGCGCCTTTCATAACTGTCTCAACTGACGGGTCCGGTTCTACGCCTTCAAACAACTGCACTTCCATTCCCGCTTCTTTTAAATATCCAACTGCTCTGTCAAGAAATCCCTGACGTTTCATAGATCCTCCGCCTACTACGAGGATTGCTTTTTTTCCTTTCAGGTTTTTTAACTCTTCAAGACATCCTTTTCCATGATAAATGTCTCTTGGTAAACAAAATCTGCTCATTTCCGACATCTCCTTTATTTGAATATTGTTATTTTCTTAACATAAATATTATAACTCTTTTAATTCAAAAAAACAACCCTGAGTTTGTAAAAATTGCATAAAACATATGTAACTTTCACATAATATCACGGTTGTTTTTCACATACTCTATTCTGCTGTTGTAATGTAGCTTCGCGTTGTCACTTCCGTCGCTTTTCCGTTTCGGTTATTGATGAGAACAGCGTTAAATGTAGTCGTTGTATTCGCCGGCATATCGATCGGTCCTGTATATTTTTCCGATGAAGCTGTCGGTTCAGATCCGTCTGTCGTATAATAAGCAGTATATCCGTCAGGTACTGTAATCGTAATCTTCTGAGGATCTGTATATCGGCCGGTAGACGGTGTCACCGCAGGGGCATCTGCAATGGGAAATTCAATCGTATATGTCTGAGATATCACTCCGCTCGGAATCCCTTTCATATTTACAACAACAGCGCGAATCTCCGTTGTTTCTTCTTTTTCCAGTAAGATAGGTTCTTTATACTTTTTCCCTGTCTTCGCAGTCGGATCTGTTCCGTCCGTCGTATAATAGATTTCACCTTCCGTATCCGAACTGATCGTAATCTCCTGAACCTCTTTGTATGTTCCCTCCTCGGGTTTAAATTCAGGAGCTTCACAAACATATTCGGACACCGAAGCCAATACGTTATCATCTTCACAGTCTTCAAGAAGAGATGCCACCTTTTCAGGCTGTTTTGTCTCCATATAAAAATCGATTGCTGCCTGATACAGTTTTTCGTTTGTGGGCTGTGTTTCAATCGCGCTCAAATAAACATCTTCCGCACCGTCTGTATCATTTTGATCCAGATAAATTTCCGCAAGACCTACATATGCATCCGGTCTTGACTTATCTTTTATGATCGCACGATCGAAATATTTTTCTGCCGCCATATATTCTTTCTCATTAACTGCACGGTACCCTTTTTTCATCATTCCTGTATAAGAATTCTGATATGCCACATAAATACCAAATCCGATCAATATAACAACTGCCGCCAGTGTAAGTAAAAGCCTTCTCCTCTTTCTTTTCGCCGCTTCCAGACGTTTTTGCTGCCGGGCTTGACGTTGTCGGCGCAGTTCTGCCGAATTTCTTTCAGTATTATTTGTACTTTTTCTCCGGTTTGAGCGAATACGCTCCATCTCGTCCTCGCTTAAAACACGGGTAGAATTAATATTTTTTGTCAGATCTTCTCTTCTGTATCTTCTGATATCATCTGTCCGTATCTGTCGTGTCGCTCCTTCAACTGATCCTCTCACTTCTCTTGCAAGTACATCATCCAGCGGGTTATAATCGGGAACAATCTGTACTTCGGCTCCACATACGGGGCAGATCATTTGATCATCAGGAATATTCGCTCCGCAATGCACGCATTTCATGCTCTTTCCTCCCGACCGCGTATTGTTTCCACACAATTATTCATCAACATGGCGATCGTCATCGGTCCGACGCCGCCCGGCACCGGAGTGATTGCCGAAACGACCGAAGATACATCTTCACAGTCCACATCTCCGCAGAGATGATTCTGTTCATCTCTATGCATTCCTACATCGATGACAACAGCTCCTTCTTTTATATAATCTTTTGTAATAAATTTTGCTTTACCGATCGCTACAATCAAGATATCCGCCCTTTTGGCAATACTCTTCAAATCTTTTGTTTTTGAATGGGCAACTGTTACAGTTGCATTTTCTCTGAGCAAAAGAGCCGCCATCGGCTTTCCTACAATATTGCTTCTGCCGATGATCACACATTCTTTTCCTTCAATCTCAATTCCCGATCGTTTCAAAAGTTGGATCACTCCTGCAGGAGTACATGACAAAAAACCTTTTTCTCCGATCCAGAGTCTTCCCACACTTACCGGATGAAAGCCATCCACATCTTTATCCGGAGAAATTGTACGGATAACCTTGTCCTCATCGATCTGTTTCGGCAGCGGAAGCTGCACAAGAATGCCGTTCACTTCCGGATCTTCATTCAATTCCTGTACAAGATCCAACAATGTTTGTTCCGATGTATCCTCCGGCAGTTCATATGACCGGGAATTAATCCCGACATACGCGCATGCTTTCTTTTTATTATTCACATATACAGTTGAAGCAGGGTCATTTCCCACCTGTATCACTGCAAGGCAGGCATTTATGCCTGCCTCTGTTAATTTTTCTACTTCGTCGCGCAACTCATCTTTAATCTGTTTTGAGATTGCTTTTCCATCAATAATGTATGGCATTTATTTCTCCTTTAAAACAAGCCTGTTATCGTTCCGTCTTCCGTAACATCGATTCCGTTTGCAGCCGGAACTTTCGGCAGTCCCGGCATCGTCATAACCGCACCTGTCAGCGCAACTACAAATCCTGCTCCGGCACTTACATATACTTCGCGGATGTGGATGTCAAAGCCGTGCGGTCTTCCGAGTTTTTTTGCATCATCAGACAAAGAGTACTGATTCTTTGCCATACATACCGGAAAACTTCCGAATCCCAATGATTCGATCTTTGCAATCTGTTTTTTTGCTGCCGGCTCATATACGACACCGTCTGCTCCGTAAATTTCTTTGGCGATTTTCTCGATTTTTTCTTCTAAAGAAAGGGAATCTTCATAAAGAAGTTCAAAGTCTGATTTTTTGTTTTCCAATGTATCCAATACTTTTTCGGCAAGTGCAATACCGCCTTCTCCACCTTTTTCCCATACTTCGGACAAAGCAAATTCGCAGCCTCTTTCTTCGCAGAACTTGCGGATAAATTCATTTTCCGCATCTGTATCTGTAACAAAAGAATTTAGCGTTACAATAACAGGAACCTTATATTTTTGTATATTTTCGATATGTTTTTCAAGATTTACAATTCCTTTTGCGAGAGCATCCAGATTTTCTTCCGCTAAATCTGCTTTCGCAACCCCACCATTATACTTCAAAGCTCGTACAGTTGCAACCAAAACAACTGCATCCGGTTTGAGATCTGCCATACGACATTTGATATCGAAGAACTTCTCTGCTCCGAGATCTGCTCCGAATCCTGCTTCTGTAATCGTAATATCACTTAATTTCAGCGCCATCTTTGTTGCGCGCACACTGTTGCATCCATGCGCGATATTTGCAAACGGTCCGCCATGTACAAGCGCAGGAGTATGTTCAAGTGTCTGAATAAGGTTTGGTTTCACCGCATCTTTCAACAAAGCGGTCATCGCACCTGTTGCATGCAGGTCATCTGCTGTCACCGGCTCTCCCGCAAAATTATACGCTACAATGATTCTGCCCAGACGAGCTCTTAAATCCGCAAGATCATCTGCAAGGCAAAGAATCGCCATAATTTCAGACGCAACTGTAATAACAAAATGATCTTCCCGCACCATTCCGTCCATCTTATTTCCAAGTCCTACAACAATGTTTCTCAGCACACGATCATTCATATCCAGGCAGCGTTTCCATACAACCTGTCTCGGGTCGATCTGAAGTTCATTTCCCTGCTGAATGTGATTGTCAAGCATCGCCGCAAGCAAGTTATTTGCCGACGTGATTGCATGAAAATCTCCCGTAAAATGAAGATTCAGATCTTCCATCGGCACAACCTGCGAATAGCCGCCGCCTGCCGCTCCGCCTTTGATTCCGAAACAAGGTCCTAAAGATGGCTCTCGGAGTGCAATAATCGCATTTTTATTCAATTTCGCCATTGCCTGACCTAAACCGACAGATGTTGTCGTCTTGCCTTCGCCTGCCGGAGTTGGATTAATGGCTGTCACAAGAACAAGCTTTCCGTCTTCACGATCTTTAATCTTCTCCCATAACTCATCTGAAAGTTTTGCTTTATACTTTCCGTAAAACTCCAGCTCGTTCTCCTCAATTCCTGCCCGTGCCGCCACATCCTTGATGTGTTCCATTTTTGCTTCCTGTGCGATCTGAATATCTGTCTTCATTTTCTACCTCCTAATTTTCCTTTTGTAAATAGTTTTCAAACTCTTCCTTTGTCATTAATACTTTTCTCGGTTTTGTTCCTTCTTCAGGACCTACAACCCCGGCTTGGGCAAGCTGATCCATAATCCTTGCCGCCCGGTTAAACCCGATTTTAAACATTCTCTGAAGCATTCCGATAGATGCTTTTTCTTTTTCTATAATAAGCTTTCCGGCCTCTATGAAATATGTATCACGGTCATCACCGTTTTCACCTGCCTGCATTCCATTTCCCGATGACACAATATTAGTGACCATATGCTCTTCCAGTTCATTATTATAAGAAACTCTTTCACTGTGATTGATCAGATAATCGACTACATTTTGAACTTCTTTATCTGATACGAATGAACCTTGCACACGAACGGGTTTCGGATATCCTGACGGATAAAAAAGCATATCCCCTTTACCGAGCAGTTTTTCCGCGCCATTCATATCTATAATTGTTCTCGAGTCAACACCTGACGAAACCGAAAATGCAATACGAGAGGGCATATTTGCTTTAATAAGACCGGTAATGACATTGACAGATGGTCTTTGTGTCGCAAGGATCAAATGCAGTCCTGCCGCCCGCGCAAGCTGTGCAAGACGACAAATAGCACCTTCTACCTCTCCCGGAGCAACCATCATAAGGTCTGCCAGCTCATCAATAATAATTACGATCTGAGGAAGCTTTTTCTGAATATCCTCTCCTGTCTGACCTTGTTCTATCTTTTCATTAAATCCCTTCAGATCACGCACGTTATAATCAGCAAACAGTTTATAACGCTTCTCCATCTCTGCTACAGCCCAGTTCAAAGCACCTGCCGCTTTTTTCGGATCTGTTACAACAGGGATCATCAGATGCGGAATCCCGTTATATACGCTCAACTCCACAACTTTCGGATCGACTAAGATCAGTTTGACTTCTTCCGGATCCGCTTTGTAGATAATACTCATAATCAACGTATTGATACAAACTGATTTCCCCGATCCGGTTGCTCCTGCCACAAGAAGGTGCGGCATCTTCGCAATATCCGAAACGACTACTTTTCCCGCAATATCTTTTCCGACCGCAAACGAAATGGGAGAAGCGCTTGCCTGAAATTCTTTTGATTCCAAAAGATCACGAAGCATAACCGCTGTATTCTCACTGTTCGGCACTTCAATTCCCACTGCCGCTTTTCCCGGAATCGGAGCTTCGATACGAAGATCCGCCACTGCAAGATTTAATTTAATGTCATCTGAAAGACCGACAATCTTACTTACTTTCACCCCTTGCTCCGGCTGCAGTTCATATCTTGTAACGGACGGTCCACAGCTTGCATTCGTCACATGTACGCCAACTCCGAAATTGCGCAATGTCTGCTCTAACTTAAGCGCCGTAGCTCTAAGATGCGCGTCTGAATCTCCGCCGGCTTTCCTTCCTTTTTTCAGAAGACTGATCGGAGGTGTATGATAAACAGGATGTTCCTTCTGCTCTTCTATTCTCACCGCATCGGCCACGTTCTGAGTTTCCCTTGCCACTGCTTGGGAATCTTCTTTTTTGTTTTTTCTTCCTGCCGTATTTTTCTGATTCTGAAGGTCCTCTTCTGCCTTTTCTTCTAAAGGCGTGAATGTATCTGTCTGCCGCAAAGCCTCATACTGCTGTTCTTTCTCCTCTTGCCGAATAGGTTCTGCTTCCATAAAAGGTTCTTCACGATTAATGACAAATGCTTCGTTATCAGGTATCAATTCGCACACATCCGGCGATTTATTCTTCCTTCTGCCTTTTTTCGGTGTTTCTGCTTCAGACATAAGAGTCGTTGCAAATGAAACACCGGACACTTTATGATCGATCCTTTTCTCCGGCTCGTTTTCTTCTTTTTTCGAAGATTGTCCCGATTTCCGGCTCTCAGACAGTGTTTTTGACTCTTCCTTTTGCTTTGCTCTTAAAACCGCCGTCTCCTGACGTTTCCTTCGTACATCCTCATATGCTCTTTTACTTTTTCGGCCGATCGGAGCTAACAATGATTTTTCTGTAATCAATATGATACATATCACCGATAAAACAACTAAGACAACATATGTTCCTATCTTCCCGATCAAAGGGCAGAGCATACTGATCATACAGCCTCCGGTCAAACCTCCGGCATTATGATGCTCACTGGCAGCAGTATAGTATGAAATCAGTTTTGTTCCCGGCGTATAAGAATTAAATATCAATTCCAGTATTGCCGTCAAAAATAAAAACAAAAATACTCCTGCCGCGATTTTTATATAAGCATGTGTATTTCCTCTGTTTGAAATAAAAAAAGCGGCGGCCGCAAAAACAAGAAACGGCAATACATATGCCATATATCCAAACAAACCAAATAGTACAGAAGAAACTGCCTCCCCCGCAATTCCGCCAATACCAAAATTACTCAAAACGAGCAGAATGCACACTGTTAATATAACAAGTATCGTAATTTCCCCTGCAAGTTCTGTATTTTTTGCATTGCTGCTTTTCGCTTTCGTTCTCGTCTTTTTCTTTGATCTTGTATTTTTTCTTCCTTTTGTAGTCTTGGAAGCCATATAATTCCCCCTTGGTAATTAAACATACTATATTTAGTATATCATCATTTGAAAATCATGTCATCAAATTTTTCTCTTGTTTCTCTTTCTCTTTGTCGATCAATGAGTGAAGCTTTGCAAAAGCCTCTTTGATTCCTCCGACCTCATCTATCATCCCTTCCTTTACTGCCTGCTCTCCTTCAAGCATTGTCCCTACATCTTTTACAAGCTGCGAAGAATCAAGCATTAATTCTAAAAGCCGATCCTGAGTGATGTTAGAATGAGACGCAATGAATTTTGTAATACGATCCTGCGTTTTTTCCATATTTCGATAACTTTGCATCACTCCGATAAACATTCCGGTAGAACGCACAGGATGAACGATCATCGTACCTGTAGGCACAATAAAGGAATAATCTGCCGACACAGCCAGTGGGCCTCCGATTGAATGACTTCCCCCAAGTACGAGCGACACCGTCGGCTTACTCAAAGACGCAATCATTTCTGCGATTGCCAGTCCGGCTTCCACATCGCCTCCAAGCGTATTTAATAAAATTAAAACTCCGTCTGTTTCATCATCTTCTTCTATCTGTGCAAGTCTCGGAAGAAGATGTTCGTATTTCGTTGCTTTCGTGTTTCCTGAAACACTGTCATGACCTTCGATTTCCCCTATGATCGTCAGTAATTGAATTCCGTATTTTGAACCGCTCTCTTTCATATTAAGAGTTCCCATTTCTTTGATCTCGTTATTTTCGTCTTCTCTTTTTTGCTGCTCTTCAGCCATTTTGCCTCCTCCTTCATACCGCAAAAAATATTCGTATCAAAAGATATCCGATATCTTTAAAATCAGTATGAAAAAAATCGAGATATTTTATGCAGTTTTGAAGGAAACAATTTTCCAAAAAACACATTTCAGAATTGTAGGCAGTCACCAAAGTATCGGTGGGAAACAAACTTTCACTCGTCGTCTATACAAAAAATGGCACGGATGTAAATTGTATACATCCATACCATTTTTTAAGAATTATTTTAATGCCTGCTCTACATCGGCAATAATATCTTCGGCGTTCTCAATTCCTACGCTGAAACGGATCAAATCCGGCTGAACTCCCGCCTCTTTCAACTCCTGCTCGTTCATCTGACGATGAGTATGGCTTGCCGGGTGAAGCACACAGCTTCTTGCGTCCGCCACATGGGTTACGATTGCTACCATTTTCAATTTATCCATCATTTCCACAGCTGCTTCTCTTCCGCCTTTCAGACCGAATGTCAGCACTCCGCACGTACCGTTTGGCATATATTTCTGTGCCAGATCATAATACTTATCTCCTTCCAACGACGGATAACTTACCCAAGCTACTTTATCATGTCCTTTCAAATACTTTGCAACTTTCAACGCATTCTCACAATGTCTTGGCACTCTTAAGTGAAGCGTTTCAAGTCCGATATTCAGCAAAAATGCATTTTGCGGCGCCTGAATAGAACCAAGGTCTCTCATAAGCTGAGCTGTTGCCTTTGTAATATAAGCGCCTTTTCCGAATTTTTCTGTATATACAATTCCGTGATATGTCTCATCCGGTGTCGTAAGTCCCGGAAATTTATCTGCATGGGCATTCCAGTCAAAATTGCCACTGTCAATGATCGCACCTCCGACACACGCCGCATGGCCATCCATATATTTTGTTGTAGAGTGGGTAACAATATCTGCTCCCCACTCAAACGGACGGCAGTTAATCGGTGTTGCAAACGTATTATCCACAATAAACGGAACTCCGTGTCTGTGCGCCGCACTTGCAAATTTTTCAAAATCAAGAACAACAAGAGCCGGATTGGCAATCGACTCTCCAAACACCGCTTTTGTGTTTTCTCTAAATGCAGCCTCCAGTTCTTCCTCAGAACAATCCGGATCTACAAACGTAGCATCTACGCCCATTTTTTTAATTGTATGAGCATAAAGATTATATGTACCGCCATACAAAGCCGACGCGCATACGATATGGTCTCCCTGTTCCGCAATGTTCATGATTGCATAGAAATTCGCCGCTTGTCCGGAAGATGTCAGCATCCCCGCACATCCGCCTTCAAGATCACATATTTTGGCAGCAACCGCATCGTTCGTCGGATTTTGAAGGCGCGTATAAAAATATCCCGGCTCTTCAAGAGCAAAAAGTCTTCCCATCTGCTCGCTGCTCGTATAACGAAATGTAGTGCTCTGATAAATAGGAAGTATTCTTGCTTCTCCGTTTCCGGGTTCATATCCCGACTGTATACATTTTGTTTCGATTCTGTAATCGCTCATCTTTTTGTCCTCCTGCGTTTTTCCTGTTTGTATGCCTGCATTCCCTGAATCGCCTATTCATTCCAGTTATGATATACGTCCTGGACATCATCGTCTTCTTCAAGAAGATCTAATGTTTTCTGGATATTTTTAATATCCTCTTCACTTGTCAGATCGACATAAGTCTGAGGGATCATCGTAACTTCCGCTCCTGCCATTACAATTCCCGCCTCTTCTAATTTCAGACGCACTTCACTAAATGCAGCCGGATCTGTCAAAATTTCAAAACTTTCCTCTTCTTCCGTGAAATCTTCCGCCCCCGCATCTAATGCAAGCATCATCAGTTCGTCTGCATCCATCTCGCAGTCTTCTTTCGCCACAAAAATCTGACCTTTCTCGTCAAACATAAATGATACGCATCCCGGAGTTCCCACATTTCCGTTTCCTTTTGTAAATGCGTTACGCACATTAGAAGCTGTTCTGTTTTTATTATCTGTCAATGTTTTTACGATGATCGCCGTTCCATTCGGGCCATATCCCTCGTATGTAATATGCTCGTAATTGTCGCCTGCTCCTTCGCCTGCCGCCTTTTTAATATTTCTCTCGATTGTGTCATTCGGCATATTATTTGATTTCGCCTTTGCAATAACGTCGCGCAGACGGCTGTTATTTGCCGGATCAGGACCACCGCCCTCTTTTACCGCTACAGCAAGCTCTCGTCCGATCTTTGTAAAGATCTTTCCTTTCGCCGCATCATTTTTTTCTTTCTTATGTTTAATATTTGCAAACTTTGAATGTCCAGACATATAAAATTTCTCCTCTTCTTTTTCTCTTGTACAGCCTATTTCAGATAACCGCACATTTTGCTTTACAATTTTATCACTCTTTTTACCTTCTGTAAAGAAGTCAGAAACAGTCTATGTAGTAATTTCAAGACTGATCCTGATCGCCTTGTCTACTTTCTGCATCATCGCGCTGTCGATATGACAGACATATTCTTTCAACCGCTGCTTATCGATCGTACGAATCTGTTCTAGCAATATAACAGAATTTTTTACGATTTTATAATCTCTTGTACTGATCTCTATATGAGTCGGCAGCTTCGCCTTATTCATCTTTGATGTAATCGCCGCACAGATCACAGTCGGGCTATGTCTGTTTCCGACATTATTCTGTATGACAAGAACAGGTCTTACCCCTCCCTGTTCCGAACCGACAACAGGACTTAAGTCGGCATAAAAAATGTCTCCGCGTCTGATCATCAAATTTTTCACTCTCCGATTTCATACTAATATTCTCCTCATAACCTCCCGGTCATGTTCATTTATCAGTATTCCCTTTGTCATCGGATGTATTCACCAAACAATTACTTCATCAGATCAAAATCGCCGCCTGTGTAAACCCTCGGAATCCGTTTTCCGAGACAACAGACAAATTCATAGTTAAATCTTCCGCTTAATTTTGACAATTCCTCTACTGTTATTTCATCTTTTCCGTCTTTTCCGATCAAAACAACCCGGTCCATAAATGTCGCCCCCGGTATATCGGTCACATCTACCATGAATTGGTCCATACATACTCTTCCTACGATTTTTGCCCGCTTTCCTCTGATAAGCACACTGCCTTTATTAGAAAGAGAACGTGGATATCCGTCTCCGTATCCGACCGGGATCGTGGCAATTTTCATCTTTTCCGGAGCAACAAATGTTCCCCCGTAGCTAATCGGTGTTCCTGCCTCTACTTCTTTTACAAATGTAATATGACTGATCAACGAAAGAGCCGGTTTCAGATGAACATTGCTCTTTTGCACTTCGTCTGACGGATACATTCCATATGTAGAAATGCCTGCTCTTGCAAGATCATGCTTCAAATTAGGAAAATCAATGATTCCGGCGCTGTTATCACAGTCATAATACGTAATATCTACATTCCGTTTTTCCAACTGTTCCTTCATCCACAAAAAACGTTCATGCTGCTTTAACGTATATGATTTTTCTTTTTCATCTGCTTTGGCAAAATGAGTAAATAACCCTTCCATATGTATATTCGGAAGTTTACTGATCTCCTCGATCAAATTTACACTTTCGCTATTTACAGGAAATCCTATCCGTCCCATTCCGGTATCGATCTTAATATGGAAATAAGCATTTTTCCCCTGGCGAACCGCTTCGTCCGACATCCCTTCCGCCATCTCTTTTGTGTAGACAGCCGCACGGATCTCGTTTTTTATCATCGTTTCATATTGATCCGGAAAAACACAACCAAGTACAAGGATCGGTTTTTTAATTCCTTCTTTCCGAAGAGACACCGCTTCTTCAATACAGGCGACGGCATACCCCCATACATATGAAAATGTTTCAAACATCCGCGCAATCGGAACAGCGCCATGCCCATATCCGTCCGTCTTGATTACAGCGATCAGACGCGCCTCTTTTCCGATTTGATCTTTCATCTGTTCCATATTATAAGCGATTGCGTCCAGATCAATCTGCGCGCATACCCGATTATGTTGATCCATGTCCTTACTCCTTATATCACTCATCTGTTTCTCTTTTTGATCTGTCAAAGCCTTTCTTCCGCATTCTTCAAACATTGCCCTATCCCATCGATCAGATCTCTTGCTAAAACACTGTAACTCCCTTTCTTTTTTCTTGCTTCATCTCCGCCGCATGCATGAAAATATACCCCTGCCGATACAGCGTCGAAAATATCTGTTTTCTGAGCAGCAAGCCCTGAGATCATTCCGGCAAGAACATCCCCCGATCCTGCTTTTGCCATGGCGCTGTTTCCCGCGAGATTCAAAAAAGGATGATGTCCTTCCTTCATAACGACAGTTCTGCTGTCTTTTAACGCACATACAACCTGATATTGTTCCGTAAATTCTTTCACGACAGAAAAACGACGTTCTGCAATCTGAGGGATCTCTTTATTGATCAATCTTGACATTTCTTTCATATGCGGAGTCAAAATCACATTGGGAACTCCCTGTAACTGTTCCATATCCATACTGAGAAGATTTAGTCCGTCTGCATCGATAATACACGGACAAGACCGGAGTTTTTCTTCTTCACTGCCATTTTCTCTTAATATTTCCATCGTCTTTTTCAAAAGCCGGCTCGCAAACACACTTGTTCCAAGTCCGCATCCGATACATATAACATCTGCCCATTGAATCAATTTTTCCAATTCTTTATCATCAGGCTTTCCGGCCGTTTCGTTATAGCACGATATAATCGCTTCAGGGAGCAATTTCTGTAAAACAGTCCTGTTTTCTTCCGCCGTATAAATCTGAACAAGTCCGGCGCCGACCGCATATGCGGCCTTTGCCGACAAATACGCGGCGCCCGCCATTCCTTTACTCCCGGTAATCATTAAAATTTTTCCATAATCTCCTTTGTGAGAATCCGCTGCTCGTTTTGGCAAAAGCAAAGGAATATCTTCCGGATCATATGTAATACATACATCTTTGTTTTTTTCAAAAGAGGAAAGATCGATTCCGATCGGAACTGATACTGTTTCCCCGGCATACAGTTTCCCCGGAAATAATTCGCATCCCAGCTTCACACACTCCATAGAAACTGTAATATCCGCACGAAATGCAGTTCCCAAAACTCTGCCGCTCTCCGCACATATGCCGGATGGAATGTCGATCGCTGCTTTTTCACACTTCTTATCATTCATCCATTCAATTACAGTATGGTACCTGCCCTCAATAGCCCTGCTCAATCCTACGCCAAACACAGCGTCAATTATAACAGTATATTCCTTTTTAGGAAAATCTGTGAACACAGAAACGCCCAGCCGTTCTGCAATCTGCTTCTGCGTCCGGCATTCTTCGCTCATAGACGTATCCCGTCCAACGAATAATACTTCTGCACAAAAACCATATTCCTTCAATATACGTGCAGCCGCAAATCCGTCTCCGCCGTTATTTCCGCTTCCACATACAACAAGTGTATCTGAAAAATCTACTCCTCTGTCTTTCAAAACTCTAACTGTTTCAAGCGCAGCCCTTTCCATCAATACGAGTGACGGAATCCCTACTTTTTCAATCGTATATGTATCTGCCGCTTTCATCTGCGTTCCATTGGGAAGATATCTCATTGATCTCACCGCCTTTATTATGCTGTTTAAATGGGAACGCCCGCAGTTTCCTGCGGGGTTCTGTCTCCAAGTATCTATTTTTTCTGTCCGCCTTCTCGCTGACTGATATTATAAGACAATTTCATAAGACTGTCTGAAAGATGTACACTTTCCACAATCACATCTTTCGGAAGGTTTAAATCTGTATGTGCAAAATTCCATATAGCCTTGATTCCATTCGCAACGAGAAGATCCGCAACTTCAATCGCTTTTGACTTCGGAATCGTCAGTGCGGCGATCTCTATGTCATTATTTTTCAAAAAATCTACCAGTTCATCCATCATGCGCACTTCGATTCCCCGAATTGCCATTCCCTCAAAACGTGGATTTACATCAAACAGACTTTTCAAAACAAAGCCGCTCCTCTCAAAAGAAGCATAATTTGCGAGCGCCTGTCCCAAATTTCCCGCTCCGATAATAATAAAATTATGCGTTTTATCAAGTCCCAATATCTTGCCGATCTCTGTATAAAGATACTTCACATTATATCCATACCCCTGCTGTCCGAATCCGCCGAAATTGTTTAAATCTTGACGAATCTGCGACGCTGTTACATTCATCTTCTTACTCAGATCATTGGAAGAGATCCTCTCGACCCCGATTTCAAGCAGATCTCCCAAATACCGATAATATCTCGGCAGTCTTGAAATTACCGCTCTGGATATTTTTCTACGCTCCACGTTTATCACCTTTCCACCGCGCCGTCTATACTCGCGCTTGTATCTATATTGTTTCACACGTCGGACATGCCGACACTTCCGTTCCATTATATAAAATAGTTAATATTATGTCAATTTTTACTTTTTATTTACAGGACATTCAGCTATAATAGATTGGAAAACAGACCATTACTATAATCGTTATTATGAAAGAGGAATTATATCATGATACTTGCATGTCATAATCTTAAAAAATCATTCGGAGACCGAATCATTGTCGATACCGGATCTTTTCATATAGAGGAACGTGAAAAAGCAGCTCTTGTCGGGGTAAACGGTGCCGGAAAATCAACAATCTTCAAAATGATCATCGGAGAAGAACCTTCTGACGGAGGAGAAATAATCCTTGCAAAAGGCCGCTCGATCGGTTATCTTGCCCAACATCAAAACCTGATTCCAAACGGTACCATTTACGAAGAACTTCGATCTGCCAAAGCAGACATCATCGAAATGGAACAACAGCTTCGCTCAATCGAACACGAACTACAATCATTATCCGGAGAGGCATTAAATGCCCGTCTTGAAACATACAACCGCCTTCAGTCGCAATTTGAATCTCAAAACGGATATGCCTGTGAAAGTGAGATTATCGGTGTGTTAAAAGGACTTGGATTTACCGAAGAAGAATTTTCAAAAAAAACAGATACTTTATCCGGTGGGCAGAAAACCCGTGTCGCCCTCGGGAAACTTCTTCTTACCGATCCCGACATCCTGCTCCTCGACGAGCCTACAAACCATTTAGATTTAAATTCGATCTCATGGCTTGAAACTTATTTAATGAACTATAACGGCGCTGTATTCATCGTATCTCACGATCGCTTTTTCTTGAATCGAGTAGTTACAAAAGTAATTGAAATTGAAAACGGCGCTCTTTCTATGTATATGGGAAATTACCGCGCCTACTCTGAAAAAAAACAGCAGATCCGTGATGCGAAACTAAAAGAATATTTCAATCAGCAGCGTGAAATCAAACATCAACAGGCAGTAATCGAAAAACTTCGCTCCTTCAATAGGGAAAAATCCATCCGCCGGGCAGAAAGCCGTGAAAAATTATTAGAAAAAATCACCATTGTAGATAAACCTCAAGAGGCAGCCCGGGAAATGCATTTTTCTCTGGAACCGTACTGTGTCAGCGGAAACGATGTACTGACAGTTGAGCATCTTTCAAAACAGTTTGATACCCAACTCCTTTTTCAAGATGTCAGTTTTGAGATCAAACGCGGGGAGCATGTAGCTGTCATAGGAGATAACGGAACAGGAAAGACAACGCTTCTAAAGATATTAAATCAAGTGATCAAAGCCGACAATGGCTCTTTCACTCTCGGAGCCAAAGTACAGATCGGCTATTACGATCAGGAACATCATGTTCTTCATGATGATAAAACGATATTTGAGGAAATATCCGACGACTACCCTCATCTTACTAATACAGAGATCCGAAACACATTGGCTGCATTCCAATTTACGGGAGATGAAGTATTCCAAGTAATCCGTTCATTGAGCGGCGGCGAAAAAGGAAGAGTATCACTTGCAAAACTTATGCTTTCCGAAGCAAATTTCCTAATTCTTGACGAGCCTACAAACCACCTTGACATCGCCTCGAAAGAGATACTTGAAGAAGCGCTGAACAATTACACCGGAACGATCCTTTATGTCTCGCATGATCGTTATTTTATTAACAGCACCGCTTCCAGAATACTGGAACTTGTCAATCAGACTTTTGTAAATTATATCGGAAATTATGACTACTATCTCGAAAAAAAGGATGAACTGACACAGTCTTACACCTCAGCTCAGACACAGAGGCAAGTTTCTGCTTCTCAAAATAGCAGCGAAACAGTTCCTGCCGATGGAACTTTTTTATCAGATTCCAAATTGAGCTGGCAAGAGCAAAAAGAACAGCAGGCAAAAGAACGAAAGAGAAAAAACGAACTCAAAAAAACAGAAGATGAAATCGCACTTCTCGAAAACAGAAACGGAGAAATTGATTTTCAAATGACATTGGAAGAAGTATATTCTAACTCCGTGAAATGTCAGGAACTTTCAGCCGAGCGAACTAAGAACGAACTCCGTCTTGAAGAATTGTACGAAAAATGGGGAGAACTTGCCGAATAATATATTCTACAAGATAAAAAGGCAGGAAAGAAAGGAATGCATCCCATAGCAGCATTCCTTTCTTTCCTGCTCTTTCATCATCTTTTTTGCTGTTTTCCAAACAAAACACACAAATATTTTACAGATAAAAAATAAGATTCCTATCTTTCATTTCCCATACAGAACACAGCTACTACACCCGGACCTGTATGACTTCCTATCACTGTTCCGATATTGTTGATCAAAATATTTTCAACACCCATCTTCTCACGTACAAGTTGCGCCACATATTCCGCGTCTTCGATACAGTCTCCGTGAGTAATCATAATCAAATCATTCTCCCAGCCTTCCGACTGTTTTACTGCCATATCTACAATTTTATTCAAAGATTTTTTACGTCCTCTTTCTTTTCCGATCACCTGTAATTTTCCTTCATTATCCATATGAATGATCGGTTTGATCTGGACAAGCGTTCCGAGAACTGCCGTTGTTTTAGACACACGACCTCCTCTATGAAGATGATTCAGATCATCCACCGTCACATTATGGCAAATATGAAGTTTATTTTCTTCTGTCCATTTTGCAACTTCTTCTATCGTCTTTCCTTCCGCCTTTTTCTGCAGCGCTTTGTGTAATAGTAGAGCCTCTCCCATGCAGGCACAAAGCGTATCGACTACGATAACTTTTGCCTCAGGATATTTTTCTTCCAACATCTCCCCTGCAAGACGCATACTGTTTAAAGTTCCGCTTAAACCGGACGAAAACCCAAGATGTAAAATATCCTTTCCTTCTTTCACAAATGGTTCTAATGCTTCCATAGCCTCTTCCGGATTCACTTGCGAAGTAACAGACATCTTCCCCTCGCGGAGTTTCTCAAAAAACTCCTTCGCAGTCAATCCATCCATATCTGTATAAGTCTCTCCGTCAATCGTATATTTCAATGCAACAACCGGAACATGTCTTTCTTCTAACCATGATTTCGGCACATCAACCGTGCTGTTTACTGTGATCACATAATCTCTCATTTTTGTATGCCTCCTGTACAAATATCAGAACACAGATAATTTCTGTATTCTTATATTTACATATCATACCATTATTTTAGACATTACGCAAAATTTTTTAACAAAAATTAAAATTTGTAATAACAGTTCAGCCATACAGTGTACGAGAAGTACAAAACATGCTTGCATGTTTTTGCAATCGGACATCTGTATGTGCTAAGCGCCCTTTTATGAGTAAAACAGTGGCGTCAGCCACGATAAGCACGCAGTGCGGTTTTACGAATGGCGCGAGCTGAACTGTTACGATAATTCAGCCATACAGTGTACGAGAGGTACAAAACATGCTTGCATGTTTTTGCAATCGGACATCTGTATGTGCTAAGTGCCCTCTTATGAGTAAAACAGTGGCGTCAGCCACGATAAGCACACAGTGCAGTTTTACGAATGGCGCAGGCTGAACTGGTATATTTGTAATAAAAACTGTCCTATATAAAAATTTATCTGAATCAGAAGCCAAAAACTAATTTAGTTTTACATTCATATAATTTCGTCCTGATAATGTCTTATTAAATACAAGGAAACAAAACACCAAAATACACCCAATTATAAATCCATACAGATTGAAACATGCCGTCAAAACCAAAAGAAGAAGACGCATAAATTTCAGCGCGTATCCTAATTCAAAATTAGGCTGTGTATAATTTGCCACAGCTACAAACGCCATGTACAGCATCACCTCACTGTTGAACCAACCGGACTGTACCGAAAATTCGCCCATCACAATACCCGCAATCACGCTAAGAGGCGTACTCAACATTGTCGGGGTATTCATTGCCGCCAGACGAAGTCCGTCAATCGACAATTCTAAAATAATAAACTGAAAGACAAGCGGAATATTTACTGTATCCCTCACCTCTACAAAACGAAACACTTCAGGCAGCCATTCGATATTCTGCATAAATAATAAATATAATGGTGTAAAAAATACCGTTGCAACTGTGATCAGCGTTCTTGTAATCTTTAAATACATTCCTGTTACTGTCGGAAAATAATAATCATTTGCTTCCTCTATCATATCAAAAATCGAAGTAGGAAGGATCATTGCCGACGGAGAATTATCTACAAGAATTACAACTTTCCCTTCAAAAAGACATGCCGCTGCCGTATCCGGACGCTCTGTATATTTAAATTTCGGAAAAGGATTAAACCATTTTCGTTTAAAAAGAGCTTCTGCAAGGCTTTGCTGATTCATCCGCAGATCATTTAATTCCAATGTTTCAATCCTTTTCTTTAAGTTTTGTAAAAGTTCCTGATCCACTCTGTCTTTCATGTAACAAATCGCAATATCTGTACGCGAAGACTGCCCTGCCTCCGTCATCTCCATAACAAGATGCGGATCCCGAATCCTTCTCCGCATCAGAGCTGTGTTAAATACGATTGTTTCTACAAATCCATCTCTTGATCCGCGAAGCGATTTATCCTTATCGGGTTCATCGACTCCTCTCGCCGGATATGTCCTGCAGTCAAGAGCAATACATTCCTTATATCCATCAATAAACAGGCAGGCAGGACCGGAGAGGACGTTGCGGATCACCTGATCAAAATCTTCCAAGATTTCTACTTCCACATAAGGAACATGTTTCTGAATAAATATTTCTGCATCTTTCGGCATATCCTGTTCGGATACAGAAAGAAAGGAGTCCATGATCTTTAACATTGCTTCATCTTTTATAAATCCATCAATGTAATAGAACACAGACGCCTTTCCGCCTATTATGATCTCCCTTCGGATAATATCAAAACTTTCCTTAACCGGAAGAATCTCATTCATATATCTTATATTTTCTTCAAATGAACTGTTTAACTTTTTCGTATTTTTTTCTACCATAGAAACTTCCCCTTTTTTCTGCCGGATACCGACAGTACATTTTCTATGGTTAGAATACCCTTTTTTTATTTTTTTATTCGATCGGCTTTTTAATATATTATTTCTTTTTACGCTATAACGGTTTACCATGCTAATCAACGGATTCTTCAAGATATCCGGCTTTTTTCATTTTCTCGATGACCTGTTTCTGTCTCTGCCGTGCAAGTTCGGGACTGGCTGTAGGATTATAGTTTGTCGGAGCATTCGGCACTCCGGCAAGAAGGGTACATTCGTCAAAATTCATCTCCGACGGAACTTTACCAAAATAGCCGTTTGAGGCATCCGCCACGCAATAATATCCATTTCCAAAGAAAATAGAATTTACATACAACTCAAAAATCGTATCTTTGTCAAGCTCGGACTCTATCTTAAACGCCATAAACATTTCCGCTACTTTCCGTACGATCTTTTTATCCTGCGTAAAATACTGATTTTTTGCAAGCTGCTGAGTGATCGTGCTGCCGCCTTCTACATAAGCTCCCGCTTTGATATCATTAAAAAAGGCTCTTCCGACCGCAATCGGATCGACTCCAAAATGCTCATAAAACCGTTTATCTTCCACTGACAAAACAGCATCAATATAAGTCTGCGGCAATTCATCTATTGTCGTATAATTTGACTGCGATTCGATCCTTGCAGCCATCTCTTCTACACTTTCTTCTGACAGAGCCTTTTTATACTCCTCATAGCCTTTATATCCAAGAACTCCTCCTGCAATGATTACACATAAAAAAATAAAAGAAAGCAGTCTTTTTATTATTTTCATCTGAAACGTATCCTCCTCTTTCGTAAAAGCATTTCCCCGCTGCATATTCAATATATAAAATCTATCCGCTTTCTTCCATCCTTTTAGCTTACGTTTCACCGGGAGACTCTTACATTTTTGTAAGCCGAAAAAACATCCCCCTGATCCACTTTTATTCTCTGCCCTAAATGTCAGAGCCGTGTTTTATTTTGTCGTGCTTCCGAATCCTCCATTTCTCACATCAGTTGCAGCATCGTCAACGGTAATCCCATATTCCACAAAAATCCCCTGCATAAAGCCCTCTCCGGCTTTGATCTGAACTGTTTTTTCTTCATTACTGTCGTTTGTCAGTTTTGCAAAAATATGGCCTTCATTATCCGAATTATAATAATCACTGTCAATAATTCCAACCGTATTATTCAGTTGCAGACGAAACTTAAACCCAAGTCCGCTTCTCGGATAACATTTTAACACCCATTCCGATTCCATCCAAACCCTGATGCCTGTCGGAATTTTAATCGTTTCTCCCGGATTCAGTATAATGTCAACCGGAGCAAAAAAGTCATATCCCGCACTTCCTGCCGTTGCACGTCGAGGCAGCTTGATCCGATCGTAAATTTCCTTAAGTGTTTCTTTGCTTTGATCTTTATTTTCTCCCTTTTCTATTGCCTGAAATGTACCATCCCAGCCATCTGAAAATTGTCCGAAACTTACCTTTTCAAATCTTGCTATTCTTTTCATATATCTGACTCCTTAATGCTGTTCCTTTTTGAAAATCCCAGACGCATCCAAAACATCTACAATTTCCTCAATGACACTTTCATTTACTACAAGCGCCATTCTGACATACCCTTCTCCATTGCTTCCAAAAGCGCTTCCCGGGGTAACGATAACGCCTGTTCGCTCCATAAGCTTCATACAAAAATCCACAGACGATTCATACCCGTTCGGTATCTTCGCCCAAACAAACATCGTTCCCTGACTTTCTCTGACATCCCAGCCGATTCTCCGAAGTCCTCCGCACAATGCTTTATTACGAGACGCATACTGACGTCTCTGCTCCTCGATAAAATCGTCCGGTCCGGTCAATGCCGCGATCGCCGCATACTGTACCGGATAAAAAATACCGTAATCGATCTGTGAACGCAAAAGACGAAATTTACTGATAATTTCTTTATTACCTACAACAAAAGAAATTCTTGCTCCGGTCAGATTATAAGACTTAGAAAGAGAATAGAATTCTACTCCGACGTCTTTTGCCCCTTCAAACGAAAGGAATGATTTTCCCGGCTTGTCTCCATATGTAATATCTGAATACGCATTATCATGCAGAATTACAATCTCATTCTTTTTCGCAAAAGCGATCAATTTCTCATAAAACTCATCCGGAGCACATACACAGACCGGATTGAGCGGATACGAAACGATCATATATTTTGCTTTTTTTAAAACATCTTCGGGAATACTATCCAGATCCGGCAAGTATCCTTTCTCTTCCTCAATCGTATAATATTCTACGTTCGCTTTCGCGAGGATTCCGCTCATCTCAAACATCGGATAACCCGGATTCGGCACGAGAATCACATTGTCCGGATCACAAAATACCATACCGATATGAGCCATTGCTTCCTGAGAACCGTAAACAGACATAATCTCATCCGTTTCTACATGCACCCCAAAACGTTTCTCATATCGGTACTGCACCGCTTCCAATAATTCCGGCATATCTGCCAATGAATATTTATAATTATTCGAATCTTTGCACGCCTCCTCCATTGCTTTCATTACATGCAATGGAGGCTCAAAATCCGGCGTTCCTACAGAAAGATTGTATACTTTTCTTCCTTCTTTCAAAAGCTCTTCTTTCTTCTCATTTAACGCCCCGAAAATTCCGGGTTTAAAATCATTGATCAAAGTTGAAAATTGCTTACTGTCCAACACAAACGCCCCCTAACATATGATAAATCATTCTTTGATTTTCAAATTTGAATTGTTTTTATTCTATCACAGTTGTTATTTTATGTAAATGATGGACGCACCCCCGCTCATCATGCCTGCATTCCTGTATAAAAAATATAAAAAAGATTTGGGATGAAAAAGCAAAAACACTCTGTGAGAAATAGAAAGAAGGAATTTAGAAAAAATGCTATTTACAGTGAAGCATAACTCCAAAATCAAACAACTAATTATTTGAGAAATAAAAGACTTCTTTACAAAAAAGAATAATCGCTTTATAATTTAGATACAATAAATGAGAAGTTATTCGAGGTGGTAAATTTCGTTGCAACCACGCACCCTTTGGGTCAAAAGAGATGCAGGAGAAGCGACGCCTGCCGGATAACTTCTTTCCTCATTGAGTTGCAAAAAATTCTCATAGTTGCGACAGCCTTTCCCACTCATCAAAATCTGAAAGCCTTGATACTGTGCATTTCCTGTCGGCTTTAGCACTTTGATATTATCGAAGATTGCCACAACCTCATGTCCTGCAATCCCCTTTTCATAACCCGTTACGGTCATAAGTTCCAAAGGTATTCTCAGTACATCTTCTATAACTGCTTCTAACGTAACTTCCTTAATCGTTATCTGACACCAATCTATCAAAGCACTTAATTCTTCTTTCTGTCGTATTACTCCCCTGTTAGTGTAGGGGAGTTCTGGAAGAAAACTTCCGCTTCTTTCTTCCAAATTTATCAAACCTCCTTATCTGCAATGGCATTGCCATTGCCCTCAACCTGCCGTTTGGTACGTCAGAACGAGGACAGGAACTTTGACCGCCTACATATTTTTGTTTGGAACAGGACGGATACCCTTACAGGTAATCTTCTCCACTAATACAGGAAAGTTTCCTCTCTGCACATAAGGGGCATATACTGGTTCTCCCAGTTCCACCACAGCATAAGGCTCAATCTTTGGAAGTTCCGTTGCTTCCAAGCAAATATCCACGCTATTCCCAAACTTCATGCTTCCAAGATGAAGTTTTAATGCTTCCACTTCCTCTGTTTTCTTCTTACTGTCTTTATCATAGCGGTAACAGTTATCCGCACCCATGAAACGAAGTTCTCCAAAGGCTTCTTTTACCTGTTCTTTGGTCAATGTAATCTACATACACGTTCCTTTCTCCCCGTTGAACCGATAGGGCAGTTTCTCATATTTCCAATTTCTTATTACGACGTCGTTTGTAGTTCAGTTATTTCTGAACTTAATTGTATATTAGCACAGGTAAATTCGTTTTGCAATACAAAGTTTAGTTTTTTATGAACTTTTTGTTTTCTTTTTTCTGAACTTGTGGTATAGTGTCCTTAGACGATAAGATATTAGAAGTTATAACGAGATATGGAAAGAGAGGGTTTGCAGATGAATACAATCGCAGAACGGATTAAATTTGCCATGAAAGCAAAAAATAAAAAACAGGTGGATATCGTCAAAGATACTGGTATCAGCAAAGGAGCGTTCAGTTCCTATCTTTCGGGACAGTACAATCCGAAAGCCGATAAAATGGAACTGATTGCCGACTCTTTAGCTGTAGATTTGCGTTGGCTTTACGGGGAAAATGTGCCTATGGAAAATGCTCAAAAAGATGATACTGCCCTGCAATATGTCTTTTACAACAACTCCTGCTCTGAGTATCTTCTTGATGATTTAAACGATATGTATATCGCAATGAAAACACAGTATTCCGCCCTCATTCCACGCTTTTATGTCCTTGTCAACCGAAGCGGAAATGAAGTACACATACTGCCATTATTTTTAAGAGAGGATAGTTCCCAGTTCTACGAATGTCCGTCCGACTTTTTCCACACAGACAGACACAGCGTTTTCACAAGAGATTTTGACAGTATCAATGTAGAACTTTCAACTGCCACCGTCTATTATTACGGACTTGATACAAAAACCTATGAGCCGAAAGTTACAATGTTATCCTACTCACAAGCTGACGATAGCTTTTATATCGACAATGAAATACAGAGCGGTCGCATAAAGGCATTTGAAAAAGAACTGATGAAAGAAGCACTTTACTTAAAACATAACGCCCAGTAACAGACAAGAGGACTTGCAAGGTTTTCTGACCTTTCAAGTCCTCTGCTGTATCATGGTGCTGTTGGCTGTGTCCGTTCCGTCAAGGACTTCCCTACGGCGTATCGGCTACGCCTTGTTCCTTGACCTCACTATGTTTTCTCTTTTTCTCGACACAACAAAAGCCTGCACGAATTTTCTTCAATCCGACAGGCTCTCATTCTTTCACATACTCTATCAGTTCTTCTATTCCACAATCCAAGTAACTGCACAGTTTACAAATTAGTTGTGCGTCTAATCTCTGAAATTCATTTCTGCAATAACGATTAAAATTAGACCTTGGTATATCCAATTCCTTACAAATGGTATTCTTACTAATTCCTTTTTCTTTCAGCAGTTCCTCTATGTGAAGTTCCAAATGTCCATACTTCATTGCCTCACCTCTACATAAAAGTATATTCAATAAATCTTTATGTAGTAATTCACTATATAGTGAGGTACTATATAGTTATTCTCATAACTATATAGAAACAGAGGTATGTCAAAATGAAAAAGAAATTGTTATTTGTCACTATTATTCTAATCTTGTTTGCAGGTGTTCTTTATTACATTAGTTTACCCGATTATCTTGTATTTAACAGTATGTCGTTTAGCAATGGGGCTAATCGTGATACCGAACTACAAGTTATTGTATATCAATACTGGAATACAGATGAAGTAATAGCGGAAATCGAAACAGAACATAATCAAATCAACGGAACTCCTGCTACACTTACAATCAATCTGTATCACTCTAAATGGTCTTTTCGCAATGGATATGAACCATTTTATAGCACCACTATCAATTACGATTAAAAAGAAAAAGCAGACGGTCACTTTAAAACTGTCTGCTACAAACTGGGATTTAAATAATTAATTCTTAAATATTTTTTCTGAATAATCCATGCCTATTGCAATAAGCATAGAGACATCCATGTCCTTTCTTTCTAAATCGGATAGAAACATCTTGTTCAGGATATAATTTAACTATTTCCACAGAACCGGATGTAATATATGCGATAAAGGACACATAATGTTCTTTGTTCATAGGGTGTAGCATTGTAATTGAATATTCATCATCAATAGTTTCTATAAAAACCGAATGTTCCCCATTCATTGATTCGGGCTCCTGTTTGGGTAATGTAATTCCACAACAAGAAAAGTGTGCCTCTCCCACAGCCATAATAACATTTCCGCAAACAGGACAAACATAGAATTGTATTTTTTTCATATTTCCAGCTACATTCTCATTTGTTTTCAAATCGCCAGTGAAAAGTTCTGGCAAAGATACTCTAAGAGCTTTTGCTAATTCTTCGATAATTCCAATATCTGGAAGTCCTTTATTTGTTTCCCATTTAGAAATTGTTTTATCACTTACACCAATAATTTCCGCAAGTTCTTTTTGTGTAATTCCATTTTTTTCTCTCAATTCCCTTATTGTATTCCCTGCTATATAACTCATAACTATTGCCTCCTTTTCTGTTATGAGTTTATCTTATGAGAAAATTCACTTTTAAGCAACCTACGTTAAGTAGAGTACTCCCTCTCTATCCGTTTCATAAATTCCGATTTGTTATTATTGCCATTCTATCACATTTAATAGTCTTTAGCATTACTTTGCTCAAAATTTAAGGGCATATTGCACTTACACAATATGCCCCCACAATGTTTCCAAAAGACAATTTATATCATACTTTTATACCCCTATAAAAGCTCTTCTATACTCCCTTTGTACTCCCAATTTTGCGATACAGCTCGATATTTGACATCATTTTATATACTTTGACTTTTCAATAAATCCCGTAGATATCACATTAAAAAGGCGTTCCATACAAATCATACGGTGTTACCTGATATACGTAATAATTAAGCCAGTTCGTATAGAGGTTGTTGGCGTGTGCTCTCCATGTAAGTACCGGTTTATTTTCCGAATCATCATCGGGATAATAATTTTCCGGAATCTGAGGATTTAATCCACGGCTTATATCACGCTTATATTCTGAATCAAGAGTCATACGGTCATATTCCGGATGTCCCATCACAAATATCTGACGCCCTTCTTTTGCCATACACATAAATACACCTGCCTGAAGAGAATCTGCAAGAATCATGATTCTGTCATCCTTCTCCAAAAGTTCCTGAGGAACTTCCGTATGTCTTGAATGAGGCGCCATAAACACATCATCAAAACCTCTTACAAGAGGAATCTTCCTGTTTCTCACGCGATGTCTGTACACACCGGATAATTTCTTCGGAAGCGCTTTTTTATTGATCCCGTAATGATAGTAAATACCCGCCTGCGCTCCCCAGCACAAATGAAGTGTTGATGTCACATTTGTCTTTGTCCATTCCATAATTTCTGTCAATTCCTGCCAATAATCAACTTCTTCAAACTCCATTTGTTCTACCGGCGCACCCGTAATAATAAATCCGTCAAACTTTCTCGTTTTAATATCTTCAAATGATTCATAAAACTTATAAATGTGACTCGTTGATGTATTTTTAGAAACGTGGCTCGTCATACGGACAAACGTCACATCTACTTGGAGCGGCGTATTTGAAAGTGATCTTAAAATTTGAAGTTCGGTATCTTCTTTCAACGGCATAAGATTTAAAAGTCCGATACTGATTGGACGGATATCCTGATGTGCCGCCCTATATTCATCCATCACAAATATATTTTCATGTTCCAGTATTTCTTTTACAGGAAGATCGTTTTGTACTCGAATAGGCATAATATTATCTCTCCTTTTCTTTAAATATATTTTTGTCGGCATGGACATAAGTTCCGTCCGATTCTACATAACTATATTCGTCATAAGCATCTGTCTTGACAGGCAGTTTTTTCTTTTCAAGTTTGTTATTAACAAGCATTCCGACAATATAATAAACGACTGCAAATGTCGGAACTCCAAGTATCATTCCGGGAACTCCGAACAGGCCCCCTCCGATCAAAATCGAAAACACAACCCAAAATGCCGACAAGCCTGTGGAATCTCCTAATATTTTAGGACCAAGCACATTTCCGTCAAACTGCTGTAAGGCGATAATAAAAATAATAAAGTAAATCCCCATCTTAGGCTCTGCAAGCAAAATAAGAATCGCGCTTGGGATTGCCCCTATATAAGGTCCGAAAAACGGAATTACATTTGTCACACCGACGATCACACTGACAAGCATCGCATATGGCATATTCAAAATCGACAGGCCTGCGAAACAAAGAACACCGATAATAGCCGAATCAATGATTTTTCCTATAATAAATCCTCCGAATATTTCATTACTCTTAATAGTAAGATGAAGAATCATATTGGCATTTGACGGTTTAAATATAGCATATGTTATTTTTTTAGACTGTTTTGAAAACTTTTCTTTACTGAACAGTACATAGACAGAAACAATTAATCCGATCAAAATATTCATAATTTCACGCATGAAATTCAGCACACCGACTGTCAAACCTGACATAAAATCATTAATGCGTCCAAGCAGATCTGTACGCATCCAATTTTGCACAAATGTAGTGGCCTCTTTCATCACACTTTCTACGATATTCCCAATCGTCGAATTTTCTGTATTCATTTCACTTAACTCTCTGATAAAACGGTTCATCTGACTCGGAACATTCATGATCATATCACGAATACTTTTATAAAGTTCCGGTATCATCATATTAAACAGTGTAAAAATAATCGTTGCCAATATCACAATCGAAATACAGATTCCTACGGATCTCGACACGCTTTTCGCCTGTTTAAAATTAGGAAATTTCTTCTCCAAAAAAGGAAGGAGCTTCCTGTCTACTGCTTTCACTATCGGATTCAAAAGATAAGCGATTGCCAATCCGTAAACAATCGGCTTTGAAACTAAAAATATTTTCTGAATCACTCCCGATATGTGTCCTGCCCGCAAAAGCAAAAAATAAAAAAGAATACATGTTAAAGCGCCGACTACGATCGCCACAGTTTTGCCGAACTGCTGTTTTAACCAAGAAGGTTTTCCAGTTCCGAATATCGGCTGTTTCACATAATACCCTGTTTTATCACCATTTTTTTCGTTCTTTTTATACTTTTCATCTTTTTTGTTTTCTACATTTTCCTGTTCGTCGGTCATCTCATATACCTTCCAGTCTTTTTCGTTTATCAGATAAACTATAATTAATTTATTATAACGCTTTTATTCTTTCAGCGTCAACCGAAATATATCATAACCCGTACCATAACCCCATGCCATTTTGCCGCGCAGATTGTAGGCGATTGCCAAAGTCTCGCCCAAAATTCGTCTTCATTACAAAAATAAAAGGAACCGTCTTTTAATTTAAGACGATTCCTCTGACATTTACTTTGGATATATAATTTTCCTATTCTCCGTTATCTTGAATAACTGCTTTGTCCTTTTTCGTTCTTGCTTACCCCTTAAAACATGTGTTTAAACAATCAGCCTATGCATGATTGAAATGTCGCGCACTCTGTTCCCGATGCATGTTTTGCATCTCCGCCTTCTACGCTGATTTTTCCTGCATGGCATTCACACTCTTTATTATACATACAATTTGTTGCCTTACAATCAATGCAGGAACAATCTGAAGCCTCTTTCATAGAATTTGTGTAACTTCCTTCCTTTCTCTCCTGAAAGCTGTCACAACATGTCTCTTTCGGATTTTTTGCAGATTCTCCTCCTACTGTAATCTCATCAAGATCACAAAGAAACTGTTTGTTGTGTACACACGTCTGAACTGTACATTTTAATTGCGGCATAACGCTACCTCCTTTTATTCAATATCAATAGCATTATGTCCTGACATTGCTCATAATATTCTTTTATTTTTCAAAAAAATCGCCAAAACCGCAAAAAACTCTCTCACAAGATAATTTATCTGAAAAACATAATTTGAAGAAGCCGACACTGAAAAAACATGAGCATACCCTTCCTGTTCTGCTAAAAGTTTTGCCCTGTAACTATGAAAATTATTTGTAACGATTCCGACCGTCTCATGTTTCGGATCAATAAATCTCCGACTGAAACTTAGATTTTCTCTTGTAGAAACGGACTGATCTTCCTTTCTGATCCGATTTTCCGCAACTCCTTGTTCGATAAGATATTGTTCCATTGCATCCGCTTCTGAAATATCTTCTCCCGGGCCTCTGCCGCCTGAAACAACTACCATTGTCTTTTCATTTTCCTCTAAATAATGAATCGCTGCATCAAGCCGCCTTTTCAGCGAATCCGTAATTTTTCTTCCTCTTACCTGCGCCCCCAATATAATGATCCACTGCGCTCCTCTTTCAGGTTTAGAAAACATCCCTCGACAGATTTTAATTTCCACAGTCAGAAAAAGAATCCATAACCCCAGGCATATCCATCCGAAAACACTCTCCACATATGCAGGAAGCGGCACACATCCAAAAAACAGATGTGCGCCGCCGGTCAACAACCAAAAAACCGCAAAGGTCAATCGCAGTCTGCGGGAATAAATGACAAGTATTAAATAATACAACACACACAGACTTCCCAAAATCCAGAAATACTCTTTCATTTATGCATTTCTTCCACAGCACTTTTTATATTTTTTGCCACTTCCACACGGACAAGGATCATTTCTTCCTATTTTCTTTTCTTTACGTATTGTTCCTGAATTTTTCTGCTCTTTGTACAGACGTTTTCTCGTATTTTCATCAAAAATCTTTTCCCACTGCGGAAGTTCATAAAGCCAGTCAGCTCTTGCATCTACCATGTTTTTATATAATTTTTCTTTATCAAATCCAAGACTTACTTCTGTACCCTCATCCATCGTCTCAATCGGATTCGGTGTTTTCAAACTGTCGTTGATTCCGTCAAGAAAACCAACCATCGTCATTACATCCTGACCGTATTTTTCGGCAAGTTCTTTCACTGTTCCTTTTACCTCTGTATCAGGATCATCCAGAAGCTGCTCGTAAATCGATGTCTCTATTGTAAAATATTTTCCCCAAAAACTCTCTAACTGCTCTTTTGACAGGTTTCTGTCATAAGCCATATCTCTCCATTGATCTAATAAACATTTTTCGCTCATTGTATATTGCTCCTTTATCTTTAAAATCCATCTAAATCATTATATAACAATTTCTGTTTGCCGTAAACTATTATTTTAGGTATAATTACAGCATACCTATTCAGTTCAACAAGAAACTTGATCAAGCTATTTTTTCATGTTGATCGTCAATTCAAAAATATTTTTATAGTAGGAAAGGATTTTATCATGAAAAACATAAAACGTATCCTTGCAGTCATAGGTGTTATCCTTCTTATCGGAATGTATGTCTGCACTCTCATATTTGCTCTGATCGGATCTCCTGCATCAGACGACCTGTTAAAAGCCTCTATAGCCGCTACGATTTTAATTCCGGTTCTGCTTTACGGGTTTATTCTGATCACCCGGCTTTTAAAAAATAAGAATGATCAGAACGATGATTAATTCATCAATTATATAATAACTCAACCAACTTTAAGGCTGCTGCGGTTTTTTCATGGCATTCATTTTCACCCATGTTGCCGCGCCGCCTTATCGCTTGTCTTTTCTTCAGGTATTCTTCCATCGTCATCATCCTTATTTCTGTCTCTCTGTCATTCCGGCGCATAAAATATACCTCCTCTTCTTGCTTTTTTCAAAACCCGGTCTTATATCTTATGCTTTCTCTTTAAAAAATATTACAAAAGGATGGCGAAAACCATCGGCTTACACCATCCTCATTCTCATATATTCACTCTTTATTTTCCCCGGAAACAAAAGCCTCCGAAAGACAAAATCTATATATCTTTTACAAGAACCTTACTTTTAACTATGAACTAACGGTTACGATAAATAATATCATCTCTTCCCGGGCCGTTACTGATCATTGTAAATGGATATCCGACCTCTTTTTCGATAAACTCTATATAATTACGGCAATTTTCCGGAAGATCTTCGTATTTTCTGATTCCTCTGATATCTTCTTTCCAACCCGGAAGTGTTTTAAGAACCGGTTTTGCTTTTTCAAGAAGGTGTGTTACAGGGAAATCTGTCGTTACCTCTCCGTCAATTTCATAACCTACACATACCGGAATTTCATCCAAGTATCCAAGAACATCCAAAACCGTAAATGCAACATCTGTTGTTCCCTGCATTCTGCATCCGTATTTTGAAGCAACACAGTCAAACCAGCCGACACGTCTCGGACGTCCTGTCGTAGCGCCGTACTCTCCGCCGTCACCTCCGCGTCTTCTAAGCTCATCTGCTTCTTCTCCGAAAATTTCACTTACAAACGCCCCTGCTCCTACCGCGCTTGAATAAGCTTTACATACCGTAATTACCTGTTTAATCTCATACGGAGGAATGCCCGCACCGATCGCCCCGTAAGCGGCAAGCGTGGATGAAGACGTTACCATCGGATAAATACCATGATCCGGATCTTTTAAGGAACCAAGCTGACCTTCCAAAAGAATATTTTTTCCTTCTTTCAAAGCATTATGTAAAAAGAGCGAAACGTCGCATACATAAGGAGCTACCATATCTCTGTAGCTTACAAGTTCTTTATATAATTCATCAGGATCAATCAATGGTTTGTGATAAAGGTGTTCAAGCAATACATTTTTTTGTTCTGCTACACGAACCACTTTCTCCTTTAGCAATTCATCGTCAAAAAGTTCACTCACCTGAAAACCGATTTTTGCATATTTATCAGAATAAAACGGAGCAATACCCGATTTTGTCGAACCAAAAGATTTTCCTCCGAGACGCTCTTCCTCATAAGCATCAAAATTTTTATGATAAGACATCACCATCTGCGCTCTGTCAGAAACAAGAATCTTCGGCATCGGAACACCCCGATCCACGATAGACTTAACTTCCTTAAACAAAATCGGAACATCCAACGCTACACCATTTCCGATGATACTTGTTGTATGATCATAAAATACTCCTGACGGCAGTGTATGCAGCGCAAATTTTCCATAATCATTTACGATCGTATGACCTGCGTTTGCTCCGCCTTGAAAACGAACGATGATGTCAGATTCTTTACCAAGCATATCTGTAATCTTACCTTTTCCTTCATCGCCCCAGTTTGCACCAACTACTGCTTTTACCATTTCCATTCCTCCTGAACATCGTTGCTTTTAAATAATTATGAGCGGTACTTATGAATAACCGCAGTTAGAATTATACTATATTTTTCTTATTATGTAAAATGTTATTTCGTTTTTTATAAAAGGATCATAAAATTGTTTTGAAACAAAGGAGCCAATAGATTTTATAATCTGCTATTGTAATTGCCCTGAAAAAGTATTAAAATAACAGATACATTCAGGATGTTTCTCCATTATACAGACGGAGCACATCTTCTTACAGAAAGGAGAGTCAACAAATTGAAAAAACTTGTTAAATGGTTTAGTATCTTCGCTGTCATCGGAACGGCGATCGGGCTTGCCGTCGCGTATTTCTGCAAGAACAGTTCCGACATTCCAGAGGAAAATGATCCTGCCGAGACCGAGGATGATGACTTTGATCTTGATGCCGATCTTCAACCTGCATCCGACAGAGAATATGTATCTTTAAAAAAGACTGATGATGACACAGATACCGAATCCGAATCACTTGAAGAAAAATAATACAGAAATATTCCGTGTATTTACTATTTTATACACAACTAAAACACGCCGGAACATAAGTTTCGACGTGTTTTACTTTCTCAAAAGCAGAATCTGTTCAAACTGATTTGTCAATTTTCCTCTTTATTCCATGCTTCATCAAGCAGACGAGCCGCATGCAAGATTTTTTCATCGCTCATATTTGCATATCCTAACAGGATTACCGATTCGTTCTGTTCTCTGTCTTTTTCTCCCACATAATATTCTGACAGTCCGTATACTTTTACTTCTTTTTCTTCTGCCAAACAGATTAACTCTTTTTCGCTTCTTCCATCGCAAAAATGAAGAAGAAGATGTACTCCTGCATTTTCTCCCGACACCGTAAACTCTGTTTTCATTTCTTTTAAAGTGCTCAGTAAAACATCATGTCTGCTCCGATACAAAGCTCTTGTTTTGTTCAAATGACGTTCATAATATCCTTTTTCTATAAATTTCTGCAAAATAAGCTGATCTACTTTTGATACAGTAGAGCTGATAAATCCGCACCGTTTTTTATACAGCGAACATACTCTTTCCGGCAGGACAAGGTAACTCATCCTAATCGCAGGAGCTATAGATTTTGAAAAAGTTCCGATGTAAATCACCTTTCCGCTTCTGTCATATCCCTGCAAAGCCGGAATTGGTTTTCCTTTATAACGAAACTCACTGTCATAATCATCTTCTATAATAAATCTCTCTTCTTTTTCCTGCGCCCATTTCAAAAGTTCCATTCGCCGTTTTATAGGCATAACTATTCCAAGCGGATATTGATGCGAAGGCATCACAAATGCGATATCTGCATCCGATTTACGCAGTTCGTCCACACGCATTCCTTTGTCATCCATATCGACAGTACACACTTCATATGACAAATTTTCAAACAGACGATACGCCTGCTTGTATGTCGGATTCTCCAATGCGATTTTATGTTCGCCTCCTAAGATCATTCCGAGAAGCATTAAAAGATAGTCATTTCCGGCTCCGACAATAATCTGCTCCGGAGTACAATTTACTCCTCGGGCCTGATGAAGGTAACTGCATATAGCATTTCTAAGTCCATATTCTCCCTGAGGGCAGCCGAGACGAAACAGTTCTGCCTTATCATCCACAAGACACTCTCGGGATAGTTTTCGCCATATATTATACGGAAAGCTTTTCAGATCCACTCCGCTCGGAGTAAAATCATACCGGTACTTTTGTTCCTGTCGTTCATTATTTTCTCTTTTATTATTTTCCTGCGCATCTATCTGAAACAATCCGTCAATCTGACAAACAAAATATCCTCTGTAAGGCTGTGCCTCAATATAACCTTCAGACAGCAACTGTTCATACGCCAGTTCCACCGTACTTCTGCTTACTTCCAAATGTGCGCTTAATGCTCTTGTAGAAGGAAGTTTCTCTCCGCTTTGTATCCGTCCTTTTTTGATATCATCTTTTATATAGTCATATATTTGCTCATAGAGCGGGACTTTTTGTCCCGCTCTTAAATTAATCATTAATTCATTCATTCTGTTTTATTATAAACTACCATTTATTTTGGAAGCTTAAATGAGCTCTTCAATGATACGATTCTGTTAAACACAAGATGATCCGGCTCAGAATCATGAGAATCCACACAGAAATATCCATTTCTCACAAACTGGAAGCTGTCATATGCTTTTGCACCGTCAAAACTCGGTTCCACATAAGCATCTTTTATTATCGTCAGTGAATTCGGATTCAGATTCAACGATCCATCTTCTTTATTATATACACCCTTTTCTTCATCGATTAAGTTCTCATAAAGGCGCACTTCCGCTTTCTGTGCATACTCTGCCGGAACCCAGTGAATCGTTCCTTTTACTTTCCTTCCTGTAAAACCGCTTCCCGCTTTTGTTTCCGGATCATAAGTACAATGTACTTCTGTTATCTTACCGTTTTCATCTTTCACAAAACTCTCACATTTTACAAAATACGCATGCATCAGACGCACTTCATTTCCCGGGAATAAGCGGAAATATTTTTTCGGCGGCTCTTCCATAAAATCTTCTCTTTCGATATAAAGTTCTCGTCCAAACGGAACTTTACGTATGCCTAATTCTTCATTTTCCAAATTATTCGCAACATCTAGATATTCAACCTGACCTTCCGGATAATTATCTATTACGAGTTTGATCGGATCCAACACAGCCATCATACGCGGTTTTTTCATCTTAAGATCTTCACGGATACAATACTCAAGCATTGCATAATCTACAGAACTCTGCGCTTTTGAAACTCCGCACAATTCGATGAACATCTTTATAGATTCCGGTGTAAATCCGCGGCGTCTCAATGCCGCAATCGACACAAGGCGTGGATCATCCCATCCGTCTACGATACCATCCTCTACCAATTTTTTGATATAACGCTTTCCAGTAACAACATTTGTCAAATAAAGTTTTGCAAATTCAATCTGTCTGGGCGGATTCTCAAACTCGCACTCTCTTACAACCCAGTCATACAATGGTCTGTGATCTTCAAACTCCAATGTGCAGATAGAATGTGTAATTCCTTCAATCGCATCTTCGATCGGATGTGCAAAATCATACATCGGATAAATACACCATTTATCTCCGGTATTATGGTGTGTCATACGCGCCACACGATAAATAATCGGATCTCTCATATTTATATTCGGAGAAGCCATATCTATTTTAGCCCGAAGAACTTTCTCTCCGTCCTCATATTTTCCTTCCCGCATTTCTTCGAATAATTTCAGGTTTTCCTCTACAGAACGATTTCTATAAGGACTTTCTTTTCCGGGTTCTTTCAATGTCCCGCGGTATTCTCTCATCTGTTCTGCGGTAAGATCGCACACGAATGCTTTTCCTTTTTTAATCAGTTTTACTGCGCATTCATACATTTGATCAAAATAATCTGATGCAAAATATAGCCTGTCTTCCCAGTCCGCTCCGAGCCACTGAATATCCTCTTTGATCGAATCAACAAACTCCATTTTTTCTTTTGTCGGATTTGTATCGTCGAATCTCATATTAAATGTGCCGCCATATTTCTGGGCCAGTCCGTAATTAAGCAAAATTGATTTTGCATGTCCGATATGCAAGTAACCGTTCGGTTCAGGCGGGAAACGAGTAGCCACATGATCATATACTCCCTCCGCCAAATCTTTGTCTATTTCCTGCTCGATAAAATTCTTTGAAACAGTTTCGTTTTCCATTGTCTCCTCCTCTAATAACGCAAACATTCATAGCAATTATCTTATCATAAAATTAAGATATCTACAAGTACTCGGTTTACTTTGCCGCGTTGATGTGATACAATAAGCCCACTGTCTAAAATATGTATCAACGCATTTCATTTTTTCAAAAGTATGCGCTATTTTTATTTTAGAACAAATTTACCTGATTACAAAAAACAAAGAAAGGCTTTTAGTTATGAAAAGAGAAAATTTTGGTTCACGACTCGGCTTCATCCTAGTGTCGGCCGGATGTGCTATCGGACTGGGCAATGTATGGAAATTTCCCTATATGGCCGGACAATACGGAGGAGCCGCATTCATTTTAATCTACCTGCTGTTCCTTGTGATACTCGGATTACCGATCATCGTATGTGAATTCAGTGTAGGACGCGCAAGCCAGAAAAGCATCGCTACATCTTATAACGTACTGGAACCGAAAGGAACGCGTTGGCATTTTACAAGATGGTTTGCAATCGCCGGAAACTATCTTCTTGTTATGTTTTATTCCATGGTCGGCGGATGGATGCTTTATTACTGCTTCCGGATGGCAAAAGGAGAGTTTGCAGGCATTGATTCCACAGTAGTTTCCGCAAAATATGATTCCATGCTGGGATCTCCTGTCACACTGACTTTTTGGACTATACTTGTAATTTTACTTGCTTTTTGGATCTGCAGCATCGGTCTTCAAAAAGGTGTCGAAAAGATCATGAAGATAACTATGCTCTGCCTTTTGGCAATCATGGTCGTACTTGCCATAAGGTCAGTTACTCTTCCGGGTGCAGCAGAAGGACTCAGATTTTACCTCATTCCGGATTTCGGAAAAGTACTCGAAAACGGGGTCGGAAACGTTATTTTCGGAGCAATGAGTCAAGCTTTCTTTACACTAAGCATCGGAATGGGCGGAATGGCAATCTTCGGAAGCTATTTAGATAAATCCCGTTCTCTCACCGGAGAATCTTTAAGCATCCTTCTACTGGATACTTGCGTTGCTCTTACTGCAGGTTTAATTGTATTTCCTGCATGTTTTTCATTTAATGTACAGCCGGATGCAGGTCCCAGACTTGTATTTATCACTCTTCCGAACATTTTCACTCAGATGCCGGGAGGACGAGTTTGGGGGGCTCTGTTTTTCCTCTTTCTTTTCTTTGCAGCCCTGTCCACGATCGTCGGCGTATTCGAAAACATTGTTTCCTTCGGGATCGATCTTTTTGGATTCAGCCGCAAAAAATCTGTCGGCATCAACATTGTACTTATTATTGTATTAAGTATTCCTTGTATTCTCGGCTTCAATATTTTATCGGGGATACAACCGCTCGGAGCAGGATCGAACATTATGGATTTAGAAGATTTCCTTGTGTCAAACAATATCCTTCCTCTTGGTTCCGTTATATATCTTATGTTTTGTACACACAAAAACGGTTGGGGATGGAACAATTTCATTCAGGAGGCAAATGCAGGAAACGGATTGAAATTTCCTCAATTTATCCGTAAATATATGACATATATTCTTCCCTGGATCGTTGTCATCATCTACTTAAAAGGTTACTATGACAAATTCAGTTCTCAAAGCAACGTCGTCTTCGGCGTATGGATGGCTGTCGCATTTGCATTTCTTCTCCTTGTTTTTTCCGTCACACGGAAGCAAAAACAGACCAAACTATAATCGTTTTTATAAATTCGCTTTATTAAGTGCAGACAGTAAATAATATCAAAAGAAAGTTCTGTGGATCTCCAAAGAACTTTCTTTTTACAGTAGCGACTACATTTAATATTCTTTTGCAAATTCTACATTGCCCCGTTCAAAATATTTTCCCACATCCGCAAGGAGTCTTGCAAAATACAAGCATACCGTCGGATCAATGTCCGGATGTTCCCTCCTCAAATCATAATTCTGTACACCGATAAACATTGTATGCGATGCCTTCCAATCCCTTTCCAATATCGGGAAGAAATCTTCAATATCTTCACATCCCGCATAAAAAAAGATATTAATATTATTTTTCATCGCATCAAAATACCGATAAAAATCCGGTAGTTTCACTCCCTCCATCACTCTGATAAAATGTGTCAATTTTTCCAATCCTTCTTTTAAATCTTCCAGTTCCTCTCTTCCTATTTTCATCTTTCCCTCCGCCCCCATAGCGAAAATCACCACTAAATTTTGTACAAGTATACCACACAATCAAAAAAAGAACAGAAAATGACAGGAATTCTTGCATTATTCTGTCTTTATCCCGCCATTTCATATTCCCAAGATACAAACAGGCGACGCTGAACAACACTTTTTAATCACAACCGGGCAGTCCCTTTTAAAACAAAAAAGAAATAATTATATAATTATATGAACGTCTTGTAATACAATTCTCTTGACAACTACTGCTAAATCGTTGTATATTTATCATGCATTTGAGTTACATATATGCTGTCTTGGCGCAGTCGGTAGCGCGTCGCCTTGGTAAGGCGGAGGTCGGGGGTTCAAGTCCCCTAGACAGCTTTCTGATTTTTAATATATCGATTACTTCTGATTATCTATACAAAAACAGGAGAGTTAGTATTTCACTGACTCTCCTTAAATTTCAATCAATTACTTTTTTCCGATGATCCTATCACAACATTTCCGAATCAAGCAAAATCGTAAACGGGCCATCATTGATCAAACTTACTTCCATCTCTGCTCCAAAGCGACCTGTCTGTACGACTGACACACTTTTCTTACTCTCTTCAATTATATACTCATATAACTGATTTGCTTTATCCGGCGCCCCTGCCTCAATAAAACTCGGCCGGTTCCCCTTTTTACAATTTGCATAAAGCGTAAACTGTGATACAAGCAAAAGACTTCCGCCCACATCAGCTAACGACAAATTTGTTTTTCCCTCTGCATCTTCAAAAATCCGCAGTCCGATCATTTTCTTTATCATTTTATCCGCAACTGCTTCCGTATCTTTGTCTGAAACGCCAATCAATACAAGATATCCTTTTTCAATCTCTCCTATCACGCTTCCTTCCACTTTTACAGATGCCTGTTTTACCCGCTGTATTACAAATTTCATAACCTTTTACCTGCTTTCTCTATTTGAATTTCTCAGGCTCTTATTTCTGTTTTGAGCATTTTTTCTGTTTTTTTCTTAATTCTTTGAAGAGCATTATCAATCGATTTCGGACTTTTTTTCAACAATTCCGCGATTTTTTTATAATCAGTTCCTGTTAAGTGCAAATAAAGAACCTGTTCTTCCATCGGGCTTAAATTTTCTTTCAATCGTTCAATAAAAGCTTCTGTGTACTCTCTGCCAAAATACAATGCCTCAGGATCATTTTCCCGGTCAGGCTCTATCAGATCGATCAGAGGCAGTTTTGTACCGTTTTTATTCGTCTCGCTTTCTTCATAAAGTGAAATATAAGAATTCAGAGGCATATGTTTTTTTCGATTTGACGCCTCAATAGCGGTGTACATTTGCCGAAGTACACATGTTTCCGCAAACCCGGCAAATGATCTGCCCATGCCGCTGTCAAAATTTCTTACCGCCTTGATTAATCCGATCATGCCTTCCTGAATAAGATCTTCTGTTTCTCCTCCGATCAGATACATTGCGCGTGCCTTCTTGCGGACCATCATTTTATATTTCTCCATCAGATAATCTGTCACATCCCGATCCCCGGAGTGCAGTTTTTCAATCAACTGTTCATCCGTCAGCTTTTCATATTGTTCCATCCTTTAAAACACCCTTCAAACACTGCTTTACGTCTTATTTTGCAAGTCTCTGTCTGACAATCTCATAAGCAAGAATTCCGCCTGCCACGGAAGCATTCAGAGAGGTAATCTCGCCTTTCATCGGAATTGACGCAACGAAATCACAATTTTCTTTTACTAATCGGCTGACTCCATCCCCTTCATTTCCGATAACAAGTCCGATCGGTCCTGTGAGATTCATATCATACATTGATTGTCCGTCCATATCGGCGCAGACAAACCAAATTCCTTTTTCTTTCAATTCTTCCATTGTCTTTACAAGATTTGTCACTTTTGCAACCGGAGTATAATTCAACGCCCCTGCCGAAGTTTTCGCTACGGTCGCCGTCAAACCAACCGCTCTCCTCTTCGGAATGATCACGCCATGAGCTCCGGCAATATTGGCTGTTCTTATAATTGCCCCCAAATTATGAGGATCTTCAATCCCATCTAATACGATCAGAAACGGATCTTCTCCCCTCTTTTCCGCAAGTTTAAGCATATCGTCAATCTCTGCATAATCATAAGCCGCAGCGTAAGCAATTACGCCCTGATGCCTTCCTGTCTGCGTAAGTTGAGATAATCTTTCTTTTCCGACAAAATTCAAGATTGTTCCATGCTTTTTTGCTTCCCTGACAATCGTGCTTACCGGACCATCCTGACATCCGTCCAACACAAACAGCTTATCGATCGTCCTTCCAGAGCGAAACGCTTCCAGTACTGCGTTTCGTCCTTCGATCACTAATGTATGTTCTTTTGTTTCTTCAATTTTTTCAATCGTTTTTCTCTCCATTTTCCAATTCCTTTTCCATACTTTCCAGTCCGATCGTTACAAGCTCAACAAGCCGTTTGTACTCCTTTTTCAAGTAAAGATAACCTACCAACGCCTCAAACCCTGTCGCTCTTCGATAATCGGTGATCGACTGATTTTTTGCAGCCGAAACGCTCCTTGTATTCCTTCCCCTTCGATATACCGCATGTTCTTCTTCTGTAAGATGTTCCTGAATTGCCCGCATCATAAAAGACTGAGCAGACGCCTGCACATACCTGCTTGTCTCTTCATGCAGTTTATGCACCTGCCTGCCGCCTCTGCCTACCACTCTCATCTTAATAATAAGATCAAAGACACAATCTCCTATATAGGCTAAAACAATAGAGGAACTTGCTTTTGGGTCTGCCTGCTTCATTCCGGGAATCAGATCCATATAATACTCAAATCCATATCCTAAGCTTTTTTCCATTTTACTCCCTCTCGCGTATCTTCAAGAATAATCCCTTTTGCCAGGAGCTCGTCTCTGATCTGATCTGCCAGAGCAAAATTACGATCTTTCCTTGCAGCCTGACGTTTTTCTATCATCTCTTCGATTTCCGAATCTAACATTTCCTCTTCTTTTATAACGATAATACCCAAAACATCTGTCAGCAGACATAATCTGTCAAGCAGGTTTTGCAAATATTCTTTTGAGCTTGCTCCGTCGGCAGTCGTGTTCATATATTTGACAAGATCAAAAATAGCCGCTATCGCATCGGCAGTATTGAAATCATCATCCATTGCCCTTTCAAAAGCTTCTACATATTCTGATGATTTCTCAAACAATCTCTTCTCCGACTCTGTCATTTTCTCTTCTGACGTGTTTGAAATAAGGAATTTCAAGTTATCTGCCGCAGTAAGGATTCTCTCCAAAGAATTTTTCGCTGCTTCCATCAATTCTGCACTAAAATTAAGCGGACTTCTGTAGTGTGCACTCAGCATAAAAAATCTCAAGATCTGAAGGTCATACTTTTCTCCGATCTCTCTTACTGTAAAAAAGTTACCGAGTGATTTTGACATCTTTTTATTATCAATATTAAGAAATCCATTGTGCATCCAATATTTTGCAAATTCTTTTCCGTTCGCGGCTTCGCTTTGAGCAATCTCGTTTTCATGATGCGGAAATATCAAATCCTCTCCGCCGGCATGAATATCAATTTGTTCTCCGAGGTATTTTTTAGACATCTCCGAGCATTCGATATGCCATCCCGGACGACCCTCACTCCACGGAGATTCCCAGGCAGGTTCTCCCTCCTTCTTCGGTTTCCAAAGCACAAAATCAAGCGGATCTTCTTTTTCGTCTTCTCCTGTAACGAGAAGCGATCTTCCTCCCGACCTCAAATCATCCAGATTCTTATGCGAAAGCTTTCCGTAACCTTCAAACTTTCTTGTACGGTAATAAACCGTTCCGTTTTTTTCATAGGCGTATCCTTTTTCAATCAATGTAGAAATCATTTCCACCATGCCGCAGATTTCTTCTGTTGCAAGCGGATTTTTCGTAGCCGGTTTTACATTCATTGCTTCCATGTCTTTTTTACATTCCGCAATATATCTTTTCGATATCTCATCAGCAGAAACGCCTTCTTCAATCGCTTTTTTAATAATTTTATCATCTACGTCTGTAAAGTTTGATACAAAATTCACTTCAAATCCTTTATATTCAAAATAACGGCGTACTGTATCAAATGCGATCATCGGTCTTGCATTTCCGATATGGATAAAATTATAAACCGTAGGACCGCACACATACATTTTTACTTTGCCTTCTTCCAATGGCACAAATTCTTCTTTTCTTTTTGATAATGTATTATAAATCTTCATCATAATCTCCTTTCTTTTCCACACATCTTATATCTTTCACAAGACGTTTCAATTCCTTATGCAATCTTAAATTTTCTTCCTGAAGCCTCTTAATATCCGACAATACCGGATCCGGAAGATGAATTTGATCCATATCGGATCTCGGAACTTTTTTATTATCCATTTTAACGATACGCCCCGGCACACCTACTACCGTACAGTTCGGGGGCACCTCTTCTAAAACAACTGATCCCGCCCCAATCTTTGAATTTTCTCCGATCGTAAAAGAACCTAATATCTTTGCTCCCGCGCTTACCATCACATTATCTTCCAATGTTGGATGGCGCTTTCCTTGTTCTTTTCCGGTTCCGCCAAGCGTTACCCCTTGATAAAGAGTTACGTTATCGCCAATCACCGTTGTCTCACCGATGATAACTCCGCTCCCGTGATCAATAAACAAACCGCGTCCGATTGTAGCTCCCGGATGAATCTCTATTCCTGTTTTTCGCGCCGCTCTTTGTGAAATCCATCTCGCCCAAAAATAATGTTTTTTTAAATATAATTTATGAGCCACTCTGTATCTGAGTATTACACGAAAACTTGGATAAAGCAACACTTCCATATTTGATTTTATCGCGGGATCCCGTTCCCGCACAACTCGTATTTCTTCTTTAATATAAGATACAATACCCATTCTGTTCTCCCACAAAATATTTTTTACTTTTACCGGTTAAATAAAAACTTCGTCTCAGATCAGAGACGAAGTTTTTCCGCGGTTCCACTCTATTAAAAGATTTTTCTTTCACTCAACAGCCTGTAACGTATGCTAAACGAATCAGGCTACTTTTCATTCACCCGATCAGCTCCCGGACGCACTTCACAAACCATCTTTGTACAGGAATGCTTTCAGCCTCCGACATTCCCTCTCTGCGAACTTTCACAATCTGTTACTCTTTCCGTTCTCTGCTTTTTATTCTTCGACATATAATTTATATTATGCAAATTCCACATTTTTGTCAATACCGCTTTTCCTTGAGTTTCCGCAGTTTTATCCACAGACCTCTGTTTTTACTAGTTCCATTATCAACAACTTTCAAAAAATGCCAAAAATATAAGGAATCTTCTTCCTTTTTGATGTAAAATTAAGCTATCAAACAAAAA
>ENA-ORNZ01000139-ORNZ01000139.1-human-gut-metagenome-genome-assembly--contig:-NODE-139-length-108684-cov-11.186598_pt1 | contig 108684 bp, 99 predicted proteins | sample MGYA00242124_ERZ509040 | MGnify/ENA primary metagenome ERZ509040 (study PRJEB26280, sample SAMEA2338733) | human gut metagenome | biome: human gut; feature: human-associated habitat; material... | reverse complement strand
GGGAAGAAATCAAAAAGTGTGCTGTTTTGGGAAATGCAGTTGCTGGATTGTGTGTACAAAAGAGAGGTGGAATCCCTGCGATTCCGACGAAAGAGACAGTGTTTGAATTTATGCTCAAAAAGCTTATCAGATGTTTGTAGACAATCTGAAGAAAAGTGCAACAACAAGAGCGTGCATATTTGCAAGCTTTTTTGAAAACTGTCGTTTGGTAAAATCTATTCTATTTTTAAAAGCTTTGCGATAAAATATGTTCTGTGATTCATTCACAGTATTGTATTTTGAGGAGACTTCATTCATGGTGAGTGAAGTCTCTTTTATTTTGCACTGTATAATGGAAAAAGTTTTGGTTGAACAGCAGTTGGAATAGTGAACGCATGCGTTCACATTTTATAACTAAGAAGTAATGGATTGGAAAGAAAATAATCAAGAACTTATTGTAGTATTATTAACCTTTGATACAGACGAAAAAGGTGGAGATGGTGGGTTCAATCCTAATGCTACATATACCAACTGGCAGTGGCATTTAGTGAAAACAAAAGATAAAAAGAATTGGGAAATAATCAGTTGGGGTTATTAATCGATTCCGGTTTGATGAATTCATGTGGCTTTTGAAATGGTAAAGTGATTTTATTTTACTTATTCCGGAGCGTGGTATATACTAATAGGTAGAGTAAGTAACGCACAGATGTGACAAAATTGTCTTTTTAAATATAGACAGCCTTGTGAGGGAACGCTGTACGGTTAGGATACTGCATAAAAAGCAGGAAAGAATAACGAAAAACGGAGGAATTAAAATGAAATTTCAAAAGCTTGGCAACACGGACATCGATGTTTCTGTGGTTGCATTAGGTACTTGGGGGCTTGGCGGCGGAAGTGTCTGGACAGACGGAGATTCTACAGTTGAGGACGCGAAGAGTCTGCTTGATATTTGTCATGAACATGGCGTGAATTACATCGATACCGCACCGGTGTATGGCACAGGAGTAAGTGAGGAACTGCTTGGTAAGGCACTGAAAGGCAGAAGAAATGATTTTGTTTTGCAGACCAAATGCTCTCTGAACTGGAGAAATGAGGGCGGTAATTTTCATTATGAACGAGACGGTTATACCGTTAACAATGACACCCGCGCATCAGCAGTGAAAAAGGACGTGGAAGACTCTCTGCGCAGAATGGGAACCGATTATCTGGATTCTGTTATCGTACATTATGTCTGCGGTAGCTTTCCGGTGGAAGAAACTGTAGGAGCATTGGAAAATCTGGTTCGTGAAGGAAAAATCCGCACCTATGGACTTTCTAACAGTCAACCCGCAGATTTAGCTGCATATCAGGAAGCCGGCGGAAAAGTATCCGTTGTACAGGAATTTTTCAGTATTCTCTCTCCTTTCCATGGCAGAGAATATTTTGATCTGTGTAAAAAGTATAACACGGTATTTCAGACCTATGGTGTGTTGGAGGAAGGATTTTTAACTTCTCCTGCCTTTATGGAACGTGAATTTGCAAAAACCGATATCCGATCCAGAATACCTTGGACAGATCCGGAGAAAAAAGAAGGACTTCGCAGGGCCTTTGAAATCTGGAAACCGCTTTGTGAGGAATATCATTGCAGTTTTGCAACGCTGGTAGAAGCCTGGGCATTATCTCAGTATGACCGAATGAGTCTTCTGGTTGGAATGCGAAAAGCTTCCAGTGTGGAAGATACCGTAAAGTGTCTGGATATAAAGTTGCGTGCCGAGGACATCAAATGTATGGAGGAAGCAGTAAAGACAATTCAGGTTGCGGTTCTGGACAAATAGAAAACTGAAAAGGTGGAAAGGATCGGGAGCTTGTATCCGATCCTTTCTTTATCCGAGAATAGATAGCATGAAAGGAAAATAAGTATGAAAGAACCTATGATGGCAGACAGCCATGAAATCACAGTTAGAAACTATAAGCAACCGATGCGAAATCGTCTGATCATGATGCTGATCTGCATTGGGATTGCTCTTGCATCATTTTTTGTTGTTTCCAAATGGGCAACTTCTGTCGAATCGTACCGTTGGGTTATCAAAACGCTGAATGGATTGCAGAAAAAAGCACTTGGGCTTTCCGGAACAGCAACCGCTCTTGCAACAGGTGCTGCAGCAATACCGGGAGAAGCCGCAACTCCGATCGCCAATAAGCTGGCAGATGTCGCAGGCTATATGGTGATCGTTTATGCAGTGATCATTGTTGAAAAATATTTACTGACTATCACCGGGTATATTGCATTTAAAATCTTATTTCCTATCGGATGCGTGCTTCTGGCAGCAGGCAACTTTTTGAAAAACGGATGGAAAGAATTTATCTACAGAATCGGAATCAAGAGTATCATTCTGGGTGTTCTTTTGTGGGGACTGGTTCCTACCAGTGCATGGGTGACGAATATGGTAAATGAAACCTATGCAAAGTCCTATGAAGCTGATTTTACACTGGAAGATACGGAAGAATTATTAGATGAGGGAGATACCTCTGCAAACGCAGACAAGAAGGATGAAGCACAAGAAACGAAAGATAAAAAGTTTTCTTTCAGTGGATTTCTTAATAATGCGAAGGATAAGGTTGATGATGCGATTGATGCGGTAGGTGAAGTCGCTACAGAAAAACTCTCTGCTTTTGAGGATGGATTGAACAGAATTATAGAGGGCGTGGCAGTGCTGCTTGTGACAACCTGTGCCATTCCGGTTCTGGTCATGTTATCATTTACCTGGATTCTGAAGGGAATAATGGGTTTAAAAATTCCATCTATTACTCTTCAGTCAGTGCCAAGGGTTTCTGAAAGGAAAAGAAAGAAAACGGAAGAGAATTAATTTTAAATTTTACCGAAGGAGAGGAATGAGATGACAAAAGATCTGACAACCGGGAAAATCATGCCGATTCTTGTGAATTTCACTGTGCCGCTTGTTTTGGGAAATCTGTTTCAGCTGACTTATAATGCGGTGGACAGCATCATCGTAGGGCATTTTGTGGGGAAAGAAGCGCTGGCGGCAGTTGGTATCTGTAATCCGATCAGTACGCTTATGATACTGTTTTTAAATGGATTATGTATGGGGGCAAGTATCCTCATGGGAATTCAGTATGGGGCAAAGGATTATAAGACTTTGCACAGGCAGATCAGTACAACCATGTTGTCGGGAGTAGTTTTTTCTTTTTTTCTGACTTTATTTTGCGTGGTATTTGCTGTACCGATCCTGCATCTGCTGCAGGTAGATGCATCGATTATGGAGATGACGCGGCAGTATTTACGGATTATTTTTCTGGGATTAATGTTTACCTTTTTGTATAACTTTTTTTCCAGTACCTTAAGAGCTTTGGGAGACAGTGCATCGCCTTTGTATTTCTTAATTATCAGTGCAGTCCTGAATATATTCGGAGATCTGTTTTTTGTCATTGTACTAAAGGCAGGAAGCAATGGATGCGCCATTTCCACAGTGCTTAGTGAGGCACTGTGCTGCCTGTTCTGTATTATTTATATACAGAAAAAAGTACCGATTCTTCGTCTGGGTAAGAAATGGCTGGTATTCGATTCACGTTTGCTGAAGAAAACAATTGCTTACGGATGGGCATCCGCCATGCAGCAGGCCACCGTGCAAATGGGAAAAATTGCGATCCAGGCGCTGGTTAATACTATGGGAGTTTCCGTGGCTGCAGCTTTTGCGGTGGTCAATCGGATTGATGACTTTGCAATTACACCGGAACAGAATATTGCCCATGCCATGACGGCACTTATGGCGCAGAATAAGGGAGCCGGAAAAAATGACCGCATGCGGGAGGGATTTCGTTGTGGGATGATTCTGGAAATTGTTTATGGAGCAGCTGTTATGGTGATCTGCCAGGTATTTGCCGGAGAACTAATGGCACTTTTCGTAAAAGATGAGGAAGTAATAGGACATGGTGTCATTTATCTGCATCTGATTGCTGTGATGTATATTCTTCCGGCCGTTACGAATGCAATTCAAGGGTTCTTCCGTGGAATCGGAGACCTGAAGGTGACACTGATGAGCAGTTTTACCAATATGGCAGTCCGAGTCATTGCAGCAGCACCTATGATTTTGTTGTGGAACTTTGGAATTGAAGCGTTGCCATATTCCTATCTGGCAGGCTGGGTTGCCATGCTTTTGGTAGAAACGCCTTTGATGATTCGGATTTATCGTAAAAAATAACAGGATTTAAAGAAAATATAAAATCGTTCAGGGAATGAGCTTATACAGAATCCAGTTCTAATCTTTTTATAAAAGCCAGCGGTGTCATATGGTATTTTGCTTTGAATGCTCTGTAAAAATAAGAAAGATTATGAAAGCCAACAGATAAAGATACCTCTAATATGGAGGTGTTACCGTGTTCAAATAACTCTACCGCTTTTTCCAGTCTGATATTGTTAATATACTGAATGCAGGTCATATTCATGTGTTTTTTGAAAAAGCGCATAAAATGATACTCGCTGAAATAACATAGCTTTGCAAGTTCAGAAACCGACAGAGCTTCTGCATAATGCAGATCAATATGATCAAGTACAATTTTTAATTTGTCGGAAGAGTCTGATTCCGTGGAAAATCTTGTGCTACTGTACTGGAGCAGAAGAAAAAGTGTCTGCAGCAGATAAGATTTTATGGCGAGTTCATATCCAAACATCCGGGTATCGTAAAGGGAGGCAAGCTGTGCAAAAGACTTGCAAAGAGAATCATATGCAGGATGATCCGCGGTAATGAGACAGGGTAAAGATAATTCGTGGTTTACCATGGGCGTAAGGTAGCGGGTAGAACAGATGTCTGCAGTATTTCCTCCCAAAAGATTCATATGGAATACATAGGTTTCCGAACAGAAGTCCTGACTGCTTTTCAGGATAATGGAATGCAGCAGAAGGGGAGGAATAAACAGGATATCCCCGGTACTTGCCTCATATTCAACTAAATCGATCTGGTAGACACAGGAACCTTTTGTTATAAGGGTAAGCTCTGCTTCCTCGTGCCAGTGCATTGTTATGACAGGTGCTTCTTTTGTCAGCTTTGTAATATACTTCTGGATTGGAAAATAAACTTCTCCATGTTTGATATTTTCTTTTTGCTCCGGTATAAGTGAATGTGGCGTTTTCATTTTTTGTTCTTTCCATAATAGCAGTATTGTGTTATATAATGAAAAAATAATGCAAGATTTGTCAAAAATAAGATCTTATAATGGCAGTATAATACAGCTAAAGCAATAACGCAATGGCGAACAAATACTATGATTATATATGAAAGAGGTTGATAAAAATGGGAAAAAAGTGGTGGCATGACAAAGTAGCGTATCAGATTTACCCAAAGAGTTTTCTGGATACAAATGGAGACGGAATCGGAGATCTGAGAGGAATTATTTCTAAACTGGATTATCTGAAAAAATTAGGAATCGATATTATTTGGTTATCACCTATTTATAAATCACCATTTGTAGACCAGGGATATGATATTGCGGATTACTATGCAATTGCAGAAGAATTCGGAACAATGGAAGAATTTGATGAACTGCTGGCAGAAGCAAAAAAACGAGACATGCATATTATTATGGATCTGGTTATTAATCATTGCTCCGATAAACATGAGTGGTTTCAGAAAGCACTTGCTGATCCAGATGGAGCGTTTGCGGATTATTTTTATTTCCGCAAGGGAAAAAACGGCAATCCACCGAGCAATTACCGTTCCTATTTTGGAGGAAGCTGTTGGGAAAAGGTACCGGGAACGGACAAATATTATTTTCACATGTTTGCAAAGGAACAGCCGGATCTGAATTGGGAAAATCCGAAGTTACGGCAGGAACTGTACAAAATGATCAACTGGTGGCTGGAAAAAGGTCTCTCCGGTTTTCGAATCGATGCGATCATAAACATTAAGAAGGATCTGAACTTTCCTGATTTTGCACCGGATGGGAAAGATGGTCTGGCAAGCTGCTGGAAGATGGTTGAAAGTGTAGACGGAGTAGGGGAGCTGTTGGAAGATCTGAAAAAATCAACTTTTGAAAAGTATGATGCCTTTACAGTCGGAGAAGTATTTAACATGAAACCGGATGAATTACCGGAATTTATTGGAGAAACCGGTCATTTTTCAACGATATTTGATTTTAGTGCCCATACGCTCACTGATGGAGAACATGGATGGTATGATGCTCCGAAGCTGGAATTTGCGAAATGGAGAGCTGCGATCATTCAGGCACAATTAGAAACACAGAAGTATGGCTTTAAGGCGAATATCATTGAAAATCACGATGAGCCAAGAGGGGCATCCAGATTTTTGCCATCTTATGCTCAGACACCGGACGGAATCAAGATGCTTGGTACCATAAGCCTTCTCCTCAGAGGAATTCCTTTCATTTACCAGGGGCAGGAAATCGGTATGAGAAATGCCAAATGGAACAGCATGGAGGAATTTGATGATATCAGTACAAAAGACCAGTATCATACTGCCCGTGAAGCGGGATTATCGAATCAGGAAGCCTTGGAAGTATGCAGCCGTATGAGCCGTGACAATGCAAGAACACCGATGCAATGGACGAGCGGGGAAAATGGCGGTTTTACAAAAGGAACTCCATGGTTAAAGGTAAATCCTTTATTTAAAGACGTGAATGTGGAAGCTCAGGAACAGGATCCAGATTCAGTTTTGAATTATTATCGCAAACTGGTTGCACTGCGTAAATCGGATGAACTGAAAGAAGTATTTACCTATGGAAAATTTCTTCCGGAATATGAAAATGTGGACGGAGTCATGGCATTTTACCGTAAAGATGAATCCAAGTGTATTCTTGTGGCTGCTAATTTCGGAAAGGATGCTGCAACAATCAAACTGAAGAGCGAAATCGAAAAAGTATGGTTATCGAACCGTATAGATGGAACGGTAGATTCTGAAAAGGATTCATTGAATTTACGGAGCTGTGAAGTGGTTGTTCTGGAGCTGGAAAACCACAAGTAACTAACTATATAACTCCCGGACCTCTTTTTGAATCAGACGTCCAGCTGCTTTTGAAAGCTGATCAATCTGGCGGATCCTGGTAAATTCTTTTCCGTAAATCTGTTTAGCATTTGTCACTTCGCCATCGTTTCCCATAAAGACGGCGGATACATGAATTCCGTTTTTGCGAAGCGCTCTTACCTCTGCTGCAGTATCCTTGATGGCAGCATGTTCTTCGTAAGCAGATCCGAAAGGAGCATTTGATGTCGGATATTTGATTTTTGATTTGATTGCCGCTATCATTATATCCTTTGGATGCTACACTCCGGTAACACTATTCAGTAAAACAAAACCAAAAGTCAGATTACTGATGATTCTGAAGACATGTGCGTATATGTGGATCATTGCTATGGGGCTTCAGCTTTTATTTTAGAAATATGATAAATCAGGGATTGACCTTGCTGGATTATATGCAGCAGATCAATCCCTGCTTCTATTTAACAAAACGGTATCCAATCCAGCCAGATTCTGCTATACTGTATAAGAAAATCAAATAGAAAGGGTGGAACGTATGATCACATTAAATGACTATTTATATTCAGGTGATACGATTTTTCGGATTTTAAGAAATTATACAGTGGATCTGAAGAAAGAAGCAAAGAAGAATCACAATGAAATAGATCTCATCCATTCCAATTTCCTGATCCAGTTCAGGGAACTGCTTGAACACAATGATTTCCTTACTGCACAGTCGCAGAAAATCAGGGATTTTTATAAATACATGGTACAGGAATATCCTCTGCTTGCTTTTACTTTCAAAGGAAGGATCAAGTCCCTGATCCGCGCAGAGGAAAAATTCAACGGGTATATTGTAGAATATATTTATGATTATTATGAAAAACATCATACCTATCCGCCGGTGCCTGACCTAAGGGAAAAACTGAGCTGCTTTCGGGATATTATCGCATACCGTCTGGTAATTTCTCTTCCAAAATGCCATATCAGGGATGACAAACTGCGAGAAGAAGAGGAAATCAAGTATTTATACAGGATCGCGAATGTTCTTCCGGGGTTTCTGGAGGAAAGAGGATTTACGGCAGAACCTGCAAAAGGGGTGCTTGAAAGTACGTCTCCTTTTATGGATGAGGCGGTGAAACCTTATTATCGGGATTATATTTCCAATGGAAGCGGAGGCAGCTATCAATCACTCCACATCACGTTTTATGATAACTGTTCGAGAAGTTACATGGAAGTACAACTGCGGACAAAGAAGATGGATGATATAGCGGAGATTGGAGCGGCAAATCACCAGGCCTACGAGAAGGAACAGGAAAGAGTCAGGGCAAGAAGAGAAGCTATTCCGGAAGGAGAATGCATTTATTTTGATGAGGCATACGAAAGAGGAATGCGGCTTCTGGGGTTGGAACTGAAGGATCTGGAAGTCAATATGTTTGCTGCGGCAAATAATAGTCTCATCAATGACGGATGCGGATTATACAGGGGGAGACTGATCCTGCCGTATGAACATTTATCAAGATTCCAGACGGATCTGAATGATTAAAAGGATTATAATAAGAATGAATACATCAGATACAAAAAAAGCATATTACCATCTCTAGGTCAGAGAAGAGTTGTATCTGGATAATATGCCGGATCTCTTTTGAGAAAAGAATAAAAAAAGAAGAGAGGTAAAAAATGGAAGAAAAGAAAAAACAGACAGAACCGGAAGCCTGTAAAGTGGCAAAAAAATGCGGAGGATGCCAGTATCAGGGAGTGTCATATAAGGAGCAGCTGAAAAAGAAGCAGAAAATGGTGAACGCTCTGTTGTCAAAATACGGAAAAGTAGAACCGATCATCGGAATGGAGAATCCGTATTATTACAGAAATAAAGTACACGCCGTATTCGACAGGGACCGAAAGGGAAATATCGTATCCGGAACCTATGAAGCGAAGACACACCGGGTCGTTCCTGTTGAAAACTGTCTGATCGAAGACAAAAAGAGTCAGGAGATCATCCGGACGATCCGGGGACTTTTGAAATCTTTTAAGATCAAAACCTACGATGAAGATACAGGATATGGCCTGTTCCGTCATGTGCTGATCAGAAGAGGGTTTAAAAGCGGAGAGATTATGGTGGTTCTGGTGCTTGGATCACCAATCCTTCCATCGTCTAATAATTTCGTAAAAGCACTCAGAAAAGAACATCCGGAGATTACAACGGTTGTCCTTAATATCAACGACAGAAAGACCAGTATGATCCTTGGGGAGAGAGAAAAAGTGTTATATGGGAAAGGATTTATCCGGGATGAACTCTGCGGGTGTACTTTCCGGATTTCACCAAAGTCCTTCTATCAAGTAAATCCGGTGCAGACGGAGATCCTTTATCAGAAAGCGATTGAATTTGCACATCTGACAGGGAAAGAAAGCGTGATCGATGCCTATTGCGGAATCGGAACGATCGGTCTGATCGCATCGGGACATGCAAAAGAAGTAGTCGGTGTGGAACTTAATAAGGATGCCGTGAAGGATGCAATATTAAATGCAAAAGAGAATCAGATCCGGAATGTGAGATTTTTCCAGGGAGATGCCGGGGAGTTTATGGAGGCGATGGCAGCAGAGGGAAATAGTATGGATGTGCTGTTTATGGATCCGCCGAGAGCCGGAAGTGATGAAAAATTTATGGCATCTGCAGTGAAGATGGGACCGGAGAAGATCGTGTACATTTCCTGCAATCCGGAGACACTGGCAAGAGATCTGAAGTATCTGACAAAAAAAGGATATCAGGTAAAAAAGATACAGCCGGTGGAAATGTTTGCGTTTACGGAGCACGTTGAAACCGTCGTACTCTTATCGCGATAACAAAAAGATTGATGAAAAAAAGCAGAATAAGCGTTCTGCTTTTTTGTTTTTAGTCAAATGTCAACATTTAACAATTTGTTAAAAATGCACAAATTGTAGATTGTTAACAATTTGAATGTGTGTGAATGAAAAACAGATATCGCCAATATATGTAGTAAAATCCGTCCATGAAAGAATTGTTTTTTTGTATACAATAAAAATACGTCGTATTTCACAAAAATGCACAAAAACGAAAACGATAATAGATGTTTAATTGGTAAAATGTTATAATTGTCTTAACACAAAGTTTACATTTATGGAGGAATGCAAAATGAAAAAGAGAATGATAGCCCTCATGCTGGCTGGTATCATGGTACTCTCGGTCACAGCCTGTGGCGGTGGAGGGGCTTCCAGCAAGAACCAGAATAATCAGGATGATGGTGAAAGCAAACAGGTTGGAGTTGAGGTAACCGAAGATATGCAGAGTGCACCGCCGGAAGATGCACCTGTAGGAGGACAGGTTGTAGTTGCAATTTCACCAGGTACCTTATCACCGGATATGTACGGCGGATGGACAAATAGTGCAACGAACTCTGGATTTATCGGACTGATGAGTGGTTACGCCCTCGCTGATTACAATCGTGATTATGTTCTTGATTGGGACCCGGTTGTTGTTAAAGATCACGAAGTAATCGAAAACGATGACGGAAGCAAGACATACCGTTTTGAAATCAATGATAACCTGAAATGGAGTGACGGTTCTCCGATCACAGCAAAAGATTATGTATTCAGTCTTCTGCTTCATTCTTCTCCGGAATTTGCAGCCTGTGAAGGTGATGCAACATACGGATGGGCTTTAGTTGGATACAACGATCATGTACAGGGAACAACAAAAGAATTTGCAGGTGTTAACCTTCTTGGGGATTACGAATTTTCTATGACAATCAGTGCAGATCAGCTTCCGAACTACTATGAGATGGCAAATGTTGCCTATGGACCGGAACCGCTTGCAGCAATCGCTCCTGGATGCGACGTGAAAGATGATGGAAACGGAGCATACCTTACAGACGGATTTACAGAAGATCTCATCAGAGAAACCTTGCTGGATCCGGATAAAGGATTCCGTTATAAAGCACCGGTTGTATGCGGACCTTACAAATTAAAGAGTGTTGACCTTACAACTGAAACTGTTGAACTTGAAATCAACGAAGAATACCTTGGAACATATGATGGAACAAAACCACATATCCAGACAATTATTTCCAAACCGGTTGCAGATGAAACAATCCGTGACGAATTTGAAAAAGGAACAATTGATTTCTACTCAGCAGGTACAGGAGAAAAGATCGAAGCTGCCTTAACAAAAGTAGAAGAAGGAAAATTAGATGCAAACTATGGTCTTGTACCGGGAACACGTATCAACGAGATGCGTTATATGTGTGACTTTGGACCGACACAGTTTGAAGAAGTAAGACGTGCAATCGCTTATATCGTAGACCGTGATGAAATCAACAAACAGTTAACAGGCGGATACGGTACAGTGGTAGACTGTTATGCAACAGATGCTACAACAGATTTTGCAGCAATCAAAGATGATATTGAATCTGAACTGATTCACTACTCATATGACCTTGATAAAGCAAAACAGGAACTCATCGATGGTGGTTGGACACTGAACGAAAAAGGTGAAGAGTACAAAGAAGGTACAGACAAATACCGTTATAAAGAAGTAGATGGTGAATTGATGAAATTAAAAGTTGAAGTAGCATGCTGCGAAGATGACTACTCAAAACTTTACAACACAGTAATCCCACCGGAAGCAGAAAAGATCGGTATGGAATACAAATACACATCTATGGACTTTGCTCTTATGATCAACCATTTGAATCGCCAGGGTATCGATGAACCAGAATATAACATTTTCTACAGTAGTATCGGAATTCCGGAAATTCTCTTCTACTGGAACTGCTTCGATGACGATCCGAGTTTAATGGGAAGCTGGAATGTTAACTACATTTCCGATCCGGAATTAAAAGCAATCGGTAAAGAGATGCAGAAAGTTGATTCTGAAGACATTGACGGATTCAGAAAATTATATGGAGAATTCCAGCTGGCATACAACAAAAAACTTCCAAGTCTTCCAATGGGATCAGGAGTTTCTTATATGTTCTTCAATCCGAAGCTTAAGAATTTCGTTCCTAGAGCTCATGTGGGATGGGGAGCAATGGTATTAGATGCATACTTTGAAGAATAAGCATAAAGGATTCATCAGAATAGATCAATTCTATTAACTTTTGATATGCATGACAAAACAGGGAGGACAGAACAAAGGGAAATGTTCTGTCTTCCCGTATCTTTTCTTTATACGAAAACAAAATTATGGTAATGGTTCGGACAGAATCACATGTCATGAATAATTCAGGAATAACTATTTCATCCAGAAGGAGAAAACTACATTATGGCAAAATACATATTGAAAAGACTTGGTTATATTATTATAGTATTCTTCCTGCTTTCCATCTTACTGTTTGGTATTTTTAAAATGGTACCTGGTGACCCTGCCAGACTTATGGTCGAGGGACAAAAGCAGAGTGTTTCACCGGAACAGTATGAGATGCTTTATCAACAGGCAAGAGTACGTCTCGGACTTGATAAACCGATTCCGGTTCAGTATTTAAGCTGGATGGGAAATATCTTACAGGGAGATTTCGGTTACTCTACCGTATATCGTATTCCGGTTAAAGAACTGATCGGACCTCCGATGAAAAATACAATCGCCCTGAACGTTGTATATTATATTTTCCTTTTCGCAATTGGAATTCCGCTGGGAATCAAATGTGCGGTAAAAAAAGACACGGTGTTTGATACATCACTCCAGGTAGCAACTATGATCGGTATCAGTATTCCTTCATTTATTTCGGCGCTGATCTTTATCTACCTGTTTGCAATTAAAATTCCGATCTTTCCAATCAGTGGAATGGTCACAACGGGTGCAAATTTTACAGGCTTCCGTGCATTCTTAGATTATTTATATCATATGGCACTTCCTATTATTGTATGTCTGACAGGTATCGGTGGTCTGATCCGTTATGTCAGAGGAGCTCTTCTTGATGCATTATCTATGGATTATGTAAGAACAGCCCGTGCCAAAGGTCTGAAAGAAAAAACTGTTATTTACAAACATGCGTTCCGTAACGCGATGATCCCGATCACAGGCTGGATCGTAGGATCTATTGTAGGTATCTTTGGTGGAGCGGTTATCATTGAGACTCTGTTCTCATGGAAAGGTGTCGGAAAACTTCTGATCGATTCCTTGAACCAGCATGACTATACAGTCGCACTGTCCATGCAGATGTTTTACATTTTGTTAGGACTTGCTGCAAACCTGATCACAGACTTATGTTACTGTATCGTTGATCCAAGAATTAAACTCGATTAGGAGGAAGACAAATGTTATTTGGAAAGAAGAAAGAAAAAGAGCAGCGTTCCGTTCTTGAAGAAGAACAGATGCAAAGTCCTTTTCGTACGATTATAAAAAATCTGCTAGAGAACAAACTGGCTATGGGAGGATTGATCGTATTTGTATCAATTTTTGCAATGTGCTTCATCCTTCCGATCTGGTTTCACCAGGATTTAAACTATCAGGATCCAACACAGAAAAATATCGCACCGGGATTTTCATTCCTTTCGGTTCCGTCAGATTTAAAAGACAATGCCGAAGTGATTGAATTTGGTCCGACATATGGTGTAGGAGTAGACAAAGACGGTTACGTTTATGAGTGGGGACAGTTAACGAAAAACCTGAAAAAAATTCCGGCTGATATGGGAAAAGTTGTTGATATCGCAGTTGGTCAGGACCACGTGCTGGCAATCAACGATAAAGGTAACTTATACACCTGGGGCTTCAACCGGATGGGTCTTAATGTGATTCCGCCGGAACTGAAAGGCAAAAAGATTGCTGACATTGAAGCAGGATATCAGGTATCCGTTGTTGTAACAGAAGACGGAAAAGTTGTTTCATGGGGAAATACAAGTGCAGTTGATATTTCTACAGCTAATGTAAAGGACGAAAAAGTCAAAGAAGTAAAAGCAAATATTCAGACAGCCATTGCCCTTACAAAGGATGGAAAAGTCATCTCGCTTGCAAAGAAAGAAACTGCTTTAGATAATGTACCGGAAGAGATTCAGGGAAAAGTAGAAAAAATCGCTTTAACAGATAAAGCAGCAGCAGCTGTATTAAAAGATGGTACTGTAAAAGTCTGGGGAAACAATCACGACCATATTTTCTCCGTACCGGAAGAAGTGCAGGGCAAAGCAGTGGATATTTCAGGTGGACGTAACCATCTTGTTGTTGTGACAGAAGATGGAAACGCAGTAGCCTGGGGCGGAAATGAAAACAATCAGGCAAAGGTTCCTGCTAAAGCAACCAATATTGCAAAATTAGCCTCCGGCTATTATCAGAACTGTATTATCAAAGAAGACGGCTCTGTTGTGACATGGGGACTGAAAGGTTACTTACTTGGAACAGATAATCTTGGAAGAAACGTATTCTACCGTATCTTAAAGGGTGGACAGATGACTATGACAGTCGGATTCATCGCTGTTATCATCCAGTTTGCGATCGGTATCTTAGTAGGGGGTATTTCCGGATACTACGGTGGAACTGTGGATATCCTTCTTATGCGTCTGGCAGAGGTTGTCGGATCCCTTCCGTTTATCCCACTGGCACTGATTCTTTCAGCTTTGATCGGAAATAAAGTATCTGATGTCGGAAGAATCATCATGATCATGTTGATCCTCGGTTTCCTCGGATGGACCGGTATCGCAGGTCTTGTCCGTGCACAGGTGCTTGCAGAACGTAACAAAGAATTCGTTGTCGCTGCAAAAGCACTGGGTGTAAGAGAAAAGAATATTATTTTCCGTCATATCGTACCGAACGTAATGACGATCATTATCGTACAGGCAACAATCTCATTTGCAACCTGTATGCTGACAGAATCCGGATTATCATTCTTAGGATTCGGTGTTGCAGAGCCAATTCCTTCATGGGGAAATATGCTGAACAACTGTCGTTCTTCAGAAGTTATCTCACAGTACTGGTGGAGATGGGTATTCCCGTCAGTTGTATTAGGACTTTGTACTGTAAGTATCAACTTGTTTGGTGACGGACTTCGTAGAGCAGTTGACCCGAAAGCAAATGAAAGGTAGGAATAACGATGGCATATTTATTGGAAGTAGATGATCTACATACATTTTTTAAGACAAAAAAAGGAATTGTAAAAGCGGTCAACGGTGTTTCCTATCGAGTAGAGCCTGGGAAAACATTGGGTATCGTAGGAGAATCCGGAAGTGGAAAGAGTGTATCGGCAATGAGTATCTTAAAACTTTTGGATGGAAACGGATATATCGACAGCGGTACAATTACTTTCAAGGGAAGAAATCTTGCGGAGTGTACAATCAATGATATGTACCAGATTCGTGGAAATGAGATTTCCGTTATTTTCCAGGAACCGATGACAAGTTTGAACCCGGTATATACGATCGAAAAACAGTTAAATGAAGTTTATTTAACCCATCAGAAAATCACAAAAAAAGAAGCAAGTGAGAAATCACTTGAAATGTTAAAAGCTGTTAAGATCCCGAATCCGGAATCTGTTATGAAACAGTTCCCGCATCAGCTGTCAGGTGGAATGCGTCAGAGAGTTATGATCGCCATGGCTCTTGCCTGCGAACCAAGTCTTCTGATCGCTGACGAACCGACTACTGCTTTGGACGTTACCATTCAGGCACAGATCTTAAAGCTGATGAATGAACTGAAAAAGGAAAAAGGGACCTCTATTCTGTTCATTACACATGACCTTGGAGTTATCAACCAGATGGCAGATGAAGTGGCAGTTATGTATTGTGGTCAGGTTGTGGAAATGTGTAAAGCAAGAACTATCTTTGCAAAAGAGACAACCTGTTCACATCCATATACGGAAGGACTTATGACTTCAATTCCACGTCTGGATACACCGGTCGGAGCAAGACTTGAGGCAATTCCGGGAGCAGTACCTCATCCGCTCAATCTTCCGAAGGGATGTAAATTTGCTCCGCGTTGTAAATATGCAACAGAGAAATGTATGAATGAAGAACCAAAATTAGAGTTGGCAGAAGACAATCACTTGATTCGTTGTTTCTACCCGGATAAGGAGGCACGCCATGCCAAATAATGATGAAAAGAAAGTGCTTTTGAAGGTCACGGATCTGAAACAGTGGTTTCCACTTAAGAAAACAAAGTTATTCCAGAAAGAGCAGGAGTATGTAAGAGCCAATGACGGAATTACTTTGAATATTTACGAAGGAGAAACAGTAGGTCTTGTTGGAGAATCCGGATGTGGAAAATCAACATTTGGAAGAACTTTACTTCAGATCTACAAACAGACAGAAGGTAAGACAATGTATTACGGCAGAACTCTTACCGATATGGCACCGCTTTATGTAGACGAAACAATCAAAAATATTTCTTCTGGTAAAAAGAAAATTGCCGAATTAGAAGCGAAGGCAGAAGCATTAAAAGCGGAATATGAAAAAATGGAAGATTCTGCGGAAAAATTCCAGAAACAGGCTGAATGTGAAAATATCCAGAAGAAATGTAATATGGAATTCCTGAATCTTGTTCAGATCATTGGTGGATTCTATAGCTTAGATGACACAAAAGAAGCAGAACAGTTACTGCTTGAAAAATTCAAAGTTGCCAGAGTGATCAGCGGTTTAAATGAAGAAAACCAGATGGAAGGTGTCGATAAGACAAAAGAAATCGCAGAGAAGAAAGTGGAACTTGAAAAAGCGGAGAAGAAGTTAGAAGAACTCCGCAGTAAATATAAAAATGATGAAGCTTTTACAAAATACGAAGCATACCGTGATAATGGAGTAGATCTTGCGAGACTGAAAACACAAGAAATGCGTTTCCTACGTAAAGATATGCAGATGATCTTCCAGGATCCATACTCATCACTGAATCCGCGTATGACAGTTGGACAGATCATCGGAGAAGGTCTTCTTGCACATGGCATTTTTAAGAAAAATGATGAAAAAATGCAGGCGTATGTTATGGAAGTCATGGAAAAATGTGGACTTGCACCATATATGATCCATCGTTATCCACATCAGTTCTCCGGTGGACAGAGACAGAGAATCGGTATTGCACGTGCACTTGCATTGAAACCAAGATTTGTAGTCTGCGATGAGGCGGTTTCCGCACTTGACGTTTCCATTCAGTCGCAGATCGTCAACCTTCTGAAAGATCTCGGAAGCGAAGACAATCTTGCATACTTATTTATTTCACATGGTTTGAGTGTTGTAAAATATATCAGTGACCGAATTGGTGTTATGTACCTTGGAAACATCGTAGAGCTTGCAGAGTCACAGGAAATGTTTGATCACCCTACACATCCATATACAGAAGCGCTGTTATCAGCAATTCCGACGACAGACGTAGATTCTAACAGAGAGATGATCCCGCTTGAAGGAGATATCCCAAGTCCGGTTCATCCGCCGAAAGGATGTAAGTTCCATACAAGATGTAAATACTGTACAGAAATCTGTAAGCATATTACACCGGAACTTGTGGAAATGAGACCTGGACATTTTGTAGCCTGTCATAATCCACTCGGAGTAGAAAAGGATTCATAAAATCAGAAAGGAATTAGCATGAGCTTTTTTGGAGGATACAGCAAACGAGGAAGACAGTTGGAAGAACAGGATAAAAAGTTCCTGGAATTTAAAAAGCAGATGAGTGACCAGAACATTGTTTTTGAAAAGGGAGATTATCTGGCAATGGTTTTGGGGGCATTCTGGGCACTCTGGCCGGCTCTGGCCATTACACTGGCAGTAATTGTGGGGATCAGCCTGTTCTTTTTATAAAAAAACTGCAAAAATCTGAAAGGAAGAATGAATGGATTATACCAGGAAGGCATCAATACAAAGAAAAACTCTTTGGCAGCAAATCGCTGATGTGTTAAGAGAAGACATCATTCGGGGGAAGATCAAACCGGGGGAACGAATTGTAGAAGAAGATATTGCGGAGAAGTTTCATGTAAGCCGGGGACCGGTCAGAGAAGCCCTGCGTCATATCGGGGAGGAAGGATTTGTTGTTTATGAGTCTCATAAAGGCAGTACAGTAAAGACGATTTCCTATGAAGAAATGCAGGAAAAATATCTTGTCCGCTCTACCCTGGAAGTTCTGGCAATCAGGATCATTGCCGGAAAACTTCCGGAAGAAATCGAACGGGAAATGGATGAGTGTCTGGACCAGATGGAAGAAGCTGCGAAAGAAAAAGATGTGTACCACATTATGTGTTATGATGAACAGTTTCATTCATGCATTGTTCGAGCAGCAAAGTGCGAAACCTTATATAAAATATGGGCAATGCTCCGAGAAAGCAATTTGTGCGGATATTATACAATGGGTGTTGAATCCATCATCCCCTTTGATGTACTTCGCTACAATCATGAGATCCTTTTAAAAGGAATAAAAGAATTGCCTGTTGAAAAGACAGCAAAATTGATTGAGGAGCATTATATGATCGTTCCGGAAGTTCTGCATGAAAAACAGTGTAAGAAATCCGAATAGAACGAAGGATAATGTGATTTCAGTTGTTTTAGATCAGGTGGCTAAAAAGACCACCTGACAGCGGCGTTCTACTTCAAAGCTTCGTCACAAAACAGACTGTGTAAATACTTGCAATTACAAGAAAAAACGAATACAATATAGAAAAAGAGGCAGGTATCAGGCGGAAATGAGACAGATGGAATTTAAAATGGAGCGTCCGGGACTGGTTGAACCCGGACAGATTGTTGATGTGACAGAGGGCGTTGTAGCTGCGTATTTTTATTATACGATTGAGCCGGCTGTGGCAATGAGCGCTAATTATCGTTCATGGCAGAGACTTAAGTCAGGACAGGGAAAGGTGATTGACGTAAAGCAGACACCGCAAGGGTATTATGTGGTATGTGAATTTGATGAAGAGGATGTGGAATAAAGAAAAGGAAAAATCCACTGGAAAGAATTCAATATAAAAAGATCAGAGAATGATAAAAAATGTGATTATCAGACTCTGATCTTTTTATATTGTCATGTGTATGGAAGGAAACTACCGGTGGCAGACTCTGCAGATGCTGAATGATGGAAAAAACTGCTATATAATCCTGAACCAGGAACATAAACAGAGAAAATCTACAGTCCAAGAAGAGCAGGAAGTTCCCCGATTGCGCCAATCTGTCTTGGTGGATTCGGAATATCACCAAATCCATACGAAGCATAAATAAAAGGAACGTCTGCTTTCTGGCAGGCATCAAAATCACCTGAAGTATCTCCGACATAAACCACATCCTGCAGATGATTGCGCTCCATCAGAAGACGGATGGATTCATTTTTTGGAACCTGTGTCTGACCAAAGCATAAAAAATCTTTGATATATTTTCCGAGTCCCATCGTTTTTAGAAAAACTTCGATATATCCACACTGGCAGTTGCTGACGATATAAAGGTCGGTTTTCTGAGAAAGGCTTTCCAGTGTCTGCGCAACATCCGGGTAAAGAACACCGTGATCGGTTTCAAGCAGCCGATTTTCATAGTTAAAGCAAAGATAACTGATCCGGTCACGTTCTTCTTTTGGGCAGGAAGGAAAGAGTGCAAGCGTGATCTCATCCATTGTTTTTCCGAAAAGTGACTTAAGCCCATCAGCTGTAAGTGAGAGGGAAAAATCCGTATTCTCATCTATCGCCTGATTCCAGGATCTGGCAACTGCTTCGGTTGAGTCCCAGAGTGTGCCGTCTACGTCAAATATAATACCATCCATAATTCAATCTCCTGTATCTGAAAAAAATATTTAACAGGTTAAGGATAGCACAAGGCGAGTATCCGGGCAATGATCTGGAAAATATTTTATCGAAAAGTTACAGGTGCTGTCGAAAAAATGCGAATTAGTAAGATAGAAGAAAAGAAGTGTAAGATAGTAGAAACAGAGAAAACAAAAGAAATAAGTGGGGGAAAAGAAATGGCTGAGGGGAAAATCAGGATCAAAGATATTGCAAAAATAGCCGGAGTGAGTGCAACAACTGTATCGAATGTGATCCATGGAAGAACGGAAAAGGTATCAAGAAAGACGAGAAAAAGGATAGAGGAAATCCTGAATGAACAGGAATATGCCCCAAGCATGGGAGCACGTATCCTTTCTGGAAAATCTTCCGGGATGATTGCTGTAGTTGTTGGAAAAAGGCAGGAATGGGAGCAGGAGAGTGAAAAATTAGAAGAAATACTGCGTGAGATCGAGAAGAGTCTGGATGAGAGAGAATACTATATGCTGCTGCATTTTGTAAAAACAGCAGAAGAATTTGTACGATATGCGGCGGTATGGAAACTGGATGGGGTTATCTGTATCTGGCTCAATGAAGAGGAGTGTACAAGAATCCGGCAGATGTGTGCAGTTCCGGTGGCTGCGATATACAGAACAGACCGGATTTACGGAAAAGCCGGTGAGGAAGTCGCAAGGTTTCTGTTTAAAAGAGAGGAACGGAGAATCTGGTTTCTGGATGGAACGGAAGAGTACGGAAAAGCGGTATGGCAGGGAATGCAGAAAATATTTTCAAAAAAAGGCTGCTGTCTTGAAGAAGAACAATATCTGGAAATTCCAAAAGACAGGGATCTGCGGAGAATGTTCTATAAAATCCGGCTGGCAGGGCTTGCTTTATCCGCAGATATGCTCGTATTTGCATCTGCCGTACAGGGAGCAGAAGCTGTCGGTTATCTGCATGATCTGGAAATCAAGGTGCCGGAGGAAATTAAAGTGATGGCAGTCGGAAAAGAAGAAACAGCACTCATTTGCCGCCCGCAGCTGACAACAGTCGAATTTGACAAAAAACTATTTGTCCGGCAGGCAATTGAAGAATTATATGTTCAGATGATAAAAGGATATATTTTGACAAAATCCGGAAAAATCAGTGTGAAAACGATAATTAGAGGTTCCTGTAATTGATAAAATCGAATTAAAGTGATAAAATTTTAGAAAGCTACTTGACAAAGGTAGTGGCAATTGCTACAATAAAAAAACAGAACGCACTCTGTTTTGTAAAGTAAAGGAGTATGTTATGAGAAAACAAGCTTATTCAATTTTGGTTTATAACAATCCGGGACTATTAAGCCGTATGGCAGGATTGTTCAGCAGACGTGGGTACAATATTGAAAGTATTACCGCAGGTACAACTGCAGATCCGAGATTTACAAGGATCACGATCGTAGCAAGTGGAGATGAACAGATTCTTTCACAGATCGAGAAGCAGGTTCGCAAGATGGAAGATGTGATTGAGGTGAAGCCGTTAAACGACAGCAATTCAGTATGCAGAGAACTGGTTATGATCAAGGTTCGTGCAAATGCATCTGAAAGAGCAGACCTTATTTCACTGGCAGATATTTTCCGTGCGAAGATCGTTGATGTTGAAAAAGACTGTCTGATGATTGAACTGACGGGAACCGAATCAAAGCTGAAAGCGTTTATGGAGCTTCTGGAAGGATATGAAATCCTGGAACTGGCAAGAACCGGTATTACCGGACTGAAGCGCGGAAGCGATGATGTGATCATGTTTGATTAAAGCAGAGAGACGTTTTGAAAAGAGCGACGAGCTCGAAAGCGGCACCTTCAGGGATGCAGCAGTAGTTACATAAGAAAGCTAGGGGCATGGAGCCTTTAACTCTATAGAATTCAATAAGTCATAGGAGGAAATTAAAAATGGCAGCAAGAATTTTTTATCAGGAAGACTGTAATTTATCAGTATTAGAAGGACAGACAATCGCTATCATCGGATATGGTAGCCAGGGACATGCACATGCACTGAACCTGAAAGATTCAGGATGCAATGTCATTATCGGCCTTTACGAAGGAAGCAAATCATGGGCAAAAGCAGAAGCTCAGGGTTTTGAAGTATATACAGCAGCAGAAGCTGCAAAGAAAGCCGATATCATCATGATCCTTATCAACGATGAACTTCAGGCAGATATGTATAAGAAAGACATCGAACCAAACCTTGAAGAAGGTAACATGCTGATGTTCGCTCACGGATTCAACATCCACTTCGGATGCATCACACCTCCGGCATACGTAGATGTAACAATGATCGCTCCAAAAGCACCGGGACATACAGTAAGAAGCGAATATCAGGCAGGAAAAGGAACACCATGTCTGATCGCAGTAGAACAGGATTACACAGGAAAAGCCTGGGACAGAGCACTTGCTTACGGTCTTGCAATCGGTGGAGCAAGAGCAGGACTTCTTGAAACAACATACAGAGTAGAGACAGAAACAGACCTCTTCGGAGAACAGGCTGTACTTTGCGGTGGTGTATGTGCCCTTATGCAGACAGGTTTCGAAACACTTTGCGAAGCAGGATACGATCCAAGAAACGCATACTTCGAATGCATCCATGAAATGAAACTTATCGTAGACCTGATCTACCAGAGCGGATTCGCCGGAATGAGATACTCAATCTCCAACACAGCAGAATACGGTGATTACATCACAGGACCAAAGATCATCACAGAAGATACAAAGAAAGCAATGAAGAAGATCCTCTCAGACATCCAGGACGGAACATTCGCAAAAGAATTCCTTCTCGATATGTCACCAGCAGGACGTCAGGTACACTTCAAAGCAATGAGAAAGAAAGCCGCAGAACATCCATCAGAAGTAGTAGGAGAAGAAATCAGAAAACTCTACAGCTGGAATGGTGAAGACAAACTGATCAATAACTAAGCGATAGGCAACAAGCCGGTCAGCTAAGCGGAAATAGAAGGAGTCCCGGAAAAACATGCTCGCATGCTTTTCCGGGACTCCTTCTATTTCTGATTAGTTAGTTGGCGCCGCCAACGGTCGAACAAGCTCTGCTTGTGAGACTCTGACCGGCTTGTATGTAAATCATTCGACCCACAAACTCACAAACACACCCAGCGGAATCGCGCTATGCGCCAATTCCGCGTCCCCCCCAAACAAAAGTCCCGTCCTTCCACAAACACATCCCAGCCAAACCGCGCTATGCGCTAGTTTGGCGTCCCCCCCAAACAAAAGTCCCGTCCTTCCACAAACACATCCCAGCCAAACCGCACTATGCGCCAGTTTGGCGTCCCCTCAAAACAAAAGTCCCGTCCTTCCACAAACACCCCCCAGCCAAACCGCGCTATGCGCCAGTTTGGCGCCCCCTCTAAACACCCATCCCGTTCCTTCACCATATCCCCCCCCAATATACATATTGCACAACCCATCCCTCTGTGCTATACTAAAACCAGTCAAAACCACCAAAACAACTTAAAGGAGGAACTAGAAATGGATGAAAGACTGGAAGACCTTCGCTCCGCTAAAAACCCAAAGGCGCGAATTAAAATTTTAAAAGGACACTTTGCAACAAGTCATTCCCACATCAACACCTACATCGACATGTCAACGGTCAAATCCCGTCACAACAATGCCCGTGAAACTGCAAAAGTTCTTGCAGCAGCTTACCTTTCTAACACAACGGTAGATACCATCGTTTGCATGGAAGAGACAGAAGTGATCGGAACCTTCCTTGCCGAGCAGCTTGCCGATGAGAACCAGTACTCACTCAGCAAAGGAAACAACATTTCCATTATTACCCCGGAGATGTATCAGGACGGACAGATCCTGTTCCGTGACAACAAACAGAGAATGGTTGAGAACAAACAGGTTCTGATCCTTGCAGCGTCCATCACAACCGGTAAATCTGTCAAACAAGCAATCGAGTCTGTTCTCTATTACGGTGGAAGAGTCTGCGGAATCAGCGCAATCTTCAGTTCAGTCAACAAGATTGCAGGAATGGAAGTCAATACGATCTTCACAAGCAGTGATCTTCCACATTACAGAGCATATTCTCCGGAAGATTGCCCGAAGTGCAGAGAAGGACAGCGGATCGAAGCTATCGTGAACAGCTACGGTTATTCTAAATTATAAGAGAAAATCAGAAGACAAAAAAAGTCTGTACCGAATACAAGCAGCATTTCAGTACAGACTCTTTTTTGAAAGATTTATGAAAACAAAAAAGACAGCCACTGACGGGATGGCTGCCTTTTTATCATTCATTATTTATCTCGAAACCGGAATTAAGCAATTTCGTTAACAGCTTTTGTTAAACGAGAGATCTTTCTTGCGCAAGTATTTTTGTGGTAAACACCCTTGCTTCCTGCTTTGTTGATTACAGAGATTGCTTCTTTTAATGCAACCTTTGCAGCTTCAACGTCTTTCTTTTCAACAGCAGTTTCAACTTTCTTTACATAAGTTTTCACTTTAGATTTGATTGCTTTATTTCTAGCTGTCTTTGTCTCAGTTACTAAAATTCTCTTTTTTGCGGATTTAATATTAGCCATTTCCGACACCTCCAAATTATCATTTCATAAATTATATAATCATAATATTGAATTCGACGAAAAGTGACACGGAACATCCGTCGAACACATTTATTTATTTTAGGCGAAGAAAGATTGCTTGTCAATACATAATTCCAATTTTTTGCGAAAAACTAAGTGAATAAGACAGAAAATACAGAAATGGGAGAGGACTATGGTTGAAAAGTATAATATCAGGACGGATCTGGCGCTGGAAGAGAAGGAACGGTTTGAATCTGACCATGTTGAGGTCCAGGGTGTGATCTTGACGGAAGAGTATGATGAGGAAAATGAGATTCGCATCACGACCGTGAGGATTGAGACCGAAAACGGAGCAAAAGTGATGGGGAAACCGGTTGGCAGCTATATCACGATCGAGGCACCGGAAATGGCAGTTCCCGATGAAGGATATCATGAGGAGATTTCACAGCAGCTCCGGAAATTCATTGGAGAACTGCTTCCTAAAAGAAAGATGGAAAAGATCCTGGTGGTCGGTCTTGGCAACCGGCAGGTGACACCGGATGCACTTGGTCCTTATGTGGTAGACAATCTGCATATCACAAGGCATATCATTGAGGAGTACGGAAAGTATGCAACAGGGGAAGATGAGGTCTGGTCGGTCAGCGCGATCGTGCCGGGGGTTATGGGGCAGACCGGAATGGAGACTGTGGAGGTGATCCGGGGGGTGGTGGCAGAGACAAAACCGGATATCCTTCTGGTGATCGATGCGTTGGCAGCGAGAAATTCAAAAAGGCTGAACCGGACGATCCAGATTGCGGATACGGGAATCAATCCGGGATCCGGGGTGGGAAATCACCGAAATGCAATCACGGAAAAGACAGTCGGGATCCCGGTGATTGCAATCGGTGTGCCGACTGTAGTGGATGCGGCAACCATTGTAGGCGATACGATGGATAATCTGCTCAGTGCAGTGGAAGTATCTGAATCTTTAAAAGGCATGGCAAGTGTGATCAAAGGATACAGTCCGGCAGAAAAATATGAGCTGATCAAAGAACTGATCGCGCCACATTTAAATGGAATGTTTGTAACACCAAAAGATATTGATGAGACCGTCAGGCGAATCAGTTATACGATTTCGGAGGCACTGAATATGCTTTTTGCAGCTTCAGCGACATAATCAGGCAGTGAGCTGCATATATTATGTCAATATGACACAAAAGGTCAGGGGCAGGATCCAGTCTGGAAAGATATGGTTTTGCTACAGCGATCTTCAGAAACTGGCAGGGAGGCGCGCAGATGAAAAAAGAACAGAGAATTTGTGTGCTTCTTGCCGTTATGATTTTGGGAATCTGGGGACTGGAAGCAAAAAGCAGCGGTTCACTGATCCCGAAGTCCTGGAAGATCAGGATGATCCAGAGTGTTCAGGAGAATGCGGAGCGGCTTTATATGCCGGGAGTTACATATACGGAAAAAAAACAAGGGGAAATCCGGGTGACGGAGGCTGTTGTCCACATGGCATCTGCTCTGATTCCTCTTGGCAATTATGTGACTGAACGGGAGGCGGCAGAGCTTCTGACAGAAGATGAGGCTACCTATGCGATTCTTGCAAAAAAGCAGGCAGAAGAAGAGAATTCGGTGGATGAAAATGGACAGCTTATCGGGAAAGACAAAAGTGAAGAGACAAGGCAGGCGTCCGTACCGACGATGGATCTTTCGATGGAGCGGCTAAATGATTTTGAATATCTTGTGAGCAATTTTTATACGGTGGACAGCGTGACTTATATCAATCCTTCGGAATTGAACGCTTCGGAGCTGCTTGGAAAGGATTTGAGGATCGATCTGAGTACGGGCGGTTCGAAAATCCTGATCTATCACACCCATTCCCAGGAGACATTCGTAGATTCGGACAATGATCCGTCCACCTCAATTGTAGGGATCGGGCGTTATCTGACGGAGATTTTAAATAACAAATACAAGATTCCGACCATGCATCATGAGGGTGTATATGATCTGATCAATGGGAAACTGGACCGGAGCGAGGCCTATGAATTTGCCAAACCTGAGGTGGAACAGATCCTTGCGGAAAATCCGAGTATCGAAGTGGTGATCGATCTGCATAGAGACGGCGTGGCGGATACTACGCATCTGGTGACAGAGATAAATGGGAAACCGACGGCACAGATCATGTTTTTTAACGGACTGAGCCGGACACGGGTAAACGGAGACCTTGTCGGAATGGCCAATCCATATTTGCAGGATAATCTTGCATTTTCCCTGCAGATGAAGATTGCGGCAGAAACAAAATATCCGGGATTTGCAAGGAGAAACTATCTTCGCGGCTATAAATACAATATGGATCTGATGCCGCGGATGCTTCTTATTGAGGCGGGCGCGCAGACCAACACGGTAGAGGAAATGCGAAATGCCATGGAGGTGCTGGCAGACCTTTTAAATAGTGTGCTGACCGAACGATAGAGGGAGTATTCTTATGACAGAATGGAAACTACAGAAGTTTAATGATATAAAATATGTTATAATGGCAGGGAAGGTCAATTTGGCTTGACAAGAGGATTGAAATTGAGATAGAATTTTTCTTACTGAATTGAAGAAACAGATCAGGGAATCCGGGAAATTGTAAGGAGGCTGCTGCCGCAGGATTTTACCTGGATATTTTAGGATAGATCATAAGAGGAGAGAAAGAAAATGGCAAAAAAGACTACATATGACGCGGAGAGTATTACCATTCTGGAAGGACTTGAAGCCGTCCGGAAAAGACCGGGAATGTATATTGGAAGCGTCAGTACCAAGGGGCTTAACCACCTGGTGTACGAAATTGTAGATAATGCGGTAGATGAGCATCTGGCAGGATTTTGTTCACAGATAGAGGTGACACTGGAAAAGGACGGTTCTGCAACGGTAACAGATAATGGACGCGGTGTGCCGGTAGGTATGCATGCAAAAGGAGTATCGGCGGCCAGAATCGTATATACCACCCTACATGCGGGAGGTAAGTTCGATGATTCGGCATACAAGACAAGTGGCGGTCTGCACGGAGTAGGTTCTTCGGTTGTTAATGCACTATCTACTTATATGGATGTAAAGATCAGCCGTGACGGTGCGGTCCACCACGACCGTTATGAGAGAGGAATTCCGGTGGTAGAACTGGAGGATGGGCTTCTTCCGGTGATCGGAAAGACCAAAAAGACCGGAACCTGTGTCAATTTTCTTCCGGATCCGACAATTTTCGAGAAGACGAGATTTAAAGAGGAAGAGATCAAGAGCCGACTGCATGAGACAGCCTACCTGAATCCGGAACTGACGATTATATTTACAGATAAAAGAAAGACACAGGAAGAGAGGATCGAGTATCATGAACCGGATGGGATCATTGGATTTATCAAGGATCTGAATTCAAAAAAAGAAGTGATCCACGATCCGGTTTACTATAAAGGAGAAGCAGAAGGTATCGAAGTGGAAGTTGCATTCCAGTATGTGAATGAATTTCATGAAAATGTATTAGGTTTCTGCAACAATATTTATAATGCGGAAGGGGGAACTCATCTGACCGGGTTCAAGACGACATTTACGACGATCATGAACCAGTATGCCCGTGAAATTGGTGTGTTAAAGGATAAGGATGCCAACTTTACCGGTGCGGATGTACGGAACGGAATGACGGCGATCGTATCGATCAAGCACCCGGATCCGAGATTTGAGGGACAGACCAAGACAAAGCTGGACAACCAGGATGCGGCAAAAGCGACCGGAAAGGTGACCAGTGATGAGATCCCGCGTTTCTTTGACCGGAATCTGGAGACACTGAAAAAGGTTCTTTCCTGTGCGGAAAAAGCAGCAAAGATCCGTAAGACCGAGGAAAAGGCAAAGACGAATCTTCTGACCAGGCAGAAATATTCTTTTGACAGTAACGGTAAGCTTGCCAACTGTGAGAGCAGGGATGCATCCAAATGTGAAATCTTCATCGTTGAGGGAGATTCTGCGGGAGGAAGCGCAAAGACTGCCCGCGACAGAATGTATCAGGCAATCCTGCCGATCCGTGGAAAAATCCTGAACGTGGAAAAAGCAAGCATCGATAAGGTTCTGGCAAATGCCGAGATCAAGACCATGATCAATGCATTCGGATGTGGATTTTCAGAGGGATACGGTAATGACTTTGATATCACAAAGCTGCGGTATGACAAGATTATCATCATGGCGGATGCGGATGTGGATGGAGCGCATATTTCCACACTGTTGCTGACCTTATTCTACCGGTTTATGCCGGAACTGATATACGAAGGTCATGTCTACGTGGCAATGCCGCCGCTTTATAAGGCAATGCCGAAAAAGGGAGAAGAAGAGTACCTTTACGATGATAAGGCACTGGAGAGATACAGAAAGACACATTCCGATTTTACCCTGCAGCGATACAAAGGTCTGGGTGAAATGGATGCAGAGCAGCTCTGGGAGACAACCCTCAACCCGGAAACTCGAATGATGAAACGGATCGAGATCGAGGATGCACGTATGGCATCCGGTGTAACAGAGATGCTGATGGGAACAGAAGTTCCGCCGCGCCGCGCATTTATTTATGAAAATGCGACAGAGGCAGAACTGGATATTTAAAAACAGATCGGAAAGGCATGGATTTTCAAAAGGGGAAAGTCTGTGCATCAGAAAACATAAACTAGAAGAGGTAAGAGAAAATGGAAGAGTCACAGATCATCCGGACGGAATATTCGGAGCTGATGAAAAAATCATATATTGACTATGCCATGAGTGTTATCATTTCCAGAGCCCTCCCGGATGTCAGGGATGGTTTGAAACCGGTACAGAGAAGAACACTCTATGACATGTATGAGCTGGGAATCCGTTATGACAGACCATACCGTAAATGCGCGCGTATTGTCGGGGATACCATGGGTAAATATCATCCACATGGAGACAGCTCGATCTATGAAGCGTTGGTTGTTATGGCACAGGAATTCAAAAAAGGAATGATCCTGGTAGATGGTCATGGAAACTTCGGCTCCATTGAAGGAGACGGGGCTGCAGCCATGCGTTATACTGAAGCAAGACTGGCGAAAATCACACAGGAGGCATATCTTGCCGATCTGGACAAAGATATTATTGATTTTGTACCGAATTTTGATGAGACAGAAAAAGAGCCGGCAGTTCTTCCGGTAAGAATTCCGAACCTTCTGCTGAACGGTGCGGAAGGAATCGCAGTTGGTATGGCAACCAGTATTCCGACACATAACCTGGGCGAGATTGTGGATGCGGTTAAGGCATACATGAAGAACAATGACATCACGACAAAACAGTTGATGAAGTACATCAAAGGACCGGATTTTCCGACAGGCGGGATCGTTGTCAATAAAGATGATCTGGCAGAAATTTATGAGACTGGAACCGGAAAGATCAAGATTCGTGGAAAAGTAGATGTGGAAGAGATAAAAGGCGGACGGAAGAAGATCGTCATTTCCGAAATCCCGTACACCATGATCGGAGCCGGAATCGGTAAATTTCTGAACGATGTCTGCAATCTGGTGGAGACAAAGAAGACCAGTGATATCGTAGACATTTCCAATCAGTCTTCCAAGGAAGGAATCCGTATTGTAATTGAAGTGAAGCGTGATGCAGATGTGGACAATCTGATTAACATGCTTTATAAAAAGACCAGACTGGAGGATACTTTTGGTGTCAATATGCTCGCGGTAGCCGATGGCAGACCGGAAGTACTGGGACTCAAACGTATCATCGAACATCATGTAGATTTCCAGTTTGAACTTGCAACCAGAAAATACAAGACGCTGCTGAAAAAAGAGCAGGATAAAAAAGAAATCCAGGAGGGTCTGATCAAGGCGTGTGACGTGATCGACCTGATCATTGAGATCCTGCGTGGAAGCTCGTCCATCAGGGATGCAAAAGAATGTTTGACAACAGGTGCGACAGAGAAGATCAAGTTTAAGTCGAAAAGATCTGAGAAGATGGCATCCATGCTCCGGTTTACCGACCGGCAGGCACAGGCAATTCTGGAGATGCGTCTGTACAAGCTGATCGGTCTGGAAATCGAGGCGCTGATGAAGGAGCATGAGACAACGCTTGCAAATATTGCAAAATATGAGGATATTCTGAATAATTATGATTCTATGGCGCAGGTGATTATTGATGATCTGGATGCGCTGAAAAAAGAATATGCCGTGAAGCGTAAAACGAAGATCGAGAATGCAGAAGAAGCTGTGTTTGAGGAAAATAAAGTACAGGAGCAGGAGGTTGTCCTTCTGATGGACCGCTTTGGTTATGCAAAGACGGTGGATGGATCCGTCTATGAACGTAACCGGGAAGCGGCAGATAAGGAGAATAAGTATATTCTGCGCTGCATGAATACCGGCAAGTTGTGTCTTTTTACATCGGATGGTAAGATGCATCAGATCAAAGTGATGGATCTCCCTTATGGAAAGTTCAGGGACAAAGGATTTCCAATCGACAATGTAAGTAATTTTGACAGTACAAAAGAAGAAATCGTATATCTGTGTGATGACAGAGAACTCTTTTTCTCAAAATTCCTGTTTGTCACGAAGCAGGGAATGATCAAAAAGGTGGTAGGAAGTGAATTCCAGGTAACTAAGCGGACAATCGCGGCAACGAAGCTGCAGGATGAAGATGCACTGGTAAGTATCCGGCCGATCCGGGATGCGCAGGATGTAGTTCTGATGACGGAGAATGGATTTGTGCTCCGTTTCCCGGCGGAAGAAGTTTCGGAGAAGAAAAAGGGTGCAGTTGGTGTGCGCGGTATGAAATTACAGAAAAATGACAGCGTGGAAGAGGTATATCTGTTTGAAGAAGGAACGGAGAGCAAGGTGATCTTCCATGAAAAAGAAGTGACACTGAACCGCTTGAAACGGGCGAAAAGAGATGGAACAGGAACACGAATGAGAAAGTAGGTCGATCGTATGGCAACGGTAGGAATTGATCTTGGAACAACAAACAGTCTGGTAAGCGTGTGGCAGGATGATAAATGCACGTTGATTCCAAATAATCTGGGAGAATATTTAACACCGTCGGTAGTAGGAATTGATGAGAACGGTGAGATGCTGGTAGGGAGAACGGCGAAAGAGCGTCTGATCTCCCATCCGGAAAGTACAGTGGCAAGTTTCAAGCGTTTTATGGGGACGGAGAAGACATTTATGCTTGGAAACAGGCGGTTTACAGCGGCAGATCTGTCGTCCATGGTCCTGCGGCAGCTGAAAGAAGATGCGGAAAAATACCTGGGTGAGCCGGTTGAAGAGGCAGTCATCAGTGTCCCGGCGTATTTTAATGATTTTCAGAGAAATGCGACGAAGATGGCAGGAGAGCTTGCCGGACTTACTGTGGAGCGTCTGGTCAATGAGCCGTCGGCGGCAGCACTTGCCTATCGCTTTGGAAAGACTAAGGAGGATCAGACCTTTCTGGTGTTTGATTTTGGCGGAGGAACTCTGGATATCTCGATCGTAGATGCATTTGACAGTGTGATCGAGATTGTGGCAGTTGCCGGAGACAATCATCTCGGTGGGGATGATGTGAACCGTGCAATTGCGGAAAAATTCCTAAGTGTCAATCGGATTGATGAAGGAAAGATCACTAATGAAGAAAGAGCCAGCCTGATCCGGGAGAGTGAGAAGCTGAAACGTACACTGACTGATGCGCCGGAGGGCGAGATGGAGGTTGTGATCGGCGGACAGATTTACCAGATGAAACTGGATGCGAAAGGACTTCTGGAGGTGTCTGCAAAGCTGCTGGAAGGAATCGGGATTCCGCTGAAACGGGCGATGAACGACAGTGGTTATGGATGGGAGGATATTGACGAGATCATTATGATCGGTGGATCCGGTAAGATGAAGATCGTGCAGAATTATCTGCAGTTTTTGAGTGGTAAAAGACCGCGGTGTGAGATCGATCCGGATGTTGCGGTTGCGGTCGGCGCCGGAATGTATGCCGGAATCAAGGAGCGGCAGCAGGCAGTGCGGGATGTACTTCTTACAGACATTTGTCCGTTTACACTTGGAACCGAGATCATTCATGGAGATACCAAGGGACCGGCGATCATGTCTCCGATCATTGAGCGGAATTCGGTACTTCCGATCAGCCGGGTGGAGCGATACTGGACGGTACATCAGTTCCAGGAATACTGTGATATCACGATTTTACAGGGCGAGCACCGCTATGCAGACCAGAATCTGGAGCTCGGACGGATCCGTGTGCCGGTGCCGCTGGCAAGAAGAGAGGATCAGAGGGAAGCGGTGGATGTCCGATTTACCTATGACATTAACGGAATTCTGGAAGTGGATGTGACCGTGGTGAGCACCAAGGAGCATTTCAGTAAGGTGATCGTCAACAAAGATATCCAACTTACGCCTGAGCAGATCGAGGAAAGAAGAAAAGAGCTGCAGAAAATAAAGATCCACCCAAGAGAGCAGGAAAAGAACCGGCTTCTGATGGAGAGAGGAGACCGTCTTTACGAAGAAAACACTGGAGAAATCCGAAAATATCTAGACAAGATCCTGGCAGATTTTTCAGTTGCATTAAATGCACAGGATCTGCGGACGATCGAGAAGGCGTATATAAGGACAAGTGAGCTTCTGGATATTGTGGAGAATACACCGAAGAGATCGGTGCCGGTCAAGATAGAAGCTTATCTGTATGATGAGTGGAGGAGGCAGCAGTGATGAACTGTTTTACGGTACTTGGGATTGAACCAACAACGGAAAAGAAAAAGATAAAGAGAGCATATGCGGCAATGTCCAGGGAATTCCACCCGGAAGAACATCCGGAGGAATTCCAGAGGATCCACGATGCCTATGAAGAGGCGCTTGCGTGGGCGGAGCGCAATGCGGGAAGAGGGGAAGAGCCACAGATGCCGGAAGAGCCGCGGCGGATGGAGATGGGAGCAGCGGAGCAGGAAAAAGCAGCGGAATCTGAAACATGGAATTATGCAGAGCCGGAGAGAAATCCGGAAGAGGCTTACATGGAAAATCCTCAGAAAGAAGATGCACAGTCAGAAGAATCTTCTGCGCAGTATGAAGAACTTCCTGTGCATTCTGACGAAGATTTTGAGGAAAGTTTCCGGGAAGAAGAGGCAGGAGAGCCACCTGTACAGTTAGAGGAAGATTCCCAGACATGGGACAGTGACTGGACCCGTCAGTTCCAGAATATGGCGGATGCTTCTGAGCGACAAGGCGCGGATGACCGTGAGGTCCGGAAAATCATGGAGCAGTGCATCAGTCTGTATTTGAATGAAAAGGAACGGAATAAGCTGTATCACTGGAAGGATATTCTGGAGGAACCGGCGTATAGAGAATATTTCCGAACAAAAACCTTTGTGGAATCCTGGTATCATTTTCTGGACACCCACCGGATGTTTGATGCGGCGATCTGGCAGTATTTTCAGTGGATCGATGGAAAATTATTTTCAGCTCTTGAAGCAGATGTGATGCCGTTTGCCTATCCGACACAAGAAGAAATCGAAAGAATGCCGCGGCAGGAGACACCGGAACAGACGCAGGAGAGGCGAACACCGGAGCCTGGTCCGGCACTTCCAAAGGTGAAAAAGGAGAAATCCAAAGCGGTGAAGGTACTCTTATATCTTGCGGCGCTTGCGGGAACCGGGATCGGCGGAATGATCCTTGGAATTATAGCAGGTACGATATTAGGGTAAGGAGGACGGAAGATGAAAAAGAAAAAATCCGGAAAAAGAATTTTTCCAATCGTTCTTCTTGTTGTGATTGGAATTGGCGGTTTTTACTTTGGATATGATATCGGAAGAATGGATCACGATGAGGAGAGGATTCGGGCAGAGCTGAAAAAGACGACTGCTGATTCAGAAATATCCATCCGCCCGGTTGCAAAGGGTGGTACTGGAAAAACGGAGATCGAAATCCTGACAGAATGTCTGGAGGATGCGAAGGACAGCCTGGAGAATCTGGAAAAATATAATGAACAGCTGCAGGCACTCGATGGAAAGACACCGGATACAGAAACCGTTGTTTTGATACAGGATCTGGATGATAAGAATGAAAAAGCATATGAAGTACTGAAAGATCTTACGGAAAACCCGGCGGGATACATTGCAGAAAAAGCAGCGGCGCATGGCGAAGGTGATGAAGTCTGGGCAGATGACTGGGCAGCAGATATCCAGGTTGTAAAATGGCTGAAAGAGAACGACGGAAAGCGTCTTTACAAAGAGAATCAGGCATATATTTTAAAAATCCTTGCATTTCAGGAAAAGTAGTGCTATACTGTATGCAGTTACATAAGAAATCTGGCAGAAGAGTGGACGAAAGTTCACTCTTCTTTTTGCCAGTCATACAACCAAAATCGGACAGATTTTTGGAGCCTGATTAAGAAAGGAAGTTGCAGATTGTCAAAAAAAGAAGTATATGAACAGAAAACAGAAGAGATTCTGAACCCAATCGTGGAAAAGCATGGATTTGATCTCTGGGATGTAGAATATGTAAAAGAGGGCGGAAACTGGTACCTGCGTGCTTATATTGATAAGCCGGGAGGAATTATGGTCGATGACTGTGAGGTTGTAAGCCGGGAACTTTCAGACATTCTGGATGAGAAGGATTTTATCGATGAAGCGTATATTCTGGAAGTGAGTTCGCCGGGACTTGGCAGACCGCTGAAGAAAGAAAAAGACTTTGCAAGAAGCCTGGGAGAAGAAGTAGAGGTTCGTACTTACCGGGCAATCGACAGACAGAAAGAGTTTATTGGAATCTTAAAAGATTATGATAAAGATACAGTTACCATTGAATATGAAGACGGCGAGACGATGACATTTGATAAAGCAGACATCGCACTGATCCGTCTGGCGTTCGATTTCTAGTGACAGGAGGAAGAAGGAAATGAATACCGAATTATTAGAAGCACTTACAATTCTTGAAGAGGAAAAAGATATCAGCAGAGATACTCTGATGGATGCCATTGAGAATTCACTGATCAATGCATGTAAGAATCATTTCGGAAAAGCAGACAATATCAAAGTAATTATGGATAAGGAGACATGCGATTACACTCTGATCCAGGAGAAAACCGTTGTAGAAGAAGTAGAGGACAAAGTAGAACAGATCAGTCTTGCAGATGCGAAGATGATCGATCCTTCTTATGAGATCGGTGACATCGTACAGATCCCGGTTGAGTCCAAATCTTTCGGACGTATCGCAACACAGAATGCAAAGAACCTGATTCTTCAGAAGATCCGCGAAGAAGAAAGAAAAGTTGTATATGATCAGTACTTTGAAAAAGAAAAAGATATCGTGACAGGTGTGGTTCAGAGATATATTGGCAAGAATGTCAGTGTAAACCTTGGAAAAGCAGATGCGATCCTTACTGAGAATGAGCAGGTAAAAGGTGAGAAATTCGAGCCGACAGAGCGTATCAAACTTTACGTTGTAGAGGTGAAGAACACGACAAAAGGACCAAAGATCCTTGTATCAAGAACACATCCGGAACTGGTTAAGCGTCTTTTTGAGGCGGAAGTAACCGAGGTGCGTGATGGTATTGTAGAGATCAAGAGCATCGCAAGAGAAGCAGGTTCCCGTACCAAGATCGCAGTATGGTCTAACGACCCGGATGTAGATCCGGTTGGAGCATGCGTTGGTATGAACGGTGCCAGAGTCGGAGCCGTTGTAAATGAACTCCGCGGTGAAAAGATTGATATCATCAACTGGAGTGATAACCCGGCAATCCTGATCGAGAATGCACTCAGCCCGGCGAAGGTTATTTCTGTAATGGCTGATCCGGATGAGAGAACAGCAAGTGTAATTGTACCGGATTACCAGCTTTCACTTGCAATCGGTAAAGAAGGTCAGAATGCACGTCTTGCAGCAAGACTGACCGGATATAAGATCGATATCAAGAACGAAACACAGGCGATCGAGTCTGGCGAACTTCCGGCAGATTATATGAATATGGCTGAGAATTATGAAGATGATTATCAGGAGGAAGAGTATTCAGACGAAGAATATTCTGCTGATGAAGAATCAGAGGAAGAAGTAGCAGATGATCTTGATCTGTATGAAGAATAGACAGAGGTGATTATTTGAGTACGACCAAAAAGATCCCGATGCGTAAATGCGTGGGATGTCAGGAAATGAAGAATAAAAAAGAAATGCTGCGTGTTCTGAAAACAGCAGAAGGCGAATTCATTCTGGACGCAACCGGACGTAAGAACGGGCGCGGGGCATATCTGTGCTTTTCCGGAAAATGTTTGCAGGAAGCAATAAAGAATAAAGGACTGGAACGTTCTTTCAAACAGGCGATACCAAAAGAGATATACGAAAATCTGGAAAAGGAGCTGGAGCAGCTTGAACATAAATAGAGCATTATCGATGATCAGTCTGGCGACCAAAGCCGGCAAGACAAAGAGCGGGGAATTCATGACAGAAAAAGAAGTCAAGGAAGGACGCGCGCATCTGGTGATTGTGGCAGACGACGCATCGGACAATACAAAAAAGAAATTTCAGAACATGTGTGATTTTTATAAAGTGCCAATATACTTTTTTGAAGATAAAGATACCCTGGGCCATGCGATGGGAAAAGAGTTCCGCGCTTCGCTTGCAGTAACAGATGCAGGGTTTGCAAAAGGAATCAGAAAACATCTGGATATGGAAGAAGAATAATAGGAACTGTATACAGGAGGTAGATTTATGGCAAAATTAAGAGTATATGAACTGGCAGAACAGATGAATAAGACAAACAAAGAAATACTCTCTATATTAAAAGATAAAGGAATTGAGGTGGCAAGTCATATGAGTACACTTTCAGATGAACAGATTGATGCAGTAAAAAGTGAAAAATCTTCTGAAGATACCCCGAAGAAGAAAAATATCGTTCAGGTTTTCAGACCGCAGAACTCACAGGGCGGCGGAAGAGGCCGTAATGGTCAGGGACGCCCGCAGGGCAGTCGAAACGGACAGCGCCCGCAAGGCAATGGAAATGGCCAGGGACGCTCACAGGGCAATGGAAACAGACAGGAACGTCCACAGAATGGTAACAGCCAGGGACGCCCTCAGGGAAATGGTCAGGGACGTCCGCAGAACGGAAACAGACAGGAACGCCCGCAGGGTAATGGAAATGGCCAGGGACGTCCGCAGAACGGAAACAGACAGGATCGTCCGCAGGGAGAAAACCGTGATAACAGACAGCGCAGAAATCCAAACGGACCAAGAAACGGTCAGGATCAGAGACAGGGACGCCCGGGTGATGGAAGAAGAGATGGCGGATTCCAGAACCGCGGAGACAGAAGAGATAATCGAGATAACCGTGATAACAGAGACGGAAGAGAGATGCGTGATGGCGGACGCCGTGACGACAGAAGAAAATCTAGCCCGTCTATTCCGGCACCTGCAATCGCAGAACAGAAACCAAGCCGCAACAAACCAAAAGATGCGCACAAGAAGAAAGAATATAACAGAAATGAAGAGAACGAAGACAGACTGCAGAAAGGCAAAAAGGGCAAAAACAATAACGCTCAGCCGAAAATGGTAAAACCACAGCCGAAGAAAGAGGTTGTGAAGGAGCAGATCAAGCAAATCACAATTCCGGAAGTACTTACAATCCAGGAACTTGCAGATGCAATGAAGATCCAGCCATCCGTAATCGTTAAGAAACTCTTCATGCAGGGCAAGATTGTAACAGTCAACCAGGAAATTGATTACGAGACAGCTGAAGAAATCGCTCTGGAATTCGATGTGCTCTGTGAAAAAGAAGAAGTAGTCGATGTGATCGAAGAACTTCTGAAAGAAGACGAAGAAGACGAAAAGAAAATGAAGAAACGTCCGCCGGTAGTCTGCGTTATGGGACACGTTGACCACGGTAAAACCTCTCTTCTTGACAAGATCCGTGATACTCATGTCATCGCAGGAGAAGCAGGTGGAATCACACAGCATATCGGTGCTTCAGTTGTGGAAATCAACGGTGAGAAAATCACCTTCCTCGATACACCGGGACATGAAGCATTTACCGCAATGCGTATGCGTGGTGCAAATTCTACCGATATTGCAATCCTGGTTGTTGCAGCAGATGACGGTGTCATGCCGCAGACTGTAGAAGCGATCAACCATGCAAAGGCAGCAGGGATCGAGATCGTAGTTGCGATCAACAAGATTGACAAGCCAAGTGCCAATATCGACCGTGTAAAACAGGAACTGACCGAATATGAACTGATTCCGGAAGATTGGGGCGGAAGCACTATCTGTGTACCGGTATCTGCTCATACAGGAGAAGGAATCAAAGAGCTTCTGGAAATGGTTCTTCTTACCGCAGAAGTGATGGAACTGAAAGCAAATCCGAACCGCCGCGCAAGAGGTCTTGTAATTGAGGCTGAGCTTGACAAAGGAAAAGGACCGGTTGCAACCGTTCTTGTACAGAAGGGTACACTCCGTGTCGGAGATCCGATCGCAGCAGGTTCTGCATATGGTAAAGTACGTGCCATGATGGATGACCAGGGACGCCGTGTAAAAGAAGCAGGTCCTTCTATGCCGGTTGAGATCCTCGGTCTTAATGATGTGCCGAATGCAGGTGAAGTATTTGTTGGCTGCAAGAATGATAAAGATGCAAGAAGCTTTGCAGAGACATTCATCAGTCAGAACAAGATCAAGAAACTGGAAGAAACCAAGTCCAAGATGTCTCTGGATGATCTGTTCAACCAGATCCAGGAAGGCAACTTAAAAGAACTTGGAATCGTTGTAAAAGCAGACGTACAGGGATCTGTAGAAGCAATCAAGCAGAGCCTTGTCAAACTTTCCAATGAAGAAGTCGTTGTTAAGATCATCCATGGTGGTGTTGGTGCGATCAATGAATCTGACGTTACGCTTGCAGCAGCATCCAATGCGATCATTATCGGATTCAATGTACGTCCGGACGCAACTGCAAAGGAAACGGCAGAACGTGAAGGTGTTGATGTGAGACTGTACCGTGTCATCTACAATGCGATCGAAGACGTTGAAGCAGCCATGAAGGGTATGCTTGAGCCTGTATTTGAAGAAAAGGTACTTGGCCATGCCGAAGTACGTCAGACATTCAAGGCTTCCGGAGTCGGAACAATTGCAGGATCTTATGTCCTTGACGGTACATTTGAACGTGACTGCCAGGCAAGAATCGTTCGTGACGGCGTTGTGATCTATGATGGAAAGCTTGCTTCATTAAAGCGTTTCAAAGATGATGTGAAGGAAGTTAAAGCCGGATATGAATGTGGTTTCGTATTTGAACGTTTCAACGATGTCAAAGAAGGAGACCAGGTAGAAGCATTCAAGATGGTGGAAGTTCCTAGATAAAGAAGGGTAGAAAATGAGAAAAAACAGCATTAAGAATACAAGAGTAAACGCAGAGGTACAGCGTGAACTTAGTACTATTCTGCGTGGAGGGATCAAGGATCCGCGTGTTGCACCGATGACTTCGGTTGTAGCGGTAGAGGTTGCTCCGGATCTTAAAACCTGCAAAGCATATATCAGTGTCCTGGGCGATGAAAAAGCCCAGGCTGATACCCTGAAGGGATTACAGAGCGCAGAAGGCTATATCCGCCGCGAACTTGCTCATACACTGAATATGCGTAACACACCGGAGATCAAGTTCGTACTGGATCAGTCCATTGAATATGGTGTCCGGATGTCAAAGAAAATTGATGATGTAACAAGAGATTTACGGGAAGAGGATGATTAGTATGTTATTAGATGCAATTTCAAAAGCCGGGACGATCGCACTTGGCGGACATGTCCGCCCGGATGGGGACTGTGCTGGTTCCTGCATGGGATTGTATAACTATGTCAGAGAGAATTTTCCTGAAAAAGAGATCGATGTTTATCTGGAAGAGCTTCCGAATACACTGAAGTTCATGAAAAATACAGATAAGATCCGTCATGAAGTGACGGAAGAAAAAACCTATGATCTGTTTATCGCACTGGATTGTGGGGATATGGGAAGACTTGGATTTTCGGCAGTCCTTTTCAAAAAAGCGGCAGTAAGATTCTGTGTAGATCATCATGTGAGCAACCAGAGTTTTGCAGACCAGAACTATATCATGCCAGATGCAAGCTCGACAAGTGAGCTGATCTACGATCTGCTGGATTATGGGAAGATGTCTGTGGAGACTGCCGAGTGCCTTTACACAGGAATGGTGCATGATACCGGTGTGTTCCGTTATTCCTGTACCCATCCGTCGACCATGCGCGCAGCAGCAGCACTGATGGAAAAAGGGATCGATTTTACAAAAATAATTACAGAGACTTTTGATGAAAAGACCTATGCACAGAACCAGGTTCTGGGGCGTGCATTGTTGGAAAGCTTTCTTTTTATGGACGGAAGATGTATTGTATCTTACGTTACAAAAGAAGAGATGGATTTCTACCAGGTAAAAGCGAAACATCTGGATGGAATCGTAAGCCAGCTGAAACTCACAAAAGGTATCGATGTTGCAATTTTTATGTATGAGCTTGAACATGGAACTTTTAAGGTAAGTCTGCGATCTAGTGAAAAGATAGATGTAAGTGTAGTTGCAAGCTATTTTGGCGGCGGCGGACACGCAAGGGCAGCCGGATTCTCCATGACTGCCACACCACATGATATCATCAACAATCTGGCAAGAAGACTGGAACTTCAGTTTAACAGTGGGAGCGAAGCGGAATGATACATGGCGTACTGAATGTATATAAAGAAAAAGGCTATACGTCCCATGATGTGGTCGCAAAGCTGCGCGGGATCGTAAAGCAGAAAAAGATCGGGCATACCGGAACCCTTGATCCGGATGCCGAAGGAGTACTTCCGGTTTGCTTTGGGAAAGCAACAAAGCTTTGTGACCTGCTGACAGATAAAGATAAAACCTATCAGGCGGTTCTTCTTCTCGGTCAGGTGACGGATACACAGGATACTTCCGGTCAGGTTCTGGAAAAACATAGCACAGAAGATCTGACCAATGAAAAAGTGGAAAATGTGATCCGCAGCTTTGAGGGAGAATACGATCAGATTCCGCCGATGTATTCGGCACTCAAAGTTAACGGGAAAAAGCTTTATGAGCTTGCCAGAGAGGGCCAAGAAGTAGAGCGGAAAGCACGAAGGATCACGATTCATGAGATCCGGATCCTGGAGATCAATCTTCCGGAGGTAAAACTGGAAGTGACCTGTTCAAAGGGAACGTATATCCGTACACTGTGTCATGATATCGGTCAGAAGCTTGGTTGTGGCGGATGCATGAAAGAGCTTTTGAGAACACGTGTAGAGCGGTTTGGACTTGAAGACAGTATCCGGCTCGGTGAAATTGCACAGCTTCAGAAAGAAGGGATTCTGGAGGAGAAGATCATCGCGATAGATGAAATGTTTCCAACGTATGCACAGGTCGTACTGCCACCGAAAACGGCCGCGGCAGTACGGAACGGGAATAGTTTCAGAAAAAGAGATATTTCACAGGAAACAGCATTAAAGGAGTATGAGAACGATGAGAGAGTCCGCGTGTACGATGAATCGCATCAGTTTATTGCGATTTACTGTTACTGCAGGAAAGACGATCTCTTCAAGATTGTAAAAATGTTTTTTGATGGAAATGAAAAAAAGTAATTAAAGAGGAAAGAACATGGACTATATCAGAGGTCTGGAAGCCTATCAGGATTCCAGAGAGGCAGCAATCACACTCGGCAAATTTGATGGAGTTCACAGAGGACATCAGAAGCTGATCAAAAAAGTATGTCAGCTGAAGGCGAAAAAAGGCGTTCGTTCTGTTGTGTTTGCATTTGATATGAATCCGCTTTATGAAAAGCTTGGAAAATCAAGAGAAGGGATCATGTCCAATGAGGAGCGCAGATGTCTTCTGGACGGGAAAGTAGATGTACTGTTGGAATGCCCGTTTTCTGAAGATGTCACAAGTATGTCGGCAGAGGATTTCATCCGGGAAATCCTGATTGAAAAAATTCATGCCCGGTATATTGTGATCGGAACAGATTTCCACTTTGGGCATGACAAGCGTGGTGATGCAAAAATGCTTGCAGAATATGCGGGTGTGTATGGATATGAACTTTTTGTAATTGAAAAAGAGATGTACGGAGAACGGGAGATCAGCAGCAGCTATGTCAGGGAAGAGCTTCGGAAAGGAAATATGGAAGCTGTGAATGATATGCTGGGATATGCATATACTGTACGGGGAAAAGTAGAGCATGGCAAGCAGCTGGGCAGAAAACTGGGATTTCCGACACTTAATGTACATCCGTCAAAGGATAAACTTCTTCCACCAAACGGAGTTTATCTGGACAGTGTGAGGATTGATGGGATCTGGTACAACGGAATCGGTAATGTCGGATTTAAACCGACGGTATCCGATGAGAACCGGATGCTGATCGAGAGCAATCTGCTGGATTACAGTGGTGATGCCTACGGAAAAGAGGTAGAGATCCAGCTTTATCATTTTAAGAGACCGGAGCAGAAGTTTGAATCGGTAGAAACGATGAAGGCACAGATCGATCAGGATATTGCTTACGCAAAAGAATTTTTCCGTTATCATCATAAGAAATAACAGAGCCGGTGAAAAAGCTTCGGAAATGCGGTTATTTACAGGCAGCCTGTGAACAGGAATATGAAAACCTGCCAGATGCGGGAAAGATAAAATCCTTCTTGACAGGATTCGGGGCATATGGTACACTAGGCAAGTATGAAAAACCGATGTTCGGCAGATGGAATCTCCAACCACTGCTTAATATCAGGCAATTAACAGTATATTTAGGAGGTAGTGACAAATGATCACAAAAGAAATGAAAGAACAGATTATCAAAGAATACGGAAGAACAGAAGGAGATACAGGATCTCCGGAAGTACAGGTAGCTCTTCTTACAGCAAGAATCAATGATCTTACAGATCACTTCAAAGCTAATCCGAAGGATCACCACTCAAGAAGAGGACTTCTTAAGATGGTTGGACAGAGAAGAGGACTTCTTGCATACCTTAAGAAGAATGACATTGAAAGATATCGTTCACTGATCGAAAGATTAGGTTTAAGAAAGTAAGACGTATTTTACAGGGAGCGAAAGGCATCAGCTGGATGTCTTCGCTCCCTGTTTGTTTACGCAAACAATGAGCCGAACCGGTACAACATGCATCATCCATGCCAATCAGCATAGTGATTGACATGGGAGTGACCAATAACCGTGTTTTGCCACATTTTAAAGTTAGTTATATAGAATCTTGCAAGAGATGTAAGGATATGATATAATACAAAAGATTGTGGGTAGAGATTGCGTCCGAGACCACTGAAAAGTATATTTTGAGAAGTGTATTTTTCAGTAGTTTCGGAGAGTTTACCCGTCAGATAAACAGATAAAAAAGGAGAACATTTATGTACAAAAAGTTTGAAATGGAACTTGCAGGCCGTACACTCCGCGTAGATGTTGGAAGAGTTGCCAAACAGGCGAACGGCGCAGTACTTATGCATTATGGTGATACAGTTGTGCTTTCAACAGCAACTGCATCCGACAAACCAAGAGAAGGAATTGACTTCTTCCCGCTCAGCGTTGAATACAATGAGAAGCTTTATGCAGTAGGAAAGATCCCGGGAGGATTTAACAAGAGAGAAGGAAAGGCATCAGAAAATGCTGTTCTTACCTGCCGTGTGATCGACCGTCCGATGAGACCGCTTTTCCCGAAGGATTACAGAAATGATGTAACTTTGGAGAACCTGGTTCTCTCTGTTGAACAGGACTGCTCACCGGAGCTTACCGCTATGCTTGGATCAGCAATTGCAACTGCTATTTCTGATATCCCGTTCGATGGTCCGACAGCTTCTACCCAGGTAGGACTTGTTGACGGAGAACTGGTATTCAATCCAACCGCAGAGCAGAAAGAAAAGTCCGACCTTGCACTGACTGTTGCATCTACAAGAGAAAAGGTAATCATGATTGAAGCCGGAGCAAATGAAGTACCGGAAGCTAAGATGCTCGAAGCCATCTTCGCGGCGCATGAAGTGAATCAGAAAGTCATCGCATTCATCGACCAGATCGTTGCAGAATGTGGAAAACCAAAACATGATTATGTAAGCTTTGCAGTACCGGAAGAACTCTTTGAAGCGATTCAGAAGATCGTAACACCGGAAGAGATGGAAGTTGCAGTATTCACAGATGACAAGCAGACAAGAGAAGAAAATATCCGTAAGATCACAGAAAAGCTGGAAGAAGCTTTTGCTGATAACGAAGAATGGCTTGCCAAACTTGGTGAAGCTGTATATCAGTACCAGAAGAAGGTTGTCCGCAAGATGATCCTCAAAGACCACAAGCGTCCGGACGGTCGTGCAATCGAAGAAATCCGTCCACTTGCCGCAGAAATTGACCTGATCCCGAGAGTACATGGTTCTGCTATGTTTACACGTGGACAGACACAGATCTGTACCATCACCACACTGGCTCCGCTTTCAGAAGCACAGAAGGTAGACGGACTGGATGAATCTGAGACATCCAAGAGATATATGCATCACTATAATTTCCCGTCATACTCTGTAGGTGAGACAAGACCTTCCAGAGGACCGGGACGTCGTGAGATCGGACATGGAGCCCTTGCTGAGAGAGCACTGGTACCGGTACTTCCGTCAGAGGAAGAATTCCCGTATGCGATCCGTACCGTATCTGAGACATTTGAATCTAACGGTTCTACTTCTCAGGCAAGTGTATGTGCATCTTCTATGTCACTTATGGCAGCCGGTGTACCAATCAAATCTGCAGTTGCAGGTATCTCATGTGGTCTGGTAACAGGTGCTACTGACGATGATTATCTGGTACTTACAGATATTCAGGGGCTGGAAGATTTCTTCGGAGATATGGACTTCAAGGTAGCAGGTACACATAAAGGTATCACAGCGATCCAGATGGATATTAAGATCCATGGACTGACAAGACCGATCATCGAAGAAGCAATTGCACGTACAAGAAAAGCAAGAGTTTACATTCTGGATGAAGTTATGGCTAAGACAATCGCTGAGCCAAGAGCACAGGTTGGCAAGTATGCACCGAAGATCATTCAGATGAATATTGATCCGGCTAAGATTGGTGAAGTTGTAGGTCAGAGAGGAAAGACCATCAACGCAATCATCGAAAAGACAGGCGTTAAGATTGATATCACAGATGAAGGAAGTGTATCTATCTGTGGCGTAGATGCAGACAGCATGGAACAGGCAAGAAAGATGATCGCTACCATCGTAACAGACTTCGAGGCAGGAATGGTTCTTGAAGGTGATGTTGTAAGCATCAAAGAATTCGGCGCATTCATCGAATTTGCACCGGGCAAAGAAGGAATGGTACACATTTCCAAAATCGCTAAGCAGAGAATCGACCATGTAGAAGATGTTCTTTCTATCGGAGATCACGTCAAAGTGGTTTGCCTTGGAAAAGACAAGATGGGACGTTTGAGCTTCAGCATCAAAGATGTTGCAGAATAAAGTTTTATAAAATCAGAAGGACTTTACCAGTGTCGGTAGAGTCCTTTTTTAGTTCTATTTTTCTCCTGCCTTCCATATACATTCTTTAAAGAGAGGTGGACAAGATGAGAAGAGAAAAGAAAGATCAAATTCTGGCGGTGCTTCCGGAGAAAATCCGAGGGATCCTGTTGAATCATGGACTGGATTTTGAGAAGATTCAGGAGATCCGGCTTCGGGAAGAGCAGCCGCTTGCAGTGAAAAAAGAGGGAAAGGAAGAACTTTTTACCCATCGGGTGACAAAAGAAGAACTGCGTGAAACGATGGAATATGTATCCAATTATTCCCTGTATGCCTATGAAAATGAACTGCGCCAGGGGTTTCTGACGATTGAAGGAGGGCATCGGGTCGGAATTTCCGGGAAAATTATTTCGGAAAAGGAACAGATCCGGAATTTTCAGTATATTACATCGATCAATATCCGAATCTGCCATGAGATTACAGGTTGTGCGAATAAGCTGTTTCCTGTGATCCTTGAAAAAGGAAGACTTTGCCATACCATGATCATTTCCCCACCAGGTGGAGGAAAGACTACACTTTTGCGGGATCTGGTGCGGCAGATTTCGGATGGGAACCGCTGGGTGGAAGGAAGAAATGTGGGTGTGGTGGATGAACGTTCAGAGATTGGAGGATGCTACCGTGGCGTACCACAGAACCAGCTTGGGATGCGGACAGATATTCTGGACAACTGCCCGAAAGCAGAAGGAATGATGATGCTGGTGCGGTCCATGGCGCCGGAGGTGATCGCGGCAGATGAGATCGGGACAGCGAAGGATGTAGAGGCGATCGAGTACGCCATGCACTGTGGGGCAACCATGCTGACGACGGTGCATGGTTCCGGTATGGATGAGATCCGTGAAAAGCCACTGGTCAGCAATCTGGTAAAGGAAAGATGCTTTGCCAGATATGTTGTGATGAAATCCGGGAAACATGTAGGAGAAATTGAAGGGATTTATAACGAACGGGGAGAAAAACTGTGTATCTGAAAATGGTCGGATGCCTGGGAATTGTGGCGGCGACATCCGGCTATGGATACAGCAGGGGAATGGAATATCAAAGGCAGATCACGGATACCGGAGAGCTGCAAAGAGTGATAAGGCAGCTTGCGGGAGAAATGGAGTATACTTATGCACCACTCGCCCAGGTATGCGCTTCTGTTTCCCGAAGATGCAGTCAGAACTACAGGATCTGGTTGGAACATCTGGCAAAAGAATTGGAGATGCCGTCAAGAAGTCTTGCAATAATCTGGGAGAGGTGCTGCGAAAGTGATCTTGAATGTCTGCTCCTTGGCAGGGAGGAGAGGGTACGTCTGCATGAGCTTGGGATGCAGCTTGGCAGCCTGGATAAGAAGCAGGAAACGCAGATTTTCTTGCAGTATGCAGAATTTCTGGAAGAAAAAAGAGGCGGTCTTTTAAAAGAAATTCAGGAAAAACGGAGGCTTTGCAATCTGCTGGGTGTTACAGCAGGGCTTTTCCTGACAATTTTGATTCTGTAAATGGGAGCGAAACATGAGTGTAAATCTGATATTTAAAATTGCGGCAGTCGGGATTCTGGTTTCTGTCCTGGGACAGGTGCTGAAACACAGCGGAAGAGAAGAACAGGCATTTCTCACAAGCCTTGCAGGACTGCTCCTGGTTTTATTCTGGATCCTTCCTTATATTTCAGATCTGTTTGACGATATCAGACGGCTCTTTGCTCTGTAAAGGAGGGAAAAGATGAGTATCCTTAAGGCAGCCTGCATCGGGATTGCAGGAACTTTCCTGGCATTACAATTTCAAAATACCAGAAAAGAGTATGGGATCTATCTGGGGATTGCGGTCAGCATTTTCCTTTTTCTCGGAATGAGCCGGAATCTGTCGGTGATCCGGGAAACTTTGGAATTGGTTGGCAGCTTTGTAAAGATCGATGCGGTATATCTGACGGCAATGCTGAAAATCCTGGGTGTGACCTATCTGGCGGAATTTGCGGCAGCAATCTGCAAGGATGCCGGTTATCAGACGATCGCCGGGCAGATCGAGGTCTTTGCAAGGCTCAGTATACTTGCAATAGGAATGCCGATATTAAAAGCACTGCTTCTTGCAATCCGCGAACTTGGACAGTAAAAGGGAAGAAAAATGAAACATTATTTTCAGAAATATGGCATAGCATGCATGATCGGACTTGTAATCTTCGTACTGATACTGCCGGTACAGGTATTTGCGGCAGGGGAAGATTCCTCTTCGGAAAACAGCCGGACAGAAGATAATATGGCAGAAACGGATCTGGAAAAAACACAGGAGGAAACAGAGCAGAAAATCTGGGAGCTGACAGAGGTAAAGGATCTGGATACGGCAATCCGGAAACTGTTCCCGGAAGAAAAACTGCATTTTCAGGATTTTGTTGAGTCTGTGATCCGGCAGGATGAGAACCTGTCTGCCGGACAGATCAGAAACTTTGTGACGGATCAGTTTTTCTATGTGCTGAAGGTCAATAAACCGGTGCTTGCATCTATCATTTTTCTGGTGCTGATCGCAGCGGTTTTTTCCAACTTTTCGGAAGTGTTTCAGAACTGTCAGATCTCACAGACCGCCTTTTTTCTGGTATACCTGTCTGTGATTACAGTCGGCATACGGAATTTTCAGGCAGCAGCCGTAGAGGTACAGCATGGACTCGAAAATCTGATCCTCTTTATGCGAGTACTCTGTCCTGTCTACTTTGTCTGTATGGCAGTCGCAGTGGGAAGTATTTCTGCGATCGCATTTTATAATCTGGCGCTTTTCCTGATTTTTCTTGTGGAACTTGTGATTTTGAAATGGATCGTTCCGTTGATCCAGATCGCACTTCTGATGGAAATCTTGAACAATCTGACGGAGGAGGAATTTCTTTCTAAGGCAGCGGAACTTTTGCGACTTGTAATCGGATGGAGTCTGAAAAGTCTGCTTGCCCTGGTGACGGGGATCGGGTTTATCGAGCGGATAATCAGTCCGGCGGCAGATCAGGTGAAAAGGAGTGTCTGGACAAAGGGCGTGGGAATGATTCCTGGAATCGGTGATGTAGTCAGCGGGACAAGCGAAGTCGTGCTTGGAAGTGCGGTCCTTTTAAAAAATGGAGTTGGAATTGCAGGGGCACTGCTTGTAACGGGAGTTGTGATGATCCCGGTCATCAATATGGGAATTCTGACGCTTCTTTACAAAGGAACGGCGGCACTTATCCAGCCGGTGTCTGATAAACGGATCGTGGAGGCCATCAGTTTTACCGGGGAAGGTTATCATATGCTGCTAAAGACGGTGCTTGCGACGGCGGTCCTGTTTCTGGTGACACTTGCAGTTGCGGCATCGGCAGCTTCGTAGGAGGGATAAAATGATACAGCTGGTTTACAGGTGGATGCAGAATCTCGCCGTTTATATGATTCTTGTAACCGCATTTTTGCAGGCACTTCCAGAAAATAGCTACCGGAAATATGTCCGTTTTTTCTGCGGACTTCTTCTGACAGTTCTGCTTGCCCAGCCGGTTCTGGACCTTATGGGGGAAGCCGGACAGGTAACGGAGCTGTATCGGACAGCGGAGTATGAGCAGATGATAAAAGAGATGGAGTATGCGGCGGATTTGCTCGAAAAGGGCGGTGAATGAAGATGTTTGAAATCCGTAAAATAAAAAAAGACAAGTGGCTGATCATATTGCTTGTCGGACTGCTTCTGGTTGTGATCGCGATGCCTGTTTCCGATATAAAATCAGACCAGACACAGGATGAACAGCAGGTGCAGAAGGCGGAAAATGCATTGGAGGATACTTATACAGATGCACTGGAAACACGGCTGGAAAATGCACTTGCAAAAGTAGAAGGAGTTGGAAATGTAAAGGTGATGATCACTCTGGCTTCTTCCTCGGAAAAGGTAGTGGAAAAGGACCAGGAGATGACAAGTGAGGTGCAGGAAGGGGAGAACGGAGGAAAAAATACCAGTTCTTCAGAGACGGCAGTTTATGCAAACGGAAATGGAGAAGAAACGCCATATGTGAAACAGGAATTAAGTCCCCGGATAGAAGGTGTTCTCGTAATTGCAGATGGCGGAGATAATGCCATCGTGATTGAAAATATCACAGAGGCTGTGCAGGCATTATTCGGAGTAGACACGCATAAGATAAAAGTAATGAAGCATAACTAAAAAAGAATCTTATAGGAGGAAGGCTAGTGAAAAAAGTATTTAAGAAAAATCAGATTGTGATTGCGGTTCTTGCGGTGATGATCGCTGCGGCAGGATATCTGAACTATTCCGGAAAAATTTTTGGCTCGAAAAACAAAACAGCAGAGACGGGAAGCGAGATGGCAAATAAGGAACTTCTGGATATTTCGGATCAGGACACAGGAGGTGACAGCTCCCTCCAGACAGCGGATAACGATCAGGTGGACGGAAATCCGGGAGAGGCGGTGCTGACAAATGGATCGGTCAGTGCGCTTGTAGCACAGGCAAAAGTGAACCGGGAGCAGGTGCGGGCAAAAAACAAAGAAACCCTGCAGGCGATCATTGATAATGCAGATATCGCAGAAGACCAGAAAGCAGATGCAGTTGCGCAGATGGTGGAGATGACACAGCGCGCCGAACAGGAGGTCGCAATTGAGACTCTGCTTGCCAGCAAAGGCTTTCAGGATGCGGTGGTAAGTCTTACCGAAGAATCCGCAGATGTGGTCGTTGATGTGGCGGATCTGTCGGATGCAAAACGGGCACAGATCGAGGATGTTGTCACACGTAAAGCAGAGGTAAATGCTGCAAATGTGGTAATCACACCGATCCATGAAAGTACAAATACGAGTGAATCAGGGGATTGATATTATGGCAAAAATACCATATAATAAGAGTTTGAGTGACATTGAGAAAATAGTAGGAGTAGAATAACATGGCAGATTTTACGAATGAGATAAAGAAAAGAAGAACATTTGCGATCATTTCCCATCCGGATGCAGGTAAGACTACCCTGACAGAGAAGTTTCTGTTATATGGTGGGGCAATCAATCAGGCAGGTTCTGTAAAAGGAAAGGCAACAGCGAAACATGCGGTTTCAGACTGGATGGAGATTGAAAAAGAAAGAGGTATTTCGGTAACATCTTCTGTCCTGCAGTTCCAGTATGACGGTTATTGCATCAACATTCTGGATACACCGGGACATCAGGATTTCTCGGAAGATACTTATCGTACTCTTATGGCGGCCGATTCGGCGGTTATGGTGATCGATGGATCAAAAGGTGTGGAGGCACAGACAAGAAAGCTGTTCAAAGTCTGCGTCATGCGTCATATTCCGATTTTTACATTTATCAATAAAATGGACCGTGAAGCGATGGATACCTTTGAATTACTGGATGATATTGAAAAGGAACTGGGGATCGCTACCTGTCCGATCAACTGGCCGATCGGTTCCGGAAAAGAATTCCGCGGCGTATTTGACCGGAACAGCAGAGAACTGGAGATTTTCTCAGATACCAAGAAAGGAACCTCGATCGGGGAAGTTGAGAAGGTTTCCATCGACAGTGAGGAAGCAAAGAGCATCGTAAGTGAAGCACAGTTCGCACAGCTGGAAGAAGAGATTGAGCTTCTGGACGGAGCAAGTGCGGAATTTGACCAGGAGATGGTCAGCAAAGGAGAACTCTCTCCGGTATTTTTCGGATCAGCTCTGACCAACTTCGGTGTGGAGACCTTTCTTCAGCATTTCCTTAAAATGACGACTTCGCCGCTTCCGAGAATGTCCGACAAAGGATTGATCGATCCGATGAAAGAAGAAGATTTCTCCGCATTTGTGTTTAAGATCCAGGCAAATATGAATAAGGCACACCGGGACAGAATCGCATTTATGCGTATCTGTTCCGGTGAGTTCAAGGCAGGCATGGATGTCTTCCATATCCAGGGAGGCAGGAAAGTCCGTCTGTCACAGCCACAGCAGATGATGGCGAGTGAACGTCACATGATCGATACCGCTTATGGTGGAGACATCATCGGTGTATTTGATCCTGGTATCTTCTCCATTGGAGATACACTGACCAATTCAGCGGAAAAATTTGCATACGAAGGGATTCCGACTTTCGCACCGGAACATTTTGCCAGAGTACGCCAGGTGGATACGATGAAGAGAAAGCAGTTCATCAAGGGAATCAACGAGATCGCGCAGGAAGGCGCGATCCAGATTTTCCAGGAATTCAACACCGGTATGGAAGAGATCATCGTCGGTGTAGTCGGTGTCCTGCAATTTGATGTATTAAAATACCGTCTGGAAAATGAATATAACGTGGAGATCCGTCTGGAACCACTTCCATACGAACATATCCGCTGGATCGAGAATGAAGAAATCAATATGGACAAGCTGGTCGGCACATCCGATATGAAGAAGATCAAGGATCTGAAAGACAGACCGCTTCTTCTGTTTGTCAACAGCTGGAGCATCCGTATGGTACTGGAACGAAACGAAGGACTGAAACTTTCCGAATTCGGACGTTCCTAAAAAACTTTCCAATAAGGATCTTTTATGTTACAATGAACGCATAGCGACGAGCGCAGGACTGGGTGGGAAATGATCGGCTGCATGCAGACGAATCATTTTCAAGCCAGGACTATGTGAGTGCAACGAACATCGAGGAACCCAAGGTTCCGAGATGAGCGCGAGGAGCGTAAAAAGAGCGCAGGACTGGGTGGGAAATGATTGGCTGCTTGCAGGCGAATCATTTTCAAGCCAGGACTATGTGAGTGCAACGAACATCGAGGAAGCGAAAGGTTCCGAGATGAGCGCGAGGAGCGTAAAAAAAGCGCAGTGCTGGGTGGAAAATGATCGGCTGCTTGCAGACGAATCACTTTCAGCCCAGACCTATGTGAGTGCAACGAACATCGAGGAACCGAAAGGTTCCGAGATGAGCGCGAGGAGCGGAAGAACCGCAGACAGGAGGACTTATAATGAGTAAAGAAGAGAGAAATACCTATAAGATAGAATCAGATGAGAACCTCGGAGAAGTACAGATTGCTGATGAAGTAGTTGCAATTATCGCAGGACTTGCAGCAATGGAGGTAGAGGGGGTATCTTCCATGGCAGGAAATGCAACCAGAGAACTGATCGCAAAGCTTGGAATGAAGAGCCTTTCCAAAGGAGTGAAAGTGGACGTGCTGGAAGGTATCGTTACCGTATCCCTTGCCCTGAACCTCAAATATGGCAGCAGTATCAAAGATACTACTTTAAAGGTACAGGAAAAAGTAAAGGCAGCAATCGAGAATATGACAGGTCTTACCGTTGCAGACGTAAACATCCGTGTTGCAGGTGTTGACATGCCGGAAGAAGAATAATTGGAGAGGGAACATGCGAAGAAGTAAAGTCAGAGAACATATATTTAAAATGCTCTTCAGCATCGGATTTGATGCGGCTGATGCAGACGAACAGATCGAACTGTATCTGGAACAGGTAGAAGAAGCGAGTGAGGAAGAGCGCGTATACATGCGCAAAAAGGTCAAAGATATTGCAGCACATGAAGAAGAAATCGATGCGATGATCAATGAACATACAACCGGTTGGAAAACCGGACGTATGAATAAAGTGGATCTTTCTGTTCTTCGTCTTGCCGTATATGAGATGAAGTGGGATGACGAAGTGCCGGTCAAAGTAGCGATCAATGAAGCAGTTGAGCTGGCAAAGAATTTTTCAGGAGATGAGGGACCGGCATTTGTCAACGGTGTACTCGGAAAGCTTGCATAAGAATCAGAAATCATGCGAAATGTATATACTGTAAAACAGGTCAATGCGTACATTAAGAATATGTTTACGCAAGACTTTATGTTGAATCGAATTTATATCAAAGGGGAAGTGTCAAACTGTAAGTACCATACTTCAGGACATCTGTACTTTTCACTGAAAGATGAGTCCGGAACGATTGCCTGTGTTATGTTTGCCGGGCAGCGCAGCGGGCTTTCTTTTCGTATGCAGGAAGGGCAGCAGGTAATCGTGCTTGGAAGCGTCAGCGTCTATGAAAGAGATGGCAGATATCAGGTTTATGCAAAGGAGATCGTACTGGATGGTGCGGGACTTCTTTATGAAAAATTTATAAAGCTCAAAAAAGAGCTGGAAGAAATGGGAATGTTTGCGCCGGAATATAAAAAGCCGATTCCGAAATATGTGCGGACAGTTGGTGTTGTAACGGCACCAACCGGAGCGGCAGTGCGCGATATTATCAACATTACCAGGCGGAGAAATCCATATGTGCAGATTCTTCTGTATCCGGCACTGGTACAGGGGGATGGCGCGTCTGAAAGTGTGGTACGGGGAATCCGTGCACTGGAGGAAGCTAAGGTTGATGTGATGATCGTTGGCAGAGGCGGGGGGGCTATTGAAGATCTGTGGGCATTTAACGAGGAAAATGTAGCGCGCGCAGTTTTTGAATGCAGTGTACCGGTTATTTCGGCAGTAGGACATGAGACGGACACGACGATCATAGATTATGTAGCGGATCTTCGTGCACCGACGCCTTCTGCTGCGGCAGAGCTTGCAATCTGTAATTACCGGGAACTTCTGGAAACGATCCGGACAGAACGGGAAAGGATGCACCGAAGTATGAGGAGAAAGTTGGAGGTCGCATCACTTCATACAGCGCGGTATGCAGAAAAATTCCGTTACTTAAGTCCGTCAGGGAAACTTAAGTCCATGCGCCAGCAGCTTGCAGACTATGAGGAGCAGATTCCAAAAGCCATGCATCAGCGGTTGGAACAGGAACAGGAGAGGAACCGGAAAGTGCAGGAGATGCTGCCGCTTCTGATGGAGCGGAATCTGCGGGAAAGCCGTCAGCAGCTTGCAATCCGGATCGAACGGATGAAGGGACTTTCTCCGCTTGCCAAGCTGAACCAGGGCTTTTCCTATGTACAGGGATCGGAAGGGACCGTAAAGAAAGTAGCGGATGTAAAAAAAGGAGACTGGCTTCGGATTTATGTGACAGACGGGCAGATCGAGGCACAGGTAACAGATACCAAGAAGGAGTAGGAAAATGGCAGATAAGAAAAACGAGATTGCAGAAGAAATGCCGGAAGAATCTCTGGAAGAGCTTTTTGCAAAGCTGGATCAGGTGGCAAAAGAGCTGGAATCGGGAGATACTTCGCTGGAAGAGTCCTTCGGACTGTATCAGAAGGGCATGGAAATGCTGAAGCTTTGTAATGAGAAGATTGATACAGTAGAGAAAAAAGTGCAGGTGCTGGAAGAGAATGGAGAAATACATGACTTTTAAAGAAGAAATGAAAGAAAGAACAGAAGTGATTGAAAAGCTTCTTGTAAAATATCTGCCGAAAGCAGAAGGTTACCAGAGCCAGATCATGGAGGCGATGGAGTACAGTGTGATGGCAGGCGGAAAGAGACTCCGCCCAATGCTGATGCAGGAGACATACCGCCTTTTCGGAGGAGAAGGAAAAGAAATCGAGCCGTTTATGGCAGCAATGGAGATGATCCATACTTATTCCCTGGTGCATGATGATCTGCCGGCAATGGACAATGACGAGTACCGTAGAGGAAGAAAGACAACGCATATTGTATACGGGGAAGCAATGGGAATTCTTGCCGGGGATGCACTTCTGAACTATGCGTTTGAGACGGCGGTAAAGGCATTTGAAATCGCACCTGAAAAGAGTCTTCTGATTGGAAAAGCTTTAAAAATCCTTGCAGAAAAAGCCGGTATTTACGGGATGATAGGCGGTCAGGTCGTGGATGTGGCTTCCTGCGGTGTGGGACTTGATGAAGGCATGCTGAACTTTATCTATGAACTGAAAACCGGAGCGCTGATCGAAAGTTCGATGATGATCGGGGCACTTCTTGCAGGTGCAGAGGATGCAGAGCTTGAGAAAGTGCAGAAGATCGCATCGGATGTGGGGATTGCTTTCCAGATCCAGGATGACATCCTGGATGTGACAAGTACTACAGAAGAGCTTGGCAAACCGGTCCACAGCGATGAAAAAAATGAAAAAACAACCTATGTTACATTAAAAGGTCTGGAAAAAGCAACCAGAGATGTGGAAGTTATTTCACAGGAAGCACTGGAGCTGCTTTCCGGGTTGGACAGAGAAAATACGTATCTGACACAGCTGATACAGGAACTGATACACAGGAAAAAATAAGCGGGGTGGATGAAGTGTATCTGGAGCAGATTCACGAAGCGAATGATATCAAAAAATTAAATGAACAGGAACTGGCAGGGCTTGCAGAAGAAATCCGTACCTTTCTTGTTGAGAAGATCAGCAAGACAGGAGGGCATCTTGCGTCCAATCTGGGTGTGGTAGAGCTTACCATGGCAATGCATCTCAGTTTTCAGCTTCCGGAGGATAAGATGATCTGGGATGTAGGGCATCAGTCTTATACGCATAAAATTCTGACCGGAAGGAAAGAAGGATTTGATGATCTGAGAAAATATGGTGGGATGAGCGGTTTCCCGAAACGAAAAGAAAGTGACTGTGATGCCTTTGATACCGGTCATAGCTCCACTTCAATTTCGGCCGGACTTGGCTATGCCAGAGGAAGGGATATCCTGGGGCAGGATTATTCCGTGATCTCTGTTATCGGTGACGGATCCCTGACCGGAGGAATGGCATATGAAGCACTGAATAATGCTGCGGAGATGAAGACGAATTTCATCATCGTGCTTAACGATAACCATATGTCTATTTCCAAAAATGTCGGTGGAATGTCCAGTTATCTCGGAGAGCTGCGCACTGCCCGGGCCTATACCGACCTGAAGGATACCGTGGAAAATGTACTTGGCAGTATTCCATTTGGCGGTGAAAAGATGGTGCGGCATATTAAGCGCACCAAGAGCAGCATCAAGCAGCTTTTGGTTCCGGGAATGTTCTTTGAAGATATGGGAATCAAGTATTTAGGACCGGTGGACGGGCATGACCTGAAGGCACTGTGCCGTGCGTTTACCGAGGCAAAAAGGGTAAAAGGACCGGTGCTTGTCCATGTACTGACGAAAAAGGGGAAAGGGTATCTCCCGGCAGAAGAAAACCCTTCCCGTTTCCATGGAACAGGTCCGTTTGATATCCAGACAGGAGAGCCGATTTTCAAAAGTGGAAAGGATTCCTGTACAGATGTGTTTTCCAAGGTTATGCTGGATCTGGCAAAAAAAGATGACAGACTGGTAGCGATCACGGCGGCAATGGAAGACGGTACCGGCCTGGCAGCATTTCACAGATACTATCCGGACCGCTTTTTTGATGTGGGGATCGCAGAGGGACATGGCGTGACCTTTGCGGCAGGACTTGCTGCGGCAGGACTGCATCCGGTATTTGCTGTATATTCTTCGTTTTTACAGAGAGGATTTGACCAGATGATCCATGATGTCTGTCTGCAGAAGCTTCCGGTCGTATTTGCCGTGGACAGGGCAGGACTTGTGGGAAGCGACGGGGAGACCCATCAGGGGATCTTTGATCTTTCTTATCTGTCAATGATTCCGAATATGACCGTCTTTTCTCCGAAAAATAAATGGGAACTGGCGGACATGGTGCGGTTTGCAGTGAGACTTGGAGCACCGGCAGCAGTGCGCTATCCAAGAGGCAGCGCATTTGACGGATTCCGTGAATGCAGAGCACCGATTGAGTATGGAAAGAGTGAGCCGGTCTATGAAGAAGAGGATATTGCAATCATCAGTGTCGGACATATGTTTGAGCAGGCAGTTCAGGTTCGGAAGCGTTTGAAAGAGATTGGATATAACTGTACCCTGATCAATGCCCGGTTTGTAAAGCCGGTGGATGAGGAGATGCTCCGGAAACTGACGGTGGAACACCGGCTGATCGTGACACTGGAAGAGAATATCCGCAGAGGCGGATTCGGAGAATTTGTGACTGCTTATCTGGCAGGTCTTGAGACAGACGCAGAGGTTCTGAATCTGGCACTGCCGGATGACTATATCGAACACGGAAGTGTAGACCTACTTCGCAGTGAGGTGATGCTGGATATTGAATCCTGCGTGGCCAGGATTATCACTGCATATATAGCAGAAGAGAGCAGGAGGGATTGATAGAGAATGAAAGAACGGTTGGATGTATTACTTGTAAAGAGAAATCTGGCATCCTCCAGAGAAAAGGCAAAAGCGATCATCATGTCCGGCAATGTATTCGTGGACGGGCAAAGAGAGGATAAAGCGGGAACTTCCTTTTCGGAAGAGGTTCAGATCGAAGTCCGTGGACATGCACTTCCGTATGTCAGCCGCGGAGGACTTAAGCTGGAAAAGGCGATGAAGAATTTTGATGTATCCATGGAAGGAAAGGTATGTACCGATGTGGGATCTTCGACAGGAGGATTTACAGACTGCATGCTGCAAAATGGAGCAGTCAAGGTGTTTGCCATCGATGTGGGACATGGTCAGCTGGACTGGAAATTACGTCAGGATGAAAGAGTGGTCTGCATGGAAAAGACCAACATCCGTTATGTACAGCCGGAAGATCTGGGAGAACCGATTGATTTTTCATCAATTGATGTTTCTTTTATTTCGCTGACGAAGGTACTTCTCCCAATCCGCAATTACCTGAAAGAGAACGGAGAGATCGTTGCGTTGATCAAGCCACAGTTTGAAGCCGGACGTGAGAAGGTTGGGAAAAAAGGTGTGGTAAGGGAAAAGAGTACCCATATCGAGGTCATCGAAAAAGTAACCGATTATGCAGTATCGATCGGCTTTGAAGTAGCAGCACTTGAATTTTCACCGATCAAAGGACCGGAAGGGAATATCGAGTATCTGGTACATCTGAAAAAAAGGCCGGAGGAAGAGGCAAGGATTGTGGAGAGCGTAGACATTCGGGGGACTGTCGATGCTGCTTTTGACACACTTGCGAAAAAGGATCCGGCTGAGGAGAAGAAATAAAAAGACATGGAAAAGTTTTACATTATCACGAATGATATGAAGGATGCAAATCGAAAGATCACCGTGAAAATAAAAAAATGCATTGAATCCTACGGGAAGAAATGTTATCTGGAAGAGCGGCCGGAAGAAGGGAATTTTTCGAAGATCAAGATTCCAAAGGATATTGATTGTGTGTTGACGGTAGGCGGAGATGGAACCTTTATCCAGGCATCCAGACGTCTGTTCGGACGGGATCTTCCGATGCTTGGAATCAATATGGGCACCCTTGGCTATCTGACCGAGGTAGAGGTGCAGAATGTAGAAGAGGCTGTAAAACAGCTTGTAGAGGGCAATTATACGATTGAAGAGCGGATGATGCTGTATGGATCCGCTGCATATCGCAATGTAAGAGATGTGGCACTCAATGATATTGTCATGACGAGATCCGGCAGCATGAAGATCGTTCATTTTAATCTCTATGTTAACGGAGAGTTTTTGAACTCCTATGATGCGGACGGACTGATCGTGTCCACACCGACGGGTTCTACTGCGTACAATCTGTCTGCAGGAGGACCGATCGTGGAGCCGACAGCGTCACTGATCGTTGTGACACCGATCTGCTCACATGCACTCAATTCCCGCAGTATCGTTTTCTCGGACAAAGATGAGATCGTGATCGAGATCGGTGCAAAACGGGAAAATCAGATCGAGGAAGCAGTGATCGCATATGATGGTGCGGATGAAGTCCCGCTTCATACCGGTGACCGGATCCGGATCAAAAAGGCGTGGGAGACAGCGAAAATCGTAAAACTCAGCAAAGTGAGCTTTCTGGAAACATTACGTGAAAAGATGAAAGGAAACTAGAAGATGAAAGTAAACCGACATGCCAAAATTGTAGAATTGATCAACAAATATCAGATTGAGACACAGGATGAGCTTGCCGAGTATCTGAATGAAGCGGGATTTAAAGTGACGCAGGCAACGGTATCCAGAGACATCCGCGACTTAAAGCTCACCAAGGTTCCGGCAGAAAACGGCAGGCAGAAATATGCGGTACTCCAGAGTGCACAGAATGGAATGACTGAAAAATATGTGCGCATTTTGCGGGATGGATTCAGCTCTATGGATATGGCTCAGAATATTCTGGTACTGAAAACGGTATCCGGTATGGCGATGGCGGTGGCTGCGGCACTGGATGCGATGAACTGGAATGAGATCGTTGGCTGTATTGCCGGGGATGATACGATCATGTGCGCTGTGCGGACCGTGGATGATACGATTCTACTGATGGAAAAGATCAAGAAACTACTGGAACAATAGACAGGAGAAAGAATGTTACAAAATTTGCATGTAAAAAATCTGGCGCTGATCGATGAAGCGGAAGTGGATTTCTCTGGTGGACTTAATATCCTGACAGGGGAAACCGGTGCCGGAAAATCAATTATCCTGGGGAGTGTCCGTCTTGCCCTGGGCGGAAGATATTCAGCAGATATGCTTCGTAAGGGAGCCGATAAGGGACTTGTAGAACTGACCTTTTATGTGGAAAATCCGGAAACGGTACGGAAGCTGGAAGAGATGGATCTTTCGCCGGACGGAGGGCAGATCATTATCACCAGACGGTTTAACGGAAACCGAAGTGTGAGCCGGATCAATGGAGAGACTGTGACACTGGGGCGGCTAAAGGAAGCAGCCCAGGTTCTGATCGATATTCACGGGCAGCATGAGCATCAGTCACTGTTATATAAAAAAAATCATCTGGCAATTCTGGATGCATTTGCAAAAGAAGCCGGAGAATGGAAGAAAAAAGTGGCGGATTCATACAGGGAATACCGTCGGCTGGAAAAAGAACTTAAGGAAGCCGATAAAGACGAGGCTGAGAGAGCCAAAGAGATTTCTTTTCTTGAATTTGAGATTGATGAGATTGAAAATGCAGGAATCACTGCGGCAGAATGCCAGTCGGTAGAAGAAGATTACCGGCGGATGATGCAGGGAAAAAGAATCGCAGAGAATCTGGAAGAGGCGTATCTGTATACAGCAGGAGAAGGCGGTATAAGTGCGGCAGAAGCGATCGGACGGGCAGTACGTGCGGCGGCTGTGGCGGCAGAACATGATGACAAATCGGGAGAACTGTATGAACAGCTGGTCGAAGTGGAGAATCTGATCGGGGATTCCGGGCGCGAGCTTCGCTGTTATCTGGACAGTCTTTCCTTTGAACCGGAACAGTTCTATGAGACGGAGAGCCGGCTGAACCAGATCAATCATCTGAAGGTCAAATACGGAGATTCGGCAGAGGCAATCCTGCAGCATAAGGCGGATGACGAGGAGCGCCTCCTGATTTTAAAAAATTATGATGAATATTTAAATGAATTAAAGGGAAAACTGAAAAAATCAGAGGAACGTCTGCAAAAAGAATGCGAGGGTCTGTCGAAGATCCGTAAAAAAGAGGCAAAGCTTTTGCAGGCAAAGATCGCAGAAGGACTTCAGGATCTGAATTTCCTGGATGTCTGCTTTGAAATTCGGTTTTCAAAAACCTCCGGGTACACAGTAGAAGGAACGGATGAGGTGGAATTTATGATCTCCATGAATCCGGGTGAACCGACAAGACCGCTTGCAACTGTGGCATCCGGCGGTGAACTTTCCCGCATCATGCTTGCGATCAAGGCAGTCATGGCGGATAAAGATGAGATCGAGACACTGATCTTTGATGAGATCGATGTGGGGATCAGCGGTCGTACCGCACAGAAGGTTTCCGAGAAGATGTGCCTGATCGGCAGGAAACATCAGGTGATCTGCATTACGCATCTGGCACAGATCGCTGCAATGGCAGATACTCATTACCTGATTGAAAAACGGGTGGAAGATCAGATGACAAAGACCAAGATCCGGCAGCTTGACGGGGAAGAATCTGTGCAGGAGCTGGGAAGGATCCTTGGAGGCGCAAAGATTACGGATGCGGTGCTGGAAAACGCACGGGAGATGAAAATTCTGGCATCCGGTTTGAAAAAATAAGATTGAGCACATACTAGAGGCAGGAGAAAAAATCCTGCCTTATTTTTTGCGGAATTTTAGGGAGGAAAAAGGGGTGTGCAATGTCGGTTAGAAGTTATCGGAAAATGTTAAGTGTGTTATTAGCGGTAATCGTGGTTATAGGAGGCGGCTATTGCTACAGGGAATGGCGGGCTGAGAAAGCGGAGAGGGAGGCTTCGGTCAGTGAACTTTCGGGAAACCTTCTGATTCCGGGAGGGATGCCGGTTGGGATCTATATGGAGACGGATGGCGTGATGGTGCTGGGGACGCAGGAAATTAAGGGAAAAGATGGGATCGGTGTGAATCCGGCGAAGCATCTGGTGAAGGAGGGAGATTATATTGTCGGAGTTGATTCTGACAGTATTTATAATAAATCTGAGCTTATCGAACGGGTTAAAAAATTATCGAATAAGTCCGTTGTCTTACACATTCGTCGAAAAAAAGTGTATATTGATGTACAACTTCATCCGACAAAAGATGAAGGCGGGGCATATAAACTTGGAATCTGGGTGCGTGATAACGCGCAGGGACTCGGCACAATCACTTTTCTGAATGCAGATAGTGAATACGGTGCGTTGGGACATGGAATACATGATGTAGATACCGGCAAACTGATCGAAATGTCAACGGGAAGATTATATGATACCAGCATTCAGAATATTAAAAAAGGTGAGAACGGAAATCCCGGAGGGATGGAAGGGATCATTGTCTACAATCATTACAATATTTTAGGTTCGATTACTACAAACACAGAGACAGGGATTTATGGGAAATTAGACAGGATTGAGAGAATATTTGACAGCAAAGAAGCTTATCCGGCTGTGGCAAAGGAAGAAATTCAGGTCGGAAAGGCGTATATCCGCTGTGCGGTAAGCGGAAAGACAGAAGATTATACAGTCAGAATCACAAAAGTTGACCTGGATGCCAGGGAGGTGAATAAGGGGATTGAAATTCAGGTTACTGACAAACGGTTACTTAAACTGACCGGTGGGATTGTGCAGGGAATGAGTGGAAGCCCCATTATGCAGAATGGAAAGATTATAGGCGCAGTAACACATGTTTTCGTACAGGATGCGACAAAAGGATACGGAATATTTATCGAAAACATGCTGGAAAATCTGAAAAAAGATTGAAATATGCGAACCTTGTCAGATTTCTGCGACACCATTTGCTTGTATTCGCAGAATACAGAAGGTTATAATAGGTTCCATTCCAGTGCAAATTGTCACTTTAAGGAGGGGAAAGGCTTTATGGAAAAACTGAATGTAGCGATTGCTGACGATAACGAAAGAATGTTGAATTTACTAGGAGAAATTGTAGAAAGTGATAAAGATCTCAAACTGGTGGGAAAAGCCAGGAACGGAGAAGATATTTATCACATTATAAGAGATAAACAGCCTGACGTTGTACTTCTTGACCTAATTATGCCGAAAATGGATGGAATCAGTGTGATGGAAATGATAGGCGCAGATAAAACAGTAAAGAAACAGCCGAATTTTATTATTGTAACTGCGATTGGACAGGAGAGGATCACGGAAGATGCCTTCGAAAAAGGAGCAGCCTACTACATCCTGAAACCATTTCGCAATGAAACAATCCTTCAGCGGATCAAAAGCTCCGGACATGCAGAAAAGAGTGTAGCGCCTTACACAGATTATACCGTATATGCGGAACCTTCTGAGGAGGACCTGGAAACACAGGTGACAGAACTGCTCCATGAAATCGGAATCCCGGCACATATAAAAGGGTATCATTATTTGAGGGATTCCATTCTGATGGCGGTTGACGATATGGAAGTTTTAAATGCGATCACAAAGATCCTGTATCCGACAGTCGCGAAAAAGAACCAGACCACATCGAGCCGTGTTGAACGGGCGATCCGCCATGCGATCGAGGTTGCATGGAGCAGGGGAAAGCTGGATACCTTAGAAGCTCTTTTCGGTTACACAGTAAGTAACGGGAAAGGAAAACCGACCAATTCTGAATTTATTGCTCTGGTCGCAGACACGATCAGACTGAAATCAAAGCGCAGATAATTCTTTTCAAACGGATGAAATTGCGGTATAATTATAAATAAGCCGCGAGAGTAAGGAGGGTGTTAAATGAAAAAAGTATTATTTGTGTCATCTGAATCAGTTCCGTTTATCAAAACAGGAGGATTAGCCGATGTAGTGGGATCACTACCAAAATATTTTGATAAGAACAAATACGATGTACGTGTTATGCTTCCAAAGTATATGTGCATGAAAGACGAATGGAAAGATAAACTTTCTTACAGACTTCATTTCTATATGGATCTGAACTGGAGACAGCAGTATGTAGGGCTTCTTGAACTTCAGTACGAAGGAATCACTTTTTATTTCATAGACAATGAATATTATTTTAATGGTTCGCAGCCATATGGTGATATTGCATACGATATTGAGAAGTTTGCATTCTTTTCAAAAGCAGCCTTAAGTGCACTGCCACTTCTGGATTTCAGACCGGATATCATTCACTGTCATGACTGGCAGACCGGGCTTGTTCCGATTTATCTGGATAATTTCCGCTATAACAATGAGTTTTTCCGTGGAATCAAGACTGTGATCACCATACATAACCTCAAATTCCAGGGTATCTGGGATAAGAAGACGGTTATGGATATCACCGGACTTCCGGCATACTATTTCTCACCGGATAAGCTGGAAGCATATGACGATGCCAACTATCTGAAAGGCGGAATTGTCTACGCTGACCGTGTGACAACGGTAAGTAGCAGTTACGCGGAAGAGATCAAGACACCGTTTTACGGGGAGAAGCTGGAAGGACTGATGCAGGCAAGAGCAAACTGCCTGTCAGGAATTGTCAATGGTATTGATTACGGTGATTTTAATCCGGCAACAGATACCAACATTGCAAGAACTTACTCTGTCGAAAACTTCCGCAAGGAGAAAGTGAAAAATAAAATGGCGCTGCAGGAAGAACTCGGACTGGAGAGAGATCCGCACCGTATGATGATCGGTATCGTATCCAGACTGACCGACCAGAAGGGGTTTGACCTGATCGACTGTGTGATGGATGAACTTTGCCAGGATGCGGTTCAGATCGTCGTACTCGGTACCGGAGATGAGAGATACGAGAACATGTTCCGTCATTTCGCATGGAAGTATCCGGATAAGGTATCTGCACAGATCTATTATTCAGAGCCGATGTCTCACAAGATCTATGCATCCTGTGATGCATTCCTGATGCCGTCATTATTTGAACCATGTGGACTGAGCCAGCTGATGAGTCTGAGATATGGTACGGTGCCGATCGTAAGAGAGACAGGCGGACTCAAAGATACTGTAGAAGCTTACAATGAGTACGAGAAGACCGGAACCGGATTCAGCTTCACCAATTACAATGCGCATGAGATGCTTGCAACTGTAAGATATGCAGAACAGATTTACTATGACAAGAAGCGTGACTGGAACAAGATTGTAGAGCGTGGTATGGAAAAAGACTTCTCATGGAAGAATTCAGCCAAGCTTTACGAAGAACTTTACGAAAATATGTAAAATGCATTCTGGTAATTTACCGGAAAATATGGTATCATGAAATGAAAATTTTACAGAGGAGAAACATTCATTATGAGGATTATAGACAAAATTAAAGCAGACGGAGTACATATTTCCTTTGAAGTGTTTCCACCGAAGACGGATGCGGGCTTTGAATCCGTGTTAAAAGCAACGGATGGGATCGCAGAACTTACCCCGTCATTTATCAGTGTTACCTATGGAGCCGGTGGTGGAACCAGTAAGAATACGGTTAAGATTGCAAGTCATATCAAGAATGACCTGAAGATTCCGGCACTTGCACATCTGACCTGTGTGTCCTCAACCAAGGAAGAGGTACATAAGGTTATCGGACAGCTTCAGAAAGAAGGGATTGAGAATATCCTTGCACTCAGAGGAGATATCCCGCAGGATGGACAGTTCCCGCTTCCGGGACAGTATTCTCATGCCTGTGAACTGATCGAAGACATCAAAAAAATGGGAGACTTCTGCATCGGAGCTGCATGCTATCCGGAAGGACATGTAGAGATGGAACACAAGAAAGATGATATCCGTTATCTCAAAGAAAAGGTAGATTGTGGAGTGGATTTTATTACCACACAGATGTTTTTCAATAATGATATTTTCTATAATTTTCTGTATCGTATCCGTGAACAGGGAATCATGATACCGGTGCTTCCGGGAATCATGCCGATCACAACGAAAAAGCAGCTCGCAAGAAGCTGTGCCCTTTCAGGAACTGCTGTTCCGCAGAGATTCCGTGCGATCGTAGACTATTTTGGAGATGATCCGGCAGCGATGAAGCAGGCGGGAATTGTATATGCGACCGACCAGATCATTGACCTGATCGCAAATGGAGTCCGCAATATCCACGTATATTCGATGAATAAACCGGAAGTAGCTGCTGCAATCATGCAGAACCTTTCAGAAATCGTAAAATAAAGGAACATAAGAAAGATGACAGATGCCAGAACGAAAGAAGCAATTCGTTATCTGGGATATGGAAGACATGCGGTAGATGAACAGACGCTTGCGCTGATCGATGTTTCCTTCGGGGAGCTCGATCAGACTACGCAGGCAAAATCCGTCTATCGCATTTTTGACTGTAAAGTTACAGGAGAAGACCAGGTGACGATCGGAAAAATGAATATTAAAAGCAGAAGTCTCGGAAAGAATCTCAGAGGTTGCAAAGAGGCAGTTGTATTTGGCGCAACACTCGGTACCAGTGTCGATATACTGATGAAACGTTATTCACTGACAGATATGGCGAAATCTGTCGTATTGCAGGCATGCGCAGCTGCATATCTGGAGGAGTACTGTGACGATCTGCAGCTTTCGATCGGAGAAGAGTTAAAAGCACAGAATAAATGGCTCAGACCGAGATTCAGTCCGGGGTACGGTGATTTTGATATCCATCATCAGGACGATATCCTACGGATGCTGGATACGGCAAAGAAGATCGGACTTACCATGACAGACAGCTATATGCTCACACCGACAAAATCGGTGACTGCAATCATTGGGATCAGTGATACGCAGGAAAAATGTCACATCAAAGGCTGCGAAGTGTGTGAGAAGAAGGACTGCATTTACAGAAGAAATTAAGGAGCGTAGGGTATGAATATCAGAGAACGTTTGGGAAAAGAACTTTTATTTTTAGATGGAGGAATGGGAACTCTTCTGCAGGCAGAAGGACTTGCACCGGGAGAACTTCCGGAGACCTGGAACATCGAACATCCGGAAAAGGTGGAAGCGATTCACCGCAGATATTACGAAGCAGGAAGTGATGTGGTTCTTGCAAATACCTTTGGCGCTAATGTCTGCAAATTTCATGATGACAGATATACGGTTGAAGAAGTGATCCGTGCAGGGATTGCAAATGCAAAAAGAGCAGGAGAGCAGATTGGAAAAGAGACTTATGTGGCACTGGATATGGGACCGACCGGAAAGCTATTGAAACCAATGGGAGATCTGGATTTTGATGATGCTTATGAAGCATTTGCAGAAGCCGTCCGCTATGGAGAAAAGTACGGTGCAGACCTGATCCATATCGAGACCATGAGTGACACCTATGAAGTAAAGGCAGCCATTCTTGCAGCAAAAGAAAATTCTTCTCTTCCGGTATTTGTAACCATGATCTTTGATGAAAGAGGAAAGCTTCTGACAGGCGGGGATGTCCCTTCTGTTGTGGCAATGCTGGAAGGACTCCGCGTAGATGCACTGGGGCTGAACTGTGGACTTGGGCCGAAACAGATGCTTCCAATCCTAAACGATTTAAGAAGATATACCTCCCTTCCGATCATTGTGAAGCCAAATGCCGGACTTCCGAAGCAGAAGAACGGGGAAACGTATTACGATGTAGAGCCGGATGAGTTTGCCCGGATCATGCAGGAGGTTGTAAAAGAAGGAGCCTGTGTGATCGGCGGATGCTGCGGAACGACACCGGAGCATATTAAAAAGCTGGTAGAAGAATGCAAAGATCTTCCGCTGCGCGAGATCGAGAAAAAGCATGATACGATCGTATCTTCTTATGGACAGGCTGTGATCCTGGATGATATGCCGCGTATCATCGGGGAAAGAATCAACCCGACTGGAAAGAAAAAATTCAAAGAAGCACTGAAAAATGAAGATATGGACTACATTTTGAAAGAAGCGATCACGCAGCAGGATAAGGGCGCGCACATTCTGGATGTCAATGTAGGACTTCCGGATATTGACGAAGTTGCCATGATGGAAAAAGTTGTAAAAGAACTGCAGAGCGTGACCAGTCTTCCACTTCAGATTGACACAGTAGATGGAAAGGCTATGGAACGTGCAATGCGTATCTACAATGGAAAGCCGATGATCAACTCTGTAAACGGAAAGCAGGTTTCTATGGACGAAGTCTTTCCTCTGATCCGGAAATATGGCGGTGTGGTTGTCGGACTGACCATTGATGAAGAGGGGATTCCGAAGGATGCAGAAGGCCGTGTGCGTGTTGCAGGTAAGATCATCAACGAAGCAGCCAAATACGGAATCGACAAGAAAGATATCGTGATCGATGTGCTGACCATGACCATCAGTTCGGAAAAGGACGGGGCAAAGGTTACCTTGGAAGCATTGAAGAGAGTACGGGAAGAATTCGGGGTCAGAACCGTTCTTGGAGTATCGAATATTTCTTTTGGACTTCCAAGGCGCCCGATTGTCAACAGCTATTTCTATGCGATGGCAATGCAGAACGGACTGACGGCAGGAATCATCAATCCATCCTCAGAAGATATGATGAAAGCTTATCGTTCTTATAATGCACTGATGGGCTTTGATGAAAATTGTACGAATTATATCAGTACTTATGCGGGAACCACAGAGACGGTGACAGTCCAGGCATCGCAGGCAGCTGCAGCAGCCGGAAATGCACCAAAAGCTGCAGGCGTTGAGATGACACTCAAATATGCAATCGAGAGAGGGCTGAAAGAAGAGGCGCATCATATCACCCGTGACCTGATCGGTACGAGGGAACCGCTGGATATCATCCAGGAGGAACTGATCCCGGCACTCAATGTAGTCGGTGAAGGTTTTGAAAAGGGAACCGTCTTCCTTCCGCAGCTTCTGATGAGTGCGGATGCTGCGAAGATTGCCTTTGCAGTTATCAAGGATGTGCTTGCTTCATCCGGACAGGAAGAAGAAAAGAAGGAGAAGATCATCCTTGCTACCGTAAAAGGTGATATCCATGATATCGGAAAGAATATAGTGAAAGTTCTTCTTGAAAATTATGGTTTTGATGTGATCGATCTCGGAAAGGATGTGCCGCCGGAGGCAATCGTAGAAAAAGCAGTTGAGGAGAATGTCACTTTGGTAGGCTTAAGTGCGCTGATGACCACAACTGTAGTCAGCATGGAAGAGACGATCAAACTCTTAAGAGAGAAAAAACCGGACTGCAAAGTCATGGTAGGCGGGGCTGTTCTGAACCAGGATTACGCGGATATGATCGGGGCAGATTTCTATGGAAAAGATGCCATGCAGTCCGTACACTATGCGCAGAAATTTTTTGGCATGGTGGAGTAGGAACTGCAAGGCAGATACAAAAGGTCGAAATTGTATGTGAAAATGCTAAAAAAGTTTGGAAAATTTTTTTGTATATGCTATAATATGCATAAATCAAGGAGAAAAGAAAATGATAGCATGGGAGGCATGACAAGATGGCATTTTTTTCAACACTGATCTCTACGGTATTGAAGATGCTCTTTATCGGAGTGTTTGCAGTCGGAGGGGTTTTTGCAGGCAAGAAGCTTCGCGAAAGAAAAGACGCAAAGAATTCAGAGACTAAGTAGAATGGAAAAAAGAAGGAATCGCAGGAAATGCGGTTCCTTTTTAAATTTCATTATATTGACAAGCCATCAAAATCTCTTTATAATTAGAATTTAGCTGATAGAAGCGAGGAGGATAAAGATGAAAGCTTACGGAGTTAACGAACTTAGACGCATGTTTCTTGACTTTTTTGAGAGCAAAGGTCATTTAAAAATGAAAAGCTTTTCGCTGGTGCCGCACAATGATAACAGCCTTCTGCTGATCAATTCAGGAATGGCACCGCTGAAACCATATTTTACAGGACAGGAGATTCCACCGAGACGCCGTGTGACAACCTGTCAGAAATGTATCCGTACAGGAGATATCGAGAACGTAGGAAAGACTGCACGTCACGGTACTTTCTTTGAAATGCTTGGTAACTTCTCATTCGGTGATTACTTTAAGACAGAAGCGATCCACTGGTCATGGGAATTCCTGACAGAAGTGGTTGGACTGGATCCGGATCGTCTGTACCCGTCCGTATATGAAGACGATGATGAGGCATGGAAGATCTGGAACGAAGAGATTGGTATTGCACCGGAGAGAATTTTCCGTTTCGGAAAAGAAGACAACTTCTGGGAGCATGGATCAGGTCCGTGCGGTCCGTGTTCAGAGATTTACTATGACCGTGGAGAAAAATACGGATGTGGTAAACCGGGATGTACAGTAGGCTGCGAATGTGACCGTTATATGGAGATCTGGAACAACGTATTTTCACAGTTCGACAATGATGGACATGGAAACTACAGCGAACTGAAGCAGAAGAATATTGATACCGGTATGGGACTTGAGAGACTTGCATGTATCGTACAGGATGTAGACTCTATGTTCGATATTGATACTTTAAAAGCACTGCGTGACCAGGTATGTGAGATCGCAGGAGTATCTTATGGAGATAATGAAAGCACAGACGTATCTCTGCGTGTAATCACAGACCATGTGCGTTCTGTATCTTTCATGATCTCTGATGGTATTATGCCGTCTAATGAAGGAAGAGGATATGTTCTTCGCCGTCTTCTCCGCCGTGCATGCCGTCACGGAAGACTTCTGAACGTTGCACCGGGATTCCTTACAGATCTTGCTGCAACTGTGATCGAAGGCTCTAAAGACGGATATCCGGAGCTGGAAGAAAAGAAAGACTTTATCATGAATGTCATCCGCAAGGAAGAAGAGCAGTTTGAGAAGACCATCGACCAGGGGCTTGTCATTCTGAATGAGATGAAAGAAAAGATGGCAGAAGAAGGAACAAAGACTCTGTCCGGAGAAGATGCGTTCAAATTATATGATACCTATGGATTCCCGATCGATCTTACCAAAGAGATTCTGGAAGAAGAAGGTATGGATATTGATGAAGAGGGATTTAAAGCCGCAATGGAAGTTCAGCGCCAGACTGCAAGAAAAGCACGTAAGGCAACGAACTACATGGGAGCAGATGCAACCGTATACGAATCCATCGATCCGTCTGTAACCTCTAAGTTTGTCGGATACGAGCATCTGGAATATGAATCGAAGATTACGGTACTTACCACAGAAGATGAGATCGTAGACGCTCTTTCTGACGGTGAGAGAGGAACCATCTTTGTAGATGAGACTCCGTTCTATGCAACAAGCGGTGGACAGGAAGCCGACCACGGTGTGATCAAATGCGGTGACGGTGAATTTGTTGTGGAAGATGTGAAGAAGATGCTTGGTGGCAAGATCGGTCATATCGGTTATATGGCAAAGGGTATGATGAAGGTTGGAGATCAGGTTACTCTGACCGTTGATTCGCAGAGACGTGTGCTTTGTGCAAGAAACCACAGTGCGACCCATCTGCTTCAGAAAGCACTCCGTACCGTACTTGGTACACATGTAGAACAGTCCGGATCTTATGTAGACGACAAGAGACTTCGTTTCGACTTCTCTCATTTCTCTGCAATGACACCGGAAGAACTGCAGAAAGTAGAAGATATGGTAAATGAAAGCATTTCCAGATCTCTGCCGGTTGTCATTAAGAACATGCCGATCGAAGAAGCAAGAAAGACCGGAGCACAGGCTCTGTTCGGTGAGAAATACGGCGACATCGTCCGTGTTGTAAATATGGGAGATTACTCTATTGAGTTTTGCGGTGGTACACATGTTGCCAATACAAGCGAGATCGGAGCATTCAAGATCCTGTCTGAAAGTGGTGTGGCAGCAGGGGTACGCCGTATCGAAGCTCTTACATCCAAAGGACTGATGGATTATTATGGAGAACTGGAACAGTTGCTTCATGAAGCAGCCAAGCTCCTGAAAGCAACTCCGGATACTGTATCTGAGAAGATCGCACACCTTCAGGCTGAGAACAAAGAACTTCACAGTGAAGTAGAAAGCCTGAAGAGCAAGCTCGCAAAAGATGCCATGGGTGATGTGATGGATCAGGTAGAAGAAGTAGCCGGCGTAAAAGTGATTGCTGTCAGCGTAGAAGATATGGACATGAACGGACTGCGTGACCTTGGAGACCAGCTCAAGGAGAAGATCGGAGAAGGCGTGGTCGTGATCGCATCCAACGCGAACGGCAAGGTAAGCCTGATGGCTACAGCAACAGATGAAGCAATGAAGAAGGGTGCTCACGCAGGCAACCTGATCAAGGCAATCGCTTCCTGTGTAGGTGGTGGCGGCGGTGGACGTCCGAACATGGCACAGGCTGGCGGAAAGAACCCGGCTGGAATCCCGGATGCCCTTGCAAAAGTCAAAGAGGTACTGGCAGAACAGATAAAATAATGCCGGAAAATGACAGATTTATGCATATTTTTCCTATTTTTCAAAAAATTCTTGACTGAGATGAAAAATATGATATAATCTAATGTAGTGCAATAAATATACCCGAACAGTCGTATGATGCACAATACCAGGCTGGAGGGGAGGTTAGGTGTGAGACTATGTCAAATGTAATCGTTAAAGAAAACGAAACGTTAGATAGTGCTTTACGCAGATTCAAAAGAAACTGTGCCAAAGCAGGAATTCAGCAGGAGATTCGCAAAAGAGAACATTACGAAAAACCAAGCGTTAGACGTAAAAAGAAATCTGAAGCTGCTAGAAAACGTAAATATAACTAATATGTGCAGAACAATAATGGAGGGTTTATGATTCATAAACCCTCCATTTTTACAGGAAAATTTTATGTGGTGGAATAGGATAATATTTGGAATAGATGGATATGAGGTTGTGATGTGGTTTCTGACTTACAGCATGATGGGATGGCTGGTGGAATCCATCTATATGTCATTTTGTAATCATAAGATTACGAACAGGGGATTTGCAAAAGGTCCGTTTTGCCCGATCTACGGGTTTGGTGCTCTTACGGTGTTTTTTATATTACGTCCGTATAGCGACAATAGTATACTGCTGTTTTTCCTGGGATCGTTTCTTGCAACGACGTTGGAATTTCTGACGGCACTTGTGATGAAGCGCATTTTCGGTGAGATCTGGTGGGATTACCATGAGAAGCCATTTAACTACAGGGGGATCATCTGTCTGGAGAGTTCGATCGCATGGGGATTTTATACGTTGTTCCTTTTTATGTTCCTGCAGAACATAGTTGCAGCGTTTGTTGCCATGATACCGGTTCGTGCAGGGCGTGCAATTGGTAATCTGATCCTGATTGGATACATTATGGATTTTTCTGCGACAATTTATCGCCAGAAGAAAGAAAATCTTCAGGAAAGCATGGATGAGGAACAAATACAGCAGATTGAACAAGCAAAAGACAAAATGAAAGATAATTTTTTGACATAATTGTTGTTGACAAAACCATAGACTGTGGTCTATACTGTGTCTTGTAAACGACAAGGACGTCATGTACAGTTAGTACATGGCGTCTTTTTGTTTAGCGGTAAATTCCGAAGGGATTTCCTGCTAAACAAAAGGCACATTCTTTTACACATTTTTATTCGAAGTCCGGAACGAATAGCATGAAGTAGTATATGATCAAAAGAAGGAAAGCGAGGAGATTCTTATGAAACTCAAAGACACAGGACTCACAGCAGAAGAATTAAAGGACATTGTAAAAAAATATATGGTAGAAACCTATGCAAGATATGATTTTATCGCAGAACGTGCAGAAGGTATGTATCTCTATGATGAAAAAGGGGTAGCTTACCTCGACTTTTATGGTGGAGTTGCCGTAAATACACCAGGTAACAGAAATCCGAAGGTTGTCGCAGCAGTAAAAGACCAGCTTGATGACATCATGCATACATTCAATTACCCATACACAATTCCACAGGCACTTCTCGCAAAGAAGATCTGTGACACGATCGGAATGGATAAGATTTTCTTCCAGAACTCAGGAACAGAAGCCAACGAATGTATGATCAAGATGGCAAGAAAATACGGCGTTGAAAAATATGGCCCGGAACATTACCATATCGTAACAGCAATCAATGGTTTCCACGGAAGAACATACGGAGCACTTTCTGCAACAGGACAGCCGGATAACGCATGCCAGCTTGGATTCAAACCGATGCTTCCGGGATTCTCCTACGCAGAATATAACAACCTTGAAGATTTCAAGTCAAAAGTAACAGATAACACGATCGCGATCATGATCGAGCCGGTACAGGGCGAAGGTGGTGTACATCCGGCAACACAGGAATTTATCGAAGGACTTCGTAAACTCTGTGATGAAAGAGGTATGCTTCTCCTTCTCGATGAAGTACAGACCGGATGGGGACGTACAGGATCTCCAATGGCATTCATGGGATATGGTATAAAACCTGACTGTGTAACGATGGCAAAAGCTATGGGAGGCGGAATGCCGATCGGTGCATGCTGCGCAAGCGAAGAAGTAGCTGCAGTATTTACATCAGGAACACATGGCTCTACATACGGTGGACATCCACTTGCATGTGCCGCATCTCTTGCTTCCATTTCTGAAATCCTCGACAGAGATTTAAGTGGAAATGCAAAAGTAATGGGTGAATACATGAAAGAAAAACTTGCAGAGCTTCCACATGTAAAAGAAGCAAGAGGAAAAGGACTTCTGGTAGGATGCGAATACGATATTCCGATCGCTCTTGAAGTAAAATGGGCATGCTTCAGAAGAAGACTTCTGATCACAGCGATCGGCGACAGCGTAAACCGTATGATCCCGCCACTGATCCTTGCAAAAGAACACGTAGATCAGGCAATCGAGATCATGAGAGATGCAATCAACGAAGCTGCTGCAAAATATGAGGTAGATCAGAAGACTGCATAGTATAGACATTCCTCCGACTTATTGATATAATTGTATAAAAAATAGAGTACCGGCACAGAAATCCCCAAGTTTCTGTGCCGGTTTTTGAGGTGAAAAATATGTTAGAAAGAATGCAGCTTTTTCCGCTGAATTTTTATAAAAAAGCGAAATTTAACGGAAGTATGGGAAAAATGAATTATCGCCTGGCGAAAGAAGAAAAAAAGACCGATGAGGAAAATTCAGAAACGATTCTTGTCGGAAGTATCTGGGAAGGACCGTTTATTTATGATAAGATTCCACAGGAAAAGATCACAAAGAGAGAATTCCCATTTGCAGAAGAAGGAATCTGTCAGGCAATGGACTGGTTCAATGAGGAAGGCGAAAAAATGAACCGGGAAGTGTAAAGAAAGGTTCTATTTTCCTGTCAGAAGGCTTATTTATATAGTATCGATGGATGGAAAAAAGGAGTCTTATGATGCGCAAATTTCTGGCAGGTCTGCTTGGCATGGCTCTGTGCGTGCAGACCGTATATGGGATCCCGATCCGGGCGGCAGATGTTTTCGAGCCGGGAGAAAGACCGAAAGCTATGCAGGATGTGATCCGGCAGGAGGATCCGGAGCAGACGAACAGAGACAATTCGGGCAATCTGACCGGTCTGGAACTATCTGCTGAGTCCGCAGTTATTATGGAAGCTTCCGGAGGTCAGGTTCTCTTAGAAAAAAATGCGGATGAGAAAAAGCCCCCGGCGAGTGTGACAAAGGTTATGACTCTGCTTCTGATTTTTGATGCACTGGCAGACGGAACGATCACGCCGGATACCGAAGTCACAACTTCTGAGTACGCTGCATCGATGGGCGGATCCCAGGTATTTCTGGAAGCTGGTGAGAAGCAGACTGTGGATACAATGATCAAGTGCATTGCTGTGGCAAGTGCCAATGATGCCTGCGTGGCGATGGCAGAAAAGATTGCCGGGAGTGAACCGGCTTTTGTGGAAAAGATGAATCAGAGATCGGCAGGGCTTGGAATGACGAATACTCATTTTGTCAACTGCAACGGACTGGACACGGAAGGGCATCTGACGACAGCGAGAGACATTGCACTGATGTCACGGGAGCTGATCACGAAGTATCCACAGATCGAGGATTACTCAACGATCTGGATGGAAAATATTACCCACACTACGGCAAAGGGCAGCAGTGAATTCGGACTGAGTAATACCAACAAACTGATCCGGCAGTATGAATACGCAACCGGACTGAAGACCGGATCCACAAGCGGTGCGAAGTTCTGCCTGTCTGCAACGGCAAGAAAAGACGGGGTCAATATGATTGCGGTTGTGATGGCAGAGCCGGATTCTAAGACACGGATAAAGGATGCCATTGCCATGTTAAACTATGGCTTTGGGAAATGCAGTATTTACCAGGATGAAAAGGCACTGGAAAAAATTGTGTACGCCGAAGTGAAACATGGAATGCAGGAGAAGGCAAAGGGAGAGACGCTGGAGGGCTTCCGGTATGTGGATACCAGTGGATCAGATCTGTCTGCCGTGGAAAAAGAGGTACAGATACAGAAACAGACTGCCCCGGTAAAGAAAGGCGACCAGATCGGAGAAGTCATTTACCGGCTGAATGAGAAAACCATCGGAAGCGTTCCGGTTTATGCGACAGAAGGTGTCGGGGAGTTGACATTTGGGGGCGCATTCCTTAAAATTCTGGAAGAAATGATGGTATAACGAAAGAGGGAAGAGATGAAGGCAACAGGGATTATCGTATTGATACTGGTGATTTTTGCAGCAGCAGTTCTTGCAGAAGTATGGCGGGAGCTGCACTGCTTCAAGATTACAAGATACCGGATCAGAACCGGTAAAATAAAGGGAGATGCCGGAAAAGCACGGATTGCTTTCTTAAGTGATCTGCATAATCATGTCTATGGAAAAGAGAATGAGGAGCTGCTTTTGGCGATCAGGGAAGCAAAGCCGGATCTGATCCTGGCAGGCGGCGATATGCTGGTCGGGAAAGCCGGAAGAGACTGGACACCGGCAGCGGATTTGATGAAAAAACTTCCACAGATCGCACCGGTCTGGTGCTGTAATGGCAATCATGAGCAGAGAATGCATGAGCAGCAGGAGATTTACGGCAAAGAATATGGATATTATGAGAATGAACTGAAAAAGGCAGGGATTCATGTCCTGGTGAATGGATCAGAAGAGATCCCGGTAAACGGGATGAAGCTGTGTTTATATGGGATGGAGCTTCCATTTGGATGCTATAAAAAAGGATGGAAGGTGTGTCCGCTTACGACTGGCGAGATGGAAGAACGGATTGGCAGTGCAGAGACGGACGCATACTGCATTTTAATGGCACATCATCCGCTTTACGCAGAAACCTACTGGAAGTGGGGAGCAGACCTGGTGCTGTCCGGACATTTACATGGCGGGATTGCCAGACTTCCACTGCTTGGCGGTGTGATCAGTCCGCAGTTCCGTCTGTTTCCACGCTACAGCGGGGACTGTTATGAAAAAGACGGGAAATATATTGTGGTCAGCAAAGGGCTCGGAACCCACACGATCAATTTCCGCTTCTGGAATCCGGCAGAGCTAGTCGTACTTGATATCATCCCGGCTTTCCTGTATAATAAATAAGGTTATCGACAATTTGACTGGAAAGGATATCTATGGGAAAAGGAATACCGGTAAAGCTGCAGGTTTTTGAGGGACCTCTGGATCTGCTCTTACATTTGATCGATAAAAATAAAATAGACATCTACGATATTCCGATCGTAGAGATCACCAACCAGTATATGGAATATATCCAGGCGATGGACAGAGCAGACCTGAATGTCATGAGTGAATTTCTGGTCATGGCGGCGACACTTCTGGACATCAAATGCAAAATGCTTCTTCCAAAGGAAGTCAATGAAGAGGGCGAGGAAGAAGATCCGCGTCAGGAACTGGTAGAGCAGCTTTTGCAGTATAAGATGTACAAATACATGTCTTATGAACTGCGTGACCGCCAGGTGGACGGAGAAAAGCTGTTCTATAAGGGAGCGACCATTCCGGATGAAGTAAAGGAATACGAAGAACCGGTAGATCTGGATACGCTTCTTGGCGGGCTGACCCTGACGAAGCTGAATGATATTTTTCAGGATATCCTGAAAAGACAGGCAGATAAGACGGATCCGATCCGAAGTAAGTTCGGCAAGATCGAGAAAGAAGAGGTTACGCTTCCGGAGAAACTGGAATATGTTTATGAGTATGCAAAGGTACATCACAGATTCAGTTTCAGGGATCTCCTGAAAAAGCAGGCATCCAAGGTACAGATTATTGTCACCTTCCTGGCGGTGCTGGAGCTGATGAAGACAGGAGAGATACAGGTATATCAGGAACATACGTTTGATGATATCATCATTACATCGGACGAGGGACTGCGGCAAGGAGTATAGAAGAAAATGAGAACAAAACAGTTGGAGAGTATCATAGAGGCAATCCTGTTCACTATGGGAGATTCGGTCGAGGTGAGTAAGATCGCATCCGCGATCGAGCAGGATGTCCCGACGACGGAGAAACTTATCCATAATATGATGGACAAGTATCAGAAAGAGGAGCGTGGCATCCGGATCATCGAACTGGATCATGCATATCAGCTCTGTAGCAAACCGGAGATGTATGAATATCTGATCCGGATCGCAAAGCAGCCGAAAAAGTATGTCCTGACAGATGTCATGCTGGAGACGCTTTCAATCATTGCTTACCGTCAGCCGATCACCAAGCTGGAGATTGAGAAGATTCGCGGAGTCAAATCGGATCATGCGGTAAACAAGCTGATCGAGTACAATCTGGTCTGCGAGCTTGGGCGCCTTGATGCACCGGGACGTCCGCTGCTTTTTGGAACAACCGAAGAATTTCTGCGCAGATTCAGTGTGCAGTCTTTAGATGATCTCCCGGGCATTGAACCGGAGAAGCTGGAGACATTCAAAGAAGAAGCGGAAGATGAGGCACAGATCCGGCTGAATATTTAAAATGGAATCCATAGTATAAACGCCCGTCCCTGTTCATAAAATGGAACAGAAAAGAGCAGGAGGGAGAGCGGGGCGCATGAAAAAGAAAGAAAAGAAGAGGAATGGAATACCGGCACGGACCAGAAGAGGGATTCTGGCAGCGTGCATGGTATTCTTTTTTAGTTTGCAGATTTTTCAAGGAAAGATGCTATGGAGAGAATCCACAGGAGAAAGTCCGGGTAAGGTCTTATCAGGGAAAGTGCCTGCGGAAGAAAATGAACGGACACAGATAATGGAGACTACGCAGCAAAAGGAACCGGTCTCGGATGCGCAGACTGCACAGGAAAAAGAAACCCGTGAGCAGGAAAGGGAGCAGCTTCTTGCCCGGCTCTATGCCCGTTCCGCTGCGCTGGTGGATGCGGACAGCGGCAGGGTTCTGCTCGGAAAGGAAGAGCATGTAATGCGTCCGATGGCAAGTACAACGAAGATCATGACCTGCATTCTTGCGCTGGAAAAGGGAAATCCGAAGGACCTGGTGACAGCTTCTGCAAATGCGGTCGCACAGCCGAAGGTTCATCTGGGAATGCACGAAGGGGAAGCGTTTTATCTGGGGGATCTTCTGTATTCCCTGATGCTGGAATCCCATAATGATTCTGCAGTGGCGATCGCGGAACACCTTGCAGGATCCGTTCCGCAATTTGCCGGGTGGATGAATGAAAAGGCAGAAGAGATCGGATGCACTGAGGCACATTTTGTTACGCCAAACGGATTGGATGGAGAGGATGTGGGCGGTGTGCACAGCATTTCAGCTGCAGATCTGGCAAAAATCATGAGCTACTGTGTCCTGCGTTCTCCCAAAGCTGCAGAATTTCTTGCGATCACGCAAATGCCGGCATACAGCTTTTCTGATGCTGAGGGAAAGGGGAATTTTAGCTGCAGCAACCACAATGCATTTCTTCAGATGATGGATGGCGCGATTTCCGGAAAAACAGGGTTTACCGGGGATGCCGGATATTGCTATGTAGGGGCTTTACAGAGTGAGGATCGTACATTTGTAGTGGCACTGCTTGCCTGTGGCTGGCCAAACAACAAGAATTATAAATGGACAGATACCAGAAAACTGATGGAGTACGGAATGGCACATTATCGTTATGATGAGGTGTGGAAAATACCGGAGCTTTCGAAAATACCCGTGGAAAACGGTGTTTCCCAAAATGGTTTGTTTGGAAAAGCAGCAGTGGAAGTGGAAATCAAAGGAAAAGAAAGTCCGGGTAAGATCCTGGTCGGAGATGATGATGTGGCAGAAGAAAAAACAGAAGTACCGGAAAAACTGGATGCGCCGGTGAAAAGCGGAACACCGGTCGGACAGATCACGTATCTCTTAAACGGGGAGAAATGGGGGAGCTGCCAGGCTGTTGTAAAAGAAACAGTCAGACGGAGAACATTTACCTGGATAGCCATGAAAATGTGTGAAATGTTTTACCAATTTAATTTTTAAAACACGAGAAAAATAAAATAGATCAAGAAAATTGCTTAAATTCATCAATGGACTTTCGCAATAAGATATGTTAGCATTAGCTAGACAACAAAATAAGACAAGAAAGTTGACGGATATTTGTGAAAAGTCAGGAATTAGGAAAATTGTGTGATTTTTATGAAAAATTTCTTGTTTTTTCATATGAACAGAAGAAAAAGCAGATGCCGCCCTTTCCAATTAAATAAAAGGAGAGAAACAAAATGGAAAACTGTAAAAAATACGAGAGACAATATTTTATGCCTCCGAAATTTGAATATGATTGGGTGAAAAAAGATTATGTAGACGCACCGCCAATCTGGTGCAGCGTTGACCTGCGTGATGGAAACCAGGCACTGATCGAGCCGATGAGTCTGGATGAAAAGCTGGAATTCTTCCAGTTATTGGTCGATGTGGGATTCAAAGAGATCGAAGTCGGATTCCCGGCAGCATCTGAGACAGAGTACCAGTTCATGCGTACCCTGATCGAGAAAGACATGATCCCGGATGACGTGACTGTTCAGGTACTGACACAGGCAAGAGAGCACATCATCAAACGTACCTTCGAAGCCGTACAGGGAGCACCACATGCTGTGATCCACGTGTATAACTCAACCTCTGTTGCACAGAGAGAACAGGTTTTCAAAAAAGACAAAGAACAGGTAAAACAAATCGCTATCGACGGAGCAAAGCTGTTAAAACAGCTTGCTGATCAGACAGAAGGAAACTTTACTTTCGAGTACAGTCCGGAAAGCTTTTCAGGAACAGAGGTGGACTATGCAGTGGATGTCTGCAATGCAGTACTGGATGTATGGCAGCCGACAAAAGATAAAAAAGTAATCATCAACATTCCGACAACCGTAGAAAACGCAATGCCGCATGTATTTGCAGGACAGGTAGAATATGTAGACAAGAACCTGAAATACCGTGACGGGGTTGTACTCAGCCTTCACCCACACAACGACCGTGGATGCGGCGTGGCAACTGCTGAAATGGGTATTCTTGCAGGTGCAGACCGTATCGAAGGAACCTTATTTGGAAATGGAGAACGTACCGGTAACGTGGATATCGTGACACTGGCACTCAATATGTTCTCGCAGGGTGTAGATCCGGGCCTGGATTTCACTGACATTCCAAAAATCCGTGAAATCTACGAACGCCTGACCAGAATGCATGTCTATGAAAGACAGCCATATGCAGGAGATCTGGTATTTACCGCATTTTCCGGTTCCCATCAGGATGCCATCGCAAAAGGTATGGCATGGCGTGAAGCGGAAGAAAGAGATCACTGGACCGTACCGTATCTGCCGATCGATCCGAAGGACATCGGAAGAACTTACGATAAAGATGTTATCCGTATCAACAGCCAGTCAGGAAAAGGCGGTGTAAGCTACATTCTGAAGCAGAACTTTGGCATCAGCGTTCCGAAAGAGATGCGTGAAGAAGTCGGCTACATGGTGAAAGATGTATCCGATAAAGCACACAAGGAGCTGACTCCGGACTGGGTATACCACATTTTTGAAGATCACTATGTAAATTACAAAGGAATCTTCTCTATCGATGAATGCCACTTCAAACAGGAAGATGGTATTATGGCAGACGCAACCATTTCCCATGCAAATGGAAAACGTGTGGTAACAGCAGGTGGTAACGGACGTCTTGATGCAGTCAGCAATGCGATCAAACAGTACTTTGGTATCAGCTATGAACTGAGCTTCTACGAAGAACATTCCCTGACGCGTGGTTCTTCTTCCAAGGCATGCGCTTATGTAGGTGTCATCTGCAATGGAAAGACCTACTGGGGAGTCGGAATTGATGCCGATATCATCAAAGCTTCTATTGAAGCATTGACAGTTGCTGTCAACAAGATCGATGAACTGAAGAATGCGAATGAATGTAAAGATGAAAGAATGGTAGAGATCATGAACTATATCCAGGCAAATTATCTGGATGTATCTCTGGATGACCTTGCAGAGAAATTCTTCCTGTCCAAACCATACCTTTCCAAATATATCAAAGAAAAATCCGGAACTACTTTCGGGGATATTGTCAAAAAGGTCAGAATGAAAAAGGCACGTGCCCTGTTAAAGAGCAGCAGCATGACCGTTGAAAATATTGCACTGACCGTTGGATACCAGAATGTAGAGCACTTCAACAGGCTCTTCAAAAAGGCGTACAATATCACACCGGTACAGTTCCGCAACCAGAAATAAATAATACAGAAAAATGACGAAAAAAGGGCGCAAAAAACAGTTAAAAAGACGTTTTTTGCGTTCCTTTTTTGTCAATGTTTATGAATGTGAACAAAAATTCATATTTACAGGCAAAATTATTGACAAAGTAAACAAAAAAAAGTAAGATATTTGTATGTTCATAATAAAAAACAAAAGTTAAAAATTATGAAAAAGGAGGAGTGAAGACATCTGAGGATGGGGAAATAATTAACGATTGTTTTTTGCTGGATGAATAGAATACAAAAGGTTATCTTGGAGGAAAAAATAATGAACGAACATGATGAGGCGTTAAGAAAACAAACCGCCTTTTTAGGACAGCCAAAGGGTGTGGGAACCCTGAGCTTTATGCAGCTTTGTAACTCTTTCGCAAGCTATGCGATGAGTGCGGTACTGATTTACTACTTATACGCAAATGCACCGGAAGGACTTGGATTCAGCAAGGCAAATGCAGCACAGCTGATCTCTTTATATTCAACAGTTGTCGTACTGACAGGTATTGTCGGAAGCTTTGTCTGCGACCGTATCTTAGGATGCCGGAAGTCCTTATTTGTATCAAGATCACTTTCATTTATTGGATATGTATGCCTTGCATTACCACTTGGCGTTCCTGGCTATGGAATCGCTATGGGATGTCTGGCAATCGGACCGATGTTCGGTGGCAGATGCCTGGATGCTCTTCTTGGAAAATTCTATGATGAATCCGATGGAAGACGTGACAGCGCTTACACGATTTCTTACGTAATTTCCAACATTGGTGCAGCAGCTCCGGTACTTTCCGGTATAATCGCAGCAGCACTCGGATATCATGTAGCATTCGCGGCATGTGCAGTCCTTGCATTCCTGGGTATCGTTGTATATGCAGTTACATACAAACCGTTCTTCGGTAATATCGGTATTGAACCGGATGATCCGCTTCCGGATGATAAGAAACGTTCTTTCATCACAAAGATGATCATTGTACTTGTTATCTGCGCAGTTGTTCTTGCAACGCTTTTTGCAACAGGAACATTAAGTATTTCTGTATTTTCAAATGTAATCAGTACTGTATCGATCATTATCCCGATCGTATACCTGGTAGTTATTTACAAAAGTAAAAAGACAGAGCCACATGAGAAGAAGAAAATCCTCTGCCTGGTTCCGCCGTTCATCTGTAACGCAGTTACCCTGCTGATCTGGACACAGACAATTTCAATCCTTGCAATCTTCTATGAAGAAAAGGTTAACCGTGTACTGTTCGGAATTGAAGTGCCTGCAGCATCTATGCAGACAATCCCAGCAGTATTTGCAGTTATCATCGGAAGTATCCTGACAGCAGTATGGACAAAACTCGGAAAGAAACAGCCATACGGAACCACAAAGATGGGTATCGGAACAATCTTCTGGGGACTTGGAGCTTTAATCATTGCACTCCTCTATGTAATCTATCCTGGAGATGCAAAAGTCAGCGCATGGTGGATCGTATTATTCTATGCAATCCTGATGCTTGGTGAAGGATTTACCTGCCCGATCGGTTACTCAATCACGGCTGTTGCAGCACCGAAGGCATTCATGACACAGATGATGACAATCTGGTCAATGTCACAGTCTACAGGAGCTGCTCTTAACACGCTGCTCACAAACTTCTACAAAGAAGGAAGCGAAATTCCGTTCTTCGTAGCAATCGGTTTGGGTGTATGTGCAGTCGGTGTGGTTGTAGCAATTTTCAGTAAAAAGCTTGCAGTCGGAATGGGACTGGACAAGAACGCAGAAGCATAAAAGATTAGAAAATAAGTTTATGTTTCAGGAGGATGAAAAATAAATGTCAGAGAATTGTAATTATGCACCGGTCGAAAAAGTCATTCTGATCGATGACAGAAGAATTGAGATTTATTGGGGCGAACAGATGCGCCGTGCTGATAATGAAAACGATTATCTGGTAAAATACAAAGGGGAAGTACAGGAACTGGTACACTGGACCAGTGATATGACATGGGATTATGGTACGGTATACCAGAAAGAATCCATGCGTACCACACTTTCCCTGGTTCATCCGGTTGATCCGGAATGTGCAGGAGAGGTTACTGTACAGGTTGTCGGAAAGCTGACTGATGTAAAAGACAGACCGGTAGACAATGAAAAGGTCTACCAGACCGTGTATCAGCCATATTATGTAGTCCGCAAAAAAGGAACCTCCGGCATTGTAGTAAAAGCCGGAGAAAAAACAACACCGGCAGTAGTGGATAAAGCACTTGCAATTATTGATATGATGCTTGAAAAGATCCCGGAAGTAGCAGAAGAGCTCGTCCGCAGAGGCGCAGAGATATCTGTTTTCGGACTGCTTGAGAATGCATATGATGTCCCGGAACACAGAATGGGATATCTGCTTGCAACCCGCCACGTGGCAGGTTACGGCGGCGAGATGACGAATCCGGCATCCTCTATTTCAGAGGCAAATGTGATCCGTCTCAGAACCGGAAGATATGCAACCAGTTATCCAAATGAGATGATCCTTGTGCATGAATTCGGACATGCGATCCATCTGGTTGGAATGAATGGTCTGAAAGACCAGACGCTTGCAGACATGATCCGGAAAGCATATCAGCATGCCAGCGACAATGGTTTGTGGCCGGACACTTATGCGATCAGCAATTACGAAGAGTATTTTGCAACCTTAAGTACTGTCTGGTTCAATGTCATGCAGGAAGGTGTTGACGGACGATGGGATGGTATCCGCGGACCGGTCAACACAAGAGAGGAACTGAAGGTCTATGATCCGGAAGGATATGAGCTGATGAAGCACATTTATCCGGAGAAGACACTTCCGGAACCTTGGCATTATAATGTAAACATCTATGATATTGATGGAAAACCATATAAATCATATGATGAAAATATGAAATTCAACTGGGATTTCATTCAGTAGGAGATGGAACAATGAATACACGCATACAGAAAATTGTAGATGCTGTAAAGAAAAATGGTCATGACGGAATTGTGATCAGCAAAGGCAGCGACATTAAGTATCTGACCGGCTTTACCGGAGAATATGGAGTTGCGGTCCTGCTTTTGACAGAAAAGAAAAACTATTTTGTAACCGACGGACGGTTTGAATTCCAGGCCGCACAGGAAACAGAAGGATTTGAAGTTGTCGTCTACGGTGAAGGACTGAATTACTTCAGCCAGACCGGTAAATTGGCGGCAGAAGCAGGGGTAAAACAGTGTGCAATCTGTGGAGCCGATCTTACGTTTGATGATTATCAGGATCTGGTAAGTCAGGCGCCTGATACCAAATTCGTTTCCGAGGGGTCTTATGTAGAACCTTTACGTGCGATCAAGACACCGGAAGAAATCGAGACGATCGAACAGGCATGCCGGATTTCAGAGAGATCTTTCTATGCACTGCTTGATGTGATCAAACCGGGCGTTACAGAGATCGATATTGCAAATGAACTGGAATATCAGTTCAGAAGCCGTGGTGGCTCCGGATTCTGCTTCGAGACGATCGTAGCATCTGGTCCGGATAACGGAGCAAACTGTCATGCGACAGCATCCGATAGAAAAATCCAGCTTGGTGATTTTGTGACGATTGATTTCGGAACTTATTATCACGGATACTGCTCGGATATTACCCGTACTGTTGCAGTAGGGAAAGCCAAAAATCCGGAGCTTTACAAGATGTTTGACGTAGTCAGAAAAGCAAAGGATGCTGGTCAGAACAGCCTGAAACCGGGAATGGTTATGGGCGAGCTCAGAGATATCATCGTGAAGGTAGTAGAAGATGCAGGCTATCATATTCCACATGGTCCGGGACACAACTTCGGACTGGATATTCATGAACAGCCGTATATCTGTACCGGCAGTAAAGTGACCCTTCAGCCGGGAATGGTTCATACGATCGAACCTGGAATTTACATTCCGGGAATCGGCGGAGTCCGTCAGGAAGATGATTTCCTGATCACAGAAGATGGATACCGCAGAATTACAAATATTACAGATGCTCTGATCACACTGTAATAAAAATGTTGTCATCCTAAAAAAGTATAAAGAATTGAGGAAATCCTTATCTGGTGGTTTGCCGGATAAGGGTTTCCTTTTTTGTGGGGACGGTCTGCGAAAGGGAGGTAGTGAGGCAGATTAAAAAAATATAGGGGTGAAGTCCATTGTGCAAACCATTCCGATGAGCCTCTGAAAGCGAAAATTGTGTCAGCAGAGGCTTCCACAATTTTTGAGTCTCATCTCCATTGCACAATAAGTGCCTTCACCCCTATATTTTTTAAATCTGCCGCTGTAATCTTTGGACGCAGACCTGGGAATCACAAAATTTTAATATTGATTGTTAAACGATGTTGTGAGTAAAATGAAAAGTGCAAGTGTATCCGTATAAAGTTTTGGACGTAAAACGGATTAAAAAATGCAAAATATTTAACAGATTCTGTGGAAAACGGTTGCGTCGGTTTGAAAAAACAAGTATAATACACTTCAAGATGGTTGCGCTTTAAAAAGTTAAAGAATGGATGCGACGGGAGAGAGGCAGCATGAAAGGGCTGCGTGTATTTGAAAAATAAAGGAATAAAAGAGGGACCAAGGGATGATTATCAGTACGAAATATCTGATTACAGGAGATGGAAAGACCGTTCTTACGGATAAGGCAGTCTATATTGGAGAGGACGGCAAGATCGGAAAAATCGCACCGAAAGAAGAGTTGCTGAAAGAATTTCCGCAGGAGGAAGTTAAGGAGTATGGTGATGCGACACTTCTTCCTGGACTTATGGATATGCATGCGCATCTTGCATACGGCTATTCCCAGCCGGACAGCTTTAATTATGGATCACAGCTGATCATGTTATATGCGTTGCAGCATGCGCAGTCTGCATTTGAAAGAGGGATCACCACGGTGCGGGATATGTCTTCTGCACATGGTGTATGCAAGAATCTGAAACTGGCAGAAAAGAAGGGATTTATCGTGATCCCGAGAATCGTGCATACGGATACCGGAATCTGCATGACGGGCGGACATGCCTGGGATGAAGTCGAGGAAGCGGACGGTCCGTGGGCAATCCGTAAAGAAATCCGTAAGCAGGTTCGCGATGGTGCGGAATGGGTGAAGATTCTGACCACCAACCGCGAACCGTATCCGGAGCTTACCCAGGAAGAACTGGATGCGGCGGTGGATGAGTGTCACAGAAGAGGAATCAAGTGTGGCGTACATGCCGGGACCAATCCGGGGATCCAGATGTGCATTGATGCCGGATTTGACACGATCGAACATGGAACCTTTATGACGCTGGATCATGCAAAGCAGATGGCAGAAAAAGGTATTGCCTGGACACCGACTATCATGGCATATACTTATCTCTATGAACTATGCAAGGAAAATATCGAGAAGAATGGCGATGCACCGGTCAGTGATCCGGTCATGCAAAAAGAGATGGCAAATTATGAATTCTTTGAACCGGCATACAAAGCGTACCGGGATCATTTTAAAGAATTTTATGATACGGGTGTGACGGTTCTTGCCGGCACCGATATGGTGATGTATCATTCTCCGCTCTTACCGCTTCCGAGAGAACTGCAATATATGGTGGAATACGGAATTACGCCGGTGCAGGCAATACAAGTGGCAACATCCAACCCGGCAAAGGTACTGGGTGTGGAAAAAGAACGCGGACTTGTTGCGGAAGGACTGGATGCAGATCTTCTGGTAGTTGGCGGTGACTTAAGCCGGGATATCACCAGATTAAAAGATGTAAAATTTGTTACACTTGGCGGAAAGAGAGTCTTTGAAGACGGAATCCGTTATGTTGGAACAGGGAATATGTTTATGTAAGAAAAGGCTTCTGCGTTGCAGAGGCTTTTTTTTGCACGTGAAAATTACTTGTCGAAAATTTAACAAAATAAGAGAAAACTTATCAAAAACAGTTGCGTATTGCATAGAAAGCAAGTATAATATACACGGCAGAAAATTTGATTTAATTATTAAATTTATAAAAATGGAGGGCTAGATTTATGAGCAACACAACATCATCAAACCCGGCGAGCTTAAGAATTGCCAATTTGCTCGATGAGGGAAGCTTTGTTGAAATCGGTGGACAGGTAACTGCAAGAGCAACAGATTTCAACATGCAGGAGAAAAAAGCTCCGACAGATGGCGTCATCACAGGTTACGGTGTAATCGATGGAAACCTGGTATATGTATACAGCCAGGACGCATCTGTACTGAACGGAACCATCGGCGAGATGCACGCAAAGAAGATTGCGAACATTTATGATATGGCAATGAAGATGGGCGCACCGGTGATCGGTCTGATCGACTGCGCAGGACTTCGTCTTCAGGAAGCAACTGACGCACTGAACGCGTTCGGAAGCTTCTATTACAAACAGGCTATGGCTTCTGGCGTAATTCCACAGATCACAGCAGTATTCGGCAATTGCGGTGGTGGACTGGCAGCGGCAGCAGCACTTTCTGATTTTACATTTATGGCAGAGAACGGAAAATTATTCGTAAACTCTCCGAACACCATTCCGGGCAACACTGCGGACAAATGCGATACAGCAAGCGCAAAATTCCAGAGTGAAGAATCCGGAATCGTTGACGGCGTAGGAAGCGAAGAAGAAATTCTTGACGAGATCCGCTCACTCGTAGCAATTCTTCCGGCTAACAACGAAGACAACGATGCATACGATGAATGCACAGACGATCTGAACAGAGTATGTGCAGATCTTGAGAACGCAGCAGAAGATGCAGCACTTGCTCTTTCTATGATCTCTGACAATGGTGTGTTCATTGAAACAAAGAAAGCATATGCAAAAGATATGGTAACAGGCTTCATCCGTCTGAACGGAATGACAGTAGGTGCTGTTGCCAACCGCTCAAAAGTATATGATGAAGAAGGAAACACAGCAGAAGAATTCGATGGCACACTCTCAGCAATGGGATGCAAGAAAGCAACCGCTTTCGTTAAATTCTGTGATGCATTCGGAATTCCGGTACTCACACTTACAAACGTAAAGGGGCTCAAGGCAACTGCATGCTCAGAAAAGAACCTTGCAAGAGAGATGGCAGCTCTCACTTATGCATTTGCAGACGCAACTGTACCGAAAGTCAACGTGATCACAGGCAAAGCATTCGGAAGTGCATATGTGACCATGAACAGCAAAGCAATCGGTGCAGACATGGTATACGCATGGCCGGAAGCTGAGATCGGAATGATGGCAGCAGACATGGCTGCGAAGATCATGTACACAGATGCAGATGCAGATACATTAAAAGCAAAGACAGAAGAATACAAAGCACTTCAGTCAAGCCCGCTTTCCGCAGCTGGAAGAGGATATGTAGATACCATCATCGAACCGGCAGATACCAGAAAATATGTGATCGGTGCATTTGAGATGTTATTTACAAAAAGGGAAGAAAGACCATCCAAAAAACACGGAACAATTTAGCGAGGTGAAGCAAAGTGAAGAAAAAGATTAGTTTAGTAGTCGCAGTTCTGGTACTTGTGCTCGGCCTTGCAGGCTGCGGAAATGCCAAGACCGTCAGCTATGACAAAGATACACTGATCCAGTCTTGTGATGCTGTTTTTGATATCATTGAGAGCGGATCCATCACAAGCGACCAGATCACAGAGATGTCAGACTGGAATCAGGGATATCTGATGGCACAGTTTGAAAGCCAGACCGGTGTGCAGATGGAAGCAGACACTTTCGCAACTGCACTGGAAGGATGGAAAGCATCCCTGGAAGAATGCGGCGATTATGAAAGCCATAAAGACTATGAATTCGAGGCGTCTTCTACAGGTGTTACGGTAACTGCACCGGCAACATTTTCTGACAGAAGTGCAGACCTGGAATTCGTATTCGATGAGAATATGACTCTGGAATCATTTACAGTCAATGCTCATTACGGCATGAGCGAAATCCTTGAAAAAGCGGGACTTAACACATTACTTGGTATGGGAACTGTATTCGTAATGCTTATTTTCATGAGCTTTATCATTTCCCTGATCAAATACGTTCCTGCATTACTTAACGGTACATCCAAGAAGAAAAAAGAAGAAGCTCCGAAGGCAGCACCGGCACCGGCAGTGGCAGCAGCTGTAGAAGAAGCAGAAGAAATGGATGATACCGAACTTGTTGCAGTTATCGCAGCAGCGATCGCAGCAGCAGAAGGAACTACTACAGACGGATTTGTAGTACGTTCTATCAAGAGAAGAAAATCAAACAAATGGAATGCATAGTGCGAATAGAATCAGGAGGATTTAAAGATGAAAAACTATACAATCACAGTTAACGGCAACGTATATGATGTTACAGTAGAAGAAAACGGAAACGGAGCAGCTGCAGCACCAGTAGCAGCACCAAAGGCAGCTCCGAAAGCAGCACCGAAGGCAGCTCCAAAAGCAGCAGCCGGAGCTGGAAGCATCAAGGTAGAAGCAGGTGCAGCCGGAAAAGTATTTAAGATCGAAGCAAGCGTAGGACAGAAAGTATCCCGCGGTGATGCAGTTCTTATCGTAGAAGCAATGAAGATGGAAATTCCTGTTGTAGCTCCGGAAGACGGAACAGTTGCAAGTATCGATGTAGCAGTAGGTGATGCAGTAGAAGCAGGACAGACACTGGCTACATTGAACTAAGGAGCAACATCCTTTTGAAAAACAGGAGGTTATAACATGGAATATATCACTAACACACTGGGAAACCTCGTGCAGCAGACTGCGTTCCTCAACCTGACTTGGGGTAACTACATTATGATCGCAGTTGCATGTTTTTTCCTTTATCTTGCAATCAAGCATGGGTTTGAACCGCTTCTGCTTGTACCGATTGCATTTGGTATGCTCCTGGTAAATATTTACCCGGATATCATGCTTCATGCAGAAGATTCGGCTAACGGAACGGGCGGACTTTTGTATTACTTCTTCCAGCTGGATGAGTGGTCTATTCTCCCGTCACTTATTTTCATGGGTGTCGGTGCGATGACTGACTTCGGACCGCTCATTGCCAACCCGGCGAGCTTCCTCCTCGGTGCGGCAGCACAGTTTGGTATTTTCGCAGCTTATCTTGGTGCGATGGCTCTTGGTTTCTCTGATAAGGCAGCAGCTGCTATCTCCATCATCGGTGGAGCAGACGGACCGACATCCATCTTCCTTGCAGGTAAGCTCCAGCAGACGGCTCTGATGGGACCGATCGCCGTGGCGGCGTACTCGTACATGTCACTGGTTCCGATCATCCAGCCGCCGATCATGAAGCTTCTCACAACAGAGAAGGAAAGAAAGATTAAAATGGGACAGCTTCGTCCGGTTACACAGCTTGAGAAAATTCTGTTCCCGATCATCGTAACCATCGTTGTATGTATGATTCTTCCGACAACAGCTCCTCTGGTAGGTATGCTGATGCTTGGTAACCTGTTCAAAGAATCCGGTGTTGTAAGACAGCTGACAGAGACCGCATCCAACGCAATGATGTACATCGTAGTTATCCTGCTTGGTACATCTGTAGGTGCTACTACAAGTGCAGAGGCATTCTTAAATGTCAGCACATTGAAGATCGTACTACTTGGTCTGATCGCATTCGCATTCGGTACCGCAGCAGGTGTCCTGTTTGGAAAACTGATGTGCGTAGCCACACATGGCAAGGTAAATCCGCTGATTGGTTCAGCCGGAGTATCTGCCGTACCTATGGCAGCCCGTGTATCTCAGAAAGTAGGAGCGGAAGCAGATCCGACCAACTTCCTTCTGATGCATGCAATGGGACCGAACGTAGCCGGAGTTATCGGAACAGCCGTAGCAGCCGGAACATTTATGGCTATTTTCGGAGTAATGTAGCAACAGGAAGCGCGTATCTGACAGTGAGATAACAATCCTGGTGCTTAATAAACCTTATAATAATTGGAGGAAGATATAATGGCAGCAATTGAAAAGAAACCGATTAAGATTACGGAAACAGTTCTGCGTGATGCGCATCAGTCCCTGATCGCAACAAGACTTACCACAGAACAGATGCTTCCGATCGTAGATAAAATGGACAAAGTCGGATATCATTCCGTAGAGTGCTGGGGCGGAGCTACATTTGATGCATCCCTTCGTTTCCTGCATGAAGATCCATGGTCAAGACTTCGTAAATTCCGTGACGGATTCAAGAACACCAAACTTCAGATGCTCTTCCGTGGACAGAACATCCTTGGATACCGTCCATATGCAGATGACGTAGTAGAATACTTCGTTAAAAAATCTGTTGCAAACGGAATCGATATCATTCGTATTTTTGACTGTCTGAATGACCTTAGAAACCTTCAGACAGCAGTAAAAGCAGCAAATTCTGAAAAAGCAGAAGCACAGATCGCACTTTCCTATACTCTTGGAGATGCTTACACCTTAGATTACTGGGTAGACATCGCTAAGAGAATCGAAGATATGGGTGCAAACTCTATCTGTATCAAAGATATGGCAGGACTTCTTCTTCCGTACAAGGCAACAGAGCTTGTCGGAGCATTAAAAGAAGCTGTTGATATCCCGATCCAGCTGCATACACATTACACATCAGGTGTTGCTTCAATGACATACTTAAAAGCAGTTGAAGCCGGTGTAGACGTGATCGATACCGCTATTTCACCGTTCGCACTTGGAACTTCTCAGCCGGCAACAGAAGTTATGGTTGAGACATTCAAGGGAACACCTTATGATACAGGATTTGATCAGAGCCTTCTGGCTGAGATCGCTGATTACTTCCGTCCGATCCGTGACGAAGCACTTGACAGCGGACTTCTCAATCCGAAGAACCTTGGTGTTAACATCAAGACACTTCTGTACCAGGTACCGGGCGGAATGCTTTCCAACCTTACTTCCCAGCTCAAAGAGCAAGGGGCAGAAGACAAGTTCTACGACGTACTTGAGGAAGTACCGAGAGTTCGTAAAGACCTTGGTGAACCACCGCTGGTTACTCCGTCATCACAGATCGTTGGTACACAGGCAGTATTCAATGTCCTGATGGGCGAACGCTACAAGATGGCAACAAAAGAGACGAAAGACATCCTGAGCGGAAAATACGGTGCAACTGTTAAACCGTTCAACCCGGATGTTGTTCAGAAAGTACTCGGAGACAATCCGGAAGTTATCACATGCCGTCCGGCAGATTTGATCCCGGATGAACTCGGAACTCTTGAAAAAGAGATGGAACAGTACAAAGAGCAGGATGAAGACGTACTCAGCTACGCACTCTTCCCGCAGGTAGCTACAGACTTCTTCAAATACCGCGAGGCACAGGAGAAGAAAGTAGATGCTACAATTGCAAAAGACGGAAGTTATCCGGTATAATAGTATATTAGTAAGAACAGCTTTTTGGCAAAAAAAGCTGTTCTTTTCATATAAAAAAAGGACAGGCATATAATTTATAATAAGAAGTTAATAAAAAAGGAAATGGTTAAATGCTGTCTTGTTTTGAAGTAGAAAATTATGGAAATTTTATAGAAAAATTATCAATAGAATGGAATCAGGGGATTTCGTGCGTATTTGGAAAATGTGGAGCTGGAAAAACTACATTGTGTATGGCATTAAAAGATATTATTACTGAACAAGATTTGAAAAATCAATATATAGAAAATAATGGAAAGTTCAAATATATATTTTTAATAGAAGATATAGAAATTGAAATAGTATACGAGCGGAAAAAGAATGGGAGGATCTATTGTGGATGCATTAAAATAGAAAAAATGCTTTTTGAATTTATTTTAAAGAATGAAGTAAACGTGCCTATAGATATGATAAAAAAATCAGTTAAATATGCAAAAGTAAAAAATTTGAAAAGAGAAACAGAGATTTTAGAAAAATGTATGAATATGTTTCAACAAAAGGAATATGTTGTTGAAGTTACGGAAAATGACAAGTCTGTGGAATGGAACAAGGTGAGAAATGATTTAAAGAAAGAATATTTGAAAAGAAATAGTAAGAGAACGAAAATAAAAATTATTGATGATGTGGATGATAGCGAAATAGATAGAATAAAAAAAGAAGGTATAGATTCAGAGGTTCAGATTATAGTGTTTGCGAGAAGAAGCTGTTGGATAGATGAATGTATTGCACCATTGGATAATTATTATTACATAAACGGAGGAAAGATGATAAAAATGATAAATGGGATAGAAAAAGAAATAAAAACAGTGTACCAGCTAAAAAAACTTTTTTTAAAGGGAATTTATGATATATAACTGTAGTTTTTTTACGGATGAATATTGTAAATGCCTTTTTTTTGGTGTAATATGAAAAGACAGGAGGAAAGAAGGCAATGTTAAAAAAGTTTTGGCTGAAAAATTTTAAAAATTTTAAAGAGGACTTATTGCTTGATTTATCTAAAATAAATAATTATGGATTTAGTGATAAAGCAGTTCATAATAGGACGATAAAAACCGCACTCGTATATGGGGAAAATGCGAGCGGAAAAAGTAATCTGGGATATGCTTTATTCGATATTATTTTACACTTAACAGATAAAGAAAGAAATTTTGAATTCTATCGGTTATATGGGAATCTGGAAAAAGATGAGCCGACTGAGTTTTATTACGAATTTGAATTTGAAGAAGGAAATTTGAAATATTGGTATAAAAAAGAAAGTGCACAAAAGTTACTGGAAGAAAAGGTCTGGATCAATGGAGATATTTATCTGAGATATAATTATGAAACGCATGAAGGAGAGGTACTGCTGGCAGGGGCAGAGACATTGAATACAAATCTGACAGAGAAGAACATTTCGTTTGTAAAATATGTTTCTAATAATACAGTTTTGAAGAACACAGAAGAATGTATAGTATTTACTAAATTCATGAGATTTGTCGATCGGATGCTCTGGTTCAGTTCTTTGGAAAAAAATGATTATCAAGGATATTATAACGGCACTGAAAAAATTGCACAGGGAATTATCAAACGTAATAAGGTAAAAGATTTTCAGGAGTTCTTACACGAATTAGGTATAGAATATGAATTAGTAGCTAAAGAAATAGAAGGTGAACAACAATTGTTCTGTAAATTTGGTAAGCGAGAAGTGAATTTTTATAGTGTGGCTTCGCGAGGAACATGTTCATTGACATTGTTTTATTATTGGCTGATGCATTTGGAAAATGTATCACTTGTGTTTATTGATGAATTTGATGCATTTTATCATAATAATCTTGCAACAGCAGTTGTAAAAGAACTTTTGAAACTTCCTAAGACACAAAGTATACTGACAACACATAATACAGATATCATGAGTAATGATCTGCTTCGACCAGATTGTTATTTGCGTATCCAGAACGGAAAGATTAAATCATTCAGTGAAGCAACCAATAAGGAATTGAGAAAAGCACATAATTTGCAAAAGCTTTATAATGCGGGGGCATTTGATGATTAAAAAATACATAGCGATTATTTATGAGGGTGAACGGACAGAAAAGCAGCTTGTATGGAACTTGAATCAAATCTTTTTCTCGGAACAATGCGAGCTTGTGCCGATTACGTTTCCGGCAGGAGAAAATATTTACATGTTGTGGAAACAATTAAAGAAGGACGAGTTTGAGACCGATGTAATTGAAGTACTAAGGGAGTCGAATAAAGAGGCGAAAAAAGTACTGGAAGGTTTTGAACGAAATGATTTTATGGAAATATATTTGTTTTTTGATTATGATGGCCATAATAATAATCTGAAAGCGAAAGAAAAAGATGTAGATATTCTGGAAGAAATGTTAAATACATTTAATGAAGAGACAGATTTGGGAAAGCTATATATTAATTATCCAATGGTGGAGTCGTTAAGGGATCAATACGCATTTGAAGAAGAAAAATGTTATCGCAGATGTATGCTTGATATTGATGATATCAAAAAATATAAGAAAACAGTTCATGAAATCAAAAAATATCAGGATTTCAGACATTTATCGAAAAATGACTGGTATGATTTATGCCGAAACAGTTTACGCAAACTAAACTGTATTATAAAAGGAAGATATGAATTGCCTGAAAGAAATGATTTATTTAATGAGCTGACTCAGGACAGATTATATGATTTTCAAAAGACTAAATTTATAAAAAATGGAAAAATAGGAATTATCAATAGTTTTCCATTGTTTATTTATGAATATTTTAGAGAGTCTATATGGGAAGCTTAACAGGGGACGAGGAATCGTCCCTTGTCAAATGATACTGGAGGCAAATTGTGAGCACAAAAAATGAGTTACTGATTAGAATTGATGAGAGATATCCGAAGTTTAGCAAAGGACAGAAGCGGCTTGCGGATTACATCAAAGAAAATTATGATAAAGCAGCCTTCCTGACGGCTGCAAAGATGGGAGAGGCAGTCGGTGTCAGCGAATCAACGGTTGTCCGTTTCGCAACACAGCTTGGATATAAAGGCTATCCCGAATTCCAGAAAGCACTGGGAGAACTGGTGCGTACCAAGCTGAATTCCATCCAGCGTATGGAAGTGACCTACGGACGGATCGACCGGAGCGAGATCCTGGCGACGGTTCTGCAGTCTGATATCGAGAAGATCAAGCAGACATTGGAATCTGTGGACAATCATGCATTTGAGCTGGCGGTGGATACGATCCTTGCGGCAAAAAAGGTTTATGTGATCGGAATCCGAAGCTGTGCACCGCTGGCAAAATTCCTGACTTTTTATCTGAATCTGATCTGTGAGGATGTGGTAGAGGTCGATACCAACAGTTCCAGCGAGATTTTTGAGCAGCTGATCCGGATCGGGGAAGAAGATGTGATCATCGGGATCAGTTTTCCGCGATATTCCATGCGTACTTTAAAAGCACTGGAATTTGCCAGCAACCGGAAAGCAAAGGTAATAACCTTGACCGACAGTGTGAATTCACCGATGAATCTCTATTCCTCCTGCAATCTGATCGCCAAGAGTGATATGGCATCTATCGTAGATTCCCTGGTTGCACCGCTCAGTGTGATCAATGCACTGGTGGTTGCACTCTGTATGAAGAAGCAGGATGATGTCATCGAGACGCTGGAGACACTGGAGGACATCTGGGACGAATATCAGGTTTATTCCAGAGATGAACTGGAGCCTGTAGAAGATGAGGTAAGGATCAAATGAGTAAAGCACTGATCGTAGGGGGCGGAGCTGCCGGTATGTTCGCATCGATCTTTGCGGCGAAAAATGGCAATGAAGTCCACGTATTTGAGAAAAATGAAAAACTTGGAAAGAAGCTTTTCATCACGGGAAAAGGCAGATGCAACGTCACCAATGCCTGTGACGTGGATGAACTTTTCCAGAATATGGTATCCAATGAGAAATTCATGTACAGCAGTTTTTACGGATTTACCAACCAGGATGTGATGGATTTCTTTGAAAATGCAGGATTGCGTCTGAAGACAGAGCGTGGCAACCGTGTATTTCCGCAGTCGGATCATTCTTCGGATGTTATCCGCACACTGGAGCTGGAAATGAAGCGAAATGGAGTACACATCCATCTTTATTCCAATGTAGAAAAGGTTGTGGCAGAGGATGGAAGATTTTCCTATCTTGTCATGGCAGATGGAAGCAAAGAAGAAGGGGATGCCTGCATTATCGCAACCGGTGGTGTCAGCTATCAGACAACAGGTTCCACCGGAGATGGCTATCGCTTTGCAGAAGCGATGGGACACAAGATCACCGATCCTGCACCTTCCCTGGTTCCGATGAATGTCAGAGAAGAGTACATTCCGGCACTGATGGGGCTTTCCCTCCGGAATGTCCAGGCAACGGTCTATGACGGAAAGAAAGAGCTGTACAGTGATTTCGGAGAAATGTTATTCACCCACTTTGGAGTAAGCGGACCACTGATCATCAGTGCGAGTGCCTATGTAGGTAAAATCCTGCAGAAAAAGCATGAGTTAAAGCTGGTCATCGACCTGAAGCCGGCACTTTCCGAAGAGCAGCTGGATGCGAGAGTGCTGCGGGAATTTGATGCAAACCATAATAAACAGTTTAAAAATGCAGTTACCGGACTGTTTCCGGCAAAATTACTTCCGGTCATGATCCACTTAAGCGGCATTGATCCGGAGAAGAAGGTCAATGTAATCACGAAAGAAGAGCGGATGAATTTTGTCCATCTGATCAAGCATTTTACTGTGACACTGACCGGGCTTCGGGATTTCAAAGAGGCAATTATTACACGGGGCGGCGTAAAAGTCAAAGAAGTCAATCCGTCTACGATGGAGTCAAAGCTGGTACAGGGACTGTATTTTGCAGGGGAAGTGCTGGATCTGGATGCACTGACCGGTGGATTCAATCTGCAGATCGCATGGTCGACTGCATATGCGGCAGGAAGTAATATCTGGTAGTTTTTGGATTATAGATATCGCACAGCAATCCAGAGATGGCGTAAACAGGAAATGATCCGGATGGAAGGTGAGAAAAGCTGAGGATGAGAATATCAGCGGAAAGCCGGAAAAGGAACTGTCAGATCTGGACAGGAACAGGAAATGTGAGTGAAACAGGGAGGATATAAAATGGGATATAATATCGCAATTGACGGACCGGCAGGTGCCGGAAAGAGCACGATCGCAAAACTGGTTGCAAAGGAACTGGGATTCATCTATGTAGATACCGGGGCAATGTACCGCGGACTTGCCGTACATTTTCTGAAAAAAGGGATCGTACCGGGAGAAGTAGAGAAGATCGAGGCAGCATGCAAGGATGCAAAGGTTGAGCTTGGTTATGAAAATGGTGTGCAGCAGGTCTATTTGAATGGAGAAAACATCACTTCACAGCTTCGTGAGGAAGCGGTTGGAAATATGGCATCCGTAAGCTCGGCAGTACCGGCAGTCCGTGCAAAGCTTCTGGATCTGCAGAGGAATCTTGCAAAAGAAAAAGATGTTGTTATGGACGGAAGAGATATCGGAACCAATGTACTTCCGAATGCGGACGTTAAAGTGTATCTGACTGCAAGTGTAGAATGCCGCGCAATGCGCCGGTTCAAAGAACTGGAAGGAAAAGGAGAAGCCTGTGATTTTGAACAGATCAAGCAGGATATCCAGGAAAGAGACGAGCGCGATATGACAAGAGAGATTGCACCGCTTAAACAGGCTGAAGATGCAACGCTGATCGACAGCTCAGAGTTGGGAATTGACGATGTGGTGAAGGCAATTATTGCACTGACAAAGTAGAAAATCTGTCAGAAATCAGATTGCAGCAGCAAAAAAGGTGATTATTGTATGGAAAGGGTAAAAATCTATAATTGAAAATACAATAAACGATAAATAATTAAAAAGTCATTAGTTTTTAGGAAAAATGTACACAAAACTAATGGCTTTTTTGTGCGGAAAGTCGATAAAATGTCGAAAAAGAGAATTGTACATGGAGATTGCTTTACCTTTTATACGAAATATGTTATAAATGTTAGAGAAGAAAAATTACGAAAGTAATGTTTAAGAGGGTCGGGTTTAATTATGTACAGAAAGAAAACTTCCAGTTGGTTAAAACACTGGGATTTTATTTTGTTAGATTTAATATTGTTAGAAGTATCTTATTTACTTGCTCAGTGGTTACGTCATGGGACTGCATATTACAGAGAAGCACCGCTTTATCGGAATGTGTTTTTTGCGATAGCGGCGATCGATCTGGTTGTGGGACTGATGATGGGAAGCTACAGGGGCATCTTAAGAAGAGGGTACTGGTTGGAGGCTAAGGCAGTCGCAAAGCACGCGATCATCGTGACCGTGTGTGTGATTGTCTATTTGTTTGCAATGAAAGAGTCGAGCAATTACTCACGAGTTGTCACATTTACATTCCCAATCATATCGATCTGCGTATTATATATAGGAAGGATTTTGTTGAAAAAATGGCTTTCCAAGCACAGAGGCCCTGCATCAGGGAAAAGAGCGATCCTTCTGGTCGGTGGAAAAAAGAATTATAGAGAAATTGTGGAGGCATTTACCAGCAATCCCTACAGTGAGTTTCATGTAATGGGAATTGGAATTATTGATGCAAAAGAAAATGAAATTCCAAATTATCATGGATTCCCGGTATTTTGTGGAGAGAGTGCGATTGAAGATTTTGCGCAGTTGAACTGGGTGGATGAAGCACTTTTCAGCATTCCGACAGAGCTTGCGCTTCCGGATAAACTGATCAGAAATTTCGGTATCATGGGAATTACTGTACATATCAAGCTGGCAAGAGTTGCGGATGATTCTTCCAACCAGATTGTGGAAAAGCTGGAAGGATATACGGTGCTTTCGACCAGCATCAATATGGTAAGCACCGGTCAGCTGATCTTCAAAAGGACGATGGATATCTGCGGAGGACTGGTTGGAATGCTACTGACAGGTATCATTTTTATCTTTGTAGCACCAATCATTTATATTAAGTCACCGGGACCGATCTTCTTCAAGCAGGTGCGAATCGGAAAAAATGGCAAAAAATTCAACATTTACAAATTCCGAAGCATGTATATGGATGCAGAAGAGCGAAAGAAAGATCTGATGGCACAGAACGATATCAAAGATGGTATGATGTTCAAGATGGATAATGATCCACGTATCATCAAGGGAATCGGTAATTTTATCCGTGATTACTCTCTGGATGAATTTCCACAGTTCTGGAATGTACTCATAGGTGACATGAGCCTTGTGGGAACCAGACCGCCAACAGTGGACGAGTGGGAGAAATACGAGATGCATCACCGCTCCAGACTGGCATTCAAGCCGGGACTTACCGGTATGTGGCAGGTCAGCGGAAGAAGTAATATCACAGACTTTGAAGAAGTCGTAAGACTGGATACCGAGTATATTAAAAAATGGAGTCCGGGGTTGGATATTAAGATTCTGTTTAAGACCGTGGCAGTTGTGCTGGGGAAGGTTGGATCGAAGTAGGATTGTTGTAAAAGGTCAATAAAAAGCATACGAAATGCTGAAAAGGCTACTTCTTTTAAGTATGTAGAGTGCAGAAATGTCTACTCAATAAAAGTACATAGATATAAAGGAGCAGAGGGGACAATATTGGTTGGAGAACATTATGAAAGATAGATTTGCAGTGTCCATGTTCGGACAAAAAAGACTGTCCCGTGAGGGCGGGATAGAGATTGTTGTAAAAGAACTGTGCACCAGAATGGCACGAGATGGATGTCAGGTTACCTGTTACAACAGATCTGGTCATCACGTGAGTGGTGCAGAGTATGACAATAAAATTGAATATGATGGAATCCGACAGAAATTTGTTCCAACCATTGAAAGAAAAGGTCTTGCAGCGGTGAGTTCCTCTTTCTTTGCGGCTCTGTACAGTGCTTTTGGAAAATATGATGTGGTACATATCCATGCAGAAGGTCCGGCTTTTTTTTCATGGCTTCCAAAGATGTTTGGAAAGAGGGTTGTGGTTACCATTCATGGTATAGACTGGCAACGGGAAAAATGGAAGTCAGGATTTGGCTCTAAATTCATCCGTCAGGGTGAAAAGAATGCTGTAAAATATGCAGATGAAATCATCGTTCTGAGTAAAGGTGTTCAGGATTATTTCAGAGATACCTATGGCAGGGAGACACATTTCGTTCCGAATGGAGTGAACAGACCAGAAACCCGAGAAGCTGGTTTAATAACAGAAAAATTTGGACTGACGAAAGATTCCTACATATTATTTCTTGGTCGACTGGTACCGGAAAAAGGTATCCGGTATTTGGTTGAAGCGTTCAAGGATGTCAAAACAGATAAAAAGCTGGTCATCGCAGGCGGTTCCAGTGATACAGATTCCTTTATGAAGGAATTGAAAGAACTGGCGAAGGGTGACGATCGGATTCTCTTTACCGGATTTGTGCAGGGAGCGATGCTGGATGAATTATACAGCAACGCTTACATCTATACGCTGCCGTCTGATCTGGAAGGAATGCCATTAAGTCTTCTGGAAGCCATGAGTTATGGAAATGCTTGTCTGGTATCTGATATACCGGAATGTACCGAGGTGGTAGAAGATAAAGCAATCATATTCCGAAAATCCAATATCAAGAACCTGACAGAAAAACTGCAGGACGCATGCGATGATATTCGGAAGGTAGGAAAGTTAAAAGAACAGGCAGCCGACTTTATCTGTGCAAAATACAACTGGGATGAAGTAGTGGATAAAACACTTGCATTGTATGGGGAGAAGAGCCGATGAGAGTATTAATAATAAATAATCTCCTCTAACCGAACGCAGGTAGTGAGATGTACATAGTGAAAACGCCGAAAAAATGGCGTATTTACGGCACTTTCAAAGAGATGGATAGAGCTGCGAGTGCAGTTTTTATATCGCTACCTAGGTTCAGTAACAGCAGATGATTTTATCATAAAAACTTTCAGTATCACTACCTGCGTTTGTATGGAGCACTCTGGTTTATGAACAATACATTGGAAGTGCTTCATCTGAACAGAGGTAGTGAAATAGAACATAGAACAAGGAGAAATTTAACGTGAGGACGCTGATTTTGAATAAGCAGTTCTGTTTAAGAAGAGTGATGTGGAAGATTTGAAAGATAAACTGCAGCAACTGTGCGATTGTCTGGAAGAAGTAAAAAAGTATAAGAATGAAGCAACAGAGTTTATATGTAAGAAGTATAACTGGGATGCGATTACGGAAGAAACGCTGGAGTTGTATAGATAAAATCAGTGGAGAGGAACAGAAATATGATACGAGTATTACATTCTGTCAGTAATATGGATAGAGCTGGTATTGAGACTATGCTTATGAATTATTACAGACATATGGATAGAGATAAAGTACAGTTCGATTTTTTGTGTAATAAGAAAAAACCGGGTGCGTATGATGAGGAAATCGTTTCTATGGGTGGAAGAATATTTCATACACCAGGCTTAAACCCTGCTAAATATCCAAAGTATCTACAATATATGAAGGGGCTGTTTGTAGAACACCCGGAATACAAAATCGTTGAGGCGCATAATGGTGCATTAGGCGTATATGCATTACACGCAGCTAAAACAAATAAAGTGCCAGTGCGGATATTTCATGCACATGGTGCGAGTATAACAAAGGATTGGAAGTTACCAATAAAGTTGGTGTGCAAGGCATTGCTACCATCCAATATGAATTATCATTTTTCATGTGGTATTGCAGCGGCTAGATGTTACTTTGGAGAAAAAGTTGTAGAAAGAAACGATTATGAATTGATTCCTAATGCAATAGAGGTGAATCGGTTTGTTTTCGACCCAACGATAAGAAATAGAATCCGACATGACAATCATTTGGAAAACAAACATATCGTTGGTCATGTCGGACGCTTTATGTCTCAGAAGAATCACACGTTCTTACTGGATATTTTTGCTGAGGTTTCAAAAAGAGATTCATTAGCACATCTTGTGCTGCTGGGTGATGGTGAGCTGATGGATGCCATGAAAGAGAAAGCAAGCAATCTTGGAATAAAAGATCGAGTGACGTTTGTCGGAAATGTAGGTAATGCGAACGAATGGTATCAGGCATTTGACTGCTTTGTACTGCCATCGGTATGGGAGGGCCTCCCTGTTGTTGGCGTTGAGGCTCAAGCGGCAGACCTGCCATGTGTTTTTTCTTCCGCTGTAACACGCGAGATTGGTCTGTCAGAACGTGCAAAATTTATCCCGATTACAGAAGAAATCTCGACTTGGGCAACTGAAATTTGTAATGCCCTAAAGCAGAGTGTACGCAATGATAACACGAAGTTGATAACGGGACATCACTACAACATTGAAATTGAGGCAAAGAAATTGCAGGAGCGATATTTACAGCTGGCTGGAGAAGTGGAATGAAAATAGGAATTTTAACACATCATTACATCAATAACTTTGGAGCATTTTTACAGGCGTATTCACTACAGGAAGCACTAAAGGAACTGTATCCACAAGATGAAGTCTTTGTTATTGATTGTTTGAATGTAAAGCATTTTGTTATAAACGTAGGCGGGTGGTTTCGTTTCTATAGAAAAAAAGAAAATCTGAGCGGATGGTTGGAAAAAATTCGGTTACCACTGACCTTTGCAAAAGCTCGAAAAAAATATTTGAACCTTACAAAAGTATGTTATACAGCAAAGGATATCGAATCACTAAACCTAGATTATGTAGTTGTTGGTAGTGATGAGGTATGGAACTACCGTGAAACCAAAGGAAATGCCAAGGTTAAATTTGGTGTCGGTTTAGATAATGAAAGGCTGGTTGCTTATGCCCCAAGTGTTGGCCAAACAGATGCTTCTGATATTCCGGATTATGTTTATGAAGGAATAAAAAAGTTTAAGGCAGTATCTGCAAGAGATTTACTTACAGAGGAATTAGCGGGGAAAATACGTGATGAAAGAATTCCAAGAGTGGTGGATCCTACTTTTTTAGCGGAGATACCGGTTGAAGAAGTTTCAAAGGTAAAGAAACCATACATTCTATTCTATTATTGCGATGGATTTCCTGAGAATGAAAAGAAAAAAATACTGGAATATGCAAATAAAAATGGAATGATGGTGTATGGAGCGGGTGAATGTGATAAAGCATATTCTGCTACTACCGTTAATTTGACGCCTTTCCAATGGGTATGGATGTTCAAAAATGCTTCCTATGTAGTAACAGGTACATTCCATGGAGCGGTTTTTTCTATGTTGAATCACAGACAATTTGCCTGCTATTTAGTAAATCCGAGCAGAATTAGGAAAGTCACCTCTTTATTAAAAGAGTTTGGACTTGAAAAACGCAGATGTGATGCAAACGCAGAACAAATTCTTGAGACATTAAATGAAATAATTGATTATAACTCAGTAGAGAAGAAGTTTGACTTGCGTCGATCTGAGAGCAAACAATTTCTAACAGAATCCATTACGGAATAATTATAAGATATGATTTAGTAGTTGTATCTAAAGGGAGGAAGAGGCAAGGTGGAAATCGTATTATTTGATAATAAAGTCAACTGTTGTGCATGTGGAGCTTGCATGAATATTTGCCCTAAAGGTGCAATTACTATGATAGAGGATGAGTATGGATTCCTATATCCTGAAATAAATAAGGAGTTATGTATTAAGTGTGGTGTCTGCAAAAAGGTATGCGCATATCAAAATATATCTCCTACAAAAAGACCTTTAAAAGCTTTTGCAGCAGTGAATAAGAACAAAGAACAATTGATGAAATCGGCTTCAGGTGGCGTGTTTTCAGCTCTGGCAACAAATGTTTTAAACAAAGGAGGCGTTGCTTTCGGTGCAACATTGACGTTCGAGGATGGACATGCAATACCTAAGCATATTGCAATTGATCATGTAGAACAACTTCCGTTGTTGCAGGGTTCAAAATATGTACAAAGTTCTATTGGAGATACATATAAACAAGCAAAAATGTATCTACAAGAAGGACGCCTGGTTCTGTTTTCTGGAACTCCGTGCCAAATTGGTGGATTGTACGGGTATTTAGGAAAAGACTATGAAAATTTGATTACTATTGATGTAATCTGTCACGGTGTACCGAATGCAAAAATGTTCGATGATTATCTCCAAAATGAACGAATAAAGAGAAAAGCGCAGTCAGTTATCGGATATTCCTTTAGAGACAAGAAAAAAGGTTGGGGAATGAACGGACGTTTAGATCTACAGTTTGCAGATAAAAAAGTAAAAAGTTTCTATATTCCAGCAAGGCTCGCCTCATATAACACACTGTTTTTAGATGGAGACACATATAGAGAAAACTGCTATTCATGTAAATATGCTGGTGCGCTTCGCCCATCGGACTTAACGATTGGTGATTATTGGGGAATTGAGGTAGAGCATCCAGAATTGTTAAAGAAAAAGCAATATGAGGAACGCTATGGGATTTCATGCATACTTGCAAATACAGATAAAGGTATCATGGTATGTGAAGGAATAAATAACCAAATACTGGCTGAATCAACTTTTGAAAAAGTGTCTAATAAAAACGGTCAATTGAAAGAGCCTTCAAGGAAATCAATTAAACGGGATTATGTTCTTGATTTATATACTCAAAATGGTTATAGGAATTTGGATATGTGGTTTCAGAATAGTTATCGAAGACAAATCATGGTACATTCGGTTTATAATGTTTTGCCTAGGACGATTCGAGCTAAGATTAAACGGTTGTTGAAGTAGCTGTAAATACAAAATAGTAGGATGGGAAAATGAAAAATAGTGATTTAATAAGTATTATTGTACCTGTTTATAATGTTGAGAAGTATCTGAAACGTTGTATGGATACATTGCAAAATCAAACTTATGAGAACATTGAAATCATTTTAGTAGATGATGGATCGCCAGATGATTGTCCACAGCTTTGCGATGAGTATGCCAGAAAAGATTCGAGAGTCAAAGTAATACATAAATCGAATGAAGGGCTAGGCATGGCTAGAAACAGTGGCTTTGAAATTGCAACTGGATCATATATTGTTTTTGTTGACTCTGACGATTATGTGACAGAGGATATGTGTGAAAAACTGTATTCAGCAACTATTTTATATAATGCAGATGTTGTCTATGGTGGAGTATATTATGATAACAATGGTAAGGTAAAGTGCGAAAATAATACTTTTAAAGAAAAAATTTGGCAAGGGGATGAAGTAAGAAGCTTTTTGTTGGATTTAATTGCAACCGAACCAAATGTAAAGCGAGATACAGTTATGGAAGTATCTGTGTGGAAAGCTATGTTTAAAAGGACTTTATTTGATAAATATAATATTAGATTTGAATCAGAAAGAAAATACATTTCAGAAGATGTCATTTTTGATATTGATTATATTTCGAAAGCACAGTGTGTTGTTTGGATTGCCAGTCCTGTATATTATTACTGTGTTAACCCAGATTCATTATCGAAAACATTTCGAACAGATCGTTTTCAGAAAGTTAAGGTTTTATATCAAGAGATTAAACGTAGATTGATGCCATTCTATGATTCAAAAGTTATAGAATTAAGAAGTGATCGTTTTCTAATAGCAAGAGCAAGGACAAATGCAAAACAAATAATACACCATAGAAGTGTTATTGGTAAGAAATCAATGAGGCAAGGGTTGAAAGCAATTTGCTGTGATAATGAGTTACAAATTGTTTTAGATAGATATCCTATTATTAAATTGCCGATAAAGTATGGGATAATTGCTTGGTGTATGAAGTATAAACTTTATTTTTTTATTGAAATAATATTGGGGGAGATGTGAAAAGCTAATGTTTACAAATTCAAGATCAATTAAGTACGCAAAACTTATGATGTATGCAATACCATCGGCAAAAAAAAGGACAAATTGGCTGAAGAAGAAAAATGTATTTTATAATATGGGAAATGATTGTTACTACCATACCAGAGACATTCCAGCAGAGCCATATTTGTTGTCAATTCATAATAATGTGCGAATTGCGGCGAATGTGCGTTTTATAACACATGATACAATTTCATTGGTAATTGATAATATACCAGAGTATTATCAAGAACATGGTAGAATGAAGTACTTTATTGGTTCTATTGAAGTTTTTGATAATGTTATGATTGGTGCAAATACAACAGTTTTATATAATGTAAAAATAGGTCCTAACGCGATAGTGGCTGCGGGGAGTGTTGTGACTAAAGATGTTCCACCAAATACAGTTGTCGGAGGAAATCCAGCAAGAGTGATTTGCTCATTTGATGAGTTTGTTGAGAAAAGATATAAGGTACTGGAGCACTGGGTAGAAAAAACAGATGGAATTAACCAAGTACTCGAATTTTTTTGGAAAGATAGGTGAGAAGTTGTCATTATTATTTGTTGTGACTATGGCTGTTGCGTTTACAAATATGTTTAATGGGGAATTAGTACCATTTTACATTAAATATGTAATGGCAATTATTTGGATTGGATTTTGGTTATATGATATCGGCATTTATAGAATGAGAATTGAGAGGATTAGTAAAAGAGTCATAAGGCAGTATTGTATGCCGTATTTTGTAATTGCAATCTGGTCGTTGGTTATCTGGTGTATAGATAGGCCCAGTGGATTTTCATTTGCAAATGTATCTAGAATGTTGAGTAATACGTTATATATTTGCTTGACATATTTAGCAGCTGTAGCAGGTGCCCATTTCTTTGGGAGGCGCGCAATAAGATTATCAGTTTGTGCTATGGGACTAAGTACAGTTGTGAACTTACTATATGTAATCAGCCATAGAGGAGTAAACTTATTTGTTGAATATATTTCAACCGTATTTGATGCAGCGGAATATGCGTTTGAATCTCCAATGTACAATTTTTCATTAGCGTTGGAAACACAGGATATTGCGATGGCATCAGGATTTTACATTATTTATTATATTCTATTCGATAAAGTTGATAAAAAGAAGAATAGATATCTGTATGCGTTAATTTGTGTGTTGTGTGCTTATATAGGATTTAAAAGAACTACGCTGTTAGGTATTGTGGTGTCAGTTGCCCTTATATGGTTAGTAAACTGGAAAGGTGATATTGTCAATATTGGTTTACACTTTTTTCTCAAGAATGTTCGACCTTATGCT